>Ga0118677_10015223_pt1 | contig 10711 bp, 5 predicted proteins | sample AliMusrvi5mmetaG_FD_86154 | JGI IMG/M metagenome (GOLD analysis project Ga0118677, IMG submission 86154)
CTCCAAAAGTAACGGTTTGTCCCAATGTCTTTATATCTAGTTTACCATCAACAAATGTAATAGCATAATTATCGGAGGTCAATCCGCTTGGAGTAATCACATAACCAGTACCAATACTAGTAGCTGTCGTGGCTGTACCACTGAACGTTAAAGTGCCGTTTAACACTGTTTGATCTTCTGTTTTGATAAAACCAGCGTATTTTACTGTGAATGGACTATATACTGTGCCATCGAATACCTTTGATTTGTCAACAGCTGTAATTGTCAATGGGGCTTTAGTAATATCCAGTTTACCATCAACAAAAGTGACAGTGTAATTGTCGGAAGTTAATCCGCTTGGTGAAATAATATATCCTGTACCAACATTGGTAGCACTGGTTGCCGTACCATTAAATGCAATAGTTCCACCCAGTACTGTCATATTTTCCCCATTTACAAATCCAAGATATTTCACCGTGAACGGACTGTAAACCAACCCATCGTACACCTTGGATTTATCATGAGCTGTAATTGTCAATGGGGCTTTGGTAATATCCAGTTTGCCATCAATAAAAGTGATAGTATAATTATCGGAAGTTAATCCACCCGGAGTAATTACAAAACCAGTACCAACATTAACTGCAGTGCTGCCCTCACCACTGAATGCCAGAGTTCCACCTAATACTGTCATGTTTTCTCCATTAACAAACCCATTATATTTCACTGTGAACGGACTGTAAACCAACCCATCATACACCTTGGATTTATCATGAGCTGTAATTGTCAATGAGGCTTTGGTAATATCCAGTTTGCCGTCAATAAAAGTGATAGCATAATTATCGGAGGTTAAACCACCCGGAGTAATCACATATGCAGTACCAACATTAACCGCAGTGCTGCCCGCACCACTGAATGCCAGAGTTCCACCCAGTACTGTCATGTCCTCTCCATTAACAAATCCAAGATATTTCACCGTGAACGGACTGTAAACTAACCCGTCGTACATCTTCGATTTATTATGAGCTGTAATTGTCAATGGGGCTTTGGTAATATCCAGTTTGCCATCAACAAAATTGATAGCATAATTATCGGAAGTTAATCCACCCGGAGTAATCACATAAGCTGTGCCAGCACTTATAGCTGTGATGGCAGTACCGCTGAATGCCAATGTACCACCCAACACTGTTTGATCTTCTGCACGGATAAAACCAGTATATTTTACAGTGAATGGGCTGAAAGCTAACCCGTTGTACACTTTAGATTTGTCAATAGCTGTAATTGTCAATGGGGCTTTGGTGATATCCAGTTTGCCATCAACAAAAGTGATAGAATAGTTATCGGCGGTCAATCCACTTGGAGTAATCACATAAGCAGTGCCTGCACTTATGGCGGTGGTGGCAGTACCACTGAATGCCAATGTGCCACCCAATACTGTTTGATTTTCTCTATTAACAAAACCATAGTATTTTACAGTTAATGGACTGTAAACAGTGCCGTCATACACTTTGGATTTATCGTCAGCTGTAATTGTCAATGGAGCCTTGGTAATATCCAGTTTGCCATTAACAAAAGTAATATCATAACTGTCAGAGGTCAATCCACCCGGAGTAATCACATACCCATTGCCAACATTAGTTGCAGTAGTAGCTGAACCACTAAATGCCAGCGTACCAGCCAACTTTGTCTGATCATCTCCATTAGCAAAACCATAATACCTTACTGTGAATGGGCTGAACACTGTACCATCGTAATTTTTGCTCTTATCATGCGCTGTAATAGTCAATGGAATTTTGTTGATAGTCAACGGTTGTGCCACTTGAGCGGCAGCACTGTAATTATCATTACCTGCCTGATTGGCATATATAGTACAAGTTCCGCCTTTAACTATTGTAATAGTTGATCCGTTTGTTCCGGTACAAGTTGCAATTGAATTATCAGAACTGGTAAAAATTACCGGATTACCAGATGCCCCTCCGATTGCTGATACAGTAAACTGTTCAGCACCATAATTCCTTGTTGCCAATTGGCCGAAAACAATCCCTTGAGGTATTAGACTAGCAGAAGCATTTGCGTTAAATGTAGAACTTCCGTTACTGTTGATCGCTGTTACTGTATAAATTGATTGAAGTAAACAAATGATCACCATTAAAGCGTACTTAATTGAGTAAAGCGTTTTCATGTCTTTAAAATTTAGTTGATTAAGGAAACTGTTATATTTTAAGTTTGTTTAATAGAAAATGTTACGTTTTCGAATAAACTCATTTATCGAAACGTAACTCGAAAAAACATTAATTTACTATTTTTAAATAGTTGTAAACTATTATTTGTTTAATTACTGTCTCTAATAAAACTGAAATTAGTACAAAAAATCTAAAAATCATTATAAAGTATGGTTGTTTATATTTCCTCACAATCACCATTTTTATATCCCAAACGTTTCAATATATAAATGATGATTATTTAAACTTTAGTGAAGTGACAATTTAGTTTTTGAGTAAAATGCTTGTTTACAATAAAACATAATTCTAAACAAAAAAGTTCAATGTCAAAGAAGTTGAAGAAATACAAAAAAATGATTATTATGAGACTATAAAATAAAAAACACCTTTTTACTTTATTGGTCTTTACTTGAACCTAATTAACTTCTCTCCATCACGAAACAATAACAAACTTTAACGTAATGTTTTGATCAAATTTTCAAAAGCAAAACATTAATATATATTAAAGCCTTAGACGTACAATCGTCACAAAAGAACTATGAATTAAGAAAAACTATTTTTACAAGATAGAAATAGTTACAAAACATTTCGGTCTTAATCTTTGTTAACTATATATTAACTAGTAACTTTATTTAACTATTATTATAAATATTGATAAATTGTTACTAATATTGAAAGACTATTGAGATATGGAACAATCGGATATGTTGAAATTTGGATAAATCCGAACAAGAAATTTCTTTTTTACTTCATATTAATCACACTAAATTTTTTTATTATGTTTTACAAGAAAACCCAATTTGCAATATCTGTTTTTTTGATTCTATTATTGTTGAATTCTTGTGCTGAAGTAAAAAATATTGCTTATTTTCAGAGACTTGAAACATCAACTAACCAAGTGGGTTCGGAAAATAAGACTACAGTGAATAACACTCAGGCAAAGAATTCTTCCAATTTATATGATGCCCGTATTAAACCCAAAGATTTACTAAGCATTACGGTAGTGAGTACTGAGCCTGAAACTTCAAGAATGTACAATCTTATTGTTCCTCAAATTGCACAGTCTTCCTCTCAAAATCAACTTTTATCGGAACCTACATTACAAACTTACTTGGTTGATAATGACGGCAATATTGAATTTCCTATTTTTGGAAAGATTAACGTTAAAGGATTGACACGTAAAGAATTGGAACAAGTCTTACATGCCAAATTGGCATCTGCTTTTAGCAAGGAAACACCTATTATTACGATCCGGTTTGAGAATTATTCAGTCAACATTTTGGGCGAAGTACAAAGGCCGGGCAAATATGAAACGAAAAATGATAGGCTTACAATTTTTGACGGTTTGGCATTAGCCGGTGATTTGACCATTTATGGACGACGCGAGAATGTGAAAGTGTTACGCGAAAGAGCAGATGGATATAAAATGTATATTACTGTAAATCTAAATGATAGAAATATTATTTCATCGCCGGCATATTATTTAGAACAAAACGATGTCGTGTATGTAGAACCAAATAAATCAAGGTCACGATCATCAAATTATGGTGCTGCTGAAACATTTGGTATTTCTTCACTTTCTGTTTTGTTGACTTTAACAAGTTTAGTTTTTACTGTTTTTAAAGTAAAAATATAAACGATATTATAACTGTTTGATTTTTAACAACAAATCTTGTTTTTTATGAATAAGTATGCTGAATTTGAAGAAAAAGATGAAAAACCAATAGACTTAATTGGAATCTTTTTGAAATATTTCTCGTATTGGAAATTGTTTATAGCTTCCGTAATAATATGTATAACACTTGCAGTTTTATATATCAAATTAACCTTGCCGACTTACAAAGCCTCAACTTCGATTTTACTTAAAGATGACCAAAAAGGTGGAGGGACGGTTGAAATGAATGCATTTAAAGAATTGGGTCTTTTTACCCAGAAAAATAATGTGGATAATGAGCTTGAAGTTTTAAATAAATCAATTTTAGTGGAGCAGGTTGTCCGTGAACTTGCAATTTATGCGGGTTATACCGAGATCGAAACCTTTAGCTTTATTAAAAGCATGAGATTGAATAATCTCTTTCCCAAATTCGGTAAATATAAGTCCAGAGTTCTGTACGGGGATGAATGTCCTATACTTCTAAGTATGTCAAATGAAGAGTTGGCAAATTTAAGTAAAGCCGTTGAGTTTGAAATTTTGATTCATCCTTATGGTGAGTATGTATTTAAGGGAACTTTCAATGATGTTGATTATGCAGTAAAAGCTTCAATCTCTGATAATCAGGTGAAATTACCATTCGGAAAAGTGAATTTAACAAGAGGAAAATATAGACCGGTTAATGATATGCTTATCGATGTTGTTTTGCAAAGTCCGATATCTGCAGCAGACCACTTAATGGATCAACTGGGAATGGAATTAACTTCTAAAACAACTTCTGTTGTCAATATATCTTTTCAAACATCTAATATAAACTTAGGTAAAGACTTTTTGAAAAAACTTATAGAAGTCTATAATAGGGAGGATATGAACGAACAGAATATGATGGCCAATAAAACGGCACAGTTTATTGATGATCGACTTATGCTCCTAACTAGTGAGCTTGGAGATGTTGAAACAAAGGTTGAAAACTATAGACAAACTCAGGGTATCACTGATATAAAATCACAAACGGATATGTTTATTAAACAAACAGGTGATTTTAATCAAAAAAGGCTTCAAGTAGAAACTCAATTAGCCATCGTATCCGATATTGATAATTATATTCATAGACCAGAGAATCGCTACCAGCCACTTCCGACAAGTACAGGTATCGAAAGTCAGGCTCTGGGCGAGTTGATTAGTAATTATAATAATTTATTACTACAACGGAACAAACTTGCACGCATTGCTTCAAACAGTAATCAGGTTATGATTGACTTGACTAATCAGATTGAATCTTTGTTTAGTACAGTACAATCCAGTGTACGCAATGAGAAAAATAACCTGCAAATTGCACAACGAGATCTTTTGAGTAAAAACAGTGAAAATGCAGCCCATATCAGAGCTATTCCCCGTCAGGAACGTGAATATACAGAAATAAAACGCCAACAAGGAATTAAAGAAGCTCTGTTTTTGTTTATGCTTCAAAAGAAAGAAGAAAAATACCTGAATGGATCTATTGTTGAACCAATTGCCAAGTTGATAGATAATGTACGATGCTCAAGCCATCCGGTTGCGCCCATGAAAATGTTGATTTTATTGCTTTCATTCATTATAGGTCTGATAATCCCTATTGTAGGAGTAAAAATCCGTGATATGCTTCGTTATCAGATCGAAAATAAAGAAGAATTGGAGAAAATGTCAATTGTTCCGGTATTGGGTGAAATTCCAAAAATCAACAAGGCAGGTAATACTATAATCAAAGAAAATAGTACTGATAGCTTTACGGAATTGGTTCGGCTTTTACGAACAAACTTATTATTTGTAATGGATAGCACAAACAAAAAGGTTATCAATGTAGTTTCGAGTGTTGGTGAAGAGGGGAAGACTTTTGTAACTGTAAATTTAGCCACCAGTCTGGCGCTTCTCGATAAAAAAGTATTAATTATAGGATTGGACATTCGAAAACCAAAATTGGCAGAATATCTTAAAATTGATAATGATACAGGTATAACTTTATATTTGACAGGTCATCTTAGCAGAGAAGAACTAATCCGTCCTTCAGGTATTCATCCTAATCTTTCTGTTATTACAGCAGGTCCGGTACCGCCAAACCCAAATGAATTATTGGCAAAACCAGCTTTAGATAAACTTATATCTGAATTAAAGAAAGAATATGATTATATAATTGTTGATACAGCGCCAATTGGATTAGTAGCTGATAGTTTTACTCTAAATCGCTTTGCCGATGTGAATCTATATGTGATACGGGCAAATTACACTCATAAGAAAAATATTGAAGATGCCACAAATTTATTTAAACATAAAAAACTGAATAATTTATATTTTGTATTGAATGGTATCGATATAAATAAGAATAGTAATACGTATGGTTTGGGCAAAAAATATGGCTATGGATACGGTTATGAACCGGAGATAAAATAATTTTCTAAAAATGTATGTTAAGCTATGGATTATACTAAATATCTACCAAAAAATATCTTTCAATACTTCGCCAACTTCTTTATAAAAGGACATCCGCGAAGTCTTGCGGCAAAAAAGAATATTTTTGCGTCATTTGCTATAAAGGGGGTAAGTATTGCTATAAGTATCGTTCTAGTGCCATTAACCATCAGTTATATTAATTCATCCCGTTATGGAATATGGCTTACATTAAGTTCTATAGTTGGTTGGTTGAGTTTTTTTGATATTGGTTTTGGTAACGGATTACGCAATAAATTTGCAGAGGCAGTAGCAGAAAAGAAGGATGAACTGGCAAAGATTTATGTAAGTACTACCTACGCCATCCTTAGCTTAATAATCGGTGTTGTAATACTAGTTTTCTTTATAATTAACCCATTTATCAGTTGGTCAACGGTATTAAATTGCACTCCGGAAATGGGCGGTGAACTAAGTGTTTTAGCTATAATTGTTTTTGTCTTTTTCTGTTTGAGGTTTATTTTTCAATTGTTAGCTACAGTTTTAACAGCCAATCAAGAACCTGCAAAAGCATCATTTCTTGAATTACTCGGGAGTTCATTTTCTTTAACACTCATATTTATTCTTACAAAAACAACTTCCGGGAATTTAATTTATTTGGGAACCGTTTTAAGTTTTACTCCGGTATTAGTTTTAATTCTTTCCAGTTTCTGGTTCTATCGAAAGGATTATAAAAAATATGCACCTTCTTTTGGGTTTGTAAAATTTAGTTACGCTCGAAACCTTATGAGTCTGGGTCTTAAATTTTTTATAATTCAAATAGCAGCTTTAGTTTTATTCAATACCGACAATATTATTATTATCCAATTATTTGGTTCAAAAGATGTTACTACATATAATGTTGCTTTTAAGCTTTTCTCAGTTGTAACAATGATTTTTACTATTATTTCCACTCCATTATGGAGTGCTTTTACCGATGCTTATGCAAAAAATGATATACAATGGATAAAATCAACCATTTCAACAATGGAAAAAATATGGATTTTACTAACAGGAATCACAGTTGTTTTATTGTTGTTTTCCCCAATAATTTTTAAATTATGGCTGGGAAATAAAGTTCTTGTTCCTTTTACGCTTTCAGTTGCTATGATGAGCTATGTGATTGTTTATATATGGCAAACCATTCATGTTTTTCTTCTGAATGGGATTGGTAAAATTAAGTTACAACTATACCTGGTTATATTTAGTAGTTTGATTAATATTCCGTTGGCTATTTTTCTTGGTAGAAAATTTGGTTTAGTGGGTATAACTATTACCAGTACTTTGCTTTTTACTATAATGGGGATTATATTCTCCATTCAAACACGTAAAATACTGAATAACACGGCAACAAAAATCTGGAACGAATGAAAATCATTATCTATATACGAAATTTATGTTACAATATTCTCAGATTGCTAAAGATGTCTGCGGAATCAAAAATTATATATTGGGATCATTTGGTTAGCAACATAGCTGATAATTGTAACATTGATAAACAAGCTGCAGTCTTGACAACTCACACGTTGAATAATGTTACAATTGGTAAAGGTACTTATATTGCGAATGATGCTACAATAGCAAACACTACTTTCGGAAATTTTTGTTCAGTCGGTCCAAATTTAAAGTGTGGTTGGGGCATTCATCCCGTTAACGGGATTTCTACCTCTCCGGTGTTCTATTCTACAAAAACTCAGGTTGGATTCACATTCAGCACTACCGATAAGTTTGTGGAACATAAACATATTTATATAGGAAATGATGTGTTTATTGGTAGAAACGTAACGATACTGGATGGTATAACGATAGGAGATGGTGCTGTGATAGGTGCAGGAGCTGTTGTTAGTAAGGATATACCACCTTATGCTATTGCAGTAGGTTCGCCTATTCAAATAGTAAAATATCGGTTTTCGCAAGAAATAATAGGTGCTCTTTTGGCAAGCAAATGGTGGGATAAAGATGATGTGGTACTTAAAGAGGTTGAAAAGAATTTTTTTGATGTAGAGCAATTTCTGGAGTTTATAAAAGAGAAATAACTTTTGGTATAATGACAAACGATCTTGAAACCATATTAAGATTATATTCCAAAAAGCATACAAATAAAGCACTTGACTTTTTTTGGATTGGATTTCTTATATATTCAGCTTTTTTTGCCTTATCGACAACTACCACTGTTAACTATATAATTTGTCAGTTGTTTCAGATTATTGGTATATTGATATTTGTACCCTCTGCAATAAAACTTATAGAATGGAAATTCACTAATACATATTTGAAATATCTTTTTATTATTTATTGCCTGTGGCAATTGTCTGTAATTGTAAGAGGCTTTGATTTGGATTATAGAAATATTAAAGTGATGCTTTTTGATGCAGAGAGTGGTCTTTTTCGCTTTTTTGTACCTTTAGTGTTGTTGTTTCCCAAGAACTTGCTTTATTATAAAAAATCTGTCAAGGTTATTCTGGTTTTAGGGGTGTTGTTTATTGTGTATGACATTTTATTTTATAAGAACTTGACTAACCTTGATTATGAAAACGTAGATACTAAGTTTACGTATGAACATTTTGTAAAAATCCTAAGTGTTTCAAGTGGTTTAATATTAATGACATTTCCCTATCAGACAAATCGAAGTAAATATATAGCATTGGCAGTGTTAATTATCAGTGTATTTTTTTCTATTCTCAGAGCCCGGAGGGCATTATTAATTATGAGTTTTAGTCCGTTGCTAATCTCTTATATTCTGTTGCTTTATACACAAAATAAAAAAAATGCAATTATATTTTTCTCTATTCTTTTTGGGGTGTTTATAGTATTATTCAGTTATAAAAATTATAATGCAAATACACCCGGTATATTCAGACTACTTTCCGATAGAGCAACTTCCGATACCCGTAGCGGAGTAGAAATGTTCTTTTATAGGGATTTGACTACACAAGACTGGATTATAGGGAAAGGGATAAATGGAAAATATTATTGCCCCGATATAGATTTAGGTAGTGTTACAGATTACAGATATATGATCGAAACAGATTATTTGAATACTATTCTAAAAGGCGGAATAATCAGTCTTGGATTAATGTTACTAATTGCAATACCGGCAATTATTCTGGGACTTTTCTATTCGAAAAACATTCTTTCGAAAGCTGCTGCTATCTGGATTTTGCTCTGGGTGATTGAATTATACCCAGCTAGTGTTAGTACTTTTTCTATGCATCATATATTAATGTGGATATCAATTGGTATTTGTTATTCGACGATTATTCGGAGAATACCCGAAAAAACTCTTGTTAAGATATTTTTAACTGATACCGGCAAATAAAGGAGTAATAATACATTTTCTTTTAATTACATTTTTTTATGGAATTACCTAAGGTTTTAATTGTTGGTCAGTCGTTTAATAACGATACAGGAGGTGGAATTACTTTGTCAAACCTTTTTAAAGGGTGGGATAGAGATAAACTGGCGGTTGCTTGTTCTGGTTATTTGTTGTTAGATAATATAAATACGGAAGTGTGTAATACATATTATCAACTTGGTGAAAAAGAACATAAATGGAGTTTCCCATTTAATCATTTGAAACGGAGGTATAAATCCGGATTGGTGAAGTTTAGTGAAAAAAAAATTCAGAACCTGACTATTCCCAAGTCAAAAATCCGAATTTCGGTAATCATGAACATCTTTTATCCATTGCTTCAGTATTTGGGAATAATTAATTTAGTAAAAAAAACTGAATTGTCAAAAGATTTTTGTGACTGGTTGGATGAATTTAACCCCTATATTATCTATGCTCAGCCTACATCCAGAGATGGTATTTTATTTTGTTTGGCAGTTCAATCTTATCTGAAGAAACCATTAATTTTTCACGTTATGGACGATTGGCCATCTACAATAAGTCAAAAGGGGCTTTTTAAAAACTACTGGCATAAGAAAATTGATCAAGAGTTACGGATTTTATTGGAAAGAGCATCTGTTCTAATGAGCATTAGTGAGGAAATGTCAGCAGAATATAAAATAAGATACAATAAAGATTTTATCCCATTTCATAATACGATCGATGTTGATTTTTGGAAAAAATATCAACGTAAGACCTATGATCTACGTGATAATCCAACCATATTGTATGCTGGTAGAATTGGATTAGGTATTGATTCATCTTTAGAATTATTTGCAAAAGCAATTCAAAATATTGACGAAGAATTAAACCTGTCAATAAAATTTGTACTTCAAACACAAGATAAACCGTTGTGGATTAATAGTTATAAAAATGTGTTTCACTCAGGCTTTGTTTCTTATGATGATTTGCCGAAAGTTTTTTCGGAATCAGATATCCTTCTTTTACCTTATGATTTTTCTCAAGATTCCCTAAATTTTATAAAATATTCAATGCCAACAAAAGTTCCGG
>Ga0118677_10015224_pt1 | contig 10710 bp, 6 predicted proteins | sample AliMusrvi5mmetaG_FD_86154 | JGI IMG/M metagenome (GOLD analysis project Ga0118677, IMG submission 86154)
CTACGTTCTCCAGCTCCCGCCGGGCTGCAGCCGCTCCGCCCACGACCGCCTCCGACGCCTCCAGTGTGGAAGCGAGCTTGTCCGCGCGCCGGTACTCTTCGTCGACCGCAGTTCTCAGGGTAGCCACATCCGCAGGGGCGAGTTGCGGAAGAAAGCCGCGTGATCGCGCAGCCGCAGGCTGGACTACGGGCTGCGTGGCGACGGAAGCACTCTTGGACCGCATCTCTTCCAGCACGTCATTGAGAGACTGCACGTCCCGCTCGAGCTTCGACAACCTGGCTTCATGATTCTTCGCAGCCCTGATCAGGTCGCCAGTCGGAATCTGGATCATCTGCGAGACCTCTTCGCGGGAAGGCCCCAGGATGGGCGTGGCGGGCTGCCGATGAACCCTTCCGCGCTGCTGAGAGACCGCCCTGACTCTGAGAACCAAAATCAGGCTAACTATCGCAACCAGGAGCGCGAACGCGGCCAAGACGAGCCCGGCACTACTCATCGTTTTCTCCTCCGTCGTTGTCAACATCTCCGCTGGGCGCTTCAGGGAGCCTGCCGGCGGCAATGTCGCGGGCACTCGCCTCGATTCGCTTCCCACCCGCACCATCCAGCCTGATCATCACCTGGCTACGCTCATCGACGAGCAAGTGCACGTCAACCGGCCCCTCGAAACCGCAGTATTCGTCGGGTTGGAACGTGACGATCTGCCGCATGTCCCCGCCGCCGGCATCCTCGACGACCTGTACGGTCTGGTGCGCCAAGCATTTCTTGGCCGGAAACCATGCGTCCAAGCGGTCGCCTACCGTGATGACCACCTTCATCCGCTGAACGGGGTCGAACTCGGTCACGCCTATCGTCGCCGTCGACACTCGCAGCCCTGACTGATCGACACCGATTGAGCCGCCGAATCGGTCGACGCCTCGAATCCAGCACGCACCGCTGGCAACGCACTCCTTCAGGCCTGCTGTGGTGTTGGTGCGCATGCTCAGCCCCTTCGAGAGCTCATCGGCGAAGCCCGTCTGCGGGAACGCCTCTCGTATGACCTCTCGCGCAAGCGGGAGCTGGCTCGCGTTGCCCGCCATGAGAATTACGTCAAGGGAGTCGATGAGTTGCCGCTCCCTCGCACTGGTCACCATGGCCCGAGCCATTTCGGCCAAACGCTCGAACTTGTGACGAACCCGGTCCTCGATCGCAGACAAGGTCAGTGTCCATTCGTAGGCTCTGACCTCACCTGCGCCGTCCGATAGCTCGACGGTGCCACCGACCGGCTGCGAGTCGCCACTGGACAGTCTGATCTTCGCACGCTCGGCCACCGAACGGAGAGCTCCCCAGTTCAGGGTGCCGTACTCCATCTCACGTGGGTTCCGCACAAGGGCGCGATCGATTGGAGAGCATAGCGGGAAGGGCCTGCCTACGGCACCCTCGATCGCCGCCCGAATCTCCTTGATCGCCGCCTCCGTCACATCGTCGCCACCGAACCAGTTCTCGGTGTCCGCTCCCAGCAAGACCGGTGAGATCAAGGTGCTCCCATCGCTGTCGATGCGCTCAACACCAAACAGGCTGAGGTCACTCGTACCACCGCCGAGATCGCAGACGAGGAGCGAGTACTTCTCCTGCGTCCACTCCCTGATGAAGTCCAGACCGGCAGCGACGGGCTCGGGCAGAGCACCTGCGACGGTCACCCCCGCAGCCCCAAATGCGGCCCTGAGTTCCTCGACCTGAGCCCAACTGAACCTGACCGGATAGGTGATCACGCACTCCCTAATGCGGGCGCGCAGTTGGCGCTCGGCGGACCTCACGAGGAAGGTGATGATGTCCGATGAGATGGCGTCGGCGCGAAGCCGCTGCCGCCGATGATCCTCGAGCCCGAACACCGAGAACTCCCGCGAATGGCCGAGCCATCGCTTCGCCGACCGGACAACGCTCGGAGCGGATTCCCTCGCAGCCGCACGCACGTCAGCCTCTTCCCCGACTAGGTACTCGCGAATGCCATCCCCGGGAAAGCCGCGGTACAAGATCACGGACGGTTCGCTGGTCGTTGCCACACCGGAGGCGCGCTCGTCTGGAGCACCGAGCTTGTCTACCCCGGCGTGGGTGACCGACGCCCCATCATGAAGCACGACCGGCACAGGAGCAGCGTCGCCCGCACCTTGATACATGACGCAGGAGTTCGTCGTGCCGAAGTCCACCGCGACAGTTCCCGAATAGCTCCCCAGGGCCTCTGGCAGAGCGCTGACCAGGAGCCTGATTGATCCGTGGGGATGCGCGTTGGTGTGCAACGTGATTCCGCCATGGAGTTCACAATCAGCCGTCGCGCCTGAGCCGTCGAGACTGAGAGCGAGTTCGACCGGGCTCGCCGACGCACCCCCAGGCGGCACCTCGAGCGGCAGGCCGGCAGGGCCGACCAGCTGAAGCCAACCTGCGGCGTCGTCATCTACATCGGCTGATTCGATTCTCAGCACTTCGTCGCCAGTGTTCTCGAGCTGTACTCTTGCGCTGCTCTGACCGCCGCACAGAAGATCATCCACCTCGACCAGGAATTCATCGGGACGTGGGGTGAGATTGACACCATAGAACTGCACTCGTGGAGGCACGACCACGTCCAAGGCCAAGTCGGCCAGTTCGACAGAGACTCCCGCGGCAGTCTGCACCGACATCGGCAGTGGGACGCGCCGAGTGCTGGGGTCAGCCATTACGAGGTGCGCCGCCAGCAAGGCCTCATCGACGCGCACGTTGACGCGAGCCGCATTCTCGCGCTCACTTGAGATAGCGTACGGCCAGCGCTCCTTCGTGGCGTACTGTGCCCAGCCGGCTTCACTCTCGACCACCTTGACCAGATCGGTCTCTCCCTCGACTGCGCGCACCTCGACCATCAGTACGGTCTCGCCGCCCGTTAGCCTCACTGGTCCGCCCTGGAGCTCCGCTGCCAGACGCAGCGGTGGGTTGAGTTCGATGACCAGCGCCACTTCCAGATCGCCACACTGGACGGTTATGCACCCCTGCTCCCGCTCATCAGGAAAGTATGCGGAGTCGAATGTGGCCTCTACCACTCGCTCAGCGGATGGCTCCAGCTCCCCGAGAATGGCCGTCTCAACATCCAGCCAGTCCACGTCAGTGGTCAGACGGACTTCGTCAAGAGGAACCTGCCCGTCGTTGCGCACGAGGATTCGGATCGGATCCTCCGGCAGGCGGTCTTGGAAGACCTGTCCACACTCGGGAGGGATCTCCGCCGCGAGACTGACGAGCTTGCTGCCACACCAGGAGCAGAAGGTGTCTGTTCCCCGCAGGATCCAGGCATCGCAGTGGGCGCAGAGGCGCCGGGATGTCATTGCGTCCTGAGGCACCTTCATCTCCGCGAAGTCACGCCTTCAACTGGTAGAGCTTGACGCCGTCGAAGTCGACGAGCGAGTACCATGGCCCATCCCCACTGCCCGCAGCGAGCTCACTGGTGATTGCGTCGATGCGACTCCGCGCCGCCTCATCGTCGCCCATGGCTTCGATGAGCTGCCCCATCTGAGTCACAGAGGCCTCCTCGACGATCGTCCGATCGAGGTTCCACATCTCGTAGATCTTGCCGAGCGGGTCCACGGCCTCGTTCTTCATGAGAGACGTATCGAGAAGGCGACGGAGCGCTCCGATGAACCGCTGTCTTGACTCCATGCTCAAGCCCAGAAGCCTTTCGTTGACGTCCGCCTCTACTTGAGTCAGCTGGTTGGGGTTGTGCGTCAGTGCAACAAGCGCTCCGGACCGCCCCTTGCCTAGGGCGATCTCGGACTCGCCGAAGTCCGTGTGATGGAGGAACATCACGACCTCGCCGCGCACCCTCATCGCGCCGAGGATCATGCCCAGGAGCAGCGCCTTGTGCGCCCTTCTCAGTTCAGCGACCTCGGATGTGCTCAAAGCACAGATGTCCGCATACTCACCGATCCGGCTCTGGTCGATGTGTGGGAAGTAGTCCTGGTGCGACCTGCCGGTGAGGAACAGGTCCGTGTAGCAGCGGCGATAGGTCTCGATGCCGTCGATCCATGCCAGCGGGAATGCCGCCCGCTCGGAACACAGCAAGACCGTCTGCTGCTGGGCATCCGTGCGGGTCCTGGAGTTCATGCCGGCGAACGGGGCGTCCTGAAGCAACGGGTCGACTGTCTCGTCGAACCACCGGTATGCGTCCGACTGCTGTCCCTGCCGCTCGCCACGCACGAACTCGCTCTTGCTCTCGAACCGGTGAGCCTCCGCGTAGCCGCTCGGTGGCAGCCAAGGTGCGGCCCCTTGGACGAATCGGTCGACGAGATTGGAGCGCTGTTCAGTGCTCATCAGTCCCTTCTCGCCCCACTCGTACAGTGTCTGGATGGCGTCGATGGACACGTTCATGTGCTTGAACCGCGCACGTGTGTGCGTCTCGATGGCGTCCTGGGTCGTGCGCCGGCCCTTCGACTCGGCCATCTCGAAGATGCCCAGGAGTTGCGCGGCTTCAATGTCGAGTGCCGAGTACAGCGACAGCACTTCAGTGCCAAGGTCGAGGTCCTGCGACTTCAGGTAGTCCTCGTACATGCCGTTGCGGTAGAGCACGGCGAAGATCAGGTGGTCTTCCTCGCGGTCGTAGCGCTCGAGTCCCTGCGCAAACCCGTCCTTCATGGCGGAGAGAGCGCCTTGGAACGCGCTGAGCCTCTGTACCCAGCCGCCTTCAACGGCCTCTTCGCCGTCATCGGACACCCCGACGAGCATCACCCGATCGATGACTCGGGCGTGGATGGCTCCGGCCCTGTCGAGGACCATCGCTTCGGCCTTCCTGCGCAGGTACTCAGTCGCTTGTTCGACAGCTGCAAGCGCGCACTGCTTGACCGACCGCCAGTGTTTGCCAGCCTGCTCGGAGGCGAGCACCCTGCAATAGCCATCGAATGCCTTGCGGGCATCCTCCGCCGCTTCACGTGCCTCGCCGGCGCGCCGAGCGATGACGGACTCCTCGTCCTCAAGAACCTCTTTCAGCTGCTTGAGATACTCGATGGTTGCCGGCACCCCTCGTTCCTCGAGCAGGCGCGCCACATATGATCTGAGCTGTCGCGCGACATCTTCTTCGTGCTTGGTCCCGTTCGCGTCGAGCATGCGGACCACGCTGCCGCGTTGCTCCGGTGGCGCCGAAGGATCATCCTTGAACGAGTCGGTCTCCATGCGCTCGATGGCCTCGTCGATCGTCGTGCCGAGGTCACCGCGGCCGCCTCCATCCGCAATCTGTCCGCGCAGCTTGGTCGTCCACCGAGAGAGGTTCGACGCTGCAAACGTGACTGACTTGTCGTCGCGGTCCAGAGCCTGCATGTAGTCCTGACCCGCCACCCTGATCGGACGGTCCTTGGGCCCGATCGCGCTCCGGACGACCGCTTTGAGGTCGGCGGCCGGTGCGCCGGCAGCAGTCCACCGGTCGACGAGATCCATGGCCAGCCGGTACCCACACGCACTGCGTATCTGTTCCACCGGCACCTGGACCTTTGAGAAGCCCATGGATGAGTACAGATTCGAGAAGACGACCTCGTACTGGCAGGTGCCGTCCGAACCGGGGTACGTGATCGTCTTGAACGTCCCGAGCTGAGGCCTGAGATTGTCGCGCATGGAGCGTTTCTGGCTTGCGAAGCTGCCTCCGGCGAACTCCCAATAGAGCGATTCCGCGGCCATGTCCAGCAGGTCGGTCTTGCGGTGCGGCTGCAGCAGCGCTCCAGCCTCTGACCTGGCGTCCAGCAGGTAGCAATAGTCGAACGCAGGGCCTCGCTCGTACGACGGCGAACTCGCCCGGTCCCAGTACTGCGCAAAGTCGTGGCGAGAATGACCCAGCGCCAGCCCCGCATCCGAGACACGGGCGATCTTGGAGCTGCCGGAGAATCGCTTCAGTTCCTCGGTAATGGTTCCGGCAGCCTCCGCGGCGACATCCTTGGGCATGCCGTAGTGCTCGAGCTCCATCAGGGATGCGTAGGCATTCGCATACAGCGGCAGCGCTTGCTCAGGGGTCCCGAACAGGGTTGGGAGGACGAGCATCCCGATGACCTCGTAGGAGGGCAGCAGCTTCTGGCAGAGGAAGGCGGCGTCGAGGAACATGCCGCCCCCCGTGCCCCCCGCGAGAGAGCAGACTATGTACGCCCGCTTCGTCGTGGTCGGATGCATCGAGTACCGATCCGCGAGGTCGCGAATGGCCTCAGCACCCTCAATGGTGCTCTTGGCTTGGATGATGCTGTCGCGAATACGCGGGTAGTTCTCATAGAAGCCGAGTCGGCCGCGCGGCCTAATCTGCGAGGCGCCCTCGAGGATTGCGCCCTTTGCAAAGACCCCCGGTGGAATCCAATTGAAGAGCCAGGGGTGCATGCTCTGATTGTCACGATAGCTATCGATCGTCTGCTGCGAGACGGTGGCCGGAACGATTACGCCCCTACTGAGCCGCGCGTCCGGCAGCAGCCAGTCGAACGACTTGCCGGTGATGTCTATCTCCGAGTTTGGATCGCAGTCGATCCACAGGTACCGCATGACCGGGAGGGCTGCGACGCCGTACTCCTGGACGAACCGCTGACGGATGCGAAGCAGGACCTCCTTGCCCGTCCCGCCAAGCCCGATGACGATCGCGGGTACCGCCTGATTCTCTTCCGCGCGCGTGTTGTGGGCTCCGTCAGCCATGTGCGACTCCTACTTCTTCAGAGGCAGCCATGAGGCAGCGCCTAGTGTTCGATTGTGTTGGCGGATGCGGCCATAAACGCCACATAGACGACGATCCCGGCCACGATGAGGATCCCATATGCAACAAGCGCGGGCATCAGGTCCTGGACCGCATCTCGCTTGACGACGCAGGCCAGGAGCAGGAACACGAGCAGCCCTTCGATCCACGCAAGTCCGCGCAGCCAACTCGGCGCCCGGAATCCCCGGACCCATCGTCCGAGCCCACCGAAGTAGATGACTGAGCCAATCCCACCGGCCACGACCACGGACACGAAGAACAGTAGCCAATCACGCGCGCTCACTGGTCACCTCCGGTAGAGAGTCCCTTCATGCACCACTGCCAAATGAGTCGCTCCAGTCGGACTCCATCGGTTTGCGCCTAGGAGCACTGCGAGCCTTCGGCGCCTTCGACGGCTTCGATCCTCTCGATGCCTTCGGTGCCGGCGGAGGCGCCGCAGCTTCGGACGCCTCTATCGCGAACCTGAGTGGCGGCGCCAGCCGGTTGCCCAGCCACTTCTTGGCTCGGCCGGCGACGGCGTATCCCGTAACCGCCACGGCCTCCCATCCCTTGCCGGGAACGCGACGGAGATGGCCGACAAGGGTGTCACCGGATCGCAGCGGGAACTCGCCGAAGGCCTCGTCGCGCCTGCGGCCGATGGGCTCGACGCGCCATTCCCCGGCGAGTTCGCTACCGAGATTGAAGCCGATGGGCCGGAGGAAGTACCACGCGAGCAACGCCAGGACCGCGAGGATGACGACGACCGGAATCAAGATGATGAACGGCGCCCACCACGGATACTTGAGGACGGTCACTACGTCCGCTCGGATCTTCTTCTCCACCTGCTCCGACTTCTTCGGCGCAGCCTTCTGGAAGAGGTCTCCCAATCGATAGACTTTGTCCTGCTGAGTACGCCATCCGGCGCCGCCGTAGGCGGCCGAGGTGCTCCACTTGCGCAGGAACGACGGATCCAGGCTCGCCCGTTCGCGAGATACGACGGGCTCCAGGACCACTTCGACGGCTCCTGTGATCTCACCGGAGATGTCCGAGTTGGACCCAAGGCCGACGTAGCTGCCGATCTTGTCCCAGACCCCCCGGAACGACCGGCGGAAGCTGATGCCCTGAGGGATGCTGATGTGAGCCACGATGCGGTTGGTCGACCGGTCTATGCCACCGAGCACGACCTCAGGCGGCGACGCCTCGGCGTTCCATCCGCGAGCGGCGAAGTTGCCCTTGCTGAATTCCCTGACGATTCGGACCTTCACCGGCACCTGTTTGAGCACGACCGGCCCCGACTTGGATTCCAACTTGATTGCAAATACTCCCGCGATGCGCTGCCCCGCATCGAACTCCTTTGGGAAGCGCAATACGGAACGGCCTGCAGACTCGGCCTTAGTAAGGATGGCGTCTCCGGGACGGGCCTCCGACTCGTTGGCCTGCTCGATGACAAGGTCGACTGCGCTCGGACTTGCGAGTGGTTTTGCGCGAACGCGTCCCGCGCCTACTTCCTCTTGGAGTCGCTTCGCGACTGCGGCGACCTGATTGTCGAAAGCCTGCTGGTCTCCCTTGCGGAGGATGGCGTAGGCAACGAGGCCCCTCTTCCCCCGATACTGACCCAGACGCTGGTCGTGAGACCCGTACACCGTGCCATCGAAGGCCAGTGACATGGGCAGGATGTCGACCGCCTCCGTGGTCTTGCCCTGCAGATAGGCGTAGAACCCCTCGAGGTCTTGGCCGACTTTGGCGTTGCCAGCATCCGTGACGTTGTCCGTGATGATCCATACGGTCCGATAGCCGGAGCGCTGCGCCATCGCCTCCTTGGTCAAGGTCCGCTGCCCGCGCGCCTGTTTGGGATCCCTGAGGACTGAGTCACCCGCGGTGGCGAACCGCGTGAAGTCGTTGCTCGCCGTGATGTAAAGCTCGGGAACCACGTTGGCACCGCTTGCAGTCAGCGCGCCCTTCAGGACGCCGACCATGTTCGCCAGGGAGCCTGTTTCGAAGAAGCCCCGCATGGAACCGGATCCATCCACCATCACGAGGACTTTGGACGCCGGCGCGGCCGATGCGCACTGAGCGCCGAGGAAGAAGGCAGCGATGCACGCGAACGCGACAACAATCAGGACGCCAGCAGACGGCTTGGAGAGTTCTCGCCTCACGCTCTGCCGACCAGCCTAAGCTCACCGCGGGGACGCAGTCCCGGAACGGTCGCGGCGATGACAAGCCCGGTCCCGGCGAGCTCAAGCGCGCGCGGCGCGGCGCCGTCCAGGTCCGCTACCATCCTTGCGTCGGGGTGACCCAGTACATGAGCGGCCACGACGCGCTGCTGCCCTAACTGCGTGCTGCCGGCTACCAGGAGGGCGTCACCCAGACGTCGAGGGCGCACTTGGCCGCAAAGCAGCGAGAAGCCGAGGGCGGTGACGGAATCCCAAAGGACGTCACCACTCAGCGCGTCCATCACCTTGACTGCGCCCATGTCGGCGACGAGCAGCCGATTCGTCTCATGATCGAGCAGCATCTCGAACGGCTCCTCAAGCGGCTTGCCAAGCCGCACGAACTCACCGGAGAGATGGTTGAACACCACCACGCTGTCGCCCGCCGCCATGTAGATGCGCTCACCGCTCTGCGCGACTGCGCGCTTGAGGCTGAGACTGAACGGCGAGGGGCAACTCCGCAGCGTCCCATCCGGAGGGAGGATGTAGCCTGCATCACGCGTGTGGAAGAAGCAGACGTCGTCCGGCAGATGCGCGACCACTGGGCCGACCCGCCCGTCCACGGTTTGCGTGTTGACCAGCGCGAACGCGCCCGCCGACGCCCTGTATGAGATCACGTCGGTGCTCGACTGCGCCTCGTTGAATGCGAAGACCACGGCTCCCGTGGGAGTCAGAGCGGCATGCGAAGGCCGAGCCCCAGCCTCCGATGAGTAAATCCAGTCGACCGAGATCTCCGGGAGAAAGTTGACGACAGCCACCCGGGTCTGCGCGACCGCAAGGAGACATGGTCTCGCGTCGATCGGCCCGCTCCCGACCACGCCCGCGTCGACGGCTACGATACTCTCCTCGCCGAGGAGCTGCGCCGGATCTGATGCCAGCGGGTCCGCGGCGCTCAGAGCCCAGAGTCCTCCCTCCTCGACCCCGAAGAGCAGGAGTCCCCACTCGCGACTCAAATGCAAGATCTGACCACCACCCACCCGCGATGAATCGAAGAGCAAGACAGGATCCGCTGCGAACTCGGATGAGTGAGCGCGACTCACGACCTCCTGCTCGAAGGCCCCCGAGAACGATACTGGCTGTCCGCACGCGCGGCAGAACCTGGCCAAGTGGTGGTTGCGTTCGCCGCACGAGCAGCTGAACCATGCGGAGTCAATGCAGGCAGCGCCAGGAGATAGCCACAGACTCGTGCTGTCAGCGATTGCTCCTACAAAGTCTGCGTCTGCCGCCACAAGGCCCCCTCGAGTGACGAGACTGGAGAGCTTGCATCCTATCAGAGCACGATATCGACGAGCGCGGACGGAAGCTGTAGTTCGCAGGGTCACGCGAGGCGGACGACGACTCCAGCGCCATGATGGCGAGATCGGTCCCTAGCCGCCGCGCCGTGCCGCGACTCAAAGCAAGTGACACGCGCCACGAGCGACGTCCCTTGGCCCGCCTGGCCGTCTTCCGTCCGACCCATCCCCTACACTCACGTATCCACCAGCGAGCGGCTCGCGGCCAGGGTGTGCCCCGCGAGCCGGCTTCCGCGTCCGTGAAGTCGACCACCGGAGGTGCCTTTGGCAGTACAGCTGTTCCCTGCAGACGGGGTGACGTGGGTCGTCTCCCTCCCGACCGGTCTGGCCACCGACACCATCTGGCCGGACATGGAGTGGATCGAGGCGCTGGCCCCGGTCCCCGAAGAGGCGGAGACTGAGGTGCCCGAGGAGGTGTGTGCGCGATGACGTTCGAGATCAAGCCCTATCCGGAGTTCGCCTGGTCGATCAGCCGGCAGCGCAAGCTCGACCAGTGCCCGCGCGCGTACTTCTACGCGTACTACCTCGG
>Ga0118677_10015225_pt1 | contig 10710 bp, 8 predicted proteins | sample AliMusrvi5mmetaG_FD_86154 | JGI IMG/M metagenome (GOLD analysis project Ga0118677, IMG submission 86154)
GTGTGCGGCTCCTACACAAAGAATATAAATCCCGCTATTATTTCTACTTCAGGAAAAAATAGACTGGCATGCCTGCCAGAATAATCTTACCTGCTCTTACCTCAATCGTCTCGCACGTTGCGCTGATTACACTTGAGCACTCAAACGGCAGATTGAAGAGCGTTTCCACGGCACTTGAATACGCAAGACACACCTTTTTGCCGTCAGGTCTGCGGAACATAAAGCAATGAATATCACTGCCCCCAACACTCAACTTCTCAAGAAATTCGCCTTCGCCAAGCACAGAAAGGAAGTATTGTAAAACCACATAGGCGGGGCGCTTTCTCCAGCTTCCGGCATTCGTATCGTCAACAAGCCCGTAACCCCGTGCAACAAGCCGCCACCAATACAATCGGTCAACCATGCCGGAGCAAAGAGCTATGACAATGTAACGAAGCATGTAGGCGGCGTATTCATCTTCCGTGACGCTTGGATCATTGAACCTTGGCCCCGGCGATTCATACGGAGAACCAACCGGCGAGTAAACCCCCGTTCCTTTCAACGGCCAGTTCACTTCGGATATGATCAGACTGTCATCGCACTGCGGAGACCGATGCGCAATTGCCCTCGCCAGCGCAAACTTCTCCAACGCCGAGAAAGGACCCTGCCGGTTTTCAGGAGCACCCCGCCTGTCAACATACAGATGGTGAGAAAGAGATGCGAAGTGAAGTTTCTCCGGAACATTCTTAAGCGCAGCCATCAGGAATGGATATTCAAAATCAATTACCCCTGGTCCTGTGAATTTAATGTCGGGATAGCGATCGGTTATAGCCGCCACGGCATCCAGCAAACGTCTATGCTCCTCAAAGTCCCATATTCCCCATTTGACCCGGTTTATCGCATGGCCAACTTCCACAAAGTCAACATGGCCGCTGACCCGCTCAAGAACATATGCGACGAATAACGCCCAGGCCTTGGGATCGTTGACAGCATGACGGCCCTGCACCAGCGCGACTGAAACTGAACGCCCCCCTCCATGCAGTGTCTTTACTATATCAGACAGGAATCCCCACTCCTTCTCGCTCTCATGCGCATAAAACCTCACAATGACAGGAATGGTTCCCAGTTGTTCCTGTAACGCAAGTTCTCGATCAGCTGTTTCCGCCCTGGGATTAATTGCCAGACCAATCCGCTCCTTAAGCCTGACAGGCTTCTGATAGCAGGTTTTGAGCAATCTGGAATATTCCAGCCATACAGGAAACAAGTCTTGAACCGTTGCACCGGCTATCTGTAGATGGCGGCTTAAACCATGGTATCGCGAGCGATCTCTTGACTTCATCACGTTTATCGGCTGACCGGACCGTTCGTCCCATATCCACATGTCTTTTTCTGACGGATATCCGCCCTTACCATGTTCTACCTTCTTGTTTTTTTGCGTCCGGATTGGATGTCTCAACCACCTCGTTCCAGAATGAATGGTATACAGCATTCTGCAGCACTTCTCCCATTTCTGGAACTCCGCGGAAGGCACCGCTGGGGCAAAACACATCTCCTTGAAGACTCTCAACAGATCCGAGGGAAGATATATCCTGGAAATATCACGCGCTTTTTGCCGGCAAGAAAGCTGCTGCAGTATTCGTCCACGATTCAAATCCACGAACTTCACATCACCCCATGCGGAATCACCCTTTTTCTTCAGGAGAATATTCTGGTTGCCCAGATCATTGTGCAGAAAACCGGCCTCGTGCATCTTGCGCACCTCATCGGCGACACATTGCAGGAGCGTCATAAACTTTTCACATTCAGGATCGTGTCTGAACAGGCAGATCAGCTCGTCCTTGAAGCTGGTTGCGTTGTTCTCGTATTCGGTGATAAAATAACTTTCAATCAGCCTGTCGTCTCTCCGGTATTCAAGAAAACCTACCGGAGCAGGAGTACCCACACCTCTGCTTTCGAGAAAAGATGCAGCCTCCCATGTGCGCCGGGCTTTTGAGCCTTTCCGCTCATCTATCATGTCCTTTATCGCAGACTGACGGCCAAATGCCTTGAACGCAAATTCAATAAGCCTGCCGTTACAGGAAAGCATTATTTTCACGTTGCGGTTACGACCGGAAGAAAGAATCCCGGCATTCCTGCCTTCAAGAAGCGGTTGAATATTTTCAAGATGTTTCAGAAAATCCGCATGCCTATACCTGTCTGCAATGAAACCGGTATATCTGCCGATGGAAATCTCGTTTATCGCCTTACACGCCATAGGGGTTAAAGTTATACTATGACTCTACCTGGGTCAAGCGAAGCGACATGTAGAGCTGGAATGATCCAGAAACCCATTACATTTGGTGTCACTTCAATCCTCTCCCCTGCAGGCTCACCCCTCACCCTGAGCCTCTCCCCCAAGGGGAGAGGGAATATAATTCTTCTTCCGCTTTTGGGATGGGGACTTCTACACCCCTTCCTCTCCCCTTTGGGGAGAGGATTGAGGTGAGGGGTGAACTTTCCAAATCATTCGACCAAGGAAACAAGAATTATCCAATTATTGCCGCTGAGTTTTTGAGGAGCGCCGCTTCGCCTTTGATTATGAACTGGCTGTTCATTTCAACGCGAGGCACCATTTTGTCAATAAAGGTTTCAGCCACGATCTTCTTTCTGTCGGAATATTTTCCATCCCTGAGGAGCAGGTAACCCTGAAAGAGGTCCGTGGCCATTTCAACAAGCCTGCGGGCATGATATTCCTGGAACTTCGGGTCGTTCTTCGCGGTCACAAAACTGACAGTGTTCTCGAACACCTTCTTTACTTCCCGCATCCGCTTGTGAAGATACTCGGAATGCCCGAACTCTATTGCATCCAGCTCATCCAGCTTCTGCTTTGCCGTGCCCGACACCACGCCGCCGATGGCCGCAACCATCTGCAACTGCGTTGTGCCCTCATAAATATTTGTGATGCGCGCATCGCGATAATGACGCTCAACATTGAATTCCCTCATGTATCCTGGCCCGCCGTGGACCTGGATTGCATCGTATGCAACCTTGTTCGCAAGCTCGGTGTTATAAGCTTTTGTAATCGGGGTAAAGAGCGCTGCATACTTGGAATATAGCTTTATCTTCTCCTTGTATTCAGCCGCTTTTTCGGGATGTTTTTCTTCGGCATCCTCATATCCTTCCTTGAGATCAATAATCTTCGAGGTCTCGTAATAGAGCGAGCGGCCGGCTTCAATCGCGATCTTCATCTCGGTGAGCATTTCCATGACCGGCGTAATCTCCCTGATGGGTTTGCCGAACTGGACACGTTCCCTGGCATATTTGTCTGCCTCACGGTAAGCCGCCTCGGCAATACCCAGCGCCTGGCCGGCAATGCCCAGCCGCGCCTGATTCATAAGCCACATCGTGTACTTGGCAAGTCCATAACGCCGCTCGCCTACGAGGAGTGCAGGCGCATTATTGAATTGCAGCTCGCAAGTTGCCGACCCCCTGATGCCAAGCTTGTGCTCTATGCGACGCACAACCATGTGCTCGTCCCGTTCGTACAGGAAGAACGAAAGCCCTCGACCACCTTTGGAACCCTCTTCCGACCTTGCGAGAACCAATGCAAGCTTCGCGCAGCCGTTGGTGATGAAACGTTTGACACCGTTGAGATACCATTTTCCATCCTTGCCCTGGGTTGCCTTTAGCGACACAGCCTGCAGGTCGGAACCGGCTTCCGGCTCAGTGAGAACCATCGAGGACTCGAATTCGCCGGTGCAAAAACGCGGCAGGAAACTGTTCTTGATTTCTTCAGATGCAAACTTGTTGACGGTAGCGCCATTATCCTGGTGCAGTCCGTAACTCAGGAATGAGCCGTCCGCACGGGACAATATCTCTGCTGCAGCGGCAACTACCACGGCCGGCATATTGAGTCCGCCATATTTCCGCGGCAGCACCAGACCGGCAAGATCGGCCTTGGCAAACATCTTCACGGCACGGTTGATGGACTCTGGATATGTAACCACTCCGTTCTCAAATTTGCACTCTGTGGCATCAACCTCGGCGGCATATGGAGCAAGGTACTCAGCAGCCAGCCCGCCCATGATATCCAATACGCGTTCATAATTGTCCTTCGTATCCTCGACGGAGGACGGCGCATAGGCAAACTTGTCCTTGTCAGCAAATCCGTCCTCGCGGAGACGAATAAGTTCATCCATGTCCATGTTCTTAAAATAAAACATTAAATCGTCATTATCTCTGAAGAAATTATCCATTTAAGGTCCTCCGTTTATGCCTTGGCCTTAAAGGCCTTAATGATCCTGGGAATCACGTCATTGATCTCGCCGACTATACCATAGTGCGCTATCTGGAAGATCGGCGCCTCCGTGTCGGTATTTATTGCAATAATTTTTCCTGATTCCGCCATGCCGGCACGATGCTGAATGGAACCTGAAATGCCGCATGCGATATAGAGATTCGGGCGAACAGTTGTCCCCGTCTGGCCAACCTGATGGTCCTTGGCAATGAATCCGGCATCAACAGCAGCCCTGGATGCGCCAACTTCACCGCCCAATGCCTGGGCCAGATCGGAAATTAACTTGAAATTTTCCTTCGTGCCAACACCCATTCCGCCGGAAACTATTATCCGCGCGCCTTTAAGATTAACGCGCTTAGCCTCGCGTACACGCTTCAAAACCTCAGTAGGAAAATCTTCCGTGGACAATTTGAATTCAACCGGAGTAACTTTGCCACTGGCATTCTTTACCGGCTGAGAAAGCTTCATGACTCCCTCGCGAACCGTTGCCATCTGGGGCTTCTTCTCAGGCGAGACGATTGTAGCAATGATGTTGCCTCCGAAAGCTGGTCGTATCTGATACAAAATGTTCGTCCAGGTCTTGTCCTTGATGACATGATCACCTATCTGGAGGTCGGTGCAGTCTGCGGTTAGGCCAACCTTGAGATTCGATGCCACGCGGGGACCAAGATCGCGGCCCACAGTCGTTGCCCCATACAACACAATCTGGGGTTCATATTTCTTTATGAGCTCGACCATGATTTTTGTGTAAGGGACAGGCTGATAGTCCTTGAGACGCAAGTCTTCAATAACAAAAACCTCATCACACCGGTAAGGGAAAAGTTTCGCGGCCTCGGCCTTAATGTTGTCACCAATCAGCACACCGTTTACTCCCACCTTCAGCCTGCCTGCCAGTTCGCGTGCCTTGCAGACAAGCTCGATGCTGACGTCAACAATCCTGCCATCGTCCTGCTGTATAAACACCCATACGTTGTTCTTTTCGGCCATTATCATTCTCCTTTAGCCCAGGGTATGATCCACAATGAGGTCATGGATCATGCCGGCGATTCCTTCATCCGTATTCGGGACCTGCTTCACCTCTGCCCCCTTCAATACGACACTGTCGATCTTCTTGACCTTGGTCGGGGAGCCAGATAGGCCGCAGGCTTGCGGGTCCGCGCCTATTGATTCAACATTCCACATATCAACCTTCACCGTTTTCCCAAGGTTTTTTGCCTGCTCAATATATGACTCGTCATATTTGTCCTCAAAGTCTAACGCGGCATTCTTATGCGCCATTACGAGCTTGGCGCTGGCAGGCCTTGGCTTATAGTGTTCGTCTGTAAACGTGCAGAGCACTGGAAGCTTACATCGAACGATTTCAAACCCGCCTTCTATCGAACGGCGGCATGTAATATCCTTTGCCGTCAGCTGCTGAACCTCTGAAACACAGGTAATCTGGTTTACGCCCAGCTTTTCCGCGGTTTGCGGTCCAACCTGGGCAGTATCTCCGTCAATTGCCTGGCGGCCGCAGAATACGAGGTCAAAATCTTTCACCTTGTTGACAATCGCACAACGGAGCGCATACGACGTGGCCAGCGTGTCGGCTGCGGCAAACCGCTTGTCGGAAATCAGCGCCACATCATCAGCACCACGGTAAAGGGATTCCTTCAGAACCTGGATGGCCGCCGGAGGGCCCATTGTGAGGACTGTCACTCTAGTGCCGGGATTCTCATCCTTGACCGTGAGGGCCGCCTCAAGAGCATTGAGGTCCTCTGGATTAAAGATGGCGGGCAATGCGGCCCTGTTGACCGTCCCGTCCTCTTTCATGGCCTGGCCTGTAATGTTCTTGGTGTCAGGCACCTGTTTCACCAGAACGACTATATTAAACATCATTCTACCACCTCGTAGTTCCATGCATTGTCACAATAACCATCTACAGCAAATATAAGCGGGTGGGAATATAGCAATCGAACCCAGGAATGTAAAATGATTTGCTGGTTTTTCTTGCATCTCCGCGAAATAGGCAGCGTGAATAGCGCGAACGGCCTGGAAAAGGAAAGTCAACTCTAAGGAAATTGCCGGCACTATCTTGCATTGCTGCCGCCATATCATAGAAAAGGGGCTTTTTCTCTGGAAGTTGCATTGTGGATTGTTATCTTATTCTGAGATTTAGCATCTTTATGAACGAGGAAAAGCAACACTTATGACAGACGGACGATTACAAACCTTTTTCGGGAAAAGCTTGTCGCGCTGGAATATCTCCGAGGACGGCGATCCGCAATTATTCTCCGGGGTAATTGGATTCATCGAAACTCTGAAAAAGTACGGTCTCACCAGCAATCAGATTAACGTGGATAGCTTCGGTATTTTCCATCATAACGGGATCCGGAATACCATTGAAGTTTTCTTCCAGAACAATCCCCAACACCCTCTTCCTCTGGAAGATATTACCATCATTCAGCACGTTACCGCTGAATCATACCGGAGCGACCTGGAGCGAATCCTTGCAGACCTCTCCTCTTTAAAAACAGAAATACCCCGTTTCTCAACAACATTCAGTATCAAAATCACCCTGAACATCTATGTCGGCGGGTTCGATGCCGAAATCGCGTCCCGCATCTGTGAATTTGCTGAAACCGGCTTGATTGATACTATCACCTTCATTTTCTCCTTCCCCGCCACCACAGACAATGCCGCAGCCGGATTGAGATCCGCCGTCGCAACTTTTCTCGAAAATCCAACATCGAACAGAACGGGAATATATCTTGCAAATTTCCCCTTATGCTTCGCGCCAGCGGCAAAATTCAAGGCGCTCTGTCGATTCTCGCTGGATGGACTCAAAAGCTTGGTCAGGTTCCAGCGCGATACAATTAAAGATGTAACGGAACAGACGCACAACTTCCTGCTTCCATGCCGGACATGCCGGAGCAAAGCCTTTTGCTATGCTTTTACCGATATCGAGAAGCATCCCGATTATGAAGCTGTCGTTGTTCCTGCCACGGAAGACACGGTGGCTTTTGTCGGCGGCAGTCTTCTGAAATCTGAATACATCAATGATAAACTCATTGTCTACACCTCACCTGCGGAACAGGGCGACATGCTGGCAGCAATCCTCGCCGGTTTCAGGAACATCCTTATTATTGACGGCTATTTCTATTCCAAATTTCCATGCACCACCTTTGAGGTGATGCTGGCGCTGGAAAAAGGCCTTAATGTTTTCGGTTCGGCAAGTATCGGAGCGCTCAGAGCCATTGAACTCGACAATTACGGAATGACCGGCATGGGTTATGTTTATGACTATCTGAAGAAACAGCCCGTCAGCCCCTACCATATCGTGGCACAGACATACAGGGAAGATAACACCACCCTGACAATCCCGCTCGTTGATATCATTTACTTCCTGGATTGTGCTGTCACCGAAAAGATCATTACAGAAAACGATTCAGCGCAATGCCTTGCGGTGGCGGAGAAAATCAGTTTCCCCATGCTCTCCTTTGAATATGTCCTGAAAAGGCTCAGGGATTTGAAAACCGTAGAGGCAGACATCATTAAAAGTCTCGAAGATTACCTTGTCCGGAAAGGCCATAGTTTCTTCAGCATCAAAAAGAAAGACGCCATCAAACTCCTTGCCAGCTACCGGGCAACTGTATCACAGAGGGATCCTGAATATGTCCGGAAGACTTTCTGCAATGCTCGTGACAAATACCTTGCCCTTCTTTACAAAAAATACCGTTGCGAATCCAATCTCGCCCTGCCGGACAACTGGCGGGAGTCCGGGCCGGTAAAACTTAATGGTGCGGAGGCGCAAAGGGATCGGCGCGAATTACCACCCTCACAAACCTGCCGCCTGGCTGAAGAATTCTTCCGTGATCTGGATGTTATTCTGTCTGACACGACCAACTATGATCCACCGGCAGGCAGTTTTATTATAAACACTTTCTTTATCCCTTTCTATTTTCTGGAATATCCCCTCTCTTCGGCAACAGGCAATGGTGATATATATGAAGAGGCTCTTGTCTCAGCCTATATGGAACTTGTTGAAAGAATCCCAACCCACCAATTCCATATCAATACCGTCACGAATAATAATTCCGGCCATGACTATTTCCCTCTCTCACAGATTCCACAGTACTACAACCTGTCCGCAAGCCAGGATGTAAAACAGAAGATTGTCGACGACCATGGCTATGTTAAGGCAACCGACATCCTGTCCGGCAAAGAAGTTCTGATTCCGGGATTTGCCGTTATGTCGATGTACTCGGGATCAGACGGCAATGCCGCCGGCAACTCCTATGCAGAGGCTATATTATATGGAATATATGAAGTCGTGGAACGCGATACCAACCAGATATACCTGCGCGATCCTGTTTGCGACAAGTTGCGATGCAGCCTGCGCATTGATCCATCCGCGATTGATGATCATAGATGCCGCACTCTGCTCGCCCATCTGGCAGACAAGGGATATCAAATAGCCCTGTATTATCTTGTCAATACATTCGAACTTCCATGTATTCGTTGCCAGGTTTTTGACAGGAACAGGAAGATCGAATGCCACGGCAGCACTGCCGTCAGGGCCGATTTCAATTCCGCAGTCTATGCCGCACTTCACGAAGCTTACATGCAGCATATCTCCTATTTTGCGGGCATAAGGGATGATTATCGCTCATTTCTATCACTTAAGGCCGCTCAAATAGCCTACCGCAACGCCCAAGCTACAATTTTCGGATCTCAACCTGTATTTCTGAAGGCCAAGTCGCACGAAACCAAATTTGCGTCAATGCGGGATGAACTTAACCATGTCATTGACAGAATAACCGCAGGAAACATCCGGTATATTCTTGTTGCCAACACAAGCCCTATTGATAAGTATACGCTCAAAAGCGTGAAGGTTGTAATCCCTGGAACGGAATTATGGTTCGTGCCGGAATATCAACCGTCCGATTTCATTGGGGACAGAACACTCAAAACACGTCTTGCCATTGAAAAATATTTGAAAGGGAATCATGAGCATCAAAGTTGAAGTGCCGGCATCAATGCGCAGCATTACCATGGGCAAAGCCGAGATTCAGGCATGCGGCACAACCATCAGCGAATTGATTACCGACATTAACCGTCAATATCCCGGCTTTCAGTCGCGAATCTGCGATGAAACCGGGCGAATCCAGAAGTTCATTGCAATTTTCGTTGATGGACATGATATTCGAACCCTCCAAAAGGATCAGACTCCGCTTCATGGAAATGAAAAGGTTCTGGTCATAGCCGCCATAGCCGGAGGTTGACATTCTATTATGAGAGTTAAATGTTTGATTTGCGAAGGAGTTAACTGATGAAGAAGACATATACCAATCAACACACAATTAAATCCGTATTATTGTTCATGTTTTCATCTGTATTGTTGTGCATTTCCACAGCTTACGGACAGAATGCGGTCAAGCCGAAAACAGCTGTAAAGCCAGTCGCACCTCCCACACCAGTATCCGCCGGACAGGTCACCCCTGCGCCCAAAACCACCGAACAGGCGGATGCCGCCTCAAAAGCCGATCCGCGAGTGACTAAAAGCTTGACGGAAATAGGTTTCAAATATTCTGTAACCCCGCTGGGAAACTTTAAGGTTCCTTTTAAAGCAGACGATGGCCGCGCACAATGGGTTTATATTTCCTCAAGAACAGAAAAATTCAACACGCTTGAAACCCGCAAAATATGGTCAACCGTCATGATATCCAAGGAGCCTTTATCCCAGGAAATTGCAACCAAACTGCTCATGGAAAATATACCTCAAAAACTTGGCGCCTATGAACTCGCCAAGACTGATGATGGCGGATACAAAGTCCAATTCGCGGCCAAGGTGGATGCCAACTGCCGCGCACCCAGCCTGAAAGATGCCCTGCGCCTGGTGTTTCTAACGGCCGATACAAAGGAAAAAGAATTAACCGGCGCCGATGAGTTCTAAGCTCTTCTGCCGGGCCAGGTGGATGAACGATTCCAGAAATCATCAGCACGGCCGCCGTAGTAGGATTCCAGTACCCGATCCATTACGCATGCCGTCCTGAGTGCTGACCCTCCAGTGCTGGGACATTTCCCGGTTCCCAGCAATTCATTTACTATGCTCTGGATCAAGGGCTGCTGAATGTGCGACGGATTGGGAATATCGAGATTCTCTTTTCCCGTCGCCGTCTCGATACAGAGTGGTTCGGCGCCAAAGGTCGATAGACTCAATCGGGCTTCTGTCCCGGTAAACGTGATCATGTCCTCGGCCTCGGCTGCCGCAAAATTCCAACGGGCTGCGCCCAGAACGCCGGATGCAGTCTTGAAATTGGCAACCACGTTATCTTCCACCGGATATGAAGACGCAATATTGGCGGCCAGGCCGGCAACCGACTCCAAAGGGCCGGCAATAAAGTCGATGATATCCAGCGTATGACACCCCAAATCCATGAACAGCCCGCCGCCGGACTGTTCGGCCACATAACGCC
>Ga0118677_10015226_pt1 | contig 10710 bp, 6 predicted proteins | sample AliMusrvi5mmetaG_FD_86154 | JGI IMG/M metagenome (GOLD analysis project Ga0118677, IMG submission 86154)
CTTCACTCGTCATGCTGACCGGTTTGGTGAGGCAAGTCGGAACGGACATCGCGCGCGACGCCGGCGCAGCGAAGCTGAACGCTGCCGACACAGGAAGCTACGCTCAAGCGGTAATGACATTTCTTGCGCTCGCTTGCGACCGCTGCGCTGATTTCGGCAATTCGCTAACCCGCTGGAGTTCGACAAACCAAAAGGTGATGAATTTGTTCGCCCGTCAGGCGATTCCGATGATTTGGGACTTCGCCGAGGCCAACACGCTCGGCGACGCCGTGGGCGCCTGGGCAACATGTAGCGGATACGTCGCTGATTGCATCGAGGTTCTGGGAGTTCCGGATGGAAGGTCACATGGAGAGCAGGAGAATGCTACGGACTCAAAGGGCACCGGGCATACGCTCCTCGTCAGCACCGACCCGCCCTACTACGATAACATCGGCTACGCGGTGTTGAGCGATTTTTTCTATATCTGGTTGCGCCGAACAATCGGTGACCTATACAAACCACTGTTCGATACGGTTCTCGTGCCGAAGATGCCGGAGCTCACGGCTTCTCCCGAGCTGTTCGGTGGTGACAAGGACAAAGCCAAAGAGCATTTCGAGTCCGGGTTCCGTCAGACCTTCTCCAAGCTCCGCGACCGGCTCGACCCGCGCTTTCCCCTCACAGTCTATTACGCATTCAAACAAGATGACGAGGATACCGCCGCCGGACTCGACGACGACGAAAACAATGACGGCGTTGACCTCACCACCGGCTGGGAAACACTCCTGGAGGCGCTGATTTCCAGCAGCTTCACCATCACTGCCACATGGCCGGTGCGCGCTTCGCAGGCGTGGAGGATGCGCTCGATGGGGTCGAATGCCCTCGCCTCATACATCGTGCTCGCCTGTCGTCCGCGTTCAACGGATGCACGGCGTGTTGGACGCAACGAATTTGTCGCCGAGCTGAAGCGCGAATTGCCGCCCGCGCTGAAACACTTGCAGCAGGGCAGCGTCGCGCCGGTGGACTTCGCCCAGGCCGCGATTGGGCCGGGGATGGCCGTTTTTTCCCGCTATGCGGCGGTGCTAGAAAGTAATGGCAAACCCATGAGCGTTCGCAAGGCGCTCGCGTTGATCAACAGCCTCAAGGACGAGTTGCTCGGCGAATCCATCGAGGAGCTGGATAAAGACACCCGCTGGGCTGTTCAGTGGTACGCTGAAGACGGCTTTAACTGGGGCGAAGCCGGGAAAGCCAACCTGCTGGCAAACGCGCAGGCCACGGCGGTCAACGGCCTGGTGGCAGCCGGCATTCTCGAAGTCGAAGGCAACCGCGTCCGTCTGATCAGCCCGGAAAACCTACCCGCCGATTGGGACCCCGAGACCGACCGCCGGCTAACGGTGTGGGAGATGACACACCATCTCCTGCGGATCTACTACCATCAAAAGCAGGGCGATGCTGCCACCGCTGCGTTGTTGCGCAAGTTGGGCAGGAAAGCGGACGTGGCCCGCGACCTGGCCTACAAGCTCTTTACAGTCTGCGAAAAGCAAAAACGCAGCGCCGAGGCCCAGGGTTACAACGCCCTGGTTCTCGGCTGGCCAGAGCTGTTAAGGCTGGCACAGGAGCGTCCGGCGGCCACCACCCCAACCCAGGACAAACTGCTTTGAGCCAACAAAAGAGGTTGACACATAGTTGACATCAGGTTTACATTCAGGCATGGCAAATACACTGACTAAGACAATGAAGAACGCCACCGGCGAGGCGGGGCTTGCATCGCTCCTCGTCCAGTTAGTGGAGGAGAAGCGGCGCATTCAGCGCTTGATGCAGCAGGTGGAGGAGGCGTTGCGGAACGCTCCGGCGATCCCGAGCGCCGCCAAAGGCTCGGCGCGGGACGTGGCTCCACCGCGGCCCGGCCCGCTGGACCAGGTGAAAGCCGTCATGGCTGCCACAGCGGACCTCCGCGTGGCCAACGGGAATCTCTCCGCCGAGCGCGTGGCGAAGTTGTTCGGGGTAAGTCTCAGCCGCTTGGCCTCCTGGCTGGGACGGAGCCGCCAGGCGCTGTCGAAAACACCGGATGCCGACTCGCTTCAGAACGAGCTCGCTTTTTTCGAACACGTGGCGCGGATGCGGGTGGTCGTGCCTGACCCCGAGTTCCGCAAGTGGCTGCGGACGCCGAACGAACTCCTCGGGAACAAGTCTCCGCTCGACCTCATGGCCAAAGGGGAACGGCAAATCATGGCCGATTACGTCGATGACGCGCTGACGGGCGCGCCAACCTGATGACCGCCGAGGAGTCCATACGTGCGGCCCTCGCCGGTGTGCCGGTTCAGCCATTGCAGGCGAATCTGGTCCGCTGTGTCGCCCTGCTGCCGCTGACCGCAGGCGGCACCCCGGACTATCTGTTCACCTCGGGTCGGGCCAACCGCTACAACCCGGCGGGAGTAGAGTGCATCTATTTTTTCGAACACGAGCGCACGGCGCGCGCCGAATACGCGCGCCGCTTCGGGGTAGGCCCCGGAGCACTCCAACCGATTGGCACCTACTTCGCCGAGGTGGACTTGGCCGGCATCTTGAATCTGGAAGCCCTGCCGACTCGAAATGCGCTTAAGCTAAAGACTAGCGACCTGACGGTGAGATGGGAATTGGCCCGCAAGACGACTCGCACGCAGTTGCTCGGATTGGCCGTCAGCCAACAGCAGGACATTGCGGCGATCCGTTTTCCTTCGGACGCAGCGCGAGCCGCCGGCTTTGTTGGCTTCAATAATGTCATCTTCCCCGATTGTGTTCGGCGGCCCGACTCTGTCCGTATCCTTGGCCCCACCAGGAAGCCATTGCAAAAATGGCCCTGAACGCTCTCTCAACTGAAGACTCTCAACCCTCAACTATCAACAAATGGCCATCACAAATCACGAACGAGTCGGCAAGGCGCTGGAATTTTTGACCTGCGGTCTCAAGCCGTTTGTCGAGCGCGAACTCAAGAATACCTACCAGCACAATTGGTTCGAGGAGACTCGAAAGACAATGGCCGCCAGCCAACTGCAATTTGTCGGAAGTGCCGACACCCCGCAGTGGGATGCTCAGGCGCTTTTGCACACCCTCTGGAATCAGTGGAACGAGGTCTTTCGCAAAACCCTCGGGCAGGCGGAACGCACTCTGATCAGTGAGTTGCGCGAGGTGCGCAACCGCTGGGCTCACCAGCGGCCGTTCAGCACCGACGACGCCTACCGTGCCCTTGATAGCGCCGCCCGGTTGCTGACTGCCGTCTCTGCGCCGGAGGCTTCCGAGGTTGAGAAAATCAAATTGGAGCTGCTCCGCGTCCGCTTCGACGAACAAGTCCGCACCGAAAAGCGCAAGTCGGCCAGCACCGCGGTCGAAGGGGAGAACGTAGCCGGCCTCAAGCCGTGGCGCGAAGTCGTCACGCCGCACCGGGACGTGGCCTCCGGCAAGTACCAACAGGCGGAGTTCGCTGCGGACCTGTGGCAAGTCCACATCGGCGAAGGGTCGGATGAGTACCGCAATCCGGTTGAGTTCTTCCGGCGCACATTTCTGACCCAGGGTCTCCGCGATTTACTTTCCGGCGCATTGCTGCGTCTCTCCGGCCAGGGCGGTGACCCCGTCATCGAGCTTCAGACCAATTTCGGCGGCGGCAAGACCCACTCCATGCTTGCGCTCTACCACATGTTTTGCGGGATGAAGGCGGCGGACCTGCCCGGCCTCGAGCCGGTGTTCGAGAAGTCTGGCGTGAGCAAAATCCCCGCCGCCAAGCGCGTCGTCATCGTCGGCAACAAGATCTCCCCCGGCTCGCCCAGCAAAAAGCCGGACGGCACCGTAGTCCGCACGCTCTGGGGAGAACTGGCCTGGCAACTTGGGGGCAAGGAAGGCTACGCGATGGTGAAGGAGGACGACGAACGCGCCACCAGCCCCGGCGATAGGTTGCGCCTCCTGTTCAACAAATATGCTCCGTGCGTCATTCTCATTGATGAATGGGTGGCCTACGCGCGCCAGTTGCACGAAGCCGCCGACCTGCCCGGCGGGCGCTTCGAGACGCATTTCACCTTTGCACAAACCTTGAGCGAAGCCGCGAAGGCGGCCAAAAACACCCTCCTCGTCGTTAGCATCCCCTCCAGCGAAAGTGGCGTCGTTAGCCCGCATGGCAGCGAAATCGCCGACGTGGAGGTTGGAGGAGAACGCGGACGCCATGCGCTCGAACGCCTGAAGAACGCCATCGGTCGCGTGGAGTCCTCCTGGCGGCCCGCCAGCGCGGAAGAAGGCTTCGAGATTGTTCGGCGGCGCCTGTTTGAGCCCATCACCGACCCGCAGTTGTTCGTCGCCCGCGACGCGACCGCCAAGGCGTTCATGGAGCTTTATCGCACGCACCAACAGGAATTTCCACCGGAGTGTCGCGAGGCCGATTATGAGAAACGCCTCAAAGCCGCTTATCCAATTCATCCGGAGATTTTCGACCGTCTCTACTCAGATTGGTCCACCTTGCTGAAGTTTCAGCGTACCCGCGGCGTTCTGCGGCTCATGGCTGCCGTGATTCATTCGCTATGGGAAAAGCAAGACCGCAACCCACTCATTATGCCGGGGAGCGTTCCGATAGATGAGTCCCGGGGGCAGTCCGAACTTACTCGCTACCTGCCCGACAACTGGATTCCGGTCATTGAGAAGGACGTGGACGGGCCTAACTCCCTGCCTCTGCGCATTGACCAGGAAAGACATCAAATGTTCGGTCGCTACGCTGTTTGTCGTCGGGTTGCGCGCACCATCTATCTTGGCTCGGCGCCAACTGCCAAAGTGGCCAATCGGGGTCTGGAGGAGCGGCGTGTCAAACTCGGCTGCGTACTGCCGAGCGAGTCCCCCGCCATCTTTGCCGACGCGCTGGGGCATCTGACTCGCCTCGCAACGTACCTCTACGCCGACGGCGCACGCTACTGGTACTCCACCCAGCCCACCGTCACTAAGCTCGCCGAGGACCGCGCCGAGCAAATGAAGTCCGACCCGGACGCTGTAGCGGACGAAGTGAAGAGCCGTATCTTGCTGGATTCCAAGCAGCGTGGCGATTTTAGTCGCGTCCATCCATTCCCGCCCACAAGCGCGGACGTCCCCGACGACTTCGATGCCCGGCTGGTCATCCTTGGTGTCGAATATACGCACATCAAGGACCAGGAAAGCCCCGCAATCGTCGCCGCAAAAGCAATGCTCGAAAACCGCGGTGGCAGCCCGCGTATCTACAAGAACACGCTCGTCTTTCTCGCCTCGGATAAGACACGTCTTGCCGATCTGGATGAATCCGTCCGGCATTACCTCGCATGGAATTCCATCGTTGAGGAGTCCGAGGAATCCGATGGCCAGGAGCCAACGCTAAACCTCGACGCCCATCAGCGCCGGCAAGCCAAGACCCAGCGCGACAGCGCTCAAATCACCGTCAGCGCGCGTATCCAGGAGACCTACCAGTGGCTCCTCGTGCCGACGCAGACTAGGCCCCAAGACCTCGTACAGTGGCAGGCCTTTCGACTGCAAGGCCAGGAGGCCCTCTCTGTTCGCGCCAGCCGCAAACTCAAGAACGACGAGTTGCTCGTCCCCAAGCTCGCGGCCTCACGGCTGCGCCTTGAGCTCGATAACGTCCCCCTTTGGCGCGGGGACCGTGTCTCTGTCAAGCAGCTTGCCGAGGACTTTGCCCGCTATCTCTATCTGCCGCGCCTGCGCAACACCCCGGTCTTGATCGACGCCGTCCAGGACGGGGTCACATTGCTCACTTGGCAGCAGGACTCCTTTGCCTATGCCGACAGCTTCGATGACGCGGCTAAGCGCTACCGCGGCCTCCGCTTTGGTCAGCACATCAGCATTGCCGACGACAGTCAGTCCGGCCTGCTCGTCAAGCCCGACGCAGCCCAAAAGCAGTTCCAGGCCGTACAAGCCTCCACCGCGGCAGCGGTGGGAGCTGTAACCGCTACAGGCCAAGCTCAGGTCGCCAACGCTTGCCAGACCGAAGTGGCGCCATGGACGTCCACCCCTGCCGCGCCGCCGAAGCCGAAGCGGTTCTTTGGTTCGGTGAAGCTGAATCCCCAGCGCGCTGGCCGCGACGCCGGTAAAATCGCTGAGGAGATCATTCAGCACCTGACCCTTCAGCCAGGCGCCACCGTCGAAGTCACCCTCGAAATCCAAGCCCAGATCCCGGAAGGCGCCTCCGACAGCACCGTCCGCACGGTCATGGAGAACGCCCGCACCCTCAAATTCCTTACTCAATCCTTCGAGAAGGAGTAAGCCGTGCCGCACTCCATCAGCCGCAGCTTCGAGACTAAGCTTACCGGCTCCGTGGGAGGTAGTTCGTAATCCAGGCGCGCGCCCATGCCCCGGACCTTCAAGAACATCTACAAGTTAGAGCGGGAACTGGGCCAAGGCGGCTTCGGCACGGTTTTCCTTGCCCGCGAAGACGTTTCCCACCGCTTGGTCGCCATCAAGCAACTTAACAGCCAGGACGCGACCACACAAGCCGCCATCGTCCACGAAGTGCGAATGGTTTCACGGGTCAACCATCCAAACGTCGTTACCTATCACCACAACTTTTCCGAGGACGGCCTGCTCTTCCTGGTCATGGAGTACTGCGCCGGTGGCAGTCTGCGGGATGTTATCAGGAGGGGAAAGGTCAACCCAGCCGAGGCACTGATTTGGATTCAGACACTTGCCGAGGCGCTCGCCGTTGTTCACACCAAGCGCATCATCCACCACGACATCAAGCCCGACAACATCCTGTTCGCGGAGAACGGCGCGTTAAAGCTCTCCGATTTTGGCATCGCGAACACCGGCGGAGGGACGCGCCCCTACATGAGTCCCGAAGCGTTGGCCTGGGATGACAACAGCGTTCTGGACGCGCGCGTCGACGTTTACGCGCTCGGTGTCACCCTCATGGAGCTGCTGGCCGGCCAGAATCCGTTCTTCCACAAGTCGCCCGAAGAGATCCAGGCCATGCTTGACCAGAGCGATTTCCCTATCAAATCCCTCCCCGGTTGGCAGCAGGAAATAATCCTGAAGGCCATCAACAAGGTCCCCGAGCTTCGCTTTCAGTCCATGGGTGACTTTGCTGCCGCCATCAAATCGAAGCACGTGCCTCTGCTCTTGGACAAGGATGCCATCCGTGCCGGCCAGGCCGCCGAGCGTGCCGAGCGCTCCCTCTCAGTCAAGAAATGGAGCAAGGCCGGTTCGCTGCTCAAGTTCGCCGCGGAGAAGTATCCGACTAATGTCAACGTACTCCGTGCCTTGGGCCGCTTCCACCTCATGCAGGAGAAGATTGACCTGGCCAAGAGCGCCTACGAGCAGGCGATGAAACTCAATCCAAGGATGGACGTCCAAAAAGACTTCGGCTGGATCAACCTCGCCCTGAAGGAGTATCCCGCTGCGATTTCACTTCTCAGCGACCATTTGCATCGCAACCCGTCCGATCTCGAAGCCCACAATCTGCTGTTGCAGTGTTTCTACGAGACCGACCGCCACGACGTCGCCATTTCCTTGGCCCGTTCCATCCTGGACATCGAGCCCAACAACCCCTGCTTCGCAAATAACTACTACGTCGCCTCCCTGCTCCAAAAAATGGGCCAGAAGATTCCGCCTAGAGATCTGCTTGGGGACTACACGAACGACTTCATCACCTACAACTTCTCTGTGGTCAACGAGCCCGTTCCCACCTACTCGTCCCAAAGCGCGCCCAGCCTCAAGTCCAAGCTGCTGTTCATGGATTACCGCTTCCGGAAACTCACTCGCACCACCCTCTTCATCGCGGATGAGCCAACTGCCGACAAGGAGCCGCGCCAGATTAATAAATCCATCGTCACGTTTGGGCGCGAGGGATACTCGGTTAACGACGTGCAAATCCCGGGCCAGGGCAAGGTCTCCCGCCGTCACTGCGTAGTGGTGAGCTGTCGCAACGACGTCTGGCTCTACGATCTCAACAGCACCGGCACCCACGTGAATGGTCAGCAGGTCAGCGAAAAACTGCCACTGGTTGGCCGGAGCCTTGTTCGCATCGGCGGCAATGAACTCATCATCACATCCGAGAAGGACATTTTGCTCTAAGCCAACCGTCCCTTGCCCTTCACACCCCTTGAGCCACCGCCAGCGATTCGAACTCCGATAGCAGATCCCGATAATTCCCGTTTAGGAACCTGACCACCTTCGCATTATCGAGCAGCTTCCTGGTATAGCCCTTGGCCAACGTGAGGTTCAGCATGTTCTCGCCGTAATTCCGCTCCACCGCTTTGAGGTCGCGCTCCAGGGCTTCCATTTCCACCTCCATCTTGCCGATTTCCTCCCGGGTCAGCCCCTCCTTTCGCTTCGGCTCCTCCGGGTGCAATTGCTGGTCCTTGGGCGTCGTCAAAACCATCGCCTCCGCGTAGTTCTTGGTGAAGTTGTTCGTGCTCACCATCAGCTCGGCGATCTCGATTTGCCGCAGTCCGGTCACGCGTCGCATCAGGCGGATCGCCTGCGGTGAAATCGCCTTGTCCTTAAGCAAGTCGGCAGCCACCTCGCTGATCCCGTCTAACAGCGACATCGAAGACTTCACGTCCGCAACCTTCAGGTTCAGCGCTGTCGCGATCCGCTCCGGTTTCACCCCCTGCTGCACTGCCTTCATGATCATCTTGTGCTCCGAGATCGGGTTGAGCCGGTTAACCCGCGCATTGTATGTGAAGCACTCATCATCGCGGGCCACGATACACTCCGCCGCCGTCACGCCCAGGTCATTCAGCGCAAAGTGCCGGAGGTGCCCATCCAACAGCAGGTACTTTCCTGGCGAACCTTTTTGCGGATACACCACCAGCGGCTCGATCAGCCCGACCTCCTTGATGGACGCGCGGATCGTGCGGTACCGCTTGATATTGTTTTGCGGATCGTTCACCCGCCGCACGGGCAGGATGTCACTGAGTGGCACCACGATCTTCCGCAGCTCAAATCCGATTTTCATATTACTCACGCGGCCTCCTTCTGCCTTTCCGTCAGCTTGTCATTCAGATACGTCGGCATTTCCGCCAGCCCCTCCGCCCTCAAAAGGGTGACGAAATTCTCATCCCCCAGCAGCTTGCCAAAGGCTGTCACGACAACGAGCAACGTCGCTTCACAAACCCTCGCCTTTCTCACCAGCAGTTTCTGGCGCTGACTTTCCCGCTTGAACGCGTTGACCAGGCTGTCCGCACTCGTGCGGTGCTTCCGTGCGGATGGGTTGGCCTCGCGCTGCTTTCCCACAAACCGCCGCTGGTCCAGCAGCCGCTTCACTGCCCTGATAGAGTTATAATTTAGTTGCTTGCCCTCATACGCCTTGAGCAGCTCGCGTTGCAGCTCCGGAGTATCTGCCTTGGCAATTTCCATCGCGACCGTCAGAGGAATACTCCCCCTGACGGCCGCGTCCAGCAACCGCTCCTCGCCCGCCTGTTTCAACGCGAGGTATCCGCTGACAGTCGAGCTTGCGATGTCCAACTTCGCCCCGATCTCCAGGTTGTTGTAGCCTAGCTCCTTCAACCGTTCTATTTCATTCATCAACGCCAGCGGCAGCGGCTGGCGACGCGCCATGTTCTCCACCAGGCTGCGCAACAGCCGCTCCTCCTTTGATACCTCCACGACCACCGCCGGAATCTCCTTGTGTCCGAGCGCGATGAAGGCCTCCATTCGACCCTGGCCGCAGACCAGGTCATACCCGGGCCCCTCCGTCTCTGTCCGCGACCGAAGACTCACTTGGATTGGCTTCTTCAGCCCCAGGTTTCGGATGCTCTGTACAATGAGCTCGAACTTCTTCTTATCTCGGGGCCTCGGGTTAAGAATCCGAATCCGATCAATCGGCACCATCTTCACTTCATCATTCATGTTATCCATACATTCGTTGCTGATTACTGGTCACTGGTTAATGACTACTGATTACTGATTACTAAACACTTGCCCCCCATCCGCCTCACGCCGCCTCCTGGATCTTGACTCGCTTCGCCATGCCCAGGAAATAGTCCAGCGTTTCAAACCGGTATGCATCCAGATAGACGCCGTTGTCCTCGGCCATCCGGAGGTTTTCCCAGGTCATGTCGATGCCGGGCAGCAGGTAATAATCCCGGATGCCCTCGTTGGTGGCGTCCATACGGACCGCGATGGTAATATCTGGCTTTAGGTTCGCATCCAGCCGGACCACCCATCGCGATGAACCGGCGGCGGTGCTGGTGTGCCGGCACAACACAATCGACACGCGCAGCTCGTTGTTCAGGTTAAGCAGCCCCGTTTTGTCATCCCACGCTGCCGTCGCTCCCAGCGCCTGGACCTGGCTGACCACCGACGCGACAAGTTCCGGGTGACGCTTGCGCAGCCGTTGGTTGGTCTCGATGAAGCGGTAGTCAATCTGCGGGTCGTGTCCGATCAGCCGATAAGCCGCCACCAAACTGCCGAACCGGTGCCGGAACGCTGAGCTCGATGGGAGGCTCTCAGCCTCGTCGATGATAATGCCGCTGATGCGCCCATGTTGCTTCACCAGGCCCCGCAATTTCTCCAGCATCTCCTCGTCACTGAGCCTCACGCTCCGGGCGAGGATGATTTCACGCACTCGAAGGAAAATCTCCGGATCAACAATCCCTTCGAATACTCCTTCCGCTCGAATCCACTTTTCCGGCGGGTTGACCACATGCTTGCGCTTCAACTTGAACGACGTCCGGTGGTACACGTTGTTCCCGATGTATTTCTCATTGGTCAGCACCTCGTGGACTGTTCCCCGGG
>Ga0118677_10015227_pt1 | contig 10709 bp, 3 predicted proteins | sample AliMusrvi5mmetaG_FD_86154 | JGI IMG/M metagenome (GOLD analysis project Ga0118677, IMG submission 86154)
GGAGGGGACGGCGCGACGCGCGGATTTCAGACATCACGCCCGAGTCCGATATGAACGTGAGTTTCGGAGGTTCGACTCCGACCCTCCAGAGGCCCATAGAAAGCGGCTTCAGCGGATGAGCGTAGGTAGCCGGGGACTTCGGCACATTCGCAATTTCTAGCTGAAGAGCGCCACCCGTGCCAAGATGCCACGCCGTTCCCTCCAGCGGTGCAGCGAAATGGCGCCCGTCCAGCCGATGCGAAAAGATGCCGCCCGTGCCAAGTGCTGGCATAACCGAACTCGCGACAAAGCGGAAGTTTCTGGCGAGATCGCGATAGTCCGCCGGATCAAAGACGCGAGCCGAGGAGCCAGTGACCTCCAGCATTAACGGCTCGGATTCGTGTCCAGGCAAACCTACCGAATAGATCTCGACTCCCTGCTTACGCAGCCGGGCCGCCTCTCCGACGATCTCGGACGCGCTCATCGGACCACTAGGGCAGGTTCCGCAGATCGTAAGTCCGCCGTCCGTGTAGAACACCACGACCCGGCGCGCCTCCGTCCGCGCTTTAGGCAACATTTCTCCCAGTCGAACGTAAGCCTCACGAGTATCGTTGTCACCAGTAAACGCATGAAGGTTCTGGAGACCCTTCTCAAGTTCCGCGGGATCGGACGTCCAGGGGGTAATGATCTCGGCCTTGGTGTCAAAACTGATGAGCCCGAACCGTATTAGGCCAGGTTTTCCCGCAGCCAGTTCCTTGGCCACGTTAGAGGCGGCCTCCGACATGGTGGGAAGCGAACTAGTCATCGAGCCTGACACATCGATCATAAGCACCATGTCGACAGGTTGCTCTTTGACCTTCTCGGATTTTTCCGTCTGCCCGCTGAAGGCGAGGAAGTAGGTGGCGTCCTGCCACGGAAGGACCACCTGTGGTCGAACGGCGGTGCGGAGAACTCCGAGCTGTGCCGAGGAATTGGCGAAATACGTGTATCCAGCGAAGCCCAGGACCACGACCGTGGGCGCCAGCAGTAGCCAAAGAAGTCCCGCTAAGAATCGTCGAATCATGAAGGGAATCTCAAGGTTGGTCGGCCAGTAAAAGACCGCACCAAGTCACTCCATCCGCTGATCGAGGCGCGGCCGGATCAACGGCGCCCCGTAGAACTCAAAGATCAGCTTCAGCCCGTTTCTCTCTCTGTCATATGAGGGCGCCGCCCGCCTTGGGAAGTTCTGGTCCAGGAATTGTTCGAGCTTGTCCTTCAGGAACTGGGCGACCACTTCATTCTTGCTCCGGCCCGAAATCTGCGCTGCAGCCACAGCACTCTTCTCGGCGTCTTCAAGCACAATGGGCGCCCTACCGCCCTTTCGGCCTTCTCGCTGCTGAAGCGCGAACACCACTGCCGCGCGCACGACGTCCGCCTCAGGTTCGTCTTTTCCATCCGTCAGCATGACGGCCTCATTGGCAGTGCGCTGCCACAACCAACTGTCATCCTTCTTCATAACCGCCCCGGTGGCGATACAGTGAACGAACGCTTGGATCATCGCAGGATCTTCCAACAGCCGAGCGATCCGTGGGGGAATGTGGTCCCGGTCTTGGATGTCCTTCTGGCGGAAGTGGCGTCGCTCGATGTGCCACGCTTCCAGTTCCGGACGGAACGGATGATATACCAAAGCTCGTCTGAGCTTCTCCTGTCTTTCGGGATCGCGTGTCGTTTCATCTTCGCGCTGCCAGGTGAGATAGTCTTCGAGGCAGTCGCGAAGGTTGGTGATATTCTCGACGTACGGCTTCCTGATGTTCAGCAACGTGATCGAATGGCGATCGGAATGGGGAACATGGGGCACGTTTATGTTCCCAAGTAGCCTATTTATCGAGGCCCGAATCGCTTCAGCCAGATTCCTCTTCTGCGCATCCACAGGCTCAACATAGACGAACAGGCAAGTATCCGGCGGCGCGTTGGCTGAGTTGATCAGCACGTGAGCTTTGTCGTTCAAAGATTGGCCGATCTGATCGGCCGTCACGCTCTGCGGTAGGTTCTGCAAATACAGCAGATAGTCGAAGACATCAAGACTCGCCATTCTGGCATCGATCGAGTGGCGGAAATGATCGTGGAGATCTTGATGAAGCTGGAAGATCTTGTCCTCGTCGTACCGGCGTGCGACGCCATCCAACGTAAGCACCAATTCGAGCCTTACTCTTCCTTTTGCGTCGACGGAGAGCGCCCATTGAGAGTTGGAGAGCGCTTCTTGAAACAGGCTCGTCCCGGCTGGTGAAACACAAATTTCGCGCAGCCTCTCGGTATAGCCCTGCATCGTGACATCGGGGTTCCGCGGATCTTGCTGGACGCTGATGAGTGCGTTTGGGTTTCTTGCAAGCCGATCCAACCGACCATTTAGCTTCGTAAGCTGTTTCCTGGTCTCGACGTAGCAGGAATGTTCCTCATCGCGGACGAGGCCTCTGAAGATTACTTGGATAGCGGATGTCCACTGGCGGAAACGGCCCTCCAACTGCTCCAGAAGCTTCTGTATATCCTGCAGCAAGCGCCGCTTCTGGTACTCGCGGATGTAATCTCCCTGAGCCTCACGGCAAGTGCTCTGCGTCTGGTCGATGGTGGGATTGCCCCAACTCAGAATACCGCCGGGCTTCCATTCCTTTAGTTCGTTGAGCGAAGCTACAGCTTCCTGCGCCAGAGCTTCCTCCTGCCCCTGGAGTGGTGCGGACATCTTGGTGACTGTGCGGTGGATTTTTTGCAGCGGCCCCTCGTCGCTCTGAACTTCCAGCATCTCCTGCAACAGTCGCGTCATGGTTGTGCCCTGCTCCCGTGACGCCATTTCCGAGCCGAACTGAGGATTCTGGATGATATATTGGATGACCATATCATCGACTTTTCTCTGGAGCAATTGAGAAACCCTGTCAAGGACCAGACGCCGACCCTTCTCAAAAGTGTATTCACCGGCTTCGGCTTTCTTGTAAAGGTTGGTGCGTTCTTCCAGTTCGCGCGAAAATCGGTCGCGTGACTGCGGCTCGCTCTCCTTGGTCTTCTTGGTCGCCTCTCTTTGTTCCTTAAGTGTGCGGATGGACCTGTCTTTGGGCAGTACCTTGTCGAGATCGTCCTCGATCCAAGAAACATACGGATTGACATACGTGAGCTTGGCGACTTGAAGCTCCGCCTCACTCAGTTGCATTCCAGCTACGGCTGCAGCAGCGAAGCCATACCATTCAGCCACGATTCTCTTCGGTGTGAGCCCTCTGGCAAATGCTGCCACCTCTTGGTCCGTCTTAGTCGACAAGCCGAGGATTTCGTTGAACAAAGGCAACAGGTTTTCGACCCTTGTTCGTCCGTCACGCTGCCGGTCGCTCACAGCACCATAAGCAACGTCGGCGACGATGGGACCTCGCAAGATAGGAACTGCTGCCGCCTCGGCGTAGGACTTTACCTCCTGCCAGGCAAACAGATCGGCGAGGGTCTCCACCGGTACGTACAATCTGGAGGCCCCGAAAGAGGACGCCGCCGCCAGAGAGTTGATGGAATTTTGAAGCAATGTTCGACCGGAAGAGCTGTCCAAATACGGATCGAGGGAGTTTGCCACCGAAGTGAAGAAACTCTCTCTGGCCGCATCGGTCCTGCACGGAGACCCTGCATAGAAGAGATAGTCGAAAAGCTTGCTGGCCACCCGAGCGTCCTGGCGTCCGAGAGAGTCATACACCACGCGCGATGAGACTCGTTCAGTATCGGCAATGTAGCGGTCGGATATTGGCATGTCGACTTCCTGAAATCGGTCAAGTTCGCGGAAGAGGCTGTAGGCCCTGCCCTTGCTGACGCCTTCCTTGTCCTCATAGACCTCGGGGAGAACAATGATCCCGGAGAGTGTTATGTTGATGTTCCGAGCCGCCAAGCGCGTCATGAAGGCAGCGTCCAGGATGCATCCAGCGCCGGTGCCACCCGCTGCGGAGCCCACAATCCAAATGTTCACGGCCGTTCCGCGTGCGATTGTCTGGAGCCGTTCGATCTCCTGCCGGATCTGGGCTACGATTCGTTCCGCGTTCTGGAACATAGCGAAACGTCCGATCTGCCGTTGTTGCGCGGCACCTTCGGCAATGTTCAGCGCGGCCTTGGAAATGTACTTGCTAAGCCAGCCCGCGTGCAGCCAATCCTTGAGATGGGGATATCTTTCCGGTCTGCCTGCTGACGAGAGATAGTCGAAAACGTGCTTCTGGAGATCGGGATCATGGTCCTTTAAGAAGAAATATTCGGTGTTCGGATCGAGCGAGATTCCAAGGGCGCTCTTGGCAAGCGTTTCCTCGGCCGCGCCTCCGAGGATCTTCACGGTTTCCCCGGGCTTCCAGTCGGCGATGGTGTCAAACAGGATGAAGCGAACGCTGTCAAGCTGTTCACCGTGTTTGAGCACGGTCATCTCTTTCAAGAATGTGAGGACCTGGGCGCCGGTCCCCCCGAAACCCATCACCAATGCCTGCATGGCCATAAACGTTTTCTCCTGACTATGGAATCTAATCTACTTCTCCACGAGCTTCGCGACAATGTTCGGCGACGGGAGGTTCTTCAGACGCTGGGGCTGGCCCGCCGCTAGACTGCCTGTTGAGGCGTTCTGGCCCGATTGCCAGCGGTACTCAACCCGCGCCTTGGGCTTGGACGGTGAGTTCAGTCTCTCGACGCGGAACCTCTCAGCGGACACTTGCTGACCGCCGACAGAAAAGGTCACTTGTCCATCACAGTTGAACGATCTTCGGCCAGCCACGGATATCGTGTGCATCGGGTTCATTCCACTAGGATCTGCGATTTCATCATAAATCTTGATCTTCGGCGCCCAATTCTTCGACATGTCCTGCTGGTTTATGATGCGGTTCGGTAGCGCGCGGGACAGGATAAACCATGCCAGGATCGCTAGTATCGCCAACGGAATTACGAGTGCAGTGAGCCAGCCCAGGCGCGCCAGCCGAATCTCGATGGGCCCAACCGTGAAAGGATCACCCGCAATGCGGCGGTCTTCCCACGCACGGGGCAACTGGATAGAGTTCAAGTAACTGTCACCAGTCATTCGCTCCGCAGACGCGATGACCCGCAGCGAGAGATGTCCCGGTCGGGTGACGCCCTCTAGGCTCATCCAATCAAGGCGGGTTGGGACGGAAGCAGTGAACGAACCGGAAGAGCCAAAAATGAGCGGGATCGGAGCGCTGACCGCCAATCCGGAACGGTCGATCAACTGCGCTGAGAGCCACGTTGCCGGTTCTCGCACTAGGTCATCCGGTTTGTCGACTAGCTTGCCTGCCGAATCGACCAAGACAAACTGAATATTCGCCTTTTCGGCCCACGGCCACACCCGAAAACTACTCGAGATGTCCGGCTTGGAAAGCTGCAAAAAGTAGGGTTTCCGATTGGTGACTTCGAGAACGTCGTTATATGAATGTGCGTCATGCGCAAAGACATCATAGGTGGAGCCGTCTTTCCTCCGAATGAGTCCCCGAATGTTCACACGATAGTTGGCGGGCGCCGGCGGAGTCCACCCCGCTTCGAATCTGCCCTCGCCTAGGTCCTTCATAAGGATCTCTTCGCGCTTGCCCGCGGGTGAACTGATAACCAGCGATGCCGCAATCGGGATCGCTGAAACCGCTCTGAGAGGATGACCAGCGGAATCTCTCGCTTGAAAAAGAATGCGGGCTTCGACGTTAGCATCCGCCGCACCTGCTGGTAAGACGCGCTCGAGCTGCGGTGAGAATTCCTCGACGTGAACTGTCTCCGATCTCCCCGGTTCCCGCTTGATGCGATAAGTGCCTGGCTTGGGATCATCCACAGAAAAATGACTAAAGGTCCCAGGGGACGAGGACGGTCCGCCTGCAGTGCGGGCTACGTCCCTGCCATCCGGATCAATAATCTGAATCTCTCCCCTTGGCGATCCGTAGGTAACATTGAACACAATCCGCCGCAAATACGGAGGGCAGTCGTATTCGTCGCCGCGTACAAGAAAACTCTTAACGCCAAGCCACTCATCGACGATATTCTGAAAGACGCTTGGAAGAGACGTGGATGCGGAATCAGCAAGACGTGCATGCCCAGGTCCGGTGATGCTTTCCCAAAAGGCACCTTCGCCCTCGTTCCAGTAGTTGTCGGCGTCGTTGAGAGCGGCGAGCCAGATCTCAACGCCCTGTTTTGCCAGAGCGGCAGCCTCACTGCGGACTCTGTCGTGCATAGTATCAGCCGGCACCCCAGGCAGGAGTGCTTTGCCATCAGTAATAATCAAGAGGATTCTCCGCCGCCCAGTGGTGGGTGCACCGGTCATACTTCCGAATTCCCGCAACGCGAGCTGCATAGCGGCCGGAGTATTCGTGTTGATCCAATCCTTAGAGCTGACACCCGTTTCGATGCGGGCCTTAATGCGGTCCGCCAAGTCCGTAGCCCTCGGATCGAATCGGATAACCTCAGTCGGGAGCGCGATCTTAGCTTCGTCGCCGAAGTCGATAACCGAAACACGATGTACAAATGCGGTTTCCTGCACATGCGCGAGTAGCCGCAAGAGTGTGTTCTTGGTCGCACCGATCCGGTGCCCCCAGCGATCGTTCTTTGAAGGGTGGAATCTTGGGTGCCCCCACATGCTGCCTGACTGATCAATAAGGACTACCAGATCGATGCCTGAGAATCTTTCAGGCGTCTGCCCCCGAAGAGGCAAGATCGCACCGACTACAGCTAGTATCGCGGCCCCAACGCCCCCCCAAGTTCCCATCATAGTTTTCCGCCTCTCACACATTCAGTAATCCAGGCGATCCCGCGAAGGTGGCTCACAATGTGTGGTTGAGGGACAATCCCCACGAAGCGCCCGAATAGGCGGTATACTCGCTGCGATGAGGGCGGATTCTTTGGATATTGCGCCAAATAGTCTCGGTGCTTCTCGGGGTGGAACACACCATCTCCACCAACGATTGGAGCATTGGCCTTGAGCCAGAAAATTGCATCTTGGAAGCGCCGCTCGTCAGCTTCAAGTTCACCGGCAAGTTCAGCCAGACCATTCAGGTCAGCGGGATGCGGAGACGTGCTGAGACACCCCGCCCTACCCGGAATCCTCTTCCAGTAGTCAGCTGAAACTGCTTTCCACATGTATATGCCAACCGCTCCGGCCTCCTCAAAGACCTGAATAATCTCGCGAATGCATTGCTGCAAATTCGAGAATACGCCGCGCGCGTCGAGGTCATCCTTGCATACGTCGGCGGCTTTGAACATCACGTTTTCCGAGTATTGGAGCTTCGTCAGAGGCTCCAATATTTCAAGTCTGCCTCTCAAGCCTACCGCAGCTGACACCCCGCTGAGACCTGCCACCAAAGCGAAGGCCGCCTTCCAGAGCGTCCGCATGTCGGGACTGCGAAGATCAGCGCTCTCAAGCTGTTCAATGTCCATCACAGCTTCGGACAAATTGTCTAGTGTCTTTAGTACCAGGCCGAACCGCGCAGACGTTGCCCACGGCTTGACATCATGTGCCAAGAGATCCAAGAAGTCATTAAGATCCCGAAATAGGGACACCCAGTGATTCATCGCCCGCAGATGTTCATCCAGCTCCTTCGCAGACCAAGCTTCCCTATTCTGTAAGTCATCCCAAATCGCTTCTGCTGTTCTTGTGCTCTCCCGAACCAACTCCTCAGCTGGATCTGCCGCCATCGCCATGATAGGTGGGCGAAGGCTGGCAAAAGCTTGATATGCCCACGATAGTGCTACTCGATTCTTTTGTGTCCGCCACAAACGAACCAAGTGTTCCAGCCGCTCCGTCTGCGCGTCCGGCGATGGCTGCGACCTCCAGAATGAGATGAGCTGCCATATTTCTGGACTGGTAGTCCTCTGACTGAGGGCGTCCTCGATTCCGAGCCAATTCCGCCATCCCTCGAGCTCCTGCCGGATCTGTACGGCTAACTGCGGATCCTCCAGGGCGCGGTCAGCCACGGAGCGCAACAGGGAAAGTGCCATCTGGTCAGACTGTTCCCAGGCATCGTGCAGAGACTGGAGTAGGACATCGTGGGATTCGGGCTTGCAGTAGTAACTGACAAATCCCCAATCCTCAAATAGCATTTGAGCAAGTCCGCCTAAGCCTTTGTCCTTCGCGCGTTCGAATTTCAGGCGAGTCAGCAAACGGCGGAACTCCCGATCCTGTTCTGGGAGTTTCTTGAGATAGATCTCAGCCAAATCGAACTGCTTTTGTCCGATATTTTGTTCGACTATGGAGACCGTCTCCGCTCGCACGAGTTCACTTTGAGCAGTTCGCCGAAGGCTCACCTCGGAACTCATGGCATCTACGAGGGCGGCTGGCCTAGCCGCCGGAAGTCTTGTCACGGCCGCTTTCCATGCCGCTTCCCATTGCGACGCCTCTTCGACCGATGAGAATCCGGTATGCCTTGCCAATTGAGCGAGTGTGCGGAGCGCCGGGCCCGCTTGGCGCAATTGCCGATAGAGGGTACTGATTTTCTGTTTCGGGCATAGGCGGAGAAATTCGTCGACGTTCCATTGGCCCAGAGCGAGGTCCAGTCGCTGCTGTACCGATTCAATAGCGTTTTGGCGAGCCTCGGCCTCATTCAGCAGCATACGGGGGATCGGCGGCGGAGGTAGATCCACTGCCTCGCCGCTCTCTAAAGCCTTCCATTTCGCAACCAACTCCAAGACGGAATCCCGCCTAGAGGCGAGCCGTTTGACGACGAAATCCGGCAGCCCACGTGCCAGTCGTTCCGCAATTGACTCGAGCTCCTTCGGAACGGCACACGCGACAATTTCCTCGCTGAGGCTTTGCTCTATAGACGCAAAGGATGGCTCAAACCACCGGGATTGGAATGAGAGCTGGGAGTCTAGCCGAGCGGGATCGCAGGCACCATAGCTTGTCCAGAGCGAGCAGATATCGTCCAGTGTTCTCGCAGTTTCGGCCTGGTATTTCAGGAAGTCGCTGGCCGCGTCAATCGAACGATTAACCTCCTGGCGAATCTTGTCCAGCCATGCAGAGGGAACGCTCCTGTCGGCGAGGTAGGTGTGAAGCGTGCTTCCTGATTCGATGACCATGCGAAACTTCGACCAGTTATCCGGAGGAGATTCCTGTAAGCCCCCGGCCAGTAATTGTACGAGGACCGTATGGAGTTTTGAAATTGCTTCCAATTCCTCCTTTACTGCTCTGACGCGATCGGCGAAGGAAGTGGGAGCATCAACCTCCAGCTGCTCAAAAAGTTTCCATGGTGTTCCGATGGGCCAACGGTTGTACGCGCGCCGGATTTCGTCATGGATGCTGTCGAAGTGAATCCCATACTTTGCCTCGCGAAAGCGCGCCGCCTCCCCCTTCAAATCCGTAGCGAGCTTCGGGAACACGAGGAAAGCCTCATTGAGCCGCTTGTCAAAGGCGTCCAGGTCGTGAACCTGAAGCTCATCCACAGCTCCGTTGGTCATTGCGTCGTAAATGAGCTTAGTCCTGTCCCGAATCCAACGCCGAAAGCGATCAGCAACGTCCGGCAGCAGTTTCGGAACGGCGGCTGTACAATCCCGGAGTCGAATAAGATAATCTGGAAGCCGAGCGTCCAATAGCCGCTGAAAGGTCAACCACTCATCACGCAATGCAGCTGTATCGGGGTCCTCTCTTTTCCGCGATCGAGGCGTGTCGTAGCGGTTCAGCAGATCTATCGCTTGTTGAGCTTCGCTGCCTTCCCGATCTTCCCCAATACGTTCCAAGATCTCGCGTCCTTTTTGGCGCTGCGCTGTTGTGCCATGCAAGAGCCTTTTTGCGGTCGCAAGGCCGAGAGGATTTGCGTACGTTGTGCAATCTTCGTGGGGGCCAGTCGTGGAGCGTCTTGCGTACTGACGAGTGAACGTATTCAGATGAATGCGTAACTGGGACTCGAGATCAGAGGTACCCCGGAAAGTCTGAACCAGTGCCGACTGTTTGAGCTTTTCCTGGAATTGCTGAACCTTTTGAAACTGAACCGCGTCAAAGGTGGCGAGGGATTCTGGAAGATCTTCCTTGAAATAGAACATCACGCGGGGCTGGCCGATCCGAACGTAACTCTGAATCGCCTGTTCGACTTCGTGCTCGGTCCCAGAGCCAGCCCCCGCTGGGATAGGAGTCCCGAACCGCAGCCACATGATGCCGACAAGAACATCGTATGGTCCGAGTTGTTCGTCGATGACTGCCTGCGGACTGGAGCCTAGCCCGGGTGCCAAGTCCTCCCATCGTAGAGCGGAAAAATACAACCGTTCTGTCTCACCCACCGTACGGTTCATCTCGTCAATCACACGCAATACCGCTTTCCGCTCCGGCTCACAATCACCGGGAGACGATATGAAAACGCGAATCTCTCTTCGGTACACCTCCGCCTCAGCCATCATAAAAGTGGGTACACATTAACTGCCTGACAACCAACTGCCTCGACCGATTTCATTGAATCTCAATCCTTGGTCCTGCAAGTATCGTGAAGCTACCCGGAGCCCGAACGTAATAGAAGCGCAGCGTGTAGATACCCGGAGGCGCGTCGAGCTTGGCGCCGGAGATCAGCGCTGGCCCGGCCACCACCATGCCCTTCTCTGTTGACCAGATGTCGAAGCGTTCCGCGGGCCGACCGTTTCCAGACGTTGACAAATCAACCAACGTTCCCTGTTTGGCGGCAGCGGGAAGGGGTTGGTCCAGCAGAGCTTGAATGTGCGCAAAATCCTGGGTGGCACGGACCTCTGCGCCGGCGGCGGAGACTCCAACACCCAAATATGTGAATTCT
>Ga0118677_10015229_pt1 | contig 10709 bp, 8 predicted proteins | sample AliMusrvi5mmetaG_FD_86154 | JGI IMG/M metagenome (GOLD analysis project Ga0118677, IMG submission 86154)
TTATCAGATTATATGGAAAAGATTGCTAAAAAACGTGATTTTCGTTCAATATTCAAACGCTGGTTCTGGAGGCTTTTTTTCTTCGGAATCATTGGTTTGGTTTTAATGTTCGTTTTTATCAACATGGGATGGATTGGTTATTTACCTCCTATTGATGAGCTACAGAATCCGAAAAGCAAGTTTGCCACTGAGATATATTCTTCTGATTTACAGCTGTTAGGTCGATATTTTTATAGCAAACAAAACCGCGTGGGAGTTCATTACGAACAAATTTCTAAAAACGTGGTTAATGCGTTGGTTGCTACGGAAGACGTGCGGTTTTACGACCATTCCGGCATCGATGGACGCTCTCTTACTCGTGCTTTTATCCTTACAGGCATTGCTCACCGCAAAAATGCAGGAGGTGGAAGTACTATTACCCAACAATTAGCCAAGCAACTTTATTCTCCGCGTGCAGATAATTTTGTTGAGCGCGTATTGCAAAAACCAATTGAGTGGGTAATATCCGTCAAACTTGAGAAACTCTATACCAAAGAAGAAATTCTGGCAATGTATCTCAATCAGTTTGACTTTCTGAATAATGCAGTAGGAATAAAATCGGCAGCGCAAATTTATTTCAGTAAATTACCTGCCGATTTAAAAGTGGAAGAAGCTGCCACCTTGATTGGAATGTGTAAAAATCCGGCTTATTTCAATCCGGTTAGGTTTAATAAACGCACCATGGAACGTAGAAATGTGGTTTTAAATCAAATGAGGAAAGCTGATTTTATTACCCGTCAACAGTTCGATTCCTTGAAAGCTATGCCTTTGACGTTGAAATACCAGAAAGTGGATCATAAACTTGGACTGGCAGCTTATTTCAGAGAATACCTTCGTTCCATTTTATCAGCAAGAGAACCCGATAAAAGTGATTATGCAAGCTGGCAAATGGATAAATATGAGCAGGATAAAAAGGCGTGGGCCACTAATCCACTTTATGGATTTTGCAACAAAAATAAAAAAGCAGATGGTTCACCTTATAATATTTACACTGATGGTCTGAAAATTTATACCACTATCGACTCTCGTATGCAGCGATATGCCGAAGAAGCAGTGAATGAACATATGCAGGCACTTCAGCGAAATTTTTTCAAAGAAAAGAAAAACCGAAGTTATGCTCCTTTTGCCCGTATTCTGAAACCGGAAGAAATTGAAGCTACAATGACCCGGTCTATGAAACAATCTGATCGTTACAATCGCATGAAAAACGAGGGAATGTCAGAATCCGAAATTCGCTCTGAATTCAAGCAACCGGTCGAAATGCAGGTTTACTCGTATGATGGTGTGATTGATACGCTTATGTCGCCTATGGATTCAATTCGCTATCATAAATACTTCCTGCGCTGTGGATTTATGTCAATGAATCCGCATAACGGTGAAGTAAAAGCATATATTGGCGGACCTGATTTCTCTCAATTTCAGTACGATATGGTGAATGTCGGTCGTCGTCAGGTGGGATCAACCGTCAAACCTTACCTTTATACTTTGGCAATGGAAGAAGGCATGTGGCCTTGCGACAAAGCTACCTGGCAACCAACCACTTTGATGGACGGAACCGGTAAACCCTGGACTCCGAAAACAACCACCAAAAATAAAAAAATAGGCGATATAGTTTCGTTACGTTGGGGTTTAGCAAATTCTGACAACTGGATATCAGCTTATTTAATGAGTCTGTTCACGCCCGATGCGATGGTAAAAATGATGCGGTCTTTTGGAATCACCGGACCGATTGACCCTGTAGTATCGCTATGTCTTGGTCCATGTGAAATCTCGGTAGCCGAAATGGTACAGGCCTATACAGCATTTCCAAACAAAGGCATTCGCACCGAACCGGTTTATGTAACCCGCATTGAAGATGCTAATGGTAATGTGATTGCAAAATTCACTCCGCAAATGCACGAAATATTTAGCGAAACCACTTCTTACAAAATGGTTTACATGATGCAGGCAGTTGTGGATGGTGGTACTGGTGGTCGTATTCGCGGAGCATACGGATTGCACATGCCTATGGGTGGTAAAACCGGAACTACTCAGAACAACTCCGACGGTTGGTTTATGGGCTATACACCTTCACTGGTTTCCGGCTGTTGGGTTGGGGGCGAAGACCGTTCTATTCACTTTGATAACATTGCCGAAGGTCAGGGTGCAAGTATGGCCTTGCCAATTTGGGCTTTGTATATGAAAAAAGTATTGAACGACAAGGATTTAGGTTATTCGGCTACCGAACAATTTGATATACCAAGCTCATTCAATGCAAATTCAGGTTGCGAAGCCAATGCATTTCAATAATAAAAAAAATAAATCGTTGAAAAAAGTACTTATAACTCTCACAATATTGTTGAGTTCGGTTTCCGGATTTGCTCAATGGAATACCGAGCGAATAATGGCCATCGGACAGAATGCCTTGTATTTCGAGGATTATGTGCTTTCCATTCAATACTTTAATCAGGTTATCAAAATTAAACCTTACCTGGCTGAACCTTATTTCTTCCGTGCCATTGCCAAAATTCAATTGGGTGATTATCAGAGTGCCGATGAAGATTGCTCTAAAGCCATTGAGATTAATCCATTTATGCCACAGGCATATTATGCACGTGGTTTTGCCCGACGAAAACTTAGTTTTTACAACGAAGCAATTGCCGATTTTGGTAAAGCGCTTGAATTCAGCCCAAACAGTCTGAATTTATTAATGAACCGCATGGATGCACGCGATCAGAATAAAGACTATAAAGGTGCCATGGAAGACTGCGAAACCTATCTGAAACTCAGTCCGAAAACCACCAATTTATATTACGAAAAAGGTCGCCTTCAGCTCGAAATGAAAGATACAGTGGCTGCCGAGAAAACCTTCAATCTTTACGTTCAGAAAGATAGTTCTAATTTTATGTCGTGGAGTGCCAGAGCCATTTTACGAATGATGAAAAACGACAAAACAGGCGCTTTGAAGGATTACAATGAGGCCATTAAACGAAATTCGAACAATGCAGGTGATTATATCAATCGTGGTATAGTCAACGTGGAGAAAAAGAACTATAATCAGGCAATCAGTGATTACAATATGGCTGTAAAACTTGATAAAAACAATGCGCTAATCTATTATAACCGGGCTTTGCTGCGAGCAAATCTGGGCGATTACAATAATGCTCTATCAGATTTAATAACTGTTTTGAAACTTGACTCAACTATAAATGAAGCACTTTTGCAAAAAGCTATGATTGAAACTTCGCTTAAAGATTATAGAACTGCAATAAAAGATTTCAAGAAAGTTATTTCAAAATATCAGTTTTTTCTTCCGGCATATTTTGGGGTTTCGCAATGCGAAGCAGCTTTGGGAAATCAGAAAGCAGCATTTCAGTATCGTCAAATGGCTGACAATATTGAAAAAAATAAAGACTATATAACCCGTAAAAATAAAGAAAATCTTCAGGCAACTAATAAGTTAGCTCTGAATACACCGAAAAGTACAACCAGCAAAAAAACCGAACTGTTTAATCGTTTTGCAGCTCAAAATTTGGACGATAATGATACTGAACAAAAATATAGTGATGCCACACGAGGTAGTGTTCAGAATAAATATACTGATGTAGTTAATGAACGAAATTTTGTGATGACTTACTATGCCAAAACCGATGAAATAAGGCACACTAATCTGTATTATCAAACGCTCGAAGTTTACAATAGCCAAAAGAAACTCAGCAGCATTCTGAAAATCACTAATAATGAATTAGCACTTACTGCCGAGTTGGTTAACAGCCATTTTGAGGCAATCAACGAAATTTCCGCCAAACTTTCAAGCGATAATCAGAATGCTGATATTTATTTCAACCGTGCGCTGGAATTTGCAATGGTTCAGGACTTTAACAGTGCGATTGAAGATTTGAATAAAGCAATCGTATTACGTCCAAACTTTATGCTGGCCTATTTTTGCCGGGCAAATATTCGCTATAAATTGCTGGATTTCAATAAAAATTCGATGGATGCTAACGGTAAAACAGTTGCTGAAGAAAAGAAAACGAAGAAAACTGTCTCGGATGGTCAGGCAATGTTTGATGTAACTTTAATCATGGCTGATTATTCAAGAGTAAATGAATTGAATCCTGATTTTAGCTTTGCTTATTATAACAAAGCCAATATTTTGTGCTCTCAAAAAGATTTCCAAACAGCAATTTTGAATTATACACAAGCCATTAAAATTGATTCAGACTTTGCTGAAGCCTATTACAACCGTGGATTGACTTACCTTTTTATTGGTGAAGATACCAAAGGATTGGCTGATTTAAGTAAAGCTGGTGAATTGGGCATTTACAAAGCTTACAACCTGATACAACGATTTAAAAAGTAAATTTCATGCTTTCTGTGAAATTGTATTTATAGCAACAGTTTACGCAATTCGTTTGCATTAAGTATTCGATATTCCTTTTTGTTAATACTTATAATGCCATCATGAACCATTTCTGATAAACTTCGTGCCAAAGATGGTCGGGCAACACAAAAAAAATCAGCCAACTCAGATTGATTGCGGTTTAAAGTGAATTTTAGCCCTGACTCACGACTTTGTTCAAGAAGAAAATGGGCAATTTTGCCTTTAATTGTTTTAATTGAAAGTAGTTGCAACCTATTGGTCAGAAACTGAGTACGGTTGGCATTATGTGTCAAAAAACTACTCATAAAGTCCGGAGTTGTCATCATCAATCGCATTATTTCTGTTTTTGGAATCTTCATAATCTCCACATCTTCCAAGGCAGTTGCATCCACCGGAAAGCGATTATTATCAGAGAATAAAAATGCCGGTGCAAGTGGGCGTGGAGCTTTAATGATTTCAATCCCCAGAATATTTCCGTTTTCAGTTACCATTTCAGTCTTTACAGACCCCTGTGTAAGCATATAAAGTGCATCGCATACATCACCCTGCCTGAGAATCAACTCGTTTTTAGAATAAGTCTTTATAGTACATTTCATATTCGTCAGGAATGCACTTTCATCATCAATGTTCAGTTTGCTACAAATGGGACAAGCAGCTAAATCACTTTTTTTCATTTTTCGTTTTTACCCACAACATAAACAATTAGTATGTCACTATTTATGTGTTTTTTTTCAAAAGTACTAACAAAAATTCAAATGTGTAACAGTTGTTACACATTAATTGTTTCAATCAAACTACTTTTGCTGCGTAAAATAATCATCAATAAATATTCAAACAAAATAAAATGGAAAATAAAGCATTCCCAACTGCTGAGAAATTCAGCATGACAGACAAAGTGGCTTATGTTGAGGGGTCAGTAGTAAGCAAAATCATTATTCGCAACGAACGAGGCAATGTAACCTTGTTTGCCTTTGAAAAAGCAGAATTCCTGAGCGAGCACACTGCACCATTTGATGCTATCGTTCAAATTCTTGACGGAAGAGGCGAAGTGGTAATTGACGGCAAACCGTTCGAATTAAATGTTGGAGACAGCATTATTATGCCTGACGTTCGACATGCAGTAAATGCGCCTGAACGTTTTAAAATGCTGTTGACAATGATTAAATAACACGAAGTAATATGAAAAGAACAATAATAAAAATAGATGAAGAGCTTTGCAATGGTTGCGAAGCTTGTGTACAGGGCTGTCACGAAGGTGCTTTGCAAATGATTGATGGTAAGGCTCGTATGGTGAGCGAACTGTATTGCGATGGATTGGGAGCTTGTATCGGCGATTGTCCGGTTGCTGCAATTACATTGGAGGAGCGTGAGGCCGAACCCTATGACGAAATTGCAACCATCGAACGTATGATTCCAAAAGGCGAAAAAACAATTATTGCTCATCTGAAACACCTGAAAGAACATGGGGAATTTGAGTTTTTAAAACAAGGTGTGAGCTATTTGCGTGCCAATAACATTCATGTGGATGTATCTTCGGTTCACAATATGCCTGCACCAGTTGTAAAATCAGGTGCAAGTTGCCCCGGAAGTCGCGAAGTATCTTTTGCGGCAGTTGCAACTCCGACTTTTAAAGTGGCTACAGCTAGCTCTACGCAATCAGCATCTCAACTTCGCCAATGGCCTGTTCAACTACATTTACTTAATCCGGAAGCAGGTTATTTTCAGGGTGCAGATGTGTTATTGGCAGCAGATTGTGTGGCATTCAGCTATGCCGATTTTCATAATCGATTTCTGGCGGGTAAAATTTTGGCCATAGCCTGTCCTAAACTCGACTCGAATAAAGATTCTTATGTGGAAAAACTCAAAACTATGATTACACAATCGAATATCAATACACTTACGGTACTGATTATGAAAGTGCCTTGTTGTGGTGGCTTACTGAATCTGGCTTTAAAAGCTGTGGATGACTCACACAAAAAGATTCCTGTAAAATTGATTATTATTGGAGTGAAGGGTGATATTCAACGGGAAGAGTGGATGTAATTTGGTTTATAATGACTTACTATAACTTTAGTGCCCACCAACTGATAAAATTAAATGTATTCGGAGTAAAATATTTGGAAAAACCGAAAAACATCCCGACCTTTGCCGACTAAAATTAAAAAACAAACAAAAAATATGAAAACAGCAAAAATCAGTACTGAAAAAGGTGATATGCAGGTTGAGTTCTACGAGCAAGATGCTCCGGGCACAGTAGCGAATTTTATTAAACTTGCTAAAAGTGGCTTTTACGATGGATTGACTTTCCACAGGGTTATTCCCGATTTTGTAATTCAGGGCGGATGTCCTAACGGTACAGGTGCAGGTGGTCCGGGTTACACAATCCCATGTGAATTGACCGGTGAAAATCAGCATCACGACCGTGGTGTGTTATCTATGGCTCATGCAGGACGAAATACCGGTGGTTCACAGTTTTTTATCTGTCATTCGCGCAAAAATACGTCTCATCTCGACCGTCAGCACACTTGTTTTGGTAAAGTTGTAGATGGACTTGAAGTAATTGATGCCATTCGTGCAGGTGATAAAATTCTGAAAGTTGAAGTCTCCGAATAAAAATCAATAGGAATAAACAAAAACAGCATTCATAAGTATTTGAATGCTGTTTTTGTTTTTATATCGGTTTTGCTGTGGTGGTCTGAAATTCTTTCAGATAAAAAGGTTCAAAATAAGCTGTATCAACAAATTTCTGCTCAGAGTATGCCTTTTCAGCCAATGAAATCATATTTGTTGCTAATGGAACTAAATTTTCAATAAATCGGGCATTGGAATGAGTCAATGTGGTTTTACATTTATCAGCACCATTTCCAAAAAAATAAACCGGTTGAGTGCTTAGTATTTCCGAGTATGAATTAGGATCAATGATATCTGCCGAGATTTCCCGTTTCAGATTTATAGAGGCATCATAGAAGGCTGAATAGACTTCCATTCGTCGGGCATCAATCATTGGGCAGAACAAAGCATTTTCAGGGTTTTCAATTGATTTGATTGCTTCTGTAGCTAATACTTCGAGTGTGCTTACAGCAATCAACGGAATGTCAAGTCCATAACACAATCCCTTAGCTGTAGAAACTCCAATTCGCAATCCGGTGTATGAACCCGGTCCACTGCTTACAGCTAGGGCATCAAGCTTTTTATTGTTTAATTTAAGTACTTCCAATGCTTCAGCTATAAAAACACTGAGTAAGGCAGCATGATTCATTCCATCAGCATTGGATTTGGCAAAAAGGCAGTTCGTGTTTTCGCTCAGTGCCACTGAACATACATTGGTGGATGTTTCTATATGGAGAAGCAACATATTTACGATTTTAGATTTACAACACACATTTGGTTTAAGCGCTGCAAAAATACGGATTTAATATGAATTAAAAAATCCCCGCTTTCGATAGAAAACGAGGATTCAATAATTATCAATGGGTTTTTATTTTACGGTAATTTTCAGTGGACTTTTTGTTTTAGCTGCAAATTCATCTACAGCTTTAAACCAGTCAGCATCCGTTGGAAATTTCCATTTACTCCATCCTGCTCCGAAATAATAGGTCATAGAAGTACCAGCTGTGTAATTGGTCAGGACAAAAGCATGAGCATTTTTCTTCAGTACTTCTTTACCGGGAGCAACAACTCCTACATAATTTCTTCCACAGGGTTCCTTTTTAAGTTCTGTAAAAGAATTTTCAGCATAACAAACAATTCCATTTTCAGCTTTCTGTAGAATGATTCCTTTATCATCATGCAGAAAGATTCCGGTTGCAAGTTTCATTTTTTGTGATTTTCCGGTAAAAGTTACTTCAGCTTTGTTAAGCAATGAACCCGCAGTAGCAGTTATTGTAATGGTTTCCTTGTAAGATTCACTTCCAACTTTAAATGAATTGTAAGACAGTTGAAAAATGGTACGTAATGGACCGTTTTCAAGCACTTTATATGAATCATACTGATTTCCAACCCATAAGGAATCATCAACATAAGGTGCAACACCACCACAGCCCAAAGCATGACCTACTTTGTAGAAATCCATTCCTGTACCCCAATCAATATGATAGGATTTGCCGTTTTTAAGTTCACCTTCATAGCGGTTGTTTACAACAAGCTCTTCGGTACATTTTGCCCAGTAATCCACACCATTGCTTGGATTCTCTTTTTCAAGAGCAGGACCATACATCCGATAAGCAGCATAGTCATTTTCCCAGGCAAAGTCGTCTTTTCGTTCAGGAACAAATCGTCCAAAAGTTTTCGCTTTCACAACTGCTGGAGTTCCCTTACTTAAAGTATAGGAAGCTGAGCTATTAGCTTTTACATCGGCCTGAAAGATAATCTTGTTATCACCAGGAATGACCTGATAGCCAACTTCTTTGCCCTGAGCATCTTTCAAAATCCATGATTTTGATTCAGAAGAAATTTTCAATTTAGGCAGACTAACTTCTACAATTTCAGCCTTTCGGTCAAAATTCAATGAATTTGAAACAACGATTGTTTTCTGTGCAAAAATTCCCGAAACAAGTAGGAGCGAAGCAACAAATAATTTAAATTTATTCATAATCAATTAATTGGGAATTGAGAATTGATTCATTGTAAATTACTTTGGTTGTTTTCCGATATAAGCCAAAATACCACCGTCAACATAAAGTACGTGTCCGTTTACAAAGTCTGAAGCAGGTGAAGCAAGGAATACTGCCGGACCAACAAGGTCTTCTGCATTTCCCCAGCGTGCTGCAGGAGTTTTGGCGATAATGAACTGATCAAAAGGATGACGTGAACCATCAGCCTGAAGTTCGCGCAACGGAGCTGTTTGTGGAGTAGCGATATAACCCGGTCCTAAGCCGTTACATTGAATATTGAATTCACCGTATTCAGAAGCAATATTTTTGGTCAACATTTTCAAACCACCTTTAGCAGCAGCATAGGCAGCAACTGTTTCACGACCCAATTCGCTCATCATAGAGCAAATGTTGATAATTTTTCCTGAACCTCTTTTCATCATGGCAGGAATAACCGCTTTAGCACAAATGAATGGGCCATTGAGGTCAATATCAATTACCTGACGGAATTCAGCAGCTGTCATTTCATGCATTGGAATACGTTTGATAATACCTGCATTGTTTACCAGAATATCAATCTCGCCAACTTCTTTGGCAATCTGAGCAACTACAGCATTGATTTGATCTTCGTTTGTTACGTCAGCCACATAACCATGAGCTTTAATACCATCCGCTTCGTAAGCAGCAATTCCTTTGTTTACTAAGTCCTGATTGATATCATTAAATACAATGATTGCACCTGCTTTGGCCAAACCACAAGCAATAGCGTAACCGATTCCGTAAGAAGCTCCCGTTACAAGGGCAACTTTTCCTGTTAAATCAAATTGGTTCATATTTTTATGTTTAAAAGTTTGTATAGTTTGTAAAGTAAAAAGTTTATAAAGTTGTCTTTCAGACTTTTATCTTTATAAACTTTCAACTTAATGAATTGATTTATCTCAATTCTGTATGTTTGAAGAAATTCTGATCGCTGTAATCAAGGTTTTCGCCGGCCATTCCCCAGATAAAGGTATAATTGCTGGTGGCTGCTGCTGAGTGGATTGACCATTCAGGTGAAATAACTGCCTGGTCACCCTGCATCCATATATGACGTGTTTCGGTGGGTTCGCCCATAAAGTGGCAAACTGCATTTCCTTCAGGCACTTCAAAATAGAAATAGGCTTCCATTCGACGACTGTGAGTATGAGCCGGCATAGTGTTCCAAACGCTTCCCGGTTCAAGTTCAGTCATTCCCATTTGCAACTGGCATGTTTCCAATACCTGACAAACCAACATTTTATTGATATTACGGTGGTTAGAGCCTTCTAATGTTCCGAGTTCCAATACCACAGCATCAGCTTTGGTAATTTTTCGGTCCGGGAAAGTTTTGTGAGCAGGAGCGGAGTTAAAGTAAAATTTAGCCGGATTTTTTGAGTCTACGCTTTCGAATGTAACTGTACGGTCGCCAGCACCAAGATACAATGCTTCTTTGTAACCTAATTCAAAAACCAGTCCATCAACCGTAATTATACCTGTACCACCTACATTGAAAGTTCCGAATTCACGACGTGAAAGGAAAAAATCAGCTTTAAGTGGGTCGATTGCTTCCAATACGAGTTTTTCACTAACCGGCATAGCACCACCTACCACCAAACGGTCGTACAACGTGTAAACCATGTTCACTTCATCGGCAGAAAAAATAGTCTCTACCAAATGTTCTTTGCGTAAACGAGCTG
>Ga0118677_10015230_pt1 | contig 10709 bp, 12 predicted proteins | sample AliMusrvi5mmetaG_FD_86154 | JGI IMG/M metagenome (GOLD analysis project Ga0118677, IMG submission 86154)
CTATGTCACCGGCGGCGTCGGCAGCGGCGAAACCTCGGAGGGTTTCGGCAAGGACTACTCCCTGCCTAACAACGCCTACTGCGAATCCTGCTCGGGTTGCGGCGAGGTGTTCTTCCAACAGCGCCTCCAAATGACCTGGCAGGACGCCCGCTACGCCGACCTGTTCGAGGAAACCCTCTACAACGCGGTGCTCGGCAGCATCGATCTGGAAGGCAGGAACTTCACCTATACCAATCCGCTCGATTCCACCGAGAAACGCTACCTCTGGCACGGCTGCCCCTGCTGCGTCGGCAACATCCCGCGCACCCTGCTCAATTTGCCCACCTGGATGTACTCCCGCAACGCCGACAGCTTGTTTGTCAACCTCTACGCCGGCACCAGCGTGAGCATTGACAAGCTCGGCGGCACCTCGGTGCAAGTCGTGCAAACCACCGATTACCCGTCCAAAGGCAAGGTGGCCATCACCCTCGTCCCCGCCAAGCCCGCCACCTTCACGCTCAAGCTGCGCATTCCCAACCGCCAGACCAGTCCCCTCTATACCAATATCCCCGAGGTTTCCGGACTGACCGCGCTCGCGCTCAACGGCCAACCCGTGACCCCGGCCATCGAGCACGGCTATGCCATCCTCACCCGCGAGTGGCAGGCCGGCGACCGCGTCGAACTGGAACTGCCCCTGACCTTGCAGCGGGTCAGCCCCAGCGCCAAGATCGCCGCCACCACCGGCCGGGTCGCCCTGCGCCGCGGCCCGCTGGTCTATAACATCGAAAGCACCGACCAAAACGTTGACTCGGTGCTCGCCCCCGACGCGCCGCTGAGCAGCGCGTGGCGGGCGGATTTGTTAGGAGGGGTGGATGTCATCAAGGGCAGCTTCAGTGACGGCAAACCGCTGCTGGCCATCCCCAACTATGCCCGTCTCAACCGCGGCGGCCGCTCGCTGGTGTGGATCAAAGAGCATTGAATCGAATGCAAAGCCATGATGAGAACGGGGATTCCTCTCGCGCGACCCTACCACCCGATTTCCGACTCACAACCCTTGCTTTGCCTGCATGCAAGGATATTTCCCTGTCCCTCGCAACCTCCCCAACGCGAGAACTAGGTCGTCGGCAACATTGGCGCGGCCATAAGTTTGGAACTTGCTTGACAAGCGGGTCGGCGCGGCATATAGCCACGGGGTGTATGAAAGCTTCATTGTTTGTTGCCATGGTCGCTGTGTTGGGGATGGGGAGTGCTTTTTCCGCCATCAATGAGAAAAAGGTCGAGAATGCCAAGCAATCGGCCGCCAAATCCGGCAAGCTGATCGCCTTTGTCTTTTACCAAGCTTACTGGGACCCGAATTGCCCGAAATGCGTTGCTACGGTGAACGCCAACAATGCGTCCGCCAAGAAGATTATCCCGCGGCAGGACTCCGTGGTCATTGAAGTGATCGGCAAGGAAAAGGATGTCAAGGCAGTCCTCCCGCCTGTGGTCAGCATCGATGGCCCGACCCCGCGGGTGGTTGTCACCGATGCCGACTGCGGGAAGATCGTGGCCGAAATGAAGCCGGGCATGGGCAAGGCAGACTTGGACGCCTTCGAAAAGATGGTCAAGGACGCCAGCACGTCCAAGCACTGATGCGATTTGTAAACCGAACTCACGAGCCTTGCGTGGGAGGCAGATCGCCCGGAGCTTGACGCCCGTTCGGACTATCCCCAGACTCGGCAACGATGAACCTGGCGGAAAATCAATGCCGCCGCCGTCGATGAAGCAGATGAGATAGGTCTTGATGGGTTTGCCGCGCAGGCCGGTGTCCAGATAGGGGCCGTGGAGGGTTTCGCCCTGCCAGAGGTCGTTGGCATGCGGGCTTGGCGAAAGCCAACCGGCCCTTCACGCGAAGGACCTCAAAACCGTCAAGAACTATGGGAACCCTTTTATGGAAATGCAAGGACCCCAGCGGCTAGCTTCTTTCCTTGCGCACTGCGGCCGGACTTGTCCCGGCATAGCGCAGCGATGCCGGAGACGCACAGCCACGCGCGCAGTCTCATGCGCACAGCCACGCACGCGGCTGGAAGCCGCGGCTACGACTGGTGCTTGCGCTTGAAGTTGATGGCAGCCGCGGAGCGGGCGATGATGCCCTGGAGGAAGGCGACTTCCTCGGCATCGATGCTGTGATCGATGCCGTGGAGTTGTTCCTGGGCGCGCTGGATGGCGGTCTCGGCCTGGGCAATGTCAATTTCCGCTTCGCCCAGCGCCATGTCGGTGAGGACGACGACGTTGGTCTGGGTGATTTCCGCGAAGCCTGAACCCACGGCGAGGATCACCACCTTACCATTGTGAAGATAACGCAATTCGCCGGGTTTGAGCGCGGTGACCAGACCGGCATGCTGCGGCAGCACGCCCAACTCGCCGTCCGCTCCGGGGAGATAGACGTTTTCCACGGAGTCCGAGAAAACCATTTTCTCCGGCGTGACGATATCAAGGTGCAGGGTCATAGGTGGAGATTTGGTTATTGGTTATTGGTTATTGGTTAGCGGTTAGCGGTTAGCGGTTAGCGGTAACTGGTTATTGATTATTGGCTACAATCCCAATAACAATTAACCAATAACTATTAACCATGCTTTGCCTCAACTGCGGGCGACGGAGTCGATGCCGCCCTTCATATAGAAATTGCCCTCGGGCACATCGTCGAGTTTGCCGTCGAGGATTTCGGCGAAGCCTCGGACGGTTTCCTCGATGGGCACCAGCACGCCGGGGACGTTGGTAAAGACTTCCGCCACATGGAATGGCTGGGTAAGGAAACGCTGGATCTTGCGGGCGCGGAACACACTCATCTTGTCGTCGTCGGACAACTCGTCCATGCCGAGAATGGCGATGATGTCCTGCAAGTCCTTGTAGCGCTGCAAGACTTGTTGGACGCCGCGCGCCACCCGGTAATGTTCTTCGCCGATCACGTCGGGCGCCAGCGCCTTCGAGGTGGAGGCCAGCGGATCCACCGCGGGGAATAACGCCTGCTCGGCCAGCGCGCGCTCCAGCACGACAGTGGCGTCAAGGTGGGCAAACGTATTGGCCGGCGCGGGGTCGGTCAGGTCGTCGGCAGGCACATACACGGCCTGGATGGAAGTGATCGAGCCTTTGTTGGTGGAGGTGATGCGTTCCTGAAGGCCGGCCATTTCCTCGGACAAGGTCGGCTGGTAACCGACGGCGGAGGGCGTGCGGCCTAGCAGAGCCGACACTTCCGAGCCGGCCTGTGAGAAACGGAAGATGTTATCCACAAACAGCAACACGTCCTGATTGTCCTCGTCGCGGAAGTGCTCCGCCATGGTTAGAGCGGACAGCGCGACGCGCAGACGGGCACCGGGCGGCTCGTTCATCTGGCCGTAGCACAGCGCCACCTTGGACCCCTCGGCGAGCACCGGGTTGCCGCGCTCGTCAAGTTTCGGATGTCCCTTGTCATCGCGCTCGGTGGCGATGACGCCCGACTCGATCATTTCCCAGTACAGGTCGTTGCCTTCGCGGGTGCGCTCGCCGACCCCGGCAAACACTGAGAAGCCGCCGTGGGCTTTGGCGATGTTGTTGATAAGTTCCATGATGACCACCGTCTTGCCGACGCCGGCGCCGCCGAACATGCCGCCCTTGCCGCCCTTGAGCAGCGGGCAAATCAGGTCGATGACCTTGATGCCGGTGACCAGCACCTCGGTGGTGGCCGACTGCTCGACGAGGGACGGCGCGGGCCGGTGGATCGGCGAGCGGTGCGACGCATCGGGGATGGGGCCGTTTTCATCCACCAGGTCGCCGGTGACGTTGAAAATGCGGCCGAGCACCTGCTTGCCGACCGGCACCGCGATGGACTTCCCTGTGTCGGTTAGAACCATGCCGCGCTTCAACCCGTCGGTGGTGGACATGGCCACCGCGCGCACCCATCCGTCGCCGAGATGTTGTTGGACTTCTAGCACCAGCTTGGTGTCCACGCCGTTGAGGGCGTATTGGATCTCCAAGGCATTGTAAATGGATGGCAGGCTGCTGGCTTTGGAGAAGTCCGCGTCAATGACGGCTCCGATAATCTGGACGATGGTTCCGGTGTTCATGAAAGGGCAAGGTGGCTGATGGGCGATTTGGAATGAGGTGGCTTAAGAGGTGGGTTAACGTTCGTAATGGTAACGGCATTGCATGACGTAAATCGTGCCACCTTCCACCCGATAAACGAGGCGGTGATCGTGGCTGATTCTCCGGGACCAAGAGCCGGTAAATTGGTGTTTCATGGGTTCAGGTTTGCCTTCCCCTTCGAAAGGATTTCGTGATGTATCCTTGAGTAGTTGGTTGATCTTTTCAAGTGTCTTTCGGTCGGTCTTTTGCCAATACAGGTAGTCTTCCCACGCGCGCTCGGAGAACGACAGCTTCATGGCTCGATCAATTCGTGTTCCTCATATCCGCTCTTCGTCTCGAAATCCGCGAGGGAAGCCATGAGGCGCGCGGCGTTGACGGGATTGCTGAGCAAGTATTCCGTGTCGTTTCTGGATTCATAGTCTTCAAGTGCCAGCAGCACCAGCGAGCGTCCATCGGAGCAGGCGATGATCACGGGGTCATGAGTCAGGCAAACCTCGTCCGCCACGCGAGCGAGATCGGCGCAAACTTCTTTTTCAGTGACGGTCTTCATGCGGCAATGTGGACTTGCGCTGGGGTGAAATCAAGTGGGACGGACGCTGGGTCACTCCACCGCCTTCATGGCCGTGGTGATTTCGAGCAGTTCGGAGGTGATGGCGCCTTGGCGCAGCTTGTTGTATTCGAGGGTGAGTTCCTTGATGAACTTGTTGGCGTTGTCGGTGGCGGACTTCATGGCGACCATGCGGGCCGAATGCTCGGAAGCTCGGGCCTCGAGGTGGGCTTGAAAAACCTCGTAGTTGAGGTAGAGCGGGAGAATCGTGCCTAGCACCTCGGCAGGGGACGGCTCGAATTCATAATCACGGTCCGGTTCGCTTTGTTGGGTCCCCATCGAGAACCCGCCGCCGATCATCTCAAACGCCTGGTCCTCGCCCTGCTTGTGGCCTTGCAGGGGCAACAGGGTGACCACCTTGGGCTCCTGCCGCATGGTGTTGTAGAAATTGGTGAAGGCGATGGACACCTTGTCGTAATTCCGCTCCGTGAATTGCTTGCTGATGAAGCTGGCGATCGGGCGGGTCTCCCCGAATGGCACCGGATCCCTGACGGTGAAATCGGCGATGACTTTCTTGCCGAGTTTTTCGCAGAGCGAGCGCAGCTTGCGCCCCACGGTGATGAATTCCGCCTGCGGTGAGGTCTGCGCCGCGATCTTGCGAGCCAGGTTGGTGTTGATCGCTCCGCACAGGCCCTTGTCGGTGGAGATCACCAGCACCAGCTCGCGATTGCCGGGCCGGTTTTCGAGAAAGGGATGGGGTTCGTGAGCGAAGTTGGTGCGGATGTCATAGAGCACCTGCAGCAGATGCTTGGAGTAGGCGCGGCCGCCCAGCGCCTGTTCCTGCGCCTTCTTCATCTTGGCGGCGGCCACAAGCTGCATCGCGCGGGTGATCTGCGCGGTGTTCTTCACCGACTTGATGCGCCGGCGGATGTCGCGGAGATTGGCCATGAGGTGGGGGGCGAGTTATCGGTTAGGGGTTATCAGTTATCGGGAACCACCGTATCTAGCGGAACCGTTCACTTCCAGGAGCGCTTGAAGTCCTCGACGCCCTGCCTGACGGCCTCTACCATGACGGCATCCTTTTTGAGGTCGGGCTTTTCATTGCGGATTTTGTCCAGCAACTCGCTCTTGCGGGTGTTGAAGAACTCGCCGAGTCCGGCCTGGAAGCGACGGACATCCGCGACGCGGACATCATCGAAGAAGCCGTTTTGCATGGCGAAGAGATGAATGCACTCCATTTCCATGGCCAGCGGGCTGTATTGGTTCTGTTTGAACAGTTCCACGATGCGCGCCCCTCGGTCGAGCTTCTTCTTGGTCGAGGCGTCCAGGTCGCTGCCGAATTGGGCGAAGGCTTGCAGCTCGCGGTATTGCGCGAGGTCGAGCTTGGTGGTGCCGGCCACCGACTTGATGGTCTTGGTTTGCGCGGCGGAGCCGACACGGGACACCGAAAGCCCCACCGAAATGGCCGGCCGGACACCCTGATAGAACAAGTCGGTTTCGAGGAATATCTGGCCGTCGGTGATGGAAATGACGTTGGTGGGGATGTAGGCGGAGACGTCGCCGGCCTGGGTCTCGATGATCGGCAGCGCGGTGAGCGAGCCGCCGCCGGCGTTTTCGGAGAGGCGGGCCGAGCGTTCCAACAGGCGGGAGTGCAAATAGAAAACATCGCCCGGATAGGCTTCGCGGCCGGACGGGCGGCGCAAAATGAGCGACACCTGGCGGTAGGCCACCGCGTGCTTGGACAGGTCGTCGAAAACGATCAGGCAGTCCTGGCCCTTGTCCATCAGATACTCGGCGACGGCGCAGCCCGCATACGGCGCGATATACTGCATGGCAGCGGCGTCGGAAGCGGAAGCGGAGACGATGGTGGTGTATTCCATCGCGCCGGCGTCCTCGAGGATCTTCTGGGTGCGGGCAACGTTGGAGAGCTTCTGGCCGATGGCGACGTAAATGCAATACAGCGGCTTGTGGTTCTGCAGCTTGCCCTGCTCGGCCGCCTTGTTCTGTTGGGCCTGCGAAATGATCGTGTCCACCGCGATGGTCGTCTTACCGGTTGAGCGGTCGCCGATGAGCAGTTCGCGCTGGCCGCGGCCGATCGGAATCATCGCGTCGATGGCCATGATGCCGGTCTGCACCGGCACCGACACCGACCTGCGCTTGATGATGCCGGGCGCGATTTTCTCCATCGGATAGAAAGTGGCGGCGGCGATTTCGCCCTTGCCATCGATGGGTTCGCCCAGCGCGTTGACGACGCGGCCAAGCATCGCTTCACCGACCGGCACGGACAGCAGTTTGCCGGTGGTGCGGCACTCGTGGCCCGCCTTGATCGCGGCGTAATCGCCGAGCAGGACGACGCCGACCTCGCTTTCCTCGAGGTTGAGCGCCATGCCGGTGACCCCGCCGCCGAAATCGATCATCTCATTGAGCATGACGTCGGAAAGCCCTTCGACTTTGGCGACGCCGTCGCCGACTTGGCGGACGGTGCCGACGTTGGATTTTTCGACGGAAGTGGTGATGCCGGCGATTTGTTGTTCGAGTTCCTGGAGGATGCTGCTCATAAGGGAAAGTTGCTAGGTGGTCGGAGTTCGGTTGTCAGCAAGATGATAGGAGAATCAGAGGGAGTCGGCGAAGCGGTCGAGGCGACCCTTGACCGAGCCGTCGAACACGTCATTGCCGACCCGGATGCGCAGGCCGCCAAGCAGGGCGGGGTTGATTTGGTACTCGGCCACCAAGTTCGGCCCGTACTGGTTGGTCAGGCCGGCCAGCACCCGCTGTCGGCTGGCGGCATCCAGTTCCACGGCACTCTCCACGGTCACGTTGCGGCGCTCGTAGGCGAGGCGGGTCAGGCGGTGCAGGGCGGATAGAATGGCGGGATAATCGCGCGGCTTCGCCTCTAGCAGGCGGGCCGCCACGTTGCGCAATTTCGCCTCGTCCAAGCGCCCGTCGGTCTGGCATAACCCAAACAGGCGGCGGGCGCTGGAGGCGGCGAGTTTTGAAATCTTCATGACGGCGTGGCGTGGCGGAGCGAACGGTGGCTCAGGCTTCGACTTTGGCAAGTGCGGTTTCGTTGATCCGGCGCTGGTCGTCCGGAGTGAGAATCTTGCCGGTAGCCTGCGCGGTGGTGGCAATCACCAGGCGTCCGAACTCGCGCTTCAGGTCAACACTGAGACGGTCGCGGTCGGCCTTGGCGGCCGCTTCCGCCTTGACCAAAATCTGTTGGGCCTGGGCGATGGCTTCCTGGGCTTTCTGCTCGGTAAAGGCGGCCGCTCCGAGCTTCGCCTCGTTGATCATGCGCGCGGCGTCTTCGCCGGCCCTGGCGATGGCGGCGGCGGTCGTCTGCTCGGACTCGGCGAGTTGTTTCTCTATCAGCTTGAGCTTGTTCTCGCCATCGGCAATGCGCTCGCGGCGTTGTTCCAACATCGCCTGGATGGGACCGAAAGCGAACCTCCTGAGGACCCATATCACCACGAAGAAGTTGATACAACTGGCGATGAAATACGGCCAGGTGACACCAAAATTCCCGAAGAGCACGGAGATGCCGCTTTCTTCAGCGGCGGCGAGTATCATGAACATGGCGGGTGAGCGAGGAAACGTGGTTGGTTAGGAGGGTGCATGACCGGGGGCTGGGCTGGCGGACCACCCCCCGGCGACTGGAAAAAACGGCACGCCTAAATTTTGACGAAGAAGGCGATGAGGAAGATCCCTTCGGCCAGAGCGGCGAAAATGATCGCGTTGACGAGAATCGGGGTGGCGGCGCCCGGATTGCGGCCGGTGGCTTCGGCGGCCTTGGAGCCGAGAATGCCGATGCCAAGACCGGCGCCGAGGGCTGCCATGGCGATGTGGACGTTGCCGGTGATTTCAGCGAGCATGGGGATGATGGACATGATGATGTTTGGTTGTTGTTTGGTGTTGGTTTCAGACGCTTCCCACGATCCAGTCATGGTCGAGGCGCCAAAAGTGTCAGTGATGCTCTTCGCCGGCATGTTCGCAGATGAGACGCAGGAAAACCGCGGTGAGCAGCATGAAAACAAGCGCCTGAATGAAGCCCACCAAGAGTTCCATGAAGCAGAACGGCAGGGACGGAATGAACGCCAGCCATTTGGACGGCATGAGATGCATGAGATTCTCCTTGGTCTGCTCGCCGCCATAGATGTTGCCAAACAGACGGAAGGTCAGCGCCACCGGCCGAATCGCGATGGAGATGACTTCCAACACCCCAACGACGAAAAACACCGGAATCATGAACGCCAACATGATGCCGCTGAATTCCCCCTGCGGCGCAAAAATGTGTTTGAGTACGCCCACGACGCCATTTTCAGCCACCGCCCAATAAACCCACAGGATGGCGAAGACCAGCGACATGGCCATCGTCATGTTCAAGTCCGCGTTGCCGCTGCGAAGGAATCCCACGATGTGGTCGCCTTCAATCCACCCGATGGTACCCACCCCGGGAATCTGACCCAGCCAGTTGGTCACGAGAATGAGCAGAAAGATCGAGGCGAAAAACCAGAACGTCTTCTTCACCATGTAGGCCCCCAGGATGCCGGTGAGGAAATCATAGAGGCTTTCCACCACCCACTCCGCGAAGTTTTGAAAGCCAGTGGGAACCAGCGCCATTTGCCTGGTGGCCGCCCGGCAGAACAGGGTGATGAGCGCCACCGCGATCCACACCATCACCATCGAGTTGGTGATCGGCACGCCCGGCCACAGCGGCTCCGGATGCAGCGGCAAACCCGCAGTCTCACCCTCCGCTCCCGCGAGTGCGGCGAGGGGGGTTAGAAGAAAAACGGCAGTGGCGGGGAAAATGAAACGCATGAATTCGACGCGCGGAATCTAAGTTCCACCACTGGAGTTCCGCAAGCGTTTTTTTCCGCAAATTTCAACATTTGCTGCGCATCCCCTGATTTCAATGGGCCTTTTCGCCGCACCAAGCCATTTCTGCTAGAGAAATAACAAGCGCCACTGGCGGCCCCGCATCGCGCTCCCGGCCGCACCCTCCGTTGCCGGAAACCTGATCTAACACATTCTAACTTTCCCGACCGTCGGCGAATTTCCGCCGTCATTGCTTGCAAGAAGGGCGCCCCTCCCGTTGCCGTGGCGCGAAAGTCAAGCTCGCTCTAGGAAAAAAATATCACCTTTCCCCCGAATTTTTCTTGCCAACCCCGGCCCCGATCCGCAAAAACACGGCTGCCATGAACAAAGCAGAACTTATTGAAGCCGTGCAGAAAGCCCTCGGAAAAGACATCACCAAACGCGCTGCGGACGAAGCTGTCGAAGCCGTTCTCGATTCAATCGCCAAGGGAATCAAGAAAGACAAGAAGGTCCAGATCATTGGTTTCGGCACTTTTGAAGTGAAGAAGCGCGCCGCACGCATGGGTCGCAACCCCAAGACCGGCGAGTCCATGAAGATCGGTGCCTCCAAGTCGGTCGGCTTCAAGCCGTCGTCGGTGCTCAAGGGTAGCCTGTGATTCCCCTGACGCCGTTCACCCCTTGTCGCAATCCCAACCCAATGAAAGCCCCGGCTCACCGCCGGGGCTTTCCATTGGAGGCACAGGCCTCAATTCGCCGCCGGGATGGACATGCCCGGCCTTTTGCCGTACAGTCGGTCCGCCCAGGCCCATATCCAACATTATGAAACCGCGGATCATTCTCGCAGAAACCCAACTGGCTGACGGCACCGCGCTCGTCCTGCAGGAACATGATGGACGCCACTCCCTGCTCATCCACGGCCAGCAAATCGCCGGCCCCGCCACCCAAGGAGCGGAAGCGGAACTCGCGCGGCTGGCTTGTGCCCCGTTCCGTCCGGCCCGCCAGCCGAAGATCTTTCTCGTCGGTCTCGCGCTCGGCCATACGCTGGCCGGCGTGGCCGCCGCGCTGCTGATCGGCTGCGCCAACGTCGCCAGCCTGCTCCTGGCCCGCGCCGTCGCGCGCGAGCGGGAACTCGCCATCCGCGCCGCCCTCGGCGAGTGCTTCGACTACGCGCCCGGCACGCTGGTGACCGGCAAGATGGTCGCCGCCCTGCGCCGCCTCGGCTTCGACGCGGTGTTCGACACCGACTTCACCGCCGACCTCACCATCATGG
>Ga0118677_10015231_pt1 | contig 10708 bp, 4 predicted proteins | sample AliMusrvi5mmetaG_FD_86154 | JGI IMG/M metagenome (GOLD analysis project Ga0118677, IMG submission 86154)
GGTATGGCGGCTGCGCCATATCAAACAACAGCAATTCATCCTGATTCTCAGCATTGTTGTTGGAATCGGCAGCGGGCTTGCTGCGGTTATCCTTAAAAATACTTTATACTATACCAACTATTTCCTCACCAACGGGTTCAGCTACCATGGCATCTATTACCTCTTTCTCGCATTCCCTCTCATTGGAATTATCCTCACCCTGCTGTTTATCAAGTATATCGTCAAAGACAACATAAACCATGGTGTCAGCAAAGTCTTGTACGCCATCTCAAAGAATAACAGCCAGATAAGGCCCCACAACACCTTTTCATCGCTGATTGCCTGTACCCTGACCCTGGGATTCGGCGGCTCCGTAGGTCCGGAAGCTCCAATTGTCCTGACAGGATCCGCCATCGGCTCGAACCTTGCCCGGTTATTCAGACTTGATTACAAAACAACTACCCTCCTCATCGGCTGTGGCGCCGCGGGAGCCATCGCCGGGATTTTTGAGGCACCCATAGCAGGGGCAATTTTCGTCCTGGAGATCCTGATGCTTGACCTCACCGTCACCACCCTGATCCCATTGCTGATCACAACGGTAACAGCCTCGCTTGTAGCATACCTGTTGATGGGAAATGAAGTTCTGTTTTCATTTACATTGAACAGCCCCTTTCTCCTCCGCCACATCCCGTATTACATTTTACTTGGCGTTTTCACGGGACTGGTATCGGTTTTCTTTATCCGGGGGAGCATCGGCATCGAAACCCTGCTGAAAAAACTGGCACCCTTCTTCAGGGTCACTATTGCAGGAATTTTACTTGCCATGCTGATCTTTGCCTATCCTTCACTTTTCGGAGAAGGGTATACCGTTTTAAAAGGGGTGATCAACGGACATGGAGAAATTATCGGCAACTCATTGTTGTTTGGCCAACTCAAGGAGAACTACTGGGCATTCCTGGTTATTATTTTCGGGTTGATCATCATGAAGGTGGTGGCCATGGCACTGACCCAGGGCAGCGGCGGCATCGGGGGAACCTTTGCTCCTTCCATCTTTGTCGGCGCCATCTGCGGCTTCTTTTTTGCCAAGCTGCTCAATTCAACGCTCGGTCTCCACATCGCCCCCAGCAACTTTGCCCTGGTCGGCATGGCCGGCGTGATGGCCGGTGTGATGCATGCCCCGTTAACCGCTATTTTCCTGATTGCTGAAATCACCGGTGGATACCAGCTGCTTACCCCGCTCATCATGGTTTCTGCGATTGCCTACCTGACCTGTCATATCTTCGAAAGCCATTCCATATACACCCGCCAACTGGCTGAAAGAAAAGAACTGATCACCCATGATAAGGACAAGGCAGTGCTTTCGTTTATGTCGCCACGCCAGCTGATTGAAACAAATTTCGCACGTGTGGGCCCTGATGCCACCCTCGGGGAGCTCGTTAAAATCGTAGCTACTGCTTCACGTAATATCTTCCCGGTGGTGGATAACGAGGGGAATTTTTATGGAATCGTGATGCTGGATAACATCAGGCAGATCATGTTCGACCAGTCGATCTATGAGGTGACTTTTGTCAAAGACCTGCTCTTCATGCCCGACTATGCCATCAATCCCAATGATTCAATGGATGCTGTAATCCAACTCTTCCAGCAGAGCGACCGTTACAACCTGCCGGTGCTCAAGGATGGGAAATACCTGGGCTTTATCTCACGTGCCAACGTATTTTCGCAATACAGGGAGCTGCTCAAGAAATTCTCCGAGGATTAGTCCGGTCCTTCGACCCGTGGGATGAAGGACCGGGAATATGGGATTAATACCCGAATATTGTCTGTAAATCGAGGCTTTCCACCTTGCCATAGGTCGAGAGCGTTTTTAAGTCGATCTCCCCCTTTTTCCCTAAAACAAGGATGTTGAAGTTCTTATCCCTGATATACTTTTCCTGGAAAGTTTTCAGATCGGCAAAGGTCATTTTGGGTACCTTGTTGAAAACATCCTTCCTGATATCGAAAGTCAATCCGAATTTCTGCGCATTGATATAGTTGAACAGAACCTGGGCCTTGGTTATGCGCTCGGTCCGGATCTTATTGATAATCGCCTCCCTGGATGAATTCAGGGCCTTTTCGCTTTCGGGCATGCTGTTGAAGAGCCCGGTCATGGCTTTCATCGCTTCCGGTAGTTTATCAGCCTGGGTTCCGATATAGGAGAAGAGATAAAAACTCTGATCAGGTTGCACCGGGGTACGGTATCCGGCATAGGCACTGTAGGCAAGGCCCTTCGACTCGCGAATTTCCTGGAAGACGATCGAATTCATGCTTCCGCCGAAATACTCGTTAAAAAGACGAACAACCGGGATGATCTCCTTGTTGTACTTTTCCGATTTTGACAACATGATGACTTCAGCCTGCTTCATATTATAGTCAACGGTATACACTTTTGAAACCGTGGCACCCTCCTGTTCAAATTTTTTCGCTGCCGGCACCGGCTTAAGGTTGGCTGGAAGGCGATGTTCCTTGTTGAGTACCTGTGTCAGCACTGCGGTGCTTTCAGGACCGTAATATAAAATCTTGTGCTGGTAACCGGTAAGCTCCCTGATTTGGCCAACCAGGTCGGTAGCCTTAAGGGCATCAAGTTCCTGAGCGGATAATATATTGGTAAATGGAGATTTAGGACCATAAACCCCATAATTGTACATGGCCTGCCACAGGATATTCTGCTTTGAAAGTTTGTTATCGGCACGCTGTTTCTTGATATCGGCGACCAGGTTCTCCAGCGCTGCAACATTCGGCTGAGCGTCAGCAAGGAGTTGTTCAAAGAAATTCATTGCGCTTGCCATCGTCTCACTCAATCCATTCAACGAAATCCATACCTCGTCTTCCGAACTGTTAACATTGAACGAACAGCCCATTTTATATAACTCTTCCTGGATCTGTTTTGGAGAATATTTCGAGGTGCCCAGATATTTCAGGTAGTCAAGCGCAATTCCCAGTGCCGGGTTAGTTTTAGTGCCAATCTCGAAAAAGTAATACAGTGAGAATGTCTTGTTTTCAGTGTTTTCCTTGTACAGGACAGGAACGGTGCTTTTAAACGTAAGTTTCTTAATATCATTGGTGTAGTCAATAAACACCGGTTCAATCACCTTACTGGGTTCTGCCATGATCTTTTTAAGGAATGCCGACTCGTCGTCGCGGTTCATTGTAACACCGGTGATCTGCGGTTTTACAACCTTTTTTGCTTCATTGGCCTTTCCGGTACGCTTGTACACAACCACATAATTGTCACCATAATTTTTACTGGCGAAATCAACGATGTCGGCCTTTGTGATTTTGGAAAGCCTGGCAATTTTGTTTACAAGGTCGGCATGGGGGAATTCCTGGATGAACTCGTTGACCATTTCCATGGCGCGACCGTTGTTTGATTCATACCGCCTGATCTCGGAAAGCTTGAGATCATTGATGATAGCGGGGATCAGCCAATCGGGAAATTCACCTTTTTTCACAAGTTCGATCTGCGACATGATCAAATTCTTCACCTCCTCAAGCGACTGACCCTCTTTTGCCTTCCCTGAGAATATATTAACCGAATAATCTTTCAGGACATAGGAAAAAGCATCCGTTTCCAATACCTTTTGTGCCTGGTTCAGGTTCAGGTCCATCAAACCTGCCTTGCTGTTGCTCAACACTTTATTGCAGATGGTAACCAGGTCGGCATCTTTGGTGGCGGCTCCGCCAAGGCGGTAACCGATCGTGACTGATTGCGCATCCGGGCCAACAACCTCCTTGACAACCGGTTGGGTGATCGGGGCCTCAGCAGCCGGAATATACGGAACAACAGGTTTTGAAACCAGCTGTCCAAAAGTGGCATCGACCATTTTGATCATTTCGTCAGGGTCAAAATCACCCGAAAGCACGATGGCCATGTTATTGGGAACGTAGCGTGCGGCAAAATAATTTTTCAGCGAGGTCAGCGACGGGTTTTTCAGGTGCTCGACAGTACCGATGGTAGTTTGAGTACCGTAGGTATTCTTCAGGAAGAGGCCTGCAAATAATTCCTCGAAAACCTTATCGTCGTCATTGTCAAGGCTCCTGTTCTTCTCTTCATAAACCGTTTCCAGCTCAGTGTGGAACAGCCTGAAAACGGGATCCTGGAAACGCTCCTTTTCAACCTCCAGCCATTGGTTTACCTTGTTCGACGGGATATCGTTCACGTACACGGTTTCTTCAAAGGAGGTAAAGGCGTTGGTTCCCTTTGCCCCGATCACCGACAACAGCTTGTCATATTCATTCGCAATGGCGAATTTGGCGGCTTCGCCCGATAAACTGTCGATCTGGTGATAGACCTTTTTCCGTAGCACCGTATCGGCAATCCTCCGGTATTGTTCGAATTTACTTTCGATCTGATCGAGCAGCACCTTTTCTTTGGGATAATCCTTTGTGCCGAATTCATCTGTGCCTTTGAACATCACGTGTTCAAGGTAATGCGACAACCCGGTATTGTCGGAAGGGTCGTTTTTGCTGCCTGTACGAACGGCAATGGCAGTCTGGATCCTGGGCGCATCCTTATATACCGTGAGATAAAGTTTCAGTCCGTTATCCAGCGTATAGATCCTGGCCTTAAGCGGGTCACCCGCCACGGTATCATACTTGTATACTTTTTGTGCCATGGTGCTGAAAGTCAGCACAAGCATCAAAGAAATCACTGCAAATCGGGTAATCATCTTTTTCATATGAACTTCATTAAAAGGTTGAAAAAATCTTAGAATTAAACAATGTGGAACACACCATGTTTCACCTACCGATAGCTATCGGGATCACCATTTCACTATTTCGCTACCTCGCTACCTCGCTACCTGTTATTTATGGAACTTCCTAATAAAATCCTCTACCTCAGGCACACCGCCCTGGTAAATCAGGTACCCGTTATATGGTTCGCGTGGGGTTATTTCATCGTTGATCGGGGTTAGCATAATCTCTTTTACTTTTGCCAGGTCGCTAGTCTGCCCCAATGCCCAGCTGAGTTTGATGAAGGCTGTTTCAGGCAGCATATTCTCAGCAGGAATGATTCCCTTTGCCATCAGGTCACGGCCGGTATCGTACACGAACATATGAACATAACCCCACAGGGTCTGTACTGTCATGTATATGGCAACTCCTTTGGCTACAGCACGTTCGATGGCCGGGTAAATGGGTTTGTTTACGTGGCCCAGGCCTGTGCCGATGATGATGATCCCTTTATACCCGGCATCTACCAGCGCATCAATCACATCGGGCTGCATGTTGGTGTAGTAATAAAGCATGGTGACCTTTTCTTCATAAAAGGGCATGATCGTCACGTTTTTATCAGAACGCCTGCGATGATAATCCTGTTTGATGGGAACAACGCCCTGCCTGGTCACGGTAGCAAGCGGGGTATCCCCGATCGTCCGGAAGGTAGACCGGTACGAGGAATGCATCTTCCTTACGCGGGTGCCTTTATGCAGGAACCCGTATTCATCGGAGGTAGGGCCGAACATGCATACCATCACCTCCGCGATATCGCCATGGGCTGCGGCGGTGGCTGCGTGCATCAGGTTAAGGGCTGCATCGGAACTGGGCCGGTCGGATGAGCGTTGCGAGCCAACCAATACGATGGGTACCGGTGAGTTCTGAACCATGAAGGTCAGGGCTGCTGAGGTGTAATGCAGGGTGTCGGTACCATGGCCGATGATAATGCCGTCGATGCCTTTTTCAATTTCGTTTCCGATGGCGATGGCCAGTTTTTTGTACTGTTCAGGGCCCATGTTTTCGCTAAAAACTGCGAAAAGCTTCTCCGTCGTGAGGTTGCATATATCGGCCAGTTCAGGAACCGCGCCATACAATTCTCCCGGGGAAAAAGCAGGAATCACCGCTCCCGTGCGATAATCGAGCCTGGAAGCAATGGTTCCCCCCGTACCAAGGAGTTTCACATTCGGCTTGTCTTTGGAATAGGGAAATTCCTTTTCAGGTATTTTATATACCGCTTTTTTATACCCGAGTTCAACAATGTCGGTAATGCCGTCGATATCCACGCCAATGTTGTACCCGGTGAAAAATTTCATGACGATGTGCCTGTCGTCGGTATTTTCAGCACGGGGCAAGATGGTGCCTTCAAAAACACCTCTGTTACTGTCGATCCTGACTTTTGCCCAAACCCTGGCATTGAATTTCTGTAGTACTTCGAGTGCGCGTCCTTTGTAACCCTGGAATATATCTTCGGTCATATGTCAAATGGTGAAATGGTAAAATGGTGAAATGGTAAAATGGTGAAATGGTAAAATGGTGAAATAGGAGTTTTTGTTTTATAGTTTGATGGTTTTGCTGAGCTCGCTTAGGGATATATTTCCCATGGCAATCCTGCTGAGGTTTCCCATAACCCAGCGGATGCCGGCCGAATCGTCAGACGAGGTCCTGATCTCCTTATATTTTTTAACAAGGTAAGGGATCTTACCAAGAATTTCATCCTTAGGAATTTCTTTGAAGGCGAGGGTGACGAGGATGGAATCAAAGTCCATTTTTGGATGCTGGTAAAGATGGAACAGCATTTTCCTGGCAATGGCAAGATCCAGTTTTCTGCCGGAAAGAAATTTCAACAGGTCAAACACTTTTTCATAGGTAAAATCGGGAAGCCCCGGATATTGTCCCTGGAGGTGTTTCAGCGTGTGGGCCAGCAATGACGCGGTAAAGCGGGCAGGGATCTTCAACTCGTCTTGCACGCGTTCGATCAGCGGAACCAGGTTGTTTTTAAACAGGTAGGTGTGAATTCCTTCGGGGACCTCCCATTCTGCAAGTTGATGATACCGCTCGGAAACGAGAACTGGCAGCCGTTGCCTGGCTTCGGCTATTGCATCATCGTCAAGCGGGATGGGAGCTGAGTCGGTGTCGGGATACATCCGGTCGGCACCGGGAAGTACGCGCTCAAAAATGGTGGTACCATCTTCAAACGATTTCCTGGTTTCGTTCGGGACACCGCTAAAGGCCAGTTTGCAGCGCTCTTCAATGGTTTCAAGTGCGGTTTTGATATCGTCCTCCGGACCCCAGAAAATTAGCTGCGCATCGTCCTCTTTGCTGCCAAGCATGGAGCGAATCTTTACCCATGCTTTTTCACCAACGACATCTTCAAACATCTCTGAATGGACCATGTTGGGCTTCTCAATGCAGGCGATCACCTTCAGGCGGTCGGAGAGATCATCGGCAAACATCCTGCCAGGCTGTGTGAAATGAGACAATATCCCCATAAATTTGGGCAGGTTGACAATGTACACCTTGACCATGGAATCCTTTGGCACCCCGAGGTTCTCGAGTTTGAAATCTTTTGACTTTACCTCTCTCGACGAAATCTTCCATTCGCCCGGGTTTGTTACCCGTTTAACGAGCATATCCTTCACAGCAAGCAACGCCCACTGGCGGAAGCATTCGTTGTGGGTCAGTTCGGGCATCCAGGCGGTATGTGCAACCCCCTTGATTTCGATCCGGGTTCCTCCGGTGCAGCTCACATTCACATCGGCGCGTGTTGAACCGATGCCGCTGCGCACCTTGCCAGTGCTGCGATTCAGGAAACGGATATAATCGGCACCCTCCTTTACCTCGTCCGGGTTTTTAAAATCAGGATAGGTAACCGTTTCAATGAGCGGCATGCCCAAACGGTCGGTACGATAAATGCGAACGTGGCCGATGTCGGAAACTTCGCGGCAGGAGTCCTCTTCCAGGCTTAACTGGATTATCCTCACTTTTTTATGTTTCAGCTGGATCTCGCCCTCGATGCCGATGATCGCGGTTCGCTGAAATCCGGTCGGGATTGAGCCGTCAAGATACTGTTTGCGGGTGATGTGAACTTCCCCAACAACCTTGAGTTTGGTAAGAAGTGAAATATCGATCGCCTGCGACAGTGCTTCACGGTTCAGCGGGAATGGCGGCGTATCATCTACATCGTATGTGCATGCCGTTTTGTTTTTAATGCGGTAAACGATATTTTTCCGGGTCCTGAATTCCATCAGGGCCGTTCCGTCATATTCACCCAGTTCACTCAGGGTAGGACGCATATGCCGCACAAGTTCAGCATCAAAATCATCAGCCTTCTGGAAAATCCCGGCAGGACAGTGACAGAAAAGCTTTTCTTTGGTTTTCAGTTGCTGGTGAACTTCCAGTCCCGACATGAACCCGATTCGGTCGTAGTCAGCCTGGGTTGCCTTTTTGCGGGGGATGTAACCAATTTTTTGTTCTGTTTCAGCATGGTTGCGTCTGGGGTCGAAGTTTTGTTTCATTTTATCAGCTGAGATAGTTTGTAATAGTCTTCAAATTTAGCCATTTTGAAGATATCGTGAGTGAAATGTTCATTTCTTTTGGTAACATTGACTTTAGTATCTTTGCAGGTTCAATCAGGTTTCATGCAGCGAATCTTCCGGTATTTATTCATTTTTCCGCTTTTATTGCATCTTTCCTCGTTTTCCCAGCAGCCGCAACCAAAGCCGCCGCAGGAGAAGACGAAGATCCAATATTCAGGCGACACATGGCAGTTTAACAAGGATATTTACAAGGACGGCCCCAGGCTCCTCGGGCATGTGGTGATGAACCACGACAGCGCCTATTTATATTGCGACAGCGCCTATGTAAATGAAACCGAAAACAAGGTGATCGCCTATGGCAATGTCAGGATAAAACTCAGCGACACCCTGAACCTGTACAGCGATTCCCTCAAATACGACGGGAACACCAAAATAGCCCATGCCAACAGCAATGTCAAACTGATCGACAACCAAACCACCCTGACAACCGACACCCTTGTTTACAGCCGGATTACCCAGATTGCCCAGTATGACTGCTGGGGAAAGATCATCAACGACAAGAACATCCTGATCAGCCATCACGGTTATTACTACACCGATAAAAAGCAGTTCTTTTTCAAGGAGAAGGTGCTGATGCTCAACCCTGAGTACACAATGAATTCCGATACGCTCATGTACAATACCGTAACGGAGACCGCTTTTTTCTTTGGTCCTTCGCACATCATCAGCAAAGACAAGCTTGATTCTATTTATTGCGAAAACGGATGGTACAACACACACCTTGATATAGCCCGGTTCCGTAAGCGGGCGAAAATCTATCACGAAACAACCTTTCTCACCGGAGATAGCATCTATTATGTCCGCAACACGGGGTTTGGCCAGGTATTCAGGCACGCGCAACTCATTGATACCAAAGAAAACATCCTTCTTCTAGGCAATTACGGCGAGATGCAGCGCAACCATGGCTTTGCATTCATGGTCGACAGTGCCATGACCGTCATGGTGGATAAGAAAGATTCACTTTTTATGCATGCAGATACGATACGTGCCACGTTTGACTCACTGGAAAAAATCAGGAACGTGTTCTGCTTTTACAAGGTTAAATTCTTCCGTCACGACCTCCAGGGCATGTGCGATTCATTGACATGGTTTAGCCGCGATTCAACGATGAGCATGTATCACGATCCTGTCATCTGGTCGGAGGCGAACCAACTATCGGCCGACTCCATCAAGCTGCTCATGCGCAACGGGCAGGCCGATTCGCTTAAAATGTACAGCGCTGCATTTATTGTATCCAGGGATGATACCAACAGCTTTAACCAGGTCAAAGGACGAAACGTCCTGGCCAAATTCCGTGACAATGAAATGTATAAGGTGAATGTAATCGGCAACTCGCAAACCATCTATTACGCAAGGGAGGAGGATAAAACCCTGATTGGCATCAATGTTGCGTTTTCAAGTGACATGCTCATCTTCCTGGAGAAAAACCAGTTTAAAAGCATTACTTACCTCACGGCACCCGATGCCCATATCTATCCCGAAAAAGACCTGCCACAAAACGAACGGAAACTGAAGAACTTCAAATGGGAGGAAAAACGCCGCCCCACAAAAAAATCCGACATCTTCACCTGGTAACCTGTCACCCTTTTACCTTGTCACCTTGTTACCTTGTCACCCTGTCACCCTGTCACCTTGTTACCTTGTTACCTTGTTACCTTGTCCGCCTGTACCCCATCTAAAACACCGACACCTTCACATACCTCCCGGGGTTCGCCTTTATATCCTCCAACAGCAAATTCAGATCCCGGGCCGCCTTTTCAACCTCCTTATAGAGCTTGTCATTGTTGAGAAATTGTCCGACAGAACCTTCGCCCCTGTTGATTTTCTGCAATACCGAATCGAGGTCGGTGATGGCCTTGTTTGCCTGCGAAATTGTATAAGGAATGCGTGCCTTTGCCAGTGAATCGCTCAGATTCGAAAAATTGGTGAGGATGTTTGTAATTTTGGCGTTATTCTGCTGCAAATTGCTGCTGATCGACTCCACATTGGTAATAATCTTGCTCAGGTTGTTCCGTTGCGAGATCATGAGGGTGTCGAGATCGTGTGTGGTATGCGCAATATTGGAAAGCGTTTGCTTCACATGTTCCATTGCCTGGACCAGGTTGTCACGCGTGTTTTTATTCAACACCTCCTGGATGATCGTTGCAACAGTATCAATGGAACTGATCAGGTTTTCGGCTTTGGTTTTAAGCGGCAGAAGCTGCTTGTTGACCTCCTGTCCCAAAGTCGATTCAATGGATGAAAGGAGCGTATCGCCTGTTTTAGCCATAACGCCAGAGTTCCCGGGTATGATCTCCACCTCGGGTGCCCCCAGGAGACTTGAACTGAAAATGCGGGCACTTGAATTTTTCGCAATGGGATAATCGCCAAGGATATAC
>Ga0118677_10015232_pt1 | contig 10708 bp, 3 predicted proteins | sample AliMusrvi5mmetaG_FD_86154 | JGI IMG/M metagenome (GOLD analysis project Ga0118677, IMG submission 86154)
AGTACACATGATATACGGTTTGATTATTTTCATTTTTGAAAGTGGTATTTTTTAGATTATTTTTGGAAATAATAATGAATATTAAAATTTTATTAATAACAGTCGTTGTATTATCTTTCTTAGATAGCTGCGGCGGTGATAAAACTACTAATTCCCTGATTATCAATCCCAAAGTTGTAAAAATTAAAACTATTACACCTGATAGCGGAAAAACCGGTGATATTATAAGAATGACAGGGGTTGGCTTTGGCTCAATTCCTGATTCATGCTTTGTTCTAATTAATGGAGTATATGCTACTGAATATTTATTCATTAATGACTCAATATTAAAGTTTAAAGTACCGTACGGTGCCGGTACAGGAAAAGTATGGGTGATTACCGATGGAATCAAGAGTAATGAGGTTGATTTTAAAGTCTTTTATCCTTCTGTTCCGCTACAATTACTAAAAATACTACCTGATTCAGCTTATATAGGTGATGTTGTTTCAATTATTGGCACAAGTTTCGGAAAAACACGAGATACAAGCAAAGTGACATTCAATTCTGTTAGTGTAATTCAGTATGTTAGTTGGAGCGATTCACTAATAATTGTTAAAGTACCTGATGATGTTACTAATGTTAAAATAGCAGTAACAATTAATGGAAAAAAGAGTAACGAACTGGATTTTATTATTAAATCATTTAATTATGTCAACTTTGAAACTGTAACAATCGGAACTCAGGTTTGGCTGCAATATAACATGAATGTTAGTTGTTACAGAAATGGCGATATAATTCCTGAAGTAAGAGATTCTGCTGAATGGGCTCACCTGAAAACAGGTGCATGGTGTTATTATAATAATGACCCTGCCAATGGAGCAATATATGGAAAACTTTATAATTGGTATGCTATTAATGATACACGTGGATTAGCTCCGGCAGGCTGGCATATCCCGAATGATTCAGATTGGAAAATTCTGACATCGTATCTTGGAGGTATCGAGGTAGCCGGAGGTAAATTAAAAGAAGCTGGAACAACTCACTGGCAAAGCCCAAACCTGAATGCCACAAATGAAAGCGGTTTTTCAGGACTTCCAGGAGGCTATCGTATCGGCTACTTTGGTTCCTTCCGTAGTATCGGCTCTTCGGCTATCTGGTGGACATATTATGGAACTGATGATGTAATGAACTCTTTTAACAAGATTTTGCAGTATGATACCCAAAATTTCTACGGACTTGGGGGCCTGTGGTGGCAAGATGGCTACTCTCTTCGATGTCTGAAAGATTAGAATTAAACTACTCCTAAAATATTCAGATTATGAATAATAGCTCAAATTGAAATAATGTCATATCAACCTTACTTTGAAGTAACAATCAGGATTGTCTGATCTATTAAATAATTGATTATAAATAGCAGAACAGACATTCCTGTCTGTTAAAGTATGATTGGCATAAAGATAAAAAAAGAATGTCTGTTCTACCCAAACAATTAGTTAAATGAGAGTACCGATGTGAAGAATCACATGCAAATTACAGCTAACTCATTTAAAATAGTAGCTTAGACATTCTTGTCTGATCCACAAAACCAATAACAGACAGGAATGTCTGTTCTACCCAAACAATTAGTTAGATGAGAGTTCCTATATGAAAGAATCACATTAAAATTACAGCTAACTTTAGAATGTGGCATTGTCAATAGCTAATTGCTTGTCAATCAGGGATGATTGACCTACTAAGTAATTGAAATTTATAGTAGAACAATTATCCCTGATTGATTATGGTTAATCATTACCTCATACAAGTTTGATGTGAGCTTAAAAATAATAAAATTAGGTTTTCGATTCTTACCTTTTACCTCATTATCACAAAATCCTGAATAACCACTTCATTATTTCCGCTTACTACAAGATAATAACTGCCGGATGCAAGGTTGCCGATAGAAATTGGTAATTCATACTGACCTTTTTGATACGAGGAATTTACGGGTAGGGACACATTGCAATGCGTTCCTACATTTTGTCCTTCCATATTAAATAATTCTATAGTTATATTAGCCGATTCTTCAAGCGACAAAGCTAAATTCAGAACTTCATTCGCCGGAATAGGATTAATTCTAACACTTAATAATCTGCTGCCGGGAGAATCCGCCCATTCAGGGTCATAACCTTCTTTTGGGCTTGTATTTCTTGACAAGGGTGTAATATTTGTAGCATAACTATAATATGAGTTATATAAATTATATTCATACACTTTAAATGTATATTGAGTATTTTTGGTAAGCCCGTCAACCCTTAAGGTATTTCCGGTTCCTTTATAAACTATATAATTTGAAGAAGTACCTGTTCCTAAGTGGTCACCGGAGCCATAGTTGCTGTTTGCAGAATAATTGGCAGTTCCATATTCAGGATTGATTACATCACTGCTTGTACCCTTTAAGCATAACGCAATACAACCGGTACCATTGCCTCTGCTCCACTGTATAGCAATAAAGGTTCTACTAACACTTCTAACAACTAAATTAGTTATTTGGTTTGGAGCTGTTTTAACAGAAACAGGATTTGTATCGTCAAAACCATTTATTTTATATGATTCGGAGTTCGGACATGAAGACACACTAAATTCAAACATTTTGAAATAATAAACAGTATTTGCCGTTAAATCAGTAAAAGTTGCAGTAGATACCGAGCCATCATAAATTCCACACACAAACATATCATTATAAGTTCTGCCCGTTGTATATTCATTTCCATCCCGTGGATAGTCATCAGACCCAAATTCCGTGGTTTTTCTGAATAATATCCGTTTACTTCCACCTCCGTCAGACCATGATATAGTTGCAGATGTTTGTGTTACATTTGTGAATATCAAATCAGTTGTCTGGTTTTCCGGTTGAGAGGCTATATTTAATGTTGTAAATGTTAAATCAGCACCGTATGCCGTGCCGGAAGCATTTGTTGTATAAGCACGGACATGATAAGAAGTGCCGCAGGATAATCCTGAAAAATCAACTGAAAATGTACCGGTAGTTCCTGAAGAGGTTGAATGGTTATCCGTTTTTACAGGATTTTCACTTTCACTCAAACATACTCCCCGTTCGGTTATAGCATGTCCACCGTCATCAGTAACTTCTGCACTGACATTAGCCGAATGTGTTTTAATATCAGTAACATTCAAAGTTACAACATTTAGTACAGTTCCATTGGTTGTAAAGGCCACATCATTACCATAAGCCGTACCTAAAGAATTTGTGGCATAAGCACGGACATGGTATGTTGAGCCCGAAGTCAGTCCGGTGAGTGAACTTGTAAATGTACCGGTACCAGACCCATCGGTTGTGTGTGCTGCATATAAATCAGGATTTGTTGATGAACCCCAGCAAATACCCCGTGATGTTACTGAAGAACTACCTTCAGACGTAACGTTACCGCCGCCGGTTGCTGTTGTAGTTGTGATACCTGTAATATCTGCTGTTGTAACATGAGGAATATCGGGTGTTGTAAAGGTTACTTCATCGCTGTAAGCAGTACCCGCTTCGTTAGTGGCATAAGCTCTGGCATAATATGTTGTACCTGGTGATAAACCAGTTAAAGAACTTGTGAATGAACCTGTACCACCGGATTCTGTAGAATGGTCACTGCTTATATCCGGGGAACCGGTTGTTTTCCAGCAAACTCCGCGTGCAGAAATTGTACCTCCGCCTGCATTATAAACATCGGCAGTCCCTAAAGCAGATGTAGCTGTTATATCGGAAATTGATAAATCAACAACAATAGGGAAGTCATAACTACCGGTTGCATAAACAACGGATGGTTCATCAAGCAATGTATAAGAACCTTTTATTAGCCTAATTGGTGGTATATTGCCATTATCAGTTTTGTTAAATATACAGACAGAATTTCCACTGTAAGTATTTGTTATATAAAGGTAATTACCGGAAACATAAACGCAGCTTGGATCATTTAAATAGGTATTGCTGCCGCCTATCATACGTTGTGGTGCGACATTACCGTCGTCAGTTGTTTTAAATACAAGGACTTTACCATGAGGCCATCCAACATTGACATAAATATAACCATTATCAATAGCAAGTGCTCCGGCACCTTCAAGGCCAGTTTTATTACCACCAATAATTCTTACCGGCTCAACATCTCCATATTCACCTTTATTAAAAACAAGAATCTGTCTCCGAGGCCCATTATTAACATAAATGTAATTATCATCGACCGCAATACCTCCGGGATTTTCCAAAATCGCAGTACCGGTAGCTTTGATTCTTCCAAGTTCAGAATATCTGTCACCTTTAGCATAAATGCCAATATAAGATTCAATGGAAAGTGTTCCATAAACATCATTACAAATATACATCAGTCCATCCGAATCAAAGGTTATACCTCTTGGATCACTCAGTGGACTGGGAACAGGCCCGAAAGGTGTGTTTTCACCCCCTTCATAAACACCATCAAAATCATAAGGCTTGGTTTCAAGTATATTCCAAATATAATTTGTAATAAAAATAATATCGTCATAGATTGTTATCCCACCAAACCAGATATTGGGGAATGTTTTGAAAATCGTTCTTTTCGGAGTTACATTTCCATTATCTGAAGCGTTATAAACAGTCAGGACATGACTTGTGGAATTACCTACATATATTTCACCATCTCCAATTGGGTAATCCGATATATTAGTCGGTAAAGTTTTTACCCATACAGGATTTTTCGTTCCAAAACCATCAGTTTTATATCCCTGAGAATTTGAACAGGTATTTTCATTATATTCAAAAATCTTGAAATAGTATTTTGTATTTTCCGATAATCCAGTAATATCAGTTGATATAGTTGTTCCGCTGAATATTCCGACAATGACAGCATCACCGATTGTATTACCGGCTGAATATTGAGTTCCATCCTCCGGTATTTCAGAACTTTCAAAAGGAGTTGTTTTCTTTAACAGAATTCTTTTTTGCCCATCACCGTTTTCCCAGAAAATTGTTAGTGAGTTTTGTCTTACATTGTTTATATACAGGTTTTGTACCTGGACTGAAGGAGCATCATTGATTATAGTTGTAGTAAATGATTCTTCATCACCATAAGCAATGCCATCTGAATTAGTGGCATAAGTTCTTGCAATATAAGTTGTTCCGCAGGACAAGCCCGTTATAGTACCGGTAAAAAAACCCAAACCACTTCCGTCGGATGTATGATTTTCGGATATTACAGGCCTGCCGGTTGTATTCCAGCAAATACCCCGTCCTGTTACTGAGCACCCGGATTCTGATGATATTATCGCATCGCATTTTGCTGTGGTATTTGTTATTTCATATATATCATCTGTCTCTGCTTTTAGGTCCCCCAAAGTTGTAAACGAGATTTCATTACTATAGGTGATACCCGCATCATTTTTAGCATAAGCCCTTACATAATATTTTGTCGCAATATATAAGTCAGTCATTTTACTTGAAAATGTGCCAAGTTCACCTGCTTCCCTGGTTGTATCCGAGGTAATGTCGGGGCTGCCTGTTCTGTTCCAGCATAATCCCCTGGCTGATATTGTTCCGCCGCCATCACCTGTTACCTCAACATTTCCTGTTGCATATGAATAGCTAATATCTGTAACAGAATGTAAAGCCAAAGCCGGAGGATTTTCACATCCTTTAACATAAATACAATTTGGTGTTCTAAGCTGTGTGTTTGAACCTGAAATGGTCCATAATGGAGCTATATTTCCGTTATCGGTATTATTGAAAGCAAAGATGGAATATGAATTCCAATTTGTTACGAAGAGATAATCACCTGATATCGAAATACCACATGATACATTAAATCCTGTATTACTTCCCATAATTTTTCTCAATGGGGTGACATTACCATTGTCATTGCTATGAAAGACAAGAATCCTGTTTGAAGCACAAATATAAATCAATCCTTTATCAACTGAAATGCCGATCGGTGCAGATATATATGTATTACTTCCACCTATAACCCTAACCGGTGTAATATTTCCATTATCTGTTTTATTATATATAATAATTTGACTTGTATTATAATTTGCAACATAGATGTAATTATCATCGACTGCAATGCCCTGAGGAGAATTCAAACCTGTATTGCTGCCTTTAATTTGCCTGATTAAACCCGTATTATCATAAATATTAATAAATGGGGGAGTACCCAAGTTGTTAATATACAAGATACCGGATTTATCAAATGATATTCCTGTAGGGCCATTCAAACCGGAGGGCTGAGGCCCAAAAGGATAACTATTGTATGTAGAAAAATCACCACTGGTATTGACATCATAGGTTGGTATAAAATCTGTTTGGAAACCTGGTAGATTATCTGCTATAAAGATATAATTCAGATAGATGGTCAAACCGCCAAACCATAAACCTCCACCAGATTGTGAAATATGCCTTTTTGGTGCAACATTTCCATAATCTTTTGTATTGTAAACTGTTAAAAGATGAGAATCGCTATTACCAACAAATATTTCACCATTATCCGGCAGCAGATCGGTAGGATGTTCCGGCAATGTTTTTACCGATACAGGATTACCCGAGCCAAATCCATCTGTTTTATATCCCTGTGAATTTGAGCATGAATTTTCATTATATTCAAACATCTTGAAGTTGTAATCTGTATTTATAGACAAGCCGGTAATATCCGCAGTAGTAGTTGTACCGCTGAATACTCCCGCAACAACCGCTCCTCCGATTGTATTTCCCGATGTATAAAGAGTTCCATCAACCGGATTATCAGAATCGTCAAATGCCGAAGTTTTTCTTAATAAAATTCTTTTGCTACCATTTCCGTTTGTCCATGAAATAGTAAGAGTGTTTTGCCTTACATTATTTATGGCTATATTTGAAGCTTGAATAGTTGGAGCATCAGTAAGACTTTTGGTCGTAAAAGTTGTTTCCTCGCCATAAGCCGTACCATCGGAATTTGTAGCATAAGCTCTGACGTGATAAATTATATCACAGGAAAGTCCTGTTAATGAACTTGTAAATGTTCCCGTCCCACTGCCATCAGTTGTATGAGCATCTGTAATTACCGGGCTGCCGGTTGTATTCCAGCAAACACCACGGGCACTTATCGTACTGCCGCCATCGTTGGTGACTTCACCACCGGAACTGGCATTTGTTAAAGTAATATCATAAGCTGTTACCGTAATAACACTCGGTAGAGCGCCAATATGTAAAGTATAATCCTCTATTTCTCCAGAATAACCACTATTGCACGGATTATCAAAATTATTATAAAAATAACCAAATGGGGCATAAAAGTAAACTATCCTCATCCTGTGATTGCCGGTTGCAGCACTTGTGGGAATAGTCAGTGACCCGGAAATCGTCCTGCCGAGAACATAAGGGCTGGAATTAAAAACTTGAGTAAAATTACCGCTATTATCCCAATCCACCCAAATAATTAAACCACTGGTTTCACTCCAGCTTCCATATCCATAAACCTGAAAATTATATGTCTGACCAACAAAGCAAGAATTTGATATTATATTAGTATAATCTGAATAACCGTCAGATAATCCCCAGGTATTACTCGCATTATCAATGCCGTTAAATATAAATTCCTGAATATAATCATAAACAGGATAATAAAAATTTGGTTCGCAGTATTCCGGAGCTTCCACATGAGGTGCTGTGCCATCGGTTTTATAATCAATATCACTACCGGAATTTGAATAAGGCCATATTTTGAAATAGTATTTTTTACCATTCACCAAACCGCCAAAATATACTAATCCGTATCCGGGAGGAATATTCGCTATAAATGTACCATCGTCCTCGGGTATCCCGTCAACCGGCGGTTCGATAGCATCGTACCCGACATCAGAACCTTTTATTAAATATCCTTCGGGGGTATAAGTTCCTGCTGATTCATTCCATCTGAGCCCTAAATCATTTTCTGATCTGTACATTAATATAAAATCAGCAGGATATTCGGATGGCTCTCCATTTTTCAAGGTTTTTGCAGTCAATGTTGGAATTGTCCCACCAGTTTTAAAATTATAAGTTTCTGAATAGGTACCATTCCAGTTAAATGGTACAATTGAATAAGAATAATTTGAAACCGGTATTAATCCTTCGTCGGTGTATGTTTCAGCAGTCAGGTCGGTAACAATAGATATTATTGTTACTCCATCCGGTAATGCCTGAGAATACGGATCAATTCCTTCAATGAAAAATGAACCATCCGGCGGAGTTGTTCCGTCGGAACGAAGAATAATATAACCTGAACAGTCGGAAATTTCCTGAGCTGCCTGGAAACTTAAGCTTATTGAATGTATTGCCGGATAAGCTGTAAAAGCATTACTATGTGATGCAGGTTCATCAGATAGTGTCCAGAAATCAATTTCGTTGCTGTAATCCGTTTCATCAGCGCACGTTGCATAAGCACGTACATGATATTGAGTACCTGGATCAAGGCCGGTTAATGTACCTGAGAAAGTGCTTGCTGTTCCGCTGACAGTTAATTGATTATCGGTAATAACCGGTAATCCGGTGGTATTCCAGCAGAATCCATGAGAATTTATTTCAACACTTCCATAAGCAATGTTACTCCCGTCCACTGATGCGGAACTATTATTAATAGCGGTTGGTGGTTTTAATCCTGTTAATATTTTTAGAGGTACAAGTGAATAAACAGTACCATAACCAGACTCGCCGCCATAAGAAGTGCATCCGAAAAATTTATCATTTGAAATTACTAATGAACCGTAACCAGGATAAATCCCATCATTTGTTCCCCCGGAAAATGAATGCAGTATATATATGTTTTTACCATTCTCTTCCAATCCAAATAATGTTCCCATACCATAATTGCCACCATTATAAGCTGTACCATATAATATGCCGTTTGATAATATAAATGAACCATAAGGATAAGCCCCATCATTTTCATAATTGAATGAGCGAATCAGTTTATAATCACTCCCATCAGTTCTTAAAGAAAATGCCGAACCATATCCATCTTTTCCGCCCCAGGCTGTTAATCCGTATAAAATGCCGTTATCAATTATCAATGAACCTTGTGGGCCAGAACCATCGGGGGAACCTTTAAATGAGTGTAATTGAGTATATCCGTTGCCGTCAATATTTATTTTAAATATTGTCCCGTTATCCGATGTACCACCATTCATTGTTGTTCCATATAAAGTATTATCGGATAGCAACAGGCTGCCGGTAGGATAGCTGCCGTCATCCGGCATTCCGGTAAAATTATGTAGAATAGAGAACCTGCTTCCGTCGGTTTTAATTGAAAAAACAGTACCATAATTATTGCTCAAATAAGTGGTTCCATAAAGTACTCCGTCCGAAATTATTAATGTGCCGGCCGGATTTCTACCATCGTCAACACTGCGAGAAAACGAATGAAGTATAGTAAATCCGCTTCCGTCTGTGTTTAATTTAAATATAGCCCCATTATTTGAGTTCGTCATTCCGTAAAGAATACCGTCAGATAATAATAGTGTTCCGCGGGGGTTACTGCCGTCACTTGCATCTCCCTCAAAAGAATGTAGGACTGAATAATCGCTCCCATCCTTGTTAACTTTAAAAATTGTGCCTAAGTTATTAGCTCCACCGTTGATAGTCATACCATAACTGGTATTTCCCGACAAAATGACATTATCAAAAGGATACTGACCATCATCAGAGCTGCTGCCGAAAGAATGAAGAATGGAAAATGACTGTGCAGATGCTTGCTCTTTAAATATAAATATTGTTATAATAAAGAGGATAAAAAATGCTAATCTTTTCATGACCCAACTCCTTAAAAAAAATATTCTTAAAAAATGATTTTTTATACGGAGCAAATTTATAATTTCAAACATAAACATTTGTCAATAAATTGTCAATAAATTGTCAAAAATTATTTTTAGAAATATCGTTTATTGCAATAATTGCAGAGTCTACTTTTGGAGCAGGGGTAAAAAACCTTTTTGCCACTTTTATCATATATTTTGGGTTTCCATAAGCTTTTACGCTTAAAGATAATATACTTTCTTTGCCATTGCGGGTTACGATTCGTTCTGCTACCTCTTTTTGAACTAGAAGCACCATTGTTTTTGGTTGTTCTTTTGAAGATAGAAACTTTTTAAATATTGCACCAGTTATATTATATGGAATATTTGCGATTATTTTATATTGACCATTTTTTAGGCCGTAATTTTTTACTTCGATTTCAAGAATATCTGCATTTATAAGTTCAAGCTTTCCAGATTTTATTTCATTTGAAAATTTGTCTTTTAAAAATTCAAACAAGTCCCCATCCTTTTCTATTGCTAAAATTTTTTTTGCTTCGAGGAGAAGTTTTGTTGTTAGAGCACCTTTGCCTGGTCCTATTTCTAAAATTATATCCTCACTATTTATTTCTCCAGCTTCACACATTTTTTTAAGTGCAGGTTCAGATTTTAAAAAGTTTTGCCCTAAAGACTTTTTAGCACGATGAATAGGAATTTCGGTGTGAAACTTATTTTCAGTAAATTGTTTTTTTTCTTTGTGAAACATATAAATATAGTAGCACTAAAAGAGAGATAGATAAATAAAATCTAATAACACATAATCGGAATAAATTTTTTCGATTTAATTATTTAAACAAGCCGGTTTCATAAATAACTCTTATCAGAAGGCACACTAATTTTCTGGTGAAAATTCGTTCAGTGTTCGCGCCGACGCGCTCACAAGTCCTTCTGATAAGATTATTTATTTCAC
>Ga0118677_10015233_pt1 | contig 10707 bp, 23 predicted proteins | sample AliMusrvi5mmetaG_FD_86154 | JGI IMG/M metagenome (GOLD analysis project Ga0118677, IMG submission 86154)
GAGCGGGGGAGCCAGGGGTTGCTGGCCCAACTGGCCCGACAGGATCCGGCGAATCGTCCGGTTGCACCAAATGGCGAATTCGGGGGAAAGCCAGCGGGCACATTCGAGGGCGAGGTCGGGGTGGAGCCAGGTGCCCTGCACCGTGGTGAGATTTTCACACAACGGTGCAACCCGCTGATTTCCACCCTGTTGTATTTCAACAAGCACTTCCGGCTGGAGATTCAGGTCCTGGGCAAGAGCGCTTTGAAACTGCCGGGTGCTCGGCAATCGAAGGAAGTCGACGGGGCGCTTCCCAAACACTTGGCACATGGCGGTGGCGTTGACGTAGCAGTCGTTCTGCTGGATGGGGATCGGGATCCCCCGGTAGGTTTCGGTGATGATGGGGTTCATGGATTAGGTTTTCTCATTCTCGGCTTGTTGGTAGGCGCGGAAGGCGGCCTGTTGTTTCATGGCTGTTTCCCATTGGGGCCGGTAAATTCCAGGGCCTCGATGGCCAGCTTGGCCACCCGGCGCCAGTCGGGCTGGTTGGGAGTAAGCCGACCAGCATCGGCTCCGCACTTCCCGCAAAGCAGGCGGCTCATCCTTTGTGCGTAGCGGGCCAACCATCCATTAGAGTAAAGACATGGCTGATTGAATTTCATGGCCTCCCGGAACAGCTTCTCGACCGTCGAGGTCGGGAGATGGTCGCGCATGAGGTCATAGAGGAAGCTCGTGAGGCGGTCGTACGCCACGAAATCTCCGCTCTCTGTTCTCAGATCTGTATTGAGGGCAGGATCGGACAGATTCCCGGAACCACATGACCCTGCTTCATCCATAGCGTCATTCATAATGTGAGTTCAAATGTTGCTATGTGGATGTGTGGCTGCGAGACGTATTCCAGGAGGATCGCGAGTTCCGTGAGGAGTTCGGCATGGCGGACGGTGGCCCCCTTGGGCCATGTCCGGTGATTATCGGGGCAGCGGCCCCAGTCGAGCAGGTCATCCAGGTCCATAGTGCCTTCTTGACTGGGGTCGTCGGTGTAGACGCAGACGACATCGCTGCCCAGCAGGTTGTAGTCGCCCATTCCCATATTCAATCCAGTGATGGGGTAATTCTTGGCGAGCTCCGTGAGGATCTCGCGAGCGCGGTCTTTGAAGCGAGGCTGCCAGGAGGATCCCAGATCACTAAGGGAGTCCTCGAAGTTGTCGATTATTTTGTCGGTAGCAGTTTTCAATTTTATTGGATTAGCCAGTTTGTCGAATCTTTCTCGACCTACTGGCTGATTTTGGATTTTTCAAGCTCCGACGACAGGCGCTCCAAGAGGTGGCGCATCTGAAGGAGCTGGTCGGACAGGTTGGCTCGTTGGTTTTCCCCGAGACCCTCGAGGAATTCGGGAGTTAGGGAAATCTGGCGGAGGGATGCCAATTCCCTGGCGATCTCAGGAATCCGACCGAGCGCGCGCTCCCTGACGGGGAGTCGCGGCGGAGTTCTGTTGTCTCGCTCGAGATACATCGGACAAGCGATGAGGCGGCTATGGTGATGGCCGCATTTATTACAGAGCGTGGTATGGGTCATGGCGTCTCCAAGGGCTCAAACAGTCGGGTAGGGTTGGGCACTCCGCTGACTGCACGCAGACAATTGAGGAAGTGGCGAATAGGATCATCCCCCAGGGCGGACTGGAGCGCCAGGCGCTCCCACTCCGTGAAAGGCTGAGGGCGGCCTTGGAAATCCAGGTAAATATGGTAATGACCAGGAGTTTTGCTTGGGATCTCCTCAATCGAGACCAGCTCGAAATTAAAGGCCTCCAGGCGTCTCATAAACTCAGACAAGGCCTGCTCGGAATCGATATCGATCTGGAGCTGGTTGGGGCCAGGCAATACGACCTTTTGGCCACGGGCAGCCGCTACCTTCTCGGCTTCCGCGTCGAATTCATAGATTTGGACACACAGAGCATCCTGCTCGGTAGGATAGGAGCGATTGGACTCAGCAAAGAGCTCTGCAAAAGATTGGGGAATATTCAAGGGATGGGTTGTTTGAAATAATGGGCGGTGGTGTCGCAGATCCGCTGTGCATTCTGTGCGACAATGTCGTGATATGAATCATCAGGATCCAGGTTGACTATGCAGGCCTGGAGGGCGCCGCGGAGCTCCTGGATATCCCGGAAGACTGAGGCCGGTAATTGCCGGAAAGGAGACGATATCATCCGCGGCTGAATTCCTGAACAATCTTCCCAGCGCCAAAACATATTGGCGACAAATCCTCCCGGCAGTGTCCTGGAAACCGGGATATCGAGAGTATCCTTATTGAATTCAGTGATTGTGATATCTTGTTCCAGAATGGCACATAGGCCATCCGCTTGCTTCAAGATTGTTCCCTGAGTAAGAAACAGAGGGAGGGTGGAAGTCTTGGCTTCTTCTTCCTCAAAGGTCGTGGCGAAAGGCAGGGACTGGGTTTCTTTGGGGTCCTTTCTGATGGCCTCGACCCGCTTGTAGATGGAGCCAGCATAATATTCAGCGTATTGGACGAACCGATCGAAGGCTTGGGCGACTTCGCTGCTCCTGAATGCTTTGGCGGTCTCACGGGCTGCCTTGATGATATGTTCGGGTGTCATAGATTGGAGGATGTTTTAGGAATTATTGATTGGGTTGATCGTTTATTTTGGGCTTGGATAGCAGTCCAAGACTATAGGCGGCATTGGCTTGCTGAACAGCCTTCATTTGCTTCCAGACCGAGAGATGCCTGCGAGATAATGGAGGGGCCGTAAGCAACTTTCTGGCCGGGACTGCCGTATCTGCAGCACGGACAATAAGGCGCGACCGGGGCCTGTCGGCGCTGGGGGTCCGCCTGGAAAACCGCACATTCGGTCCAGCGATTTGATTGGTGGGTTTTGGTGGATCCGGAAGCTATCCTGATGTCGGAAAAGCACAGGGAACGCTCTCCGGTACGAAAGAGTGTGTTTGGTGGAATTGGATGTATCGATTTTTGACATATTGTTGGTGCGGGGTAGATGTTGGATGGGTATTGCTTGCATAGATACTTGATCTGGAAGATCAAGCCAGAGGAATCTTGGGAATCCAGAGCTTCCCACAGGTGGGTGGATATTCCATAATAAGGGTGGCCGATGATGGTCCATAGGTCGGTGAGTTAGGGGCGTTTAGCTGCGAAGACTCTCGAGGGCGTTCTATGTCTGATCGACAAGTTTCTGGACTTTCTTGTGATAATTCTCAGGTTCCATCTTCTTGTCTTCAATCTCTGCTGCCAGCAGCCCATGTCTAATGTGACCTACGTGACGCATTTCCAGGGGAGCTGCTGATATTGTTGAGATCGCTGGAGGCCATATATCGCCGGCCTGAAGGGTTTCGTTCAGGGGTTTTCGGGGGTATGGCGACATTCGGCAAGCTCTTTTTCAAAAGCCGCCGCGACCTCCTCAGATGGTCCAATGGATTCCCCAGCCAGAAAGCTGAGGTGGCCCAGGACATATCGGTAGGCGACAGTGTTGATTCCGGACATCCCGGCTGCCCGGAGAGCGTCCCCGAGGGCGCGGGCCAGGGCGTATTGGTTGCAGGCGCCATTGCGGCACTCCTCTGCCAGTGTGATGAGTTTTTTCATTAAAGTGAATATTGGTTATTTGTCCGCGGAGCCAGTAAGCCACCCAAACAGGGCGACCTCGATATTGGACTGAAGATGGGGGGTGTCGCCAATCAGTGTGATCTGCAGCTCATCAATCATGTCGGGCTTTACAATGACAGTGCAGGATCCCTCTGGGTTGCGGACATAGAAGAAAAGCTCATTCCTGCTGCTGGCTGATGTAAGGACGAGCTCGCGGATCCAGGACTCTTTCTTGGGGAAGCTCTGGACAAGAGATTTGATTTTCTGGGAGCAAATCTCCCTAAGGTCGTAATCGGTTTCCCAATCGGAAAGTAGTGTTGCTAATTTTTGATAGATTTTCATTTTAGTGAGTTTTAGTCGCTCAGTCGTTCCGCCCTCTCCGCATGGTCGCGGAGCTCGGCAAGATAGAGGACGGGGTCGCAGATCCATCGACGCCAATCGGCCAGCCGCTCCGGCAAGGGATTCCCTCCTGTGCAGGTAACGACCAGGCGATTGATTAGTGCGTCCTCTTGTTGGGTGAAGCGGGATAAAGTCAATCCAATCGTCTGGTTCTCTGCTTCCTCAAGGTTCCTGGGGGTCCGGACTTTGTGGTGCGGGAACCTCGTCCTCTCCGCTCTGGTTGTCGGTCAATTCACATTCGTTCATCTGGACCTGCTGCCAGGCATCACGAAGCGCCTCGTCAAGCTGTTCTCTGTTGTTTTCATCAAAATTATCGTCGGCCTCAATAGAGATCGACCAAGTAAATGTCAGGATACGCATATTAGAATTCGGATTGGGTTTCGTGTGATTTGAGGTTCCAGTTGTGCATCAGGCGGATAGAGGGATCTTTGAGGCGGGCCTTGTCGCACTGCTTTTTTAGCTGAGCCAGTGTAATGCGGAAGATATCGCGGGTTCCATTATGGAACCCTACTTTCTCATCCGTAAAGCTGCCAGGAAGGGGCAGAGCGGAATAGGGGCGTAATCGGGCTCCCAGGACTTTCTGAATATCCAGCCGAAAAAACTCCCAGTTCCTATGTATTTCGCGGGCCTTCTTTGTTCGGGCCTCCTGGAGCTTGGGTGTATTATGGGGATGGACGCTAGCTACCCCCAGCAAGAGAGCCCGGTGGCGGGCGATGCTTTGCAGATGGGCCAGGAGACCTCTGAGGGTGGTTTTGTTGGTTAGGATCATGGCGTGATTGATTTAAGGATTATTTCCCGCGCCACCCATCCCGCCGCCCCCAGGAAAATCAGAAAGGCGGCGAGAAAGATGAGCGCGACAAGCCAGATACAGCGGGGGCCAAGTGAGGGGATCAGGACCGCTGCTTCGTTTGCTTCTTTTTGCATTTTGTTTTGACGGTGGAAATTTCTTGCATTGCCTCCAAGATCCGGAAGGTCTTGATGTCATCAGCTGCCTGAGCAGCCTCGGAGGCCTTCCTGAGGCAGGCAGCCAAACCATCAGATCGCCGATGCCTGAAGGTCGCAATGACCTCTCGATTGATCCGCAACTCATAGGTCCGGATTCCTGCGGGATCTCCAGTATCGTGGGGCCCCATATTGACAATGGAGATCATGGGTCGGCCCGGACGATGGGCGCCTCGCCCCACCAAAACAGCGGCCCCCCGTGTTTGTCTGTGGCGTCCATCAGATCGGCATGGTCATTTTCGTCCAGGACAAGATAGGCTTCATAGCCCGCATCTTCAGCGGCTTCCCGTGCAGCGACATAATGGAGTCCGTCGTGATACTGATCCTCGGTGCATTCGACGAAGACCGGGAACAAGCTGGGCTCGCCGCCGCCATCAGTGGCTGCGACAATGCAGCGGATAGTTTGGGTTTTCATATTTTGTTTTTTTGAATTAATGATTGGCCACCAGCGTGGCGGTTCCGTGAAGTCGCAGATGTTCGAGCAAGCTCTCGATCTGATAATTCATCCAGCCCCATCGATAAAGGATGGGCTGGTATTGGTGCTGGCCATTCCAATAGCCGATTGGGCGCCAGCCATAGACGGACTGGAGCTTGGCAAAATGCCTGCGGCTGCTATCGGGGATTTCCTGCCCCAAAATCCCCAGGATCGGGGCGTCGGTCAGATCCTCGATTTCTTCCGGTCGGATCCATTCCAGTTCCCCATTGCAGACCATAGACTCAAGCCATTCAAACATGGTAGTGTCCTTGAAGAGGTCGTCTGGATCCTCGGCCTTAAGGTGTTCCAGCTGTGCCTGTTCCTCGGGAGTGATTTGCAGGACAAGGTTGTCCGCATCGTAGATATAGGTCATGATTTGGGTTGATTGAGTGCCTCGATCAAGGCATCAGCCTGCTCGATGGCCCAGTTGGCGATTTGCGATGCTTGGGTCATGGCGTTCTGAGGGTTAGCCACCAACCCCTTCATGGCTTCCATAGCGAAGATCTCTCTTTTGGTCAGGCCATAATCAGCCTCTGTGCGCTCCCCTCCATTCCAAGGATGGAAATAAGGGAAGGCGGCGGAGTGGGGGTCCATCATGGAGTTTCTGATGCTTGGACAGAAAGGTCGGCCTCGTATCCGGCGGTCCCGTGGCTCCAGTGATAATTGTAGGCTGCCCGCAGAGCCATCTCCTGGGCTTCCCCGACATCCCTGGCTTGCACTTCAAAGTCCTTGTGGGCAGTGTCGGTCCGGGTCACCTGAATCAGAAAATGCTGGAGCGGGCGGCTGGAATACTCCAGACGGGCTTCTTTCAGCATGTTCTCGGTGATGTTTTGGGGACAATCCACACCAAAGAACTCGCAGAGCGAATCCACGATCTCAGTTTCGCAGGGGCCGTGATGTGGCACACAGAGTCGCCCGATAGCGTCGCTGGATTCATGGTTGTCTTGGATGGCCCGCACATCCTCGATCTCGAGACTAAGAATGGCCTTTGTGGCATTAAATTCAATGGCATCGAGCTCCATTAGGGGTATCTTCATTGAATCCTCCCAGCGTTGTTTGTAAAAGATTCCTATGATTTGCTTAGTCATTTTATTTTGGATTTATTGGGGTTCTGGGCGCTGTTCATCTTTGACACAGACCCACAGCTGTCGCCAGCGGATGGGGAGATGACAGTGGCCGCATTCCCGCTCTCCGTTCCTCTCGTCCTCTATAGGAGGCATCAGTTGACAGAAGCATCGGGGGCACGAAACGGTTAGATGTTTTTTATCATTTTTCGCTTCTTGTGCGGACTGCAGGCGCTCGACCAGTTCGGCGAGTTGCTTGATAGTCATGTCGTCATTGTCTCGACAGACCTGCTCGTTGATCTCGATGGAAAAATCTTCCTCAAGGGCCATTATGATTTCTATCTGGTCGAGGGAATCAGCGCCGAGATCCATACAGAGTAGAGCGCTGGGGTGACTTGCTCGGGATTCGCCTCCAGCTGTTCGATCAGGATATTTTGGAGACGGAGAAGTATTGGGGCGTTCATTTTTTGGGGTCATTGGATTGGCGAATGGTTTGCTCGCGCAGGGACAAATGCTCTTGGAGGAGCAGGAAGGACACAGGAGACATTTGGAGAGCAGCTGGTCTAGTTGCCTTTGTTGATTCTCTTGCTCGGCCTGTTCGGTTTGTCCGGCATACACGTCCTTTTGTTTGGGGACTCTTCCTTTGCGAGCATCCTCGCAGATAAAGGCGGGGCAAGCGTGGGGTCGGCGTTCGTAATAGCGCGAGCACCGATTCTTGATAGGATCAAATGCCTTACAGGTGTAATACCAGTCCCGCCTTTTGAATGGTCGCTGACGCTCATTTGACAAGAACTTCTTGGACATCTTGACGGGAACCAGCAACTCCCGCCAGAGCGACAAGTCCTCTAGGTCTTCTTCTTGGTGGGCGATGCGGTCCCGGATCAGATTGATCTCGCGGTGCAGTCCGGGCCGAGCCGATCCATGATAGAGATGGCCCATGGCGACCAAGCAATCGATATGGGCCTGACGATCACGGATGGATTGTTGAATTTCCAGGATTTTGCCTGGCAGCTTGGCCAAAGAAAAAGAGAGAGAAAAGACCCGACAACACCAGCCGGGACACTTTTTGCAGGCACGCTGGATGAGGCGATCGCTCTTGGCTCGGGCGCGGACCCATCGTGCCTCCTCTTCGGGACATGGAACTGCGGAGATCTGGATCTTCTCTGTATCAGTAGGGGTGGCGTCCATATCAAAAATGCTCCGAGCAGTCCCCTTCTTCTGTTAGCATGAAGAAGTCTGGGTCGCTTCCTTGTTTTAGGAGAGCCTGGGCCGCCTGTTTGCCGTCCAACACTTCTTCGCTGATGGTTTGGAGCTGGCCGGAACAGTCGCCCTCGGAGATAATGAAGTCGATGTCGGTCAAGCTCAGGCCGCTAGGCAAGGCCTCCTCAGAGAGGATCTCGACTTGAATGATGGTCTTATAGAATTTACGTTCAGTCATTTTCGTGGATGAATTCCTTTTGTTTGAGGTTCAGAAGTTCGTCGACCCGTCCGCACATCGCGGCAATAACCCAATAGGCGGGAGCTCTTTCCTTTAGTGCTATAGCAGCACCAACAAGCAGTGCGTGCGCCTGTCCGTGATCGCAGGCATTGTTGTCGCAGTATTTCTGCAGACTCTTGAGGATGTTGTCGGCCTCCTCGGAAGTTATTTTGTCTGGCTTGGATGTTTCGCTGATGACTCCCATGTCCTTAAATCCTTTCCACGACCCCCAGGCGATGAGAGATTTCGTCGGCGACTTCTGGGAAGTTTTCTTCCACATGATTCACTACCTCTTCCGCAGTTTGGAAGATCTCGGTGAAATATTGGTCCACTGCGCCCTGCTTTCGAGAGATAAGAGCTGCCCCCATCACAAAGACTCCTTTGTCGGTCTCAAAGACGCTGACATTAGTCCAGTCGGAGGAGTTGTTCTGGCGGGTGGTGGCAAAGGCGACCGACCTACCCATGAAAGCCAGGGCTCGTTGGTTGCTGCGGATCAGTTTAATTTCCTTGAATTCGTTTTCCATATTGTTTGAGTGCCGAATAACGTCCGGCGGCGCCCCTCTTTGGCTGAATGCTTGTTGGTTCGGGGATTCCAGTGGAACTGCGCCTTTGTTAGCTCTGTTTGCTGTTTGTATTGATCCATTCCCAGGTGGACATGGATTTAATCTCGTGCGCCGTGATGATGGCGGCACCGCCGCCATAAGCACCGACGAAGGGTCTGTCGCAGTCACGAGACCACTCAAAAGAGACCTGGCCATCGGGGTCATAAGTCTTTAATAAGTGATGGACGAACTCGCAGATGGCGTCAATGTTGGCTTGTTCTTCGACGTAGATCCAGAGACTCCTCTCGCCCTCGGGCTCGATATCGAAATACCAGCCCTCGAGGGAGTTATTGGAGAAGGGGCATCCCTCCGGAATTTCTTCTTCGCTGTCCCTGATACGCTCAGCCTGGGCGGCCAGGGCCAGTGCTTGCTGCTGGGCCTCCTTGTCGGGAAGCATCATTTCAAGGCTGACTTTGGTATAATGATTGGACATGATGTCTTGTTGATAATTAGGTTTTGTCTTCGAGTAAATCAAAGATGTCTTGCTGGGTTCCTGAGCCGAGTTCGGCAAATCACAGCCCCATTAGGCTTCAATATCATTCATTCTTTCGGTCCGGGACTGCGGAAATAATCCAATTGTGGGTCGCGCTCTGCTTCCCAATTATTCAGGGCTGAATTAAGAATGGGCCGTCCGACATGTCCTTGTCGATCACAGAGATGGAGCAGATCAGTAATGAGGTCTTGGATAGATGACGACAGGTTTTCGTGGTAATCCAAGGAACCACCGAGCAATCCGGAGGCTCTTTGTGCGGCTGCCCCAACTGTGAGACAGTCATCGTATTCTTCGCCTGGCTCGCAGGCGGGTTTATTGGGATTGAATTTGGGATTCATAGATAGTCGCGAAGTTGCTCTAGTTCAGAGATTTCGGTTTCGGAGAAAAAGTCCCAGAGTCGCTTGGCAAACCGAGAACATTGTTCAAAAGATTCCAGGGCCTCCCAGGGCTCCAGATCAGCCCCTTGTTCCTGACAGAATTCCTTGAAGGTGCCCGGACATTCGATGTCGAATACCAGGCATCCGAGAACATCAGCTTCGCTGGGATCTTGGTTCTTGTCGGCATCCGCGATGGAGCCCGTGAATGGGAATTCAAGGATTTGGGCGCCCCGCTGCAGGACAGCCGTATAGCACCAAGCGCTCCCAAGATCCTTGTCCTTGACCCAACTCGGAACCGCGCGCTTGAGGCGCTGCAGCTTCAGGGTGATACCGTGACGTTCCAGGAAGGTGGCGGCATGGTAGTCGCCAAGACTTCCGAGTTCCGAACCCCAGTTCTTGATCTCTTTGATCAGCTCGGGAGGAAGTGGTTCAAATAGCCAGGAAGATCCATAGAGATAGCCACACACAGGACAGGGGGCTCCAAGAGAGTTCTCAAAAATCTGGGACTTTATCTGGACAGGAAATTTCTCCTCAGCTTTCTTATTAACCAGATCCAGCACCTTCTGGGCGATGTCTTTCTCGACAGGACTTAGGATGCCTCGTCCACCCTGAAATTTCGGGCGCTCTTTGCTCGTCTGAAGGTGGCGAAGAAATTCGACAGCCTGGCCGACCTGGTTCTGTTCATACACGGAAGGAGCATGACCCAAAATCTCCCGGGCTGCCTCGCAGCGCTTGTTCCTAGAGTCGGACCATTCCTCCAGTGTCTTCTGGATAAACTTCTCCCGCTTGGGCATAACTTTATTCAGTTCATGTCGCCGCAAGGACTCGAGCTGCGCCGGAGTCATATCAGAGATAGAAAGAGCGATGTCTTTTTCTCTTCCCCGTCCGGCCTTCCGCTGATGTTCACAGCCGGCCCGCATCTCATTGAGATGCCAACGGCGCCAGACCTCGGTGATCCGCTGAATCTTGAGATCTTCGGGATAAGCCTCGGCGAGATGGTCGAGGCATTGTCCAATGCCTCCGTCATATTGGCCAACCGCGGAGAACTTGATCCCTTTGTCTGTTTCTTTCAGCTCCCAGTCGATCTGGGCCCGGCTATCGGAGGAGCGGTAGCTTCCTTTATGTATTGAATTCACGATTTTCTTTTTTTTTTTTTTTTTTTTTTTTTTTTTTTTGTTTTTTTTTTTCACCCCTTTTGTGCGGGGTCTTTTTTTTGTTGGGTGCTGTGTG
>Ga0118677_10015235_pt1 | contig 10707 bp, 4 predicted proteins | sample AliMusrvi5mmetaG_FD_86154 | JGI IMG/M metagenome (GOLD analysis project Ga0118677, IMG submission 86154)
GACGTAGACGGCGTAACCGCCACTGAAGGCGCTTGCGTCAGATCCAGCGACACTCATGTGAGTGGTGCTGGTCCAGTAGAAGGGAAAGTCCGCCTTGCCCGCCTCGTTGGTGATGCCAGTGCAGGTGAAGAGCGGGTCGATGGCAGCGGAGGTGGTGGTGTCCGGAGAGCGGGTGTAGTCCACGATGCTCTGCAGTTCCTTGGCGTTGGGCAGGCGCCAGTCACGGTGCCCCAGGTAGTTCTCGACGTTCTTCGTCTGGGCCCAGGCCAGCGCCTCTTGCCAATTTAACCCCTTGGCGCTGTCCCCCTTCGTCCACATTAGACCGCTGGCACGGTCGGTGATGGTGGAATCTCCGTTCTCAACGAAGTCATTTGCTCCATAGACGGCACCTCGGACGAGTTGGACGGGAAACGCGGAAACTCCCGGTCCTGCCCAGGACATATCCAGCGAATAGCCTTTGATTCGCCCGTCAGCGAAATTTACACCAAACTGAGCAGGGCTGCTCGCCATGGTATGATAAACATACGGGGTGCTGCTGGCGTAGTTCATATCAATAATCCGCCCGCCATTATTGGTAGAGCCGTAAGCAAAATGAAAGTACGTCCGGTCTATAAAGGGAGTGAGTAAGGAGGTGTCCGTACCCGTGTAGCCGCTGGGATCGATCCCAGCAAAGATAATCAGGGAGTAGAGTTCCTTGATGGTGGGCAGCCGCCAATCGTTGTAGCCGCCGTCGTTGGCCGCGTTCAGCGCCGTTATCTTAGTCTGGGCTTGCGCCAATGTCATCTTGTTCACAGATCCGTCACTATTAGTGGCAAAGCTCTTCTGCCAGGTCAGGCCAGTGGCGTTGTCTTTCACTGTGAGTCCGTCGCTGCTCTTGGTGTAGCTGGGCTGGGTGCCGGAGAACTGGGCATCCTGACCATAGAAGGGCTGACCGGTGGTCGGGGCGGTGATCAGGTTTATATTGTCAAAACAATTGGTCTGGCCGGTATCAACGATGCTATAGCCGCCGGGAGTTGGTGTGCCGCTCACGGTGACATAACTGGTGCGAGTGAGTGTGTTAGAGCCGGCGGTGGCGAACACCGCCAGGCTTACGGTGTAACTGCCAGTGTTGGTGTAGGTGTGGGATGGATTGTTCGCCGTGCTGGTGGTGCCGTCACCGAAATCCCACAGCCGGCTGGTAATCGTGCCGGTCGAGGCATCGGTAAAGCTCACCGCCAGGGGGGCCGTCCCGCTGGTGGGCGTGGCGGTAAAACCGGCGACCACCCCGGAACCAGCGGTGACTTGGAAGACCGCGGTCCCCGTGAACGTTCCGGGCGGACTGGGGAATACAATCGTGGCGTTCTTTGAGCCGATGGTTTCCGAGGCGGGAATGTTGAACACGGCGGTGACCGTGTATTGACCTGGACGTGCCAACGTGCTGCCCGTGTTCGCGCCGAGAGTGGCACTGGTGGGCAGGGTGCCTATTGGCGGCGGCGGCGGGTTGCTGCCCAAGGTAAAGGTCACGAGCAGGTTGGCCGTCCCCTGCGCCGCAGAGGTCGGGGCGATAGCGGTGATCGTCTGGCCCAACGCTGACGCCGCGACCAGCAACGCGAACGCGAGGCAGCCAAGTGGCTGCATCCGGCTGAACCGTGTGATGTTCATCGAGGCTATGTCTATCTTCATGATAGAAGCTTGCGTTTTCATGTACCCTATCATGCCCTGGCCACATTAACGGCCCACGCGGGATTTCATTAAAATACTTTAATGAAATTCCCTTCGACGCCCTGCGGTCGGCGGCAGTAGGCTGGCGGCGTGAAAATACTGGTCGTGGAAGACGACAAGAAGTTGGGCGGGTTTCTGCGCAAGGGACTTGAGGCGCGGGGCTTTGTCGTGGACTTCAGCGCCAACGGCGACGAGGGCTACACGCTCGCCACCACGCGCAGCTATGATGCGCTGGTGCTCGACATCATGCTGCCTGGCCGCGACGGCTTGAGCATCCTCCGCAACCTCCGGGACCGGCGATCTTCGGTCCCGGTGATTCTGCTGACCGCTCGCAGCGCCCTCAACGAGCGTCTGGACGGTCTGAACCTGGGCGCGGACGATTACCTAACGAAGCCCTTCTACATCGAGGAACTCGTGGCCCGGCTGCACGCGCTGCTGCGCCGCGCCTCCGGCCAGCAAAAGGACTCGATCCAGCATGGTGAGGTCGTGGTGAACCTGCTTACCCGTGAGGTAAAATGCCGCGGAGAAGCCGTTGAACTGACCGCACGCGAGTTTGCGCTGCTGACCTTCCTGATGCGCTCGCCGGGGCGGACGTTTACCCGCACCCAGATTTGCGAGCATGTCTGGAATTATCACTTCGACCCGGGCACCAACCTGGTGGATGTCTATGTCCAGCACTTGCGCAAGAAACTGAGCGGCGAGGGGGGCGCTCCGCTCATCGAGACAGTGCGTGGCGTCGGCTATCGGATTCCAGAGGAGAAGTAACACGCGTGAACCTGAATTCCTTTCGCCTCAAGATTGCCCTGCTGTCCGGCTTGATCACCGGGCTGCTGCTGGTCGGCACGGGCGTGGTCCTATGGCGAATCTCCTACCAGTTCAACCTCAACCGTCTGGATCGTGAGATTCTCAATCTCGGCCAGGGGAATCTCGATCGCCAATACGGACCCATCCACTACCAGCGCTTCGAGGGGGCACTGGCCTTTATTTTTGGACAGGACCCGCCGCGCTCGATTCTGACGCTGGTACGCGATCAACAGGATAAAGTGATCTTTGTGTCGCACCACTGGCCCACAAACCTCAGCGAGGCTAGCTTTCCCCCGCTGCGCAGCCCCCTCTTGCCGCAGAGAAGCGGTCCCTCGGAGACCTCCACAATGGGGCCACCGCAGTGGCCACCGCCACAGCAACCTCGCGGCGAACCACCTCCCCGGCGGGACGGATCAGCGCCGGAATGGGCACCGCCCCAACAGCTTTCAGGGGAGCAACCAGCCAGGCGGGAGGGACCGCCGCTGCCGAGAAGAGTGCCTCGTTTTGAAACGCGCGTGGTGGACGGACAGTCCTGGCGCTTCGGCATCATGGGCAATCCCCACAACACCCTGGTCCTCGGTATGAACATCGACCAATTCAACGCGGACATGGGACGCCTCCGCCGAGCCTGCCTGCTGGGGCTTCCGGCGGTGCTGCTGCTGGCCGGGTTGAGCGCGTGGTTTCTGGCTCATCGCGCTTTGCGCCCGGTCGCCGTGCTCGCCCGCACCGCCGAGCGCGTCACCGCCCGCGGGCTCGACCAGCGCATTCCGGCGATGCCCCGCGACCAGGAGTTCAATCGCCTCATCACCGTGTTCAACGAGATGATGGACCGGCTGGAGAAAAGCTTCCAGCAGGCCACGCGTTTTAGCGCTGATGCCTCGCACGAACTCAAGACCCCTTTGGCTCGTCTCCAGGTCGAATTGGAGCAGGCCCTGGAAAGCGCTCCCGCCGGGTCGCCCCAACAGGAGCTTTACAGCAGTCTGCTTGAGGAAATCAGCCACCTCAAAGCGATTGTCCAAAAGCTCCTGCTCCTCTCGCTCGCTGATGCCGGCCGGCTCCAGCTCCACGGCGGACCGGTCAACCTGACCCGCATGATCGAGAACGTCATCGAAGACTGCCAGGCACAGGCGCCGACCTTGCGTGTGGAGCACGATCTGGCAACAGAGGTGCAGATCACCGCCGACGCAGACCTTTTGGAACAAGCCATGCAGAACCTGGCCAGCAATGCCGTGAAATACAACCAACCGAACGGGCGGATCTGCTTCGGGCTGGCACGACACGGGGATCGTGTCTGCGTCCGCGTTGCCAACACTGGGCCTGGCATCTCGCCCGCCGACCGCGAGCGCGTGTTCGAGAGGTTCTACCGCGCCGACCAGTCCCACAGCGGCCACGTCGAAGGTATCGGATTGGGCCTGAGCCTTTGTCGGGAGATTCTCCGAGCGCATGGCGGTGACCTTGAATTGGGCGCAGCAGATGAACCACTGACGGTGTTCGTCGCCTGGTTGCCCGCGTTGCGTGAGAGCGCAGCCGTCAATCAAAAGGGAAATGCTGGCGGGGGAGGGTGAAATCCGAAACCCGAAGACCGAAAACCGAAGGAAATCCGAAGCCCGAAATCCGAAGGCCGAAAGCAGTCAGATGAACAGATTGCCCGCTAAACACGCGAAATGACGCTAAACCAAGCAGGGAAATGAAATCTCTAATCCCTTTTAGCGTCTTTTAGCGTGTTTAGCGGGCAACCCCAGGCTTTCGTGTCAATCCGTGCAATCCATGTCTCGCGCGGTCATAGCATTACCGATCTCATTCGGCGTGCGCCTGAAAGTGATACGTCCCGGAACCCACATTATACACTGCTGCTCCATGTTCGAAGCGCTTCTGCTTTAGGGCAGGGTTGCTTTGAACATCCTTGCCGGATGCGGCGGGCACGCAGATTGTGGCGGTGCTATTCGCAGGCACGGACACGCTCAGCTCGAAAAGCCCGTTGGTGTTCGTCCAGTTCACGGTGACCGGGCCGCGGACAGCCTGGATGCTGGCGTTCACAAAAGAGAGCGACTTGGGGATATACGGTTTGATGAAGAAATGCTCGAACCCGGGGTGTTCCTCATCGCTTTGGATGCCCGCCAGCGTACGGTAGAACCATCCGTCAATACTCCCCAGCATGACGTGATTGTGAGAGCCGTGCAGATCCCAGAATTCCGACAGCGTGGTCCGACCGCCTTCCAACAGATGGGCCCAACTGGGGTAGCCGGTCTGGGTGGCGAGGGTGTAAGCTGCGGAAGGCTGACCGTGCTCCGTGAGCGCCTCGATCAAGTACTTGGAGCCCAGCACGCCCACGTTGAAATGCCACTTCTTCCGCTCCAGATCCTGGAGGATGTTCTTGAGGACTGCCGGTTCATCCGCCGGGTCGGCTAACCCAAGGAACAGGGGAAACGCATTGCCGAACTGGGTTCCCTGCTCGTATTGCTTCTTCTGCGGGTCAAAGAACTTCCGGTTGAAGGCTGTGCGGATCTGCTGTGCCAGCGCGGCATACTTCTTTTCTTCTGCCGGCCGCCCCAGGGCTCGAGCTGCCTTCGCCACAATCCGCGCATCGTAGTAATAGAAAGCGGTGACCACCGAAACGGGCTCGCCTTCCTTCCAGCCCTCCACGATTGTGCCCCAATCCCCAATCCAATATTTCGGCAGGATGTGATTGGTCGCTTGCGTGCCGAGGTAATCCACGTAACGCATCATCGCGTCGAATTGCTGCGAGAGAAACGTGCGGTCGCCGTAATGCACATAATACTGCCAGGCCATCACGAGGTAAGCGCTGCTCCAGGTCGGGTCCGGCTCGTCTGGAATGTAGGGCCGTGGGGAGACTATCGAAATATCACCATTGGGTCCGTTTTGGTTGAGGCGCACGCCGTTGAGCCAGTGGTTGTAGAAGGCCGGCATATCAAAGTTGAACTGGGCTTCCTCCATGGAGACCATTGCGTCGCCGAACCAGCCGAGCCGCTCGTCGCGCTGCGGACAATCCATCGGGTAGCCCATCAGGTTACTGCGCTGCGACCAGACAGTGGCGCGGTGAATGCGATTCAGCAGCTCATTGCTGCACGCAAACGAACCGGTATTCGCGCAAGCCGTATGCACCACGCAGCCCAGCAGGTTCGTCAGGCTCGGCTTCCCCGGGAAGCCGGTCAGCTCCACGTAGCGAAACCCATGAAACGTAAATCTCGGTTCATACATTTCCACCCCGCCGCCCTTCAACACGTAGGTGTCCGTTGCCTCGGCGTGTTCGTTGCTGGTCACATCGAGGCTGCCGTCTTCATGGACGTCTTCGGCATAGCGCAGGCGAATGCGTGTGCCCCGCGGGCCGCTCACAGATAAGCGGGACCAGCCGGCAAAGTTCTGTCCGAAATCAAAGACCTGCACGCTAGGCTTCGGCTGCTTTATTGCTACCGGCGAGATGTGCTCAATCACCTTGATGGGCGGCATCAGGTGAGACATCAGCCTGCCGCCCGGCGGCTCGACAACATTTGCCGGAATCCAGTTGGCATCGCTAGCTTCCGCCCGATCCCACTTAGGCAACTCCTGCATGGCGTCGTAAACCTCCCCGTCAAAGACACAAGAATAGAGGACCGGACCGGGTGCCGTCTGCCACGAACCGTCTGAAGCGATCACTTCTGTCGAGCCGTCCGCATATTCGACATGGAGTTGCGCCAGCGCGCGTTTGGAGCCGAACCACTGCATTCGGTAGGGCTCCCACCATTTCGTATAGGGATTGAACCAGCCGTTCCCGAGCATGATTCCCACGGCGTTGGTGCCTGGAGCCAGGCAGGCAGTCAGGTCGTAGGTGTCGTAGAGGACCCATTGGCGGTAATTGGTCTTGGCGGGCGCCAGCACGCGGTCGCCTACGCGCCTGCCATTGCACGACGCTTCGTAATAACCCAGGCCCGTCACATAGAGCCGCGCCTGCCGCACCGGCAGACGGAGCACAAACTTCTTCCGCAACAGCGTGGAGCGCCCATCCACCTTCACCTGCTGTTTTAGCTCGGCGAGTTGGTTGGTGCTGGTGAAAAAGGCTGCGGCCGGACGAGGCTCCTTGGGTGGCCCGCTGCCGATCCATCGGCCTTGCCAATCCTCCGGGCGGAGCAGCCCCATCTCCCAGAGAGCAGGCTGGCTCCAATCCGAGCGCCGCCCCGACTCATCCCACACGCAAGCCTTCCAATAGCATCGGAGCCGGGAACTCAGGGCCGAGCCGCCGTAGGGCACGTGCATGGAGTCACTCGCCTTAACTCTGCCCGAGTCCCACAGGTCGCCTTGGTCCCTGGCCAGCAATTCCGGAGTGCTGGCGACAAGGATTTGATAAGCAGACTGCCGAACCCCGCCTGAGCTCGATTCAATGCGCCAGCCTAACTGGGGGCGCGGAGCATCAACGCCGACCGGGTCCTGCATGTACTCACAACGCAACTCTGACACGCCCAGCGAGCCGCTGGTATTCTGCTGTGCCAGCAGCAGCTCCGCATCCCCTGCCCTTGCCCCAACGGCTGCGGCAAAACCTAATGACAATGCGAGCTGAAGAACTCGCGAGAACGCGCGCCGGAGAGATCGCCAAGTATGCACGAGATAAGATTCGCCACTCCAACACCGATTGCCAAGCATATCCGCAGCGGGCAGGGCTGCTCTAAAGCGGTGTTTCGGTGTTTCGGCGGGACGGTGTTTCGGTTGGGATGACCCTAAAACCGAAAACCGCAGGGAATCCGAATTTAACGCAAAGGCGCAGCGCGGCAGAGCCGCAACTGATGTTAACCACGGATTACACGGATTACACGGATGGGGTATCCGTGTAATCCGTGTAATCCGTGGTCAACCTTCTTTGCAGCTTGCAAGCAAGTCGGACTATTGCAGTGCAAAGGCGCAAAGATTCGCAGAGATTTCTTTTTCTCTGCGATCTTTGTGTTCTTTGCGGTTAAATCAACTGCCGAATTTAGGATTACCGCTGCATGGCGCTTCATTTCACGGCCTCCTCGACCAATTTGATTTCATCGGCATAAGGATTCACCGCAGGCCGCTATCCTGGAGAAGCGCCCAAGGGGAAGCATCTGGAATCCTTGGATTTGCCGCCCGGCGACGTTGGGCCAGCTCCGTAGGAGCGACATGTTTATAGCGACCACCACGCCCCCGATCTTTTCCGCAAGCCCCGGAGGGGCGGCATGGCCTGTGCGAGATGGCACCATGCCGCCCCTACGGGGCTTGCGGAGATTTCGGTTGGGGCGGGCTATAAACATGTCGCCCCGCTGGGGCTGGTGAGCTTTGGCGGCCGCCCCCCCAGCCCAACGACCAGAATGAGCCGCAGAAGCCAGCCTCCACTGAACCATGACGGGTAACTGAGCTGAATGGCTGCCTCCTGTTGGCTCCACGCTCTTGTTCGGCAAGCGACCTGTAAGAAAACCGATTCTCACGGCAGCATTACGGCGCGGTAAAAGCTGCGTCCGTTAATAGCGTTTTGATCAATCCACAGATAAGGGCTGGCGGTGAGAAGCAGAGTATCTCTTGTTGTCCAGGTATTCATATCCGCCGATGTTTGTATTTGATAAGTGCGGCCCACCGTGCCGGTGATTCGCAGGCCCGGATAGGTATTCAATTGCAGGCTGGCCGGCGCAACGACTTCTGGCTGCCAATTGAACGTTATGTCCCGAATCCGATTGAAGCCGTTGTCGGCAATATAAATCAAGCCGTGCGAAGCGCAGGCGCCCGTCGCGTTGTAAAACCGCGCGAGATACCCAGGGCCGTCGGCATACGCGTTTTGGTATTGGTTAAAGACTCCCGCCAGGGTCACCACATTTGTTTGAGCGTCCATTCTTCGGATGCAACTGCCACAAACCAAGTAGAGGTTGCCCGCGTTGTCCGAGCACATTGCCGATATTCCACTAAACGCCGCGTTGGTTCCTACACCATCAGCGCTTGAATAATAAGAATTAGCTCTCCCGGCCAAGGTGGCTACATTCAGGGATTGGTCAATCCTGCGAATCGTGCCGTTTCCAGAATCCCAAACGTAGAGGTTGTAGGCCTGATCGCACGCGCGCGCCGTGGGGTTGTTAAATTGAGAGAAGACAGGCCCCTGGCCATCGAAGTTTCCAGGCGTTCCCGTGCCGGCAATGGCTTGCGCCGAACCATTGCTCGGATCGTAACGGTAGATCCTGTTTCCGCCTGAATAATAAAGTCGGTTGGCGGAATCGAAACAAAGCCCACTGGAAGTGCCAAGGTTCGTCAACCCCCCGTTCTCTATGGAGACGTAAGCGTTGGTGCTGATCGTCACAAGATAGGCAACGTTGCCATAATAGCCAGCTAGCAGGAGGAGCCAAAGGGTGTTGGCATGGTCAATCGCCATCGCGCCACTCGTACCCCAGGCCAGCGATGCGTTTGTCCCGTAAGCATTCAAATACGTTCCCCCGCCGGCAAAAGTTGTCACCGTTGCGCTCGGGGTGATCTTTCTTATTCTGGAATTTCCGCTGTCCCACACATACAGATTGCTTGCCGTGTCCGATACGACTTGCGCTGGACTGGAAAACTCCGTGAGCAAGCCTTGCCCGTCCACATAACCCGGAATTCCGAAACCAGCGAAGGCTTGAACGACAACGTTGTTTGTATCATAAGTCTGCGCATCCACTCGCAAACGTGACAGTGCGACCATTGCCAAAAGGAGAATCAGTCTTATGTAGTTCATAGAGGATTTAGGTTTGTTTCTTCTGCATGGATAATTGCCATTGCTAATTCTACAGGATGCTCACTTGAATGCCGAACAAGTGCTTAGACAGACCTGTCTATCTCCCCAATTAGGGATGATAGGCCAATAAATCCCCGCTGCTGATGAGTCCAGTCGCTTCATCATCGCCAAGGTTACTCCTCCTGGTTTCGGTTGTAAAGCCCCTTTTTCAAGCGGCTTGCCTCCGGCAGGCCGCGGCTGCCGTGCGCCTCCTCATCCAGGCAGTCCCGGAGCCGGGCCCAGCCCCTCCTTTCAGGCCTTTGTCCGAAGCCGCCCCACTGCCGAGCTGGCCGGCCAGGGGGTGCGCGGCTTCCTGTCAGACTTGGCCGTGCGGCAGCGCGTGGCCGCCTCGACGCAGAATCAGGCGTTTAACGCGCTGCTCTTCTTCTACCGAGTGCAAGTGTCAGTCCTCACTATTGACACACGAGCAAGACCTCCTGAGCTTGCGAAGGGGTTTGGGGAGGCTCGTTCTGGTCCCCGCAATTCATGACGTGGCACAATGCCTCAGGAGGCTCAATGCGCGGCTTGCTCGTCATGGGGATTCCATATCAGCACGCTCCGAAAGTGTCAATAGTGATGGGTGACACTTGCTAGGCCGCTCGTTAGGCAGCATCATTTTGACGCCTCGCGTGTCCTAATCCCAATTGTAACGTTTGTGGCTGAAACATTGGTACCGTTGATGGTGGTGGCTCCTAAATAAAATGTATTACTACCATCGGAAACCGCTACCGGCTTGCTGCCAGGCGGTAGCGTGGCGGAACTACTCGACGGCTCTTTGCTGCAACCGGTTCTCTTAACCCTTTGGACTGCGGGTGCCCAGCGAATGCCTGCGCTCGTGCGCGTGTTTGATGAGGCTGCCAAGCCCGACCAAAAGAGCCGCAGCGCCCAGGGCGATGACAACCTGTCCAACCCCCTGGCGGAGGGTGCTAGAGAAGCGCCAGCTATGCGGAGCAGGAGGCGCCCTGTCCTCCCAGTGGCAGTCCCCATAGATGACATTGCCGTCCAGCGGGCAAACGACGAGAACGTCGCTCTTGTTGGTGACATTGAGATTCGGACCAGTTCGCAAGCGGTAGGTCACGTTTTCCGGGCCGAGGCTTTGGAAATCCCGGGCCGGCTTGCGCTTCCGGTCCTTGGGACACACCAGCACCGCCGGATCGGCCAACTCGTTGGATATTACCCTGAAATGCAGCCAGGCATTGCTGTCGAAGCCGTCCTTACCCCGGCCGCACAGCTCGCGCGTGCCGCCCTCGTTAGTGCTCACGTTGAAGGGGTACTGGTCGTGATGAACTTGCGCCCAAGTTCTAAGTGCAAAGCCGATCATATGAGTTACGTTGCCCAAACATACATCCGGCTTGGAGCCGAGGTAAGCGGCAGGTCGGTGGGTAAGCAAGTCATGGGCGAGCAGCAGGGCGACGAGGAAGGCGAACCCTCCGGCCACCTGGCAAAGCGTTCCGGTCAGTCTC
>Ga0118677_10015236_pt1 | contig 10706 bp, 6 predicted proteins | sample AliMusrvi5mmetaG_FD_86154 | JGI IMG/M metagenome (GOLD analysis project Ga0118677, IMG submission 86154)
GTCGTAGAGTCCGTTCCCGGGTCCAAGGTGATCGCCGCCGTCGGCGACGAGGGGAAGGCGACCGTCAAACTCCGCATCGCCCAGCTGTTCGTCGACAACAAGAAGCCCGCCGAAGCCGGCGTCGTTCTCCGCGAAATCCTCGTCCAATACCCCGCCACCGCCGCGGCCACAACGGCCGGCAGCGTGCTGATTGCCATCAATCCCCTCAGCAGTCCTTCCGGCTCGGGTTTGACCCTCATCAGCTCTTCCTCCGGCGGTTTGTCAGGCGCGAATTACCTGCTCCTCAACAACAACAGCTACTCGCTCAACGTGAGCGACACCGCCGTTCAAATCAACTCAGGCGGCGCCGCTCCCCTGACCAGCGCCTATTGGCTTGGCGGGCAAATCCCGGCGGCCCCCACATCCATGGCGGTCTCCAGCTCGACCTCCAGCAACTGGGCGACGGATTCGATCGGCACTCCCGCAGGTGGTGTCGTCCCCGGTTCCGCATGTGATGTGTTTTTCTCCGCCACCGGTGCTGTTCAACAGTCGAACGTGGTTCTGACTGCGGACATGTCGGTCAACAGCCTGACCTTCAATGACACCACGCCAGTCACCATCGGCGTTGGAAGCACCCTGACCCTCAACAGCGCTGGCACCGGTGCTTCAAGTGCGATCAGCGCGAACCAAAGCGCCACCATCAACTGCGGTGTCGCACTTGCTGCGAACTCGACCTGGACTGTCGCCAGTGCGATGAGCCTGACGGTCGGCGGCGTGGTATCCGGTGGATTCAGCCTCTCGAAAGCCGGAGCCGGATCATTGACCCTCACCGGCGCCAACTCCTATTCCGGCGGAACCACTCTTGCCGCCAACAGCGGCTCGGTTCAGGCAATCATCACCCAAACGAGTTCCAGCTTGGGCACCGGCCCGGTCTTTGTTGACTCGGGCTCCTCCGTGCTCTTGACCGACACTTCGACGACGAACGTCACGAATGTTCCGATCATCGGCAACGTCGTCACCGGTAGCGGCTTGTTGCAGTTGCAATTTGCCGTCGGCGCGGCTGCGAGAAACACCTATCTGCCCAACGTGACCGGATTTGGCGGCACGATCCATTTGTCCACAGCGGGCGCCACGGGAGACAAGTGGAATGCGAGTGGCTTGGGCACGATCGCCGGGTCCCTGATTATTGACAGCGGCACGCAACTGTTTGTTTCTGCCGGGAACACATCCTTCACCGGCGGCATCACGCTCAATGGCACGGGCAACACTGAAACCCGGGGAGCCATTCGCATTGGCTCCGCGACCGCTGTCGTGGGTGGAAACATCACCCTTGCTAGCAGTTCCACCATTAGCATGGAAGCTGTCGGTTCCTCCCTCACTGGCAACATCAGCAGCGGCGCGGCGGGCACCCAAATCCTGACCCTCGGCGGCACCGCGTCTGTGGGCGGCACACTGAGCGGCATCATCGGTGGCGGCACCGGAACGCTCGCTGTGACCACGGCGGTCTCGGGAATTTACACCCTCACCGGAGTCAATACCTACACCAGTGACACCGTCATCAGTGCGGGCACCTTGACGATCGGCGGCGCGGGCCAGTTGGGTGCGGGCACCTACGCCGGGGCGATCAGCAACGCCGGCACGTTCACCTACAGCAGCACTGCGAGCCAAACGCTTAGCGGGATCATCAGCGGCACTGGCGCATTGAACAAGGGCGGTGCAAGCACCCTCATCCTCTCCGGAGCGAACAGCTACACCGGCAACACCGCCGTGAGCACCGGCACTCTGAACATCACCAACGCCTCCAACACCACCACCGGCGTCTTCATGATCGGCGCCGGCACGACCTTGAATCTGGCCAGCTTCTCCGATTACGGCGTGGCTAGCGCCATGGGCAGCCGCCTTCAGGCGTCCGAGACCAACAGCGCCACCGATGCCGCCACCAGCGGCATCGGCCTGCACTTCCAGGGCGGCACGCTGCAATACACCGGTTCCACGCCGCAAAGTACCAACCGGATGATCCGGATAAACAACACGACCACCAACACCATCGACGCTTCGGGCACCGGCTCCGGCACGCTTACCTTCACCGGCGCGGTGGCCCAAGTGAACCTGTTCGATACTGCCGGCACCCGTACCCTGAACCTAACCGGTAGCAACACCGGCTACAATACCTTCGGCATTGCCCTGACCAACCAGTCGAGCTCCGCGACGAGCCTCGTCAAGAGTGGTATCGGCACCTGGGTGCTTTCCGGCGCGAACACCTACAGCGGCAATACCGCAGTCAACGCTGGCACCCTGCTGGTCAATAGCCCGGGTTCATTGGATGTAACAAGCGCGGTAACTGTGAATAACACCAGCACCCTCGGCGGCAATGGCACCATCGGCGGCGGCGTCACGGTCAATAGCTCGGCCTCAATCAACCCCGGTACGGTCGGCGGCGTTGGCACTCTCGCCACTGGCAGCATCACCATTACCGGCACCTATGCCTGCGACATCAGCGGCGCAACCTCCGATCGTCTATCGGTCACCGGCAATCTCGACATCTCAGCCGCCACCCTGGCCGTCACTGCCAGCACGCCTACCGCCAGCAGCTACACCATCGCCAGCTACACCGGCACGCTCACCGGCACGAACTTCGCCACCATCAGCCCCGCCCTGCCCATCGGTTATTCGGTGAAAGTGGACACGGTGAACAAACTTGTTCTGTTACAAAAATCAGGCTATGACAGTTGGACATCCGTGAAGGGACTCGATGGCACCAACAATGGCAAGGCTCAGGATCCGAACAACAACGGCATCAGCAATCTCCTGGAATATGTGCTCAATGGCGATCCACTCAACGCGGAATCCCCGAGTGCCATCCTGCCGACGCTGAACACTACAGGCGCAAACTTCATCTTCAGATACACCCGCCGCCTTGATTCTACCACCGAGACAACGCAGACCTTCCAGTATGGCAGCGACCTCAGTGGATGGACTGACGTGATCATCCCCGCATCGGTCGGGACTGTGGGCGTTGTCGATGTGGCGGCCCCCACCGGAACCGATCCCAATCAGGTCGAGGTGGTGACTGTCACCATTCCCAAGGGCGTCAATACCGAGCTCTTCGCCCGTCTGAAGGCTGTGGCACCATAAGGACTTCTGGACTTGCCTCTCCAAGCGGGGGAGGCAAGTCCCTCCATGCGCCATTCCCCCAGTAGTAGGGCAGGTGGGGTCAGTCCTCGCACAGGAGGACTGGTTCCCCATCGGAACAGAGTCGCTTCCAGATCGACGGCGGGGAGCGCCGGCATCCTGCCGGCTGGGTTCGGCATCCTGCCGAACCCTCTGCGAAGAGCATGAGCATGAGCTAGGCGCCGCATATACTCGCGCCATAGGCAACCGGGCAAGATGCCCGGTCCACGGGGTTCGGCATCCTGCCGAACCCTCTGCGAAGAGCATGAGCATGCGCTAGGCGCCGCATATACTCGCGCCATAGGCAACCGGGCAAGATGCCCGGTCCACGGGGATCGGCATCCTGCCGAACCCTCTGCGAAGAGCATGAGCATGAGCCAGGCGTCGCATATACTCGCGCCATAGGCAACCGGGCAAGATGCCCGGTCCACGGGGATCGGCATCCTGCCGATCCCCGTGACCTAACGCGAAGCGAAAGGCTCACGAAATTATGATCGTCCTTCTCACTCGCCGCTGGTAAAGGTGAGTTCTTGTCGGCACGCATCTGCATGATCTCATCGTTCGTCTTCTTGTTATCGACCAAGGCATGCGCCCGCAGTCGCTTGATCTTTGTGAAGTGCCTGCTTCTAATTCCTTCGAGGAATGCGCGTCGCGGGTGGCAATTGACGCTTTCAAAGCGGCGGCGGCAAGTGGCGTGTTTGTGGATTGACTTCCGCGGGCCATTGTTCAGATTGTCCGTGCATCCTCCTTACTCACCATCCTATGAACCGCCAGCATTTCATCAAGACCGCCGCCGCCGCTGCCTTTGGCTTCCAATTCATTCCGCGCCGAATCCTCGGCGACGGCGTGAGCACGCCGCCGAGCCGAAAAATCAACTTGGCTGCGATCGGTTGCGGCGGACAGGCTGCAGCGGATTTAACCAACATGGCCGGTGAGAACATCGTCGCACTGTGCGACGTGGACGAGCGCCGCGCTGCGGGCATGTTTAACAAATACCCGCAGGCGAAGCGCTTCACGGACTTTCGCGTCATGCTTGAGGAAATGGGCGATAAGATCGACGCAGTGTTGGTGGGAACACCGGACCACACGCATGCGGTGGCTGCAATGACAGTGATGAAACATGGCAAACACGTGTTCTGTGAGAAACCTCTGGCACACACGGTGGCCGAGGCGCGCGCCATGCGCAAGGAGGCTAACGAACGCAAGCTCATCACCCAGATGGGCAATCAGGGGCACTCAACCGAAACTATCCGGCTGTTCCGCGAATGGATCCAAGACGGGGCCATCGGCAAAGTGTCAGAAATCCATTGCGGCTGCGATGCATTCATGGACGTGTATTCTCAGGTTGGCAACCTCGCCAAAGTGCGTGCCGAACGACCCGACGTCCCCAAGGAACTCGCTTGGGACTTGTGGCTTGGGCCTACCAAGGAACGTCCGTACAATCCCGCCTATCTGCCTTTCAACTGGCGCGGATGGACACAGTTCGGCGGCGGTTGCATCGGCGACTGGGTCTGCCATGTGGTCGATCCCTCGTTCTGGGCGCTGGACCTCGACATGCCGACTTCAATTCTAGCCGAAACCGAAGGCTACGATCCAGACAAGGACTATGATACCTATCCGGCAGGCACGAAGATCACCTACGAATTCCCAGCCAAGGGCCAGCGCGGTCCCGTGAAAATGATTTGGTTCGACGGCAAGTGTACCATCCCACGGCCCGCGGAATTGCCGGAAGGCAAGAACGTCGTCGGCACCGGCGCGGTGGTTATCGGCGACAAGGGAAAAATCATGCACGGTTCGCACGGTGCGGGCGGAGTGCGCCTGATCCCTGAGGCAGCAATGCAAGCCTACAAACGCCCCGACAAATCTATTCCTCGCATCAAGGCTGGCCACTATGGCGATTGGCTCGATGCTATCCGTGAGGGCCGGCAAGCCAGCTCGCCCTTCGATTACGGCGCGCGGCTGTCCGAGGTTGGATTGTTAGGAATTGTCGCTATCCGCATGAGTGGACAAAAACTTATCTATGACGAGAAGGCGATGAGTTTCACTAACAACGAAGCTGCTAACAAATTCCTTTCACCCCAATTCCGCAACGGTTGGACGCTGTGATGAGTGGACCGGCAGATTTTCAGTGAGTCTTTTTCCAGTCATGCTTTCGCACATCCAACCGTATCTGCCGGAAATCGTCTCAGCCATTATCGCGCTTGGGGTTGGTTGGTTGCTGACGCAACTGATCGCCTCGAGCAAACTGGCGGCAGCCAAGGAGCGTCTGAAAGCCGAAGAGCGGCGGGCCGCAGAAATCGAGGCCCGTCTTGCCTTGGCAACCAATGACGCCCAGCGCAACGAGCAGGAAGCCCAGTCGTTCCGCAACCAACTCACCGAAAGCCGCTCGCGCCTCGACGCCGAAACCAAGGCTGCCGCAGAAAAACAAGCACTGCTAGAACGCGCCGAACTCAAACTCGCCGACACCTTCAAAGCCCTCTCTGCCGACGCACTCCGCTCCTCGTCGGAACAATTTTTACAACTTGCGAAAGCCTCGCTCAGCGTCCACACCGAGGAGGCTAAGGGCGATATAGAAAAGCGCCAGACCGCCATTGCATCACTCGTCCTACCGGTGGCCGAGAGCCTTGGAAAATTTGAGTTGCGCCTCGGCGAAATCGAAAAAAGCCGAGCCGATGCGTATGCCGAGTTGCGCACCCAGGTTCGCTCGCTCGGCGAGGGGCAGCTTGGTCTTCAGCGCGAAACCGCCGCTCTGGTGCGGGCGCTTCGCCAGCCCACCGGACGCGGTCAATGGGGCGAGATGCAATTGCGCCGGGTGGTGGAGTTGGCCGGCATGCAGGAGCACTGCGACTTTGAAACCCAACATACCACCACCAACGACGAAGGAAAAAACCTCCGACCCGACCTCATCGTGCGGCTGCCCGGTGGCAAAACCATCGTGGTGGACTCCAAAACGCCGATGGATGCTTACCTCGACGCACTGGAAACCAGCGATGAGGCGATCCGCGAGGAGGCGCTGCTTCGCCACGCCCGCCAAGTCCGCACCCATATCCAACAACTTTCCTCGAAGAACTATACGGCCCAATTTGCCCACGCGCCCGAGTTCACCGTGTTGTTTCTGCCCAGCGAATCGTTTTTCTCCGCCGCTCTGCAATGTGATCCGGGCCTCATCGAACGCGGCGTGGACCAAGGCGTCATCCTAGCTACGCCGACCACCCTGATAGCCTTGCTGCGTGCGGTCGCCTATGGCTGGCGCCAGGAGTCCATCGCCGAAAACGCCCGCGAAATCTCCTTGCTCGGCCGCTCCCTGCACGAACGCCTCGGCAAACTCGCCGAGCACTTCTCCAAACTCGGCCGAGCCCTCGGCACGGCTGTCGATCATTACAACAGCGCCATCGGCTCCTACGAAACCCGCGTCCTCATCAGTGCCCGCAAATTCGAGGACCTCAAAGCCACCCCGCAAGCTGCCTCCATCACCCACCTCGAGCCTATCGACAAGGTCCCGCGCTCGCTCCAATCCTCCACGCCGCAGTTAGCTGGTGAATCGCTCAACACACTCGGCCTTGCGCTATCTGATCGGAACACAGGCATCCTGCCTGTGATGGAAGGCAGCGCTTCCAGCCTGTCCGCACATGAAACGACAGGCTGGAAGCCCGTCGTCCAAGACAGGCAAGATGCCTGTCCTCCTGTTATACTATCATTATCGGGAGAGCCGCCGCCATCCGCCCTATCCGCCGCGCCGTTATATCCCATCATCCCCACTCCTTCAGCCGACGATTTTGGTTTTCTCTCCGAGCCCGACGACGATTTTTCGTTCGTCCAGCCACCCCCGCCCAGTGTCGGCAATGCTGCCGACGACCTCCGAGGGGGATGTGTGTTAGGGGACGCGTAAGTCTGAAATTGCCGTCAAGTGCAGGAGTCGCTCAAGTGTATTTATCGGATTTTAGGGGCGTGTCTATGACCGCCGATGCTCCCTGAATCGCCAATGAGCCCGTGACTCGATAAGTGGCATCTTATGCACACCGGCGGTCACAGACACGTCGCTACAATCCACCTCAGATAGTCGGTTTGCCTGCGACTCGAGCTCCGCCAAAATCATTGACTGGGGGGCAGAGAAATAGTTCATGAGCACTTGTGAGTTCTGTGGCTATTCAAAGCGAAACGCTTTCGTGCGCTGTTGGTGGAGTGGGAAGCGACCGCCGGTGGCGCGGCGGATCGGATCAAACAGGCTGTCCATGCCCACCGCCTTGATTTCACACACATGCGCCATCAACTCGCCGAGTCGGCCTTTGGGAAACCCGCGTTCCTTGAACCACTCCAGATACTCAGGAGGCAAGTCGATAATCGGCACACCGCGCGGCGGATAGGCCTTGCTCCCGAACTTGCCGAAAGGCATGTGGGTATTGCCGATCTCCCCTAACAGGTTGCGAAAATCCTCTCGGTCAATCTCAGTGAAGTCCATGGCAATGGCGGAGGAAACGACACTTGCCAAGTGTCGTGTGAAGAAGTGAGGATAGGGAGGCGCGGCAGCCTGCAAGAGGGGAACGGGCGATCCGCCCGTTTGCCAATGCATAGAAAGAGCAAGGCGGGCTTAGCACATCGGCAGGCGCGGTGCATGACCCCGCGTCACACACGGGCAGGCTGCCCGTGCCCCCCTGTGTGCACGGCCTGCGCAGCCACGCAACTTGCATCACGCGTAGCTGCGGATAGATACGTGGACGTCCTCGAACTTGAGGGGTTCCTTATGCAGCACTGGGGCGGCGTCCGGGCCCTTGTACTCCCAGGCAGAGACATGGGAGAAATTTGCGTCATCGCGTTTGGCCTCACCGGGCTGGGTGTTGCCTGCGATCACATCGGGGTCCTTGTCGAAGAACTGGTGTTCGAGGCGGAAATGACCGCCGCAGGATTCCTCGCGGTCGCGGGCATCGTAACACATCACTTCGGCGAACTCGAGGAAATCGGCGACGCGTCCGGCCTTTTCGAGTTCCATGTTGGCATTTTCGCCGGATCCGGGGATGCGCACGTTTTTCCAGAACTCTTCGCGGATGGCGGGGATGCGGCCCAGTGCTTCGGTTAGACCTTCGCGGGTGCGGGCCATGCCGCAATGGTTCCACATCGTCATGCCAAGTTCGCGGTGGAAGGAATCCACGGTGCGTCGGCCTTGGATGGCTAGCAATTTGGACGTGCGTTCGCGCACCGCCACTTCGGTTTGCTTGAACTCGGGCATCGCGGTGGTGATGCTGCCGGGCTTCTGCGTGACCAGATAGTTGGCGATGGTGGTGGGGATAACGAAATAGCCGTCGGCCAGGCCCTGCATGAGGGCCGATGCGCCGAGGCGGTTGGCACCGTGATCGGAGAAATTCGCCTCGCCGAGCACATGCAGGCCGGGAATGTTAGACATGAGGTTGTAATCCACCCACAAGCCGCCCATCGTGTAGTGGACGGCTGGATAGATCATCATTGGCAGTTTGTAAGGATCCTCGCCAGTGATTTTCTCATACATCTGGAACAGGTTGCCGTAGCGAGAGCGGATGGTGCCCTCGCCGAGGCGTTTGGTGGCATCGCGGAAATCGAGGAACACGCCGAGGCCGGTGGGGGCGACGCCGCGGCCATCGTCGCAGGCTTCCTTGGCGGCGCGGGAGGAAATATCGCGCGGTGCAAGGTTGCCGAAAGACGGGTACTTGCGCTCAAGATAGTAATCCCTGTCATCTTCCGCCACATCTGCTGGATTGATCTGCCGCTTCTGCAGTTTTTGGGCGACTTCCTGGTTTTTTGGCACCCAGATGCGGCCGTCGTTACGAAGGGATTCGGACATCAGGGTGAGCTTCGACTGGTAATCGCCGCTCACCGGAATACACGTCGGGTGAATCTGGGTATAGCATGGATTGGCAAATAAAGCACCGCGCCGCGCCGCACGCCAAGCAGCGGTGACGTTGCAACCCATCGCATTGGTGGAGAGGAAAAACACGTTGCCATAGCCGCCAGTGGCTAGAATCACGGCGTCCGCCGCATGACTTGTGATCGCGCCGGTAGCCAGATCTCGCACCACAATCCCCTTGGCGTGACCATCGACGAGTACCATATCTAGCATCTCGCTGCGCGGATACATGGTCACCCCGCCCTTGTGAATCTCCTTTTCCAACCCCTGATAGCAGCCGATAAGCAATTGTTGGCCGGTCTGGCCGCGTGCATAAAACGTGCGCGATACCTGGGCACCGCCAAACGAGCGGTTATCTAGCAACCCGCCGTATTCGCGGGCAAAAGGCACACCCTGGGCGACGCATTGGTCGATGATTGCGTTGGACACCTCCGCGAGTCGATAGACATTGCCCTCGCGAGCGCGAAAATCCCCGCCCTTGATCGTGTCGTAAAACAGCCGCCGAACCGAGTCGCCATCATTCTGATAGTTTTTTGCGGCGTTGATCCCGCCCTGGGCGGCTATCGAGTGGGCGCGGCGCGGGCTGTCCTGATAGCAGAAGCATTTCACCTGATAGCCCATCTCGGCGAGCGAGGCGGCAGCGGCACCACCGGCCAAGCCGGAGCCGACGATGATGACGGAGAATTTGCGTTTGTTAGCCGGATTGATGAGCTTCGAGTCCATCTTATGCTTGGACCATTTCTGCTCAAGCGGACCGGATGGGGTTTTGCTGTCGAGGATCATAGGAGTGGGGAGTAAGAATTGAGGATAGGATTAGGCCTTGCCGAAGCCGAAGAGGATGGCGATAGGAATGGAGATGAAACCGAGCCAGATGACCCAAGCGTAACCCAGCGACACACAGCGCAGGACCCCTTCGCTTTTCTTAAATCGCAGCCCGAGGGTCTGAAAAATCGAGGCGACCCCGTGGCTCAGGTGGCTGCACAACAAGGTCATTGCTAGGATATAGAAGAAATTCGCGGGCAGCCAATTGAAGCCGTCGATAGTCATTTGCCAGGCGTCGTGGCGGACGAGTTTTTCGCCGTTGAGCATCACGGTTTCCTTGTAGCGAGCGAGAGTGTCGTATTCGTTGCCCACCCGCATGGTGAAATGGAGCATGTGATAGATGAAGAACGCCAGCAGCGTGAGGCCGGACCAAATCATATTGCGAGACGACAGGGTGGCTTGGATGACAGTCTGACACTCGTATGGCATGCGGGCGGCGCGGTTTTGGAGGGTGAGACTGATGGTGGCGGCCACATGGAGCGCCAGCGCAGTGAGCATGAAGGCGCGGAACAGCCAGATACCGGCACCGTGGATCATGTGATGGAGGAAATACGCGTAGTCGTTAAAGGCCTCGCGACCTACGAACACCAGCAGATTGCCCACCAAATGGCCGGCGAGGAATAACACCAGAAACGCTCCGGTGAAGGCAACTATGAGTTTTTTCCCAATCGAGGAGGTCCAAATGGCGGCGAGGCTGGCGATAATGGCATTCATGGCAGGTTAGAAATCGGACGGAGTGGCCGCCATCGGCGGGCAGGCAGGAATAGGCACTCGCTCGCAATTTGACAAGCCCAAGCCGTCAAGCCGGCAGAATCGGTCAAGTGAAAGGCAGGATATGCGCGGTGGGGTGCCCGCCGCA
>Ga0118677_10015237_pt1 | contig 10706 bp, 6 predicted proteins | sample AliMusrvi5mmetaG_FD_86154 | JGI IMG/M metagenome (GOLD analysis project Ga0118677, IMG submission 86154)
GCGCCGCACACCGGAGCTGGCGGCCGCCTGCCGCAAATTCCTCGACGCCCGCGGCGACAATAGCACGGGCTGGGCGTTGGCGTGGCGGATGAATTTATGGGCACGGCTCGGGGACGGCGACCGCGCCTATCAGTTGTTCACCCGGCTCCTTCGCCCGACCGCTGACAGTAATTTTAACATGTCGAATGGCGGCGGCTCCTACGCCAACCTGTTTGACGCGCATCCGCCGTTTCAGATTGATGGCAATTTTGGTGGCTGCGCTGGGATTGCGGAAATGCTGTTGCAGAGTCATGAGCAGCCGGAGGAGGGTAGGGAGCAGCGGTCAGCAGTCAGTGGTCAGCAGGCGGAGTGCTACATCATCCACTTGCTGCCGGCGCTTCCGGCGGCTTGGCCAAGCGGTCGGGTCACAGGCCTGCGGGCACGGGCTGGGTTCGAAGTGGACATCGAGTGGCGGGATGGCATCCTGAAGAGTGCCTTCGTCCGCAGCCAGCGCGGCGGTCCGTGTTGCGTCCGATGCTCCGCCGCAGCCGGTCTACGATTACGGGTCGTTGCCGACGAAGCCGCCGCTCCAACGCTGTTGACGACACCGGCTGAAACGGTCGCGTTCGTGACTGCGGCCGGCCACGTCTACCGGCTCACACCCGAAAAATAAGCGCAACCGAGCGCTCGTCAAACCGGCCGCACCCAATGGCATCGAGGTCAATGGTCGCTTTTGGTCTGCAGCGGTCGACATTCGCAACAGGTTCATTGGTAGCTTGTCGAAACTGCGGCAGGCCGTTTGGTATTTGACGGCGAATCGGCCCCTCCTTACACTCCGCGCCAATGGTATTGTCAGCAATTGAGGTAACGAGATGATTACAGAAGTAACGATCAGCAACTACAAAAGCCTCGGCGAGGACGTGCGTGTGCCGCTGGGCGCGATGACCGCGCTGGTGGGCGCAAACGGTTCCGGCAAGAGCAATATGGCAGACGTGTTTCGGTTCGTCGCGGAATCACTGACCATGGGTTTGGAAGCGGCGATTGCCAGTCGTCACGGAATCAAAGCGGTGCGGCGTTGGAGTTCGGGCCACCCCAATAATGTTTTGATCCAGATGCAGATTCGGGAGCCAACCTTTCAAGGATCATATGAGTTCACTTTGGGCGGCAGCAACGTCGAAGACTATCGGGTGAAATCGGAAACCGCAGCCATCATGCGAACGGACATCGGCACGATGGATAAGTTCAGGCTGGTGGAAGGCAAATGGAAGGAAGGACCAGAGAACTTGCGCCCCAAGGTGACCGGACAAAGTCTCGCGCTGACCTTGCTGGCCGGTGATGAGCGGTTTGCACCGCTGGCCGAGGCGCTGAAAAATGTTCGCGTCTATTCGGTGTTCCCAGACACGCTACGCGAACCACAGAAGCCGGATTCCGTGAAGCCGATGAAGCAACATGGCGAGAACTGGGCCACGACATTGCAAGCACTGAGCAGTAACGGCGGCGCTGGGGAATTAAAGGCCGGCTTGGCCAAGTTGACCGGGGATGTCCGCGACTTTCGTGTGCGGCAGATCGGTGGCTACCTCAACGCCGAGTTCCTGCATGAAACACCCCGCCGGCGAGTCAAAGACCGGCAAAAGTGGTTTGAGTGCGCGCAGGAATCGGATGGCACACTGCGGATGGCCGGGATTATTACCGCCCTCGTCCAAGACCCGCCGCTGACATTGATCGGGATTGAGGAACCGGAACTGACAGTGCATGTCGGCGCAATTCCACTCTTGTACGACTATCTCAAACAAGCGTCGCGGCGCGAGCAGGTCTTGCTCACCACGCACAGTATTGAGTTGCTTGAACTGCTGGATGTGGATGACATCCGTGTGGTAGAGCGACGGACCGGCGTGACCACGGTCGCCGGGGTCCGCCACGACCAACGGGACGCTGTGAAACAGCGGTTGCTGACCGTCGGCGAGATCATCAGTATGGAAGGCGGTTTGCAGCCCGAACTTCCGCTGCCCGAAAGCCCGTCCAAGCCGGAGCATTGAATGGGACGCGGGTACCTTGTGGTCGAGGGCCACGGTGATGGCCAAGCGGCGTTGAACTTGGTCTACCGTCTTTGGGACGATCTGCGATTGCCAAAATTGCATTGGGCTGATCCGATTCGCGGGAAGAACCTGCACCAAGAGCGCGGTATTCAGAAGGCCTGTCAATTGGTACGCTCCAAACCGGATGTGGCGGCCTTGCTGCTGCTGCGCGATGAAGACGATGGCTGTCCGAAAGTCATCGCCCCACAGACAGGCGTCTGGGTGCGTGGACTGCATTTGCCTTTTCCGTCGGCGGTCATTTTGGCGCATCGTGAGTATGAGGCATTCTTCCTGCCTTGCATCCCCATCATCGCCGGGCGAAAACTTAAAGGGCCAGGAAATCTGGAACGGCCAGGCTTGTTTGCCGGCAGTGTTTTTCACGGCAACCCAGAGCACATTCGGGGAGTCAAAGAGTGGTTGTCAGCGCACATGCCGGCGGGTCACTCCTATAAACCCACGGTCGATCAGCTCCCGATGACACGCCTGATTGATTTTAAGACGCTGCGCCAATCTGAGCCGCCATTGCCTTGCTTCGGCTCGCTGGAAAGAGCCTTGTCGTTTCTCGCCGAACAGATCCGGACAAACAAGCGTCAGACATATCCTCACTGACGCAACCTCACTAACCCCCCAATGAAGACAATCACCATTCACGCCATTTTCAGTGCCCATCTGGATCCGGTCTGGATGTGGCCCTGGACGGCTGGACTCGATGAAGCCCTCGCGACAAGTCGCAGCGCTTGTGACCGGCTCGACGCGCACCCGGAACTTTTCTACACGCAGGGTGAAGCCTGGGTTCTCGCCATGGTGGAACGCGCGGATCTGGCGTTGTTCCGGCGGATTCAGGCGCATGTGGGTGCCGGGCGGTGGGAGATCGTGAACGGCTGGTGGGTTCAACCGGATTGTAACTTTCCGACAGCCGAAGGACTCCAGCGCCAGATTCTCGCAGGCGTGACGTGGGTTCGCCAGCGGTTTCAGGTGACGCCGCGTACGGGGTTCAATCCGGACAGTTTTGGCCATTGCGCGAAGCTGCCGGAGATTCTCCGCGCTGGCGGACAAGATCGGTATGTGTTCATGCGTCCGCAGGAACACGAACTGCGTCTGCCAGCCCGCCTGTTTCGGTGGCGGTCGCGGAACGAAGGGCCGGCGGTAACCGCCTTTCGCATCGCCGGTAGTTACATGAACGGGATGGACGTGAATCTCTGGATGGGCAGCATCGAAAATGCGCTGCAGGAACTGCCCCCGAATTGCCACCATACGCTGTCGTTTTTCGGCGTGGGCGATCATGGCGGCGGGCCGACCGAACGGATTGTGCGCTGGGTCAAAGAAAACCCGACCATCATTCCCGGCGCGCGTTTGGAGTTTTCGACCATCGGTCGGTTTTTCGATGCTGTGGCGGCTGAGCGGCTGGTACTCCCCGAGGTCGTGGGCGAACTGCAGATGCACGCGATCGGTTGTTATACGGTCGTGCGCGCCACGAAGCAGGCACTCCGCCGCGCCGAACACGGCCTGCTGCGCGCCGAGGCTGTGGCGGCGGCGGAAGACCAGGGTCGGTTGGCGGAGGCTTGGCAGTCTGTGCTCGCCCATCAATTTCACGATACACTGGGCGGTTCTTCCATTCCCGTGGCGTACGAGTTTGTGGATGCGCAACTTGGCGGCGCAGCCGCGGTCGCGGAAGAGGTGACCGCGTACGCCATCCGCCGGCAGATGGCCAAACTGCCCGCTGACGAGATGCCGCGTCTCGTGTTGGCCAATCCCGGTTCGCATAATTTTGCCGGTTGGGCGGCCGGGACGGTCTATTTGGAAGGGGCTGCCTGGTGTCGTCAGCCCTGGCGACTTGTGGACGAGGCCGGTCGCGAAATTCCATTTCAAGATGTTCCAACCGGGGCCGGTAATGCCAAAGGTTGGCTCTGGGATCTGCGTCGACTCCTTGTCAAAACAGCAATTCCCGCCAACGGTCTGGCGGTATTCCGCCTGGATTTGTCGGCCCCGTCGGCACCGGTTGCGGCTCAGGTCCGGGTGACGGAAACCAGCACTCTCGTGAATGATGCGGGTGTCGCGGTTGCACTTTCATCTTCGCGGCCACTTCTGAAATGCGCTGGCGTGAAAATGGCGGAGGTTGCATTTCACCTGCTGGATGATCCGTCGGACACATGGAGTCACGACCTCGACCGATATGCCGAAGGACCATTTCAGGAAGCTGTTTGGGGGGCTCCCCGCGTGCAGGACAAGGGACCGCTGCTCGCCTCGATTTTACAGGATGGCACAATCGGAACCAGCCGGTTGTCGGCGGAGTGGCGGGTCTATGCTGGTGAAACATGGGCCGAACTGATCCTTGACGTGCTGTGGGCTGAGCGTTTCACAGTTCTCAAACTCGTAATGCCGGGGAGTGGTACGCCGCAGCGCTTCGACGGCACGCCGGGAATGGCGTTGCAGCGCGCCAACGATGGCGTGGAACGGCCGCTGCAAGATTACACGTGCCTCGGATCGCTCGGGGTGGTTTGTCCAGACGTCTATGCGCTGGATGCCACGCCGGACCGGACGCGATTCACCCTGCTGCGCTCGCCCTACATGGCCCACCATCAACCGCAGGGCGAGTTCCCGTCGGCGGTGGTGGCAGACCAAGGATCACACCGTTTCCGGTTCCGGTTCTTCCTCCAGACGCCCGCCGTCGAAACACTGGCGGCCCACGCGCTCGCGCTGCTGCGGCCGCCGCTCACCGCAGAATTGACACGGGGCATGAAAGCGCGCTGGACTGAATACTGTTCGGCGACAGGCATTCTGCAATAGAGTCGAGAATCACTGTTGAACAGGCGCCCCGCCTGTTTGCCGGTAGTAGGACAGGCGTCTCGCCTGTCTATTCAATTAGTTGGACAGGCGTCTCGCCTGTTTGTTCAAAAGCCTGACAGGCAGGACGCCTGTCCTACTAACAAATACGCAGGCTGCTCGTTCTACGATTACGGTACGAGGTAATCAGGCCGTTGACGACGGCGCTTTTTGATGGAGCTTGAAAGAGCCGGACCAATTTACTAGAGGAGTTGCCCATGCCAACTTATCCATTCCTGACGATGCGGTTGTGGGAACAGCACAAGGACCCGGCAGTGTTGGCCGAGTATTTGCGATTGCTGAAACGCCGGCGGGGCGCTTGCGACGAGGTCTGGTTTGCCACGGATTACGGATTCCCGCCGGTGGCCATTCATCAGCAGGCGGCGGCGCAGATGGCCGTGGCGGCAGAAAAGGTCCGCGCGACCGGCTTCGTTGCCTCCCTGCAAATCAGTAATACCCTCGGCCACGGCTCTTACCTCAAGTACCTGGATTTTCGCGGAATCACATGGCAACGGATGACCGGCCCGGATGGCGGAGTCGCTCCGTATTCCAATTGCCCGCGCGACCCGGCCTTCCATGATTATTTGCAGGAGACGTTGCGCGCGTACGTGGCTTGGAAACCGGCCAGTGTTTGGATCGACGACGATCTGCGAATGCAGAACCACGGTCCGGTGGACCACGGTTGTTTCTGTCCCCGCTGCCTCGCGGAGTTTGGCAGCGGTATCGGGCGAACCTGGTCGAGAGAAAAATTGGTCAAGGCAATCACCGCCGGCAATAATATTGCCCTCCGACGAGCGTGGCTTAAATTCAGCCGGCAAAGTCTGGGACGGCTGACCGGTGTCATCGCCCGCGCCGTGATCGCGACCGCACCGGCGGCGCGGCTGGGGTTCCAGCACTGTGATACCTGTGGCGCCGGCTACAACGGGCCGGATTGGAAGCATGTGTTCGGTGAACTGGCACGGGTCAGCGGCCGGCCGGTGGGCAGTCGACCCGGCGGCGGTTTTTACACTGACCACAGCCCGCGGGGCATGCTCGACAAAGCCATTTTTATCGCGCAACAAAACAGCCGGTTACCGGCGTGCGTCGACGACTGCCGTGCCGAAGTGGAGAACCTGCCCGGCGCAGTGACCGGCAAGAGTGCGCAGGGGACCGTGTTGGAATCAACTCTGGCCCTCGCGTACGGCTGCACCGGGCTGACGTTCACGCCGTTGATGTTTACGCATGAAGAGACGGCATGGCACGACCGGGTGCTGGCAAAAATTGCTGCATGGCGACCTTTTTGGCTTCGCTATCTGGCGGCCAATCGGGGCACCGCGGCGGCCGGTCTGGAGATCGCACTCAGCCGGCAACATGCCGAACGTCCGCTCAAATCCGGGGAATGGGCCTTTGCGTGGGGCGCCTGCCACCTTTGGAATATTCCGCAATTGACGACCTTGGGCCTGCCGTTGTGCTGGGGGGATCAACAGGCCGTTGCAGTTCTCTTGCATCCGGCGGCCTCCGACGGGTTGTCCGAAAAAGAGTTGCGGAGTCTGCTGCGGCGCGGCGTGCTCACCGATGGCGAGACAATTCGCCGATTACAAGACCGCGGACTCGGGCACCTGTTACCGGTCGAAGCGCAACCGGCCAGTGAGCGGGATCTCGTTGAGCGGTTTACTGACGACCCACTCAATGGCGCGTCCGCCGGCCGACTCGTGCAGTTGACGGGATTGTCGGGTGGCTTCCAGCCTTGCATCCTGACCGCCAAGACCGCAGCCGTGCGCAGCCTGAGCCGGTACGAGTGGTCGGATGGATCAGCCGGTGGAATGTCGGTCAGCGTGGCAACGACACCGGGTGGCGGCCGGTTGGCAGTTTTCGGGAACACTTTTTGGGAGCCGGTGGTGACCATGGCGCGGCGGGCGCAAATTCTGGCGGTGGCGGATTGGATCAGCCGCGGGCGGCTGCCGGTAATCGTGGAGACACCCGGTCAGGTCATGGCGGTGCCACGAACGGATCGGCACGGCCGACTGCGGAGCGTGTTGCTGCTGAATTGCAGTCTGGATCGCACCCCGGCGCTCCAGGTCCGACTGCGTCGGCCGGCCGGCGCGCGGTATTCATGGATTCGTCCCGAGCGAAAAGAGCCGGTGCCAGTACAGGGAATTCAAGTCCTGTCGCAGACTGAAGTTCAGGTTGTTATCCCGCCATTGGATCCGTGGAGCCTCGGCGTCTTGTTGGTCGAAGGAAGAAAATGAAGGGTACCTCCGGTAACTGGTTTTTTAATGTAGGCCGCTTCTGTGAAGCGGCGGATTTGTTGAGTGAGTTTGGTGTTAATTTTGACCCTATGCCGCCCGGAGGGCCACGCTCCGTCGTGGCCGCAGCGATGAGACAAACGGACGCGACGGGCCGCCGCGCCGTAGTGGCGCTATGGCCACGCAGGCGGGAGCGCGTCCCTCCGATTTTAAACACGCTCTTAGGGAAAGCGCCGACTCGCAGAGTCGGCCTACAAATTTTTTTTGAGTTTGCGGAGGTACCCTGAACAGAATCACACGTACCGAATGGCCGATTGGTTTTTGTGCAATCAATAATCTTGCAACACATTCGCGGGTCAAGTAATTCATCAGCAATCCAGTCAATTATCAACAGGACCAATCTATGCCAACTCCAGCCGAACAAGCCTATTTGGACAGCGTCGAACAAAGCAGCGCCCGCCGCGCGCAGTGGTGGAAGGATGCCCGGTTCGGCATGTTCATCCACTGGGGCTTGTACTCCCAATTGGGCCGCAATGAATGGGTCATGAATCTCGAGCGGATCCCGATTCCCGAATACGAGAAGCTCGCTGACACCTGGAAGCCGAAACCGCACTGCATGCGCGAATGGGCCGCACTGGCCAAGAAAGCCGGGATGAAATACCTGGTCTTGACCACCAAACACCACGAAGGTTTCTGTCTCTGGGACACAAAGCAGACCGCCTTTAATGCCGTGCAACGCGGTCCGCATCGGGATCTGGTACGGGAATATGTCGCAGCGGCGCGCGAAGCCGGTCTCAAGATTGGTTTTTACTATTCACTCATGGATTGGCATCACCCGGATGGAATCCGTTGCGCCAAGGACGAAGCGGCCCGGCTGCGGTTTGTGGAGTTCACGCAGGGCTGTGTCCGGGAGTTGCTGAGCAATTACGGCAAGATTGATATTCTCTGGTATGACGTGTCATGGCCGCTCACTTCGCCACAAGCGTGGGATAGTTTTCGGTTGAACGCGATGGCGCGGAAATTGCAGCCGCACATCTTGATCAATGATCGCGCGCAAATTCCTGAGGACTTTGGCACGCCGGAGGAACACATCAAGCCGGCCGCCGGTGATCGCGCCTGGGAAGCGTGTATGACTTTTAACGGTTCCTGGGGTTGGCAGCAGACCCCCCCCGAGGACTGGCTTTCCGCCCGGCGGGTGATCGATATGCTGCGCACCTGCACCGCCGCCGGCGGCAACCTGCTCCTGAATATCGGGCCGCATCCGGATGGGACGGTTCCGCGCGAGGCAACGGAGCGGCTGACTGCCGTTGGTAAATGGCTCAAGATTTACGGGGATGTGGTCTACGGCAAGGTTGACCGGGTGTCAGGATTGACGTCCGCGGTTGGCAACTGGACCGGGAAAAACAACCGCTATTACTATTGGTGCTCACGCTGGCCGGGTCGCAAATTGGGCATCGGCGCCCTGACCGGCAAACTGGCATCGGCGCGGCTGTATCCCCGCGGCAAAAAATTGTCATTCATTCAAATGGCCGACCGCCTGGTCATCGAGGGGTTACCGGAGAAATGTCCGGATAAAACCAACCAGATCGGGATGATCGAGCTGAAGTTCAAGACGCCGCCGCACCAGATGTTCAACACTGGGCCAGTCGCACCGGATGTTCCGTTTGTGGATCTGTCCGGCAAGTGGGTGTCGCCCTTTGTGAATAGCTGGAAGGTCTCCAAGTTGTTGCCAAAAACGGGCAACGTGATGACTGCCAGAAAAGTCAAACTCAGTGACAAACTCGTTTGGAAGACGGTTCGTGCCGGGCAGCCGGAAGGGTTTATCAGCATTCACGATGTGCATGGGGAACAAGATGGGCTTGTTTATCTCGGCAATGTTTTCCAGGCACCGCGCACGGGCGTGTGGACATTCTATCTCGGCCACGACGGCGGCGCCAAAGTGTTCGTTGACGGCAAACCGGTGTTAACCGTCCCCGAGCAGCTGAACCCGGCAGTACCCGGTCGGTCGAAAGTCGATCTGCCACTCGCCAAGGGACCACACGAGATTGTGATCGCCTTCGACACGGCCAATGGCCGAGGGTGGGGGATCTTTGTCTGTTTCGGAATCCCCAAAGAACAACGCAGCAAAGACAAACCCAGGTTTCCGGAAGCGGTGTAAGCCTAATAAAAGTAAGAAAGATCAGGTATAACTATGCGATCAATCAAACGGGGCGTTCTGTGTGTTTTCGGCAGTCTACTTCTTGCGGCGGCAGCTCCGGCCGCCCCCACTGTCGAATCGGTGATCACGATTACCAATGTCGAAACCGCCGTTCTCGACCCGGCCAATTGGGATAAACCTTTTCCGGGGCAGCGCTATTTCGATGCGATCCGGCCCCTGCTGGTCCGGTTCCCGGGGGCCGCGGAAACCATTCTCGCCAAACTGCACGAAGGGTATGCCATCGATAAAGCGGAACTGGTGCTCGACTGGGAGAAGCAGGAGGGCGCGGGGCCAGAGCGCGGCCGCGCGGGTTGGGGGTCCGAGGGCGAATACACCCAGCGCCCCGGCGAGTGGTCGGCCCTGGCCCGCGGCGTCTTAAAACCGTGGAGCGCGGTCACCAGCAATAATGCTCCCACGGCCAATGCCTTTATCAATGGCGCCGGCTTCTGGGATAAAATCTGCGGCTGGTCCGATGGCAAAGATCGTTTGGCCAAGGTTTGTGGTCCACTGCCATTACACGCCAAGAGTCCCCAGGCGGCCATTGATGTTACGAGTGCACTGGCGGATTCGAATTACGGCCGCGACCTGGGTGCCCGCTTGCGCGCACTCGAACAGCAAGGGTTTGCGGTGCAAAAACTCGAGCTCGTCGATGTGAAATATAATGGCCAGGAGGGAGTCTGGTTCGATGTTTATTCCTGGCGCGTTCCGACCGGCTATATGAAAATCTGGGTCCGCCCACCGGCCTTGCGCATTGCTTTCCGCAAAGCGGCGCCGGCCGAAACCGTAAAACTTCCAGCCCCCCTGGACTTCGATGCCCTGGTTGCCCAGCTGAAGGTTAAACCCGCAGGGCAACCGGCCATGCGTCTGCCCGATGATTGGGCGGCGAAGATCCAGCGGTTCAACACCAAACCGGCGGATATGCCGGACTGGATGTGGACTCGGCGAAACGAACTGGCGGGGATCTGGGGATGGAACCTGGGCCGGTTTAATGCCGATGGGATGGTCAACGGCGATACCAATAAACTCATCCGTGGGTTCCGCAATTTGCTCCAGCTCGCCCCGCATTACTGGGAAGGCCATCTCACGACCGATTTTATTTTAGCCCCCCGGGCGCTGGCCGAATTCTTTCCGCCGGCCATGATCGATTTTGAAAAAATCTATTGGGCTGGCTGGACCCACCCCGAAGTCGAAGATATCGAGAATCCTCGGATGCGCTCGTATTTCCGCTCCTACCCACGCAGTGTCGGCACTCAGAACTTCAGCATCAATTCCATTGCCGGCTGCACCCTGGCCGGCGATTTGCTCGACGCGCCGTTTCTTAAAGCGGATGCCCACTACGGCATCGAGAACCTGGTGCTCCGGAACTGGGGTTTTTACAATGGCGACAATCAAGAGGTCGGCGACACC
>Ga0118677_10015239_pt1 | contig 10705 bp, 5 predicted proteins | sample AliMusrvi5mmetaG_FD_86154 | JGI IMG/M metagenome (GOLD analysis project Ga0118677, IMG submission 86154)
ATACCCGGCAATCACTGTCAGGCAGGGCACGCTGGAGGCCACCATCCGCAACAGGTGCCGCGCGCCCTCCAGTTCCAGGTCGCCCGGGGGCAACCCGTCCACCAGGGCCAGCGTCTCTTCCGTGGCCAGGGCCAGCACGACGAACCGGGCCCGCGCCGTGCCGCCACCCGCCAGGTCCAGCCGCCACAGGGCGCCGTCCGGATGCATCGCCAGCACCGTCGTCACCAGCCGCACGTCCAGGCCCGCGGCCATCATCTTCGGGAACGCCGTGACGCCCTCGGCATAGGCGGCGCGCCGCTCGCCGGGCGCGAACGCATCCGGCTGGCAGGGGGTGCCCGTGCCTTCGATCCGCGAGGGCCACCCATCGAGGATCGTGGCGCCAGGCACCGAGCGGACCGCGTCCAGGAACGCAGGGTCGGACCCGTGCAGGAACGCCACGCCGTGATCGACGGGCTGGCCCTCGATGCGCCGGGTGGCGCATCGCCCCCCGACGCCGCGACCGCGGTCCAGCAGCGTCACCGGAATGCCCCGGTGAGCCAGGTCCCGCGCACAGGCCAGGCCGGCCACCCCTGCACCCACCACCAGGACGCCCGGATGGGGATCGAGCGGAAAGACGGTATTCATGCATTCGATGTTCGGGCATCGGCCCGCGGATGGCAACCGGGAACGACGTCATCCCGCACGATCATGGATGGTAGGCGGTCAAGGACAGCAGGCGGTCAGGCCCGGAGGCTCAGGCGCCTCGACGCAGCACGCGCCCGGGCAGCGGGTCCGGGTGGAAGCCGTCGGGGTCCACGACCGCGTGCCCGTTGATGAGCACGGTGTGGATGCCTTCGGGGAAGTGCGCGGGATCCTGCGCGGTGGAATGCGAGGACAGGCGGCGCTCGTCGAACACCACCAGGTCCGCGAACGCCCCCGGACGCACGCGACCGCGATCGCGGATGCCCATCTGGTCGGCGGGCAGCGACGTGGCGCGGCGGATGCCTTCGGCCATCGTCACGACCCCGCGATCGCGGGCATACCCGCCCAGCCAGCGCGGGTAGGCGTCGTAGAACAGGTGCGACGGCATCCCGAAGCCCAGCAGGATCGTGTCCGTCACGATCGAGACGTGCGGGTTGCCCAGGGCCGCCAGCACCGACCGCTCGACGAAGGGATCGCCCGGGTACGTCGCGGTTTCGAACACCAGCACGCGCCCCTGCTCTTCCACCAGCAGGTCGCACGCCACGTCGAAGGGGTGCCGGCCCGACTCGTCGCCGATCTGCTGCAGGCTCTTCCCCTCGAGCCGCTTGTTGTGCGGCAGCGTCACGGACATGATGAACGCCGCGTCCCAGCCCATCACCTTGAACACGTTGAAGGACCACGAGTCCCGTCCGCGATGGGGCCACGCTACGTCCCCGTTCTCGATGCTCCGCCGGATCTCGACGCGCTGCTGCGGATCCTGCAGGCGCGTGAGCATGGCCCGGATGCCGCCCTGCAGGGTCCAGGGCGGGAAGAAGGCCAGCAGGTGCGTGAACCCCGCCGAGGTCGGCATCCCGTCGAACCCGATCGGCTCGCCGGCGTCGGCGGCCTTGAACGCCTTCTCCATCCGGCTGGCCAGGAGCCCATCGATCGGGATGGGCAGCGGCAGCGTTTCGTACAGGCGACTGGCCAGGTTGATCGCGTGGTGCGCCAGGCGGTCCAGCGGGTACTTCAGCCGGGGGATGCAGAACAGGTGGCTGACCTGCAGCGGGACCTCGGCGGCCCGGCAGACGTCCATCACCTCGTCCAGCGCCTGGACCATGGTGTCCGAGTTGTACGACCGCAGGTGGGACGTGAAGATGCCGTTGTACCGGTGGACGACGCGGGCCAGTTCCGTCAGTTCCAGCGAATCGGACGCCAGGCCCGGGAAGTACATCAGGCCCGTGGACATCCCCAGCGCGCCCGCCTCCATGCAGTCCGCCAGCATGCCCTTGAGGGCCCGGAGGTCCGCCGGATCCGCCGTCTCGTTCCGGTCGCCCATCGCGTTCAGCCGGAGGATGCCGTGCGGCGCCAGGAACCCCGCGTTCAGCAGCGTGCCCTGCGACTCGCAGGTGTCCAGCATCTCGCCGAACGTGCTCCAGTGGACGTTGTCGTCCTGGGGCGCCCCCAGGAAGAAGTCGAAGAACGTGAAGATGTCGGCCTTGTGCTTCGGGAACACCGGCGCCATCGACACGCCGCAGTTCCCCCCGACGAACGTGGTGATGCCCTGGCGGACCAGCGGTTCCAGGATCCCCGCGTGATCCGGCCGGACCAGCGTCATGTCGGCGTGCGAGTGGGCGTCGATGAAGCCCGGGCACAGCGCCAGGCCGCGGGCGTTCACGCGACGGGCGGCGGTCGCGTCCTCGAGGGTCCCGATGGCGGCGATGCGGTCACCCTTCACGCCCACGTCGGCGGTGAACGGCAGGCGCCCCGAGCCGTCGTAGACGCGGGCCCCTTCGATCACGACGTCGAACCGTGGAGCCAGCTTGATCGCCATGGGAACCTCCGTGCCGATGCCCGAGGCGGCAGTGTAGCAGATGTGACGCGCTCGACGCGATGCGCAAACCCGGGTTCGACGTCCTCCTACCCCGACCGAAGGGTCCGCGCCATGCAGCGGGCGAGGTTCCCGTCGTCGTCCCTATCGTGCATCGAGCCCCCCTGGCAGGCCGCCCACTCCCGGCACGACGCGCACGGCCCGCGACGCAGGCGGGTGCGGTCGCGGAACGGCTGGAAGCGGTCCTGCCACACCTTGGACACGCGCTCCGACCGGGCGTCGCCCTGGACGTTGAACCCCGAGTGGATGACCGGGCACCCCACGATGCGGCCGTCGTGCTCGATGCCCAGCACCGTGACGCCGGCGCGACAGTACAGGAACGACCCGCGCAGCAGCCCCCCCTCCCACTCCAGCCCGCACCATCCGTCATCGACGAACTCGATCTCGATCGCCCGCCGGCCCTCGCGGAACGCCACGCGCTGCTCGGCCACCCACGACAGTACGCGGCGCAGGTCCGCGGGCGTCAGCACCTCGCCGGGCGCGTCGGCGGCCCGCCCCACGGGGAAGATCGCGGACAGGCGGGCGAACCGGATGCCCAGGTCCTCGAAGCGCTGGAACACCGCCGGGACCTCCGGCAGGTTCAGGGGCGACGCCGCGCAGATGGTCGTGGTGCCCAGGTCCGGGTACCGCCGCTGGACGTACTCGATGGCGCGCCAGGTGTGCGCGCCGGCCGACGGGTCGCCGCGCAGCACCCGCTGGGCCTCGCCGATCCCGTCCACCGAGATCGTGGGGCACCTCATGCCGGCGTCCACCAGCCGATCCAGCAGCGACAGGTCGCGGCCGTACGCGACGCCGTTCGAATCGACCGCCACGGTGCGGAATCCCAGGCGAACCATGTACGCGACGATCTCGACCAGGTCCGGCCGCAGCGTCGCCTCGCCGCCCGTGATGCCGATCATGATCCCGGCCGGGTCGAAGTCCTCCGCCATTTCGGCGAAGACGCGCTTCACCTCGCCGGTGGACAGGTCGTCGCCCGGGCTCTCCTCGGAGGGCAGCACGCAGTACCGGCAGCGCAGGTTGCAGCGCCGGGTGGCCATCCAGATGACGAAGCGCAGCCTGGGGTTCGCCAGGATGTACCGGAAGTTGGACCGCCACTCGTCCAGGCTGGCGCGAAACGCCGGGTCCCGGACCCGGGCGGCCTGGATCGCGGGCAGCGCCTGGTCGAACGCCTGGGAAGGGGCGCAAGGCTCGTCGCGGGGATCGCGGGGATCGCGAGGCTCGTCCGGCATCACGACGTCTTCACGCAGGCGTTGGTGATGCCGACGTTCGCGCACGTCGAGCCGTCCGGGCAGGGCGTTCCCGCCGGGTCGCACACGATCGGCAGGCAGACCTCGGTGGCGACGATGCAGAACGTGTCCGCCGGGCAGCCGTCCCGGCAGAACTGCTGGGGCGACGTGCAGGCCGCGTCCGACGCGCACGGGGCCCAGTAGCCCCCGGCGACCTTCGTGGGCTGCCGGACGCAGGTCTTCATCGTCGACCCCGCGGACTTGTTGTCGTAGGGCAGGCAGGTCGATCCGTCGGGGCAGGCGTCGCTGGCGCCGCATGCCTTGGGCATGCACGCCGGGATGCCGCACCCGGGCACCGCGACGATGCAGATGGCTTCGTTGGTGCAGTAGTACTCCTGGCTGCAGTCCCCGTCGACCACGCACGCGGCCTGGAATCCGCCCGACGGCGGGACCGGCGTCACGTCCGGGCCCGGATCGAACGGCGCGATCGCGATGACGTCGGGGGACAGGTCCGCCGGACCGGGGTCGAACGGCGCGATCGCGATCAGTTCCGGCCAGGCGTCCACCGGCCCCGGGTCGAACGGCGGAGCGATGGCGATGACTTCCGGGTCCACCCAGCCGTCCGGCATGTCCGGCCGATCGGCCACGATGTCCGAGGGGACGTCGGACTTGTCCTTGTCGCCGTCGCCCGGGCACCCGGTCAGTCCCAGCGGCGCCAGGATCATCATCGCGCCGCCCGTGTAGAGGCGGCGGCGGTCCAGCCACCGGGGCCGGCGCGCCGCGCGCGCGGCGCCATCGCTTCCCTTCGCCATGTCCCCCTCCCCCCGCTGTCTGGAGCCATGATACAAAAAACGAAGTTACATCGTCCACGTTTCCGGCTACCTTCGCCCCATCTTCCCCGAGGCCACGGCCATGCCGCGCGCGAACGATCGACCCTTCGACCAGCTGCGGGGCGTCCACATCCTGACCGGGATCCAGAAGGATCCCTGGGGCTCGGTGCAGATCGCGTTCGAGGACACCGTGGTCCTCGTCGCCGCGACGGTGGCCGAGCAGGTGCCGCCATGGCTGAAGGGCAAGGGCCGCGGATGGATCACGGCCGAGTACTCGATGCTCCCGGGTTCGACGCCGGGCCGCCAGGGCCGGGTCCAGAAAGGGCGCTCGGAAGAAATCCAGCGCCTGGTCGGCCGGTCGCTGCGGGCCATGGTGGATCTGGCGGCCCTGGGCGAGCGCCTGATCACCGTGGACTGCGACGTCCTGCAGGCCGACGCGGGGACACGCTGCGCCTCGATCACCGGCGGGTGCGTTGCAGTGGAACTGGCGGTCCGCCGGCTGCTGCACGAGGGGCTCCTGCCCGCCTCGCCGATCCGGCGTCGCGTCTGCGCCGTGTCCTGCGCCATCGTGGACGGCGTGCCGGTCCTGGACCCGGACTATTCGGAAGACCATCGCGCAGACGTGGACGCGAATTTCGTCTTCTGCGAGGACGGACGCCTGGTCGAGGTGCAGGGCACCGCCGAGGGCGAACCCTTCGACACCGCGTCCCTGGAAGCCCTGTTGCGCCTGGCCCGAAAGGGGGCCGACGCCCTGTTCGACATCCAGCGCCTGACCGTCGGGAGTTGAACCGCGACCGCCGGTTCCCCGTGTCCTTGAAAAGCATCTTCCAGCGACGACAAGAAACGGATATCCTTGGTCACGGTACCCGGGCGACGGGACGCCGCAGGACTGTTTCCAGGGTCCGGGGGTCGGACCGAACAGGCTGCGGTGCGGGCGCAGGCCGGCAGGCATGCCACCCGTCGCGCCACGGAAGGCATGCGAGTGCCTGGCATGGAAGCCGGGTGGCAGGGCGATGGCAAGGAACTTGCAGAATCGTCCTTGGAAGGTGTTGGCGGTTCGGGGGTCCGAATGGCCAACCCATTAAAAGAGTGAACGACTGTAGGTGGACGGGTCGGGTCCTGGAAGCATGCAGGGTGCGCAACAAATGCGCGCATGGGGCAATTAATGTCAGTCCTTGCCCAGGTGGTTGAACGCAACAATCGTGTCGGGGAGTCCCCGCTGCGGCGGGACATCGGAAGGCTCCCTGCCTTGAGCGGGCGACCTGTTCGGACACCCACCGGAACTCCAACGCGTCGTGCTTCCCAGAAATTCCTGGAGGGATCGTTCGCTTCCTCCGGAAATGACTGCGGCCCATGTTCCAGGCTTCCAGGTGCTCTGGCCGGGTGTCCGCTCGATGGCGTCGAGGACGGGGTGCGGCACGTGTCGGAGGTACAGTCATGAGCAGGACGCGTCTCTGCGGGTTCCTTTTGTCGGGGGCGTTGCTGCTGTGGAGCCTCGATGTGCCGGCCGTCGAGGACGTGCCGCCCGGGATCCGCGTGGCTGGCGTTCTTCGGAACGCGGCCGGAGAACCCGTGACCGGGACCGTCCGCGTCACGTTCCGGATCTACGCGAATGCCTCGTGTACTCCATATAACGAAGCGGTTGCCGACTACGACAACCAGTGCCTTTGGTGGGTGGGGCTCCCCCAGGACATGCAGGTCGTGCAGGGCGCCTTCACCGCGAATGTGCCTTCGACCCTGGATCTGGCGCTGAATCCCACACTGAACTGGGAGGCGTGGTTCATCAACAACTCCGCTTCGCCCTACCTGGGGATCGAGGCGGCCGGCCGGATCCTCCAGCCTCGCAATGCCATCAACTCCAAGGGATTCGCGATCCAGTCCCGGCATGCCGAGGAGGCCGACGTGGCCTTCGACCTGGCCTGCGACGGCTGCGTGAACGGAACGCAGGGCACGATCGCCGCCGGGGCGATTTCGAACCGCCACGTCAAGACCGACGCCGCGATCGCCGCGACCAAGCTGTCCGGCGTCGCGCTGGCAGGCCACGGCCACACCGGCTACCTTCTGGCCAACCCGGCCCTGTCCCAGTCGGCGTCCGTCGACCTGGCCAGGACCGTGACGGCTTCCGATTTCGTGGACCAGGCCAACCTGAACTACTACGTCGATCCTTACCCGCCCGTGGGAACCACTTCCGCCCATCTCCGAGGGACCGTGCTCCTCGGGCAGAGTCCCGTGGCATCGCCCCCCGCGGATACGCTGTTGTCCGTCGGAACGACCGGGCAGTTCCAGGTCAGCACCCTCGGCCAGGTCACGATCGCGGGCCTTCCCTACACGTGGCCTCTGACCGCCGGGGTTTCAGGGCAGTTCCTGTCCAATGACGGGTATGGCACCCTTTCCTGGGTCGATCCCGTCCCGGCGACCGGCACCGGTTTCGTGACCCGCTTCGCACCCAACGTCCTGGTCACCCGCGAAGTCGTCGGGACCACCGGCCAGATCGCCGTCGCCGACGGGCTCGGCCAGAATGCCGATCCCAGGATTTCCCTGGTCTCGAATCCCTACTTCCCGGGCACCGGCGCCCTCGGACTCCCCTCCGGAACCGAACTCCAGCGTCCCCAGAGCGGCATTTCCACGGGAACCCTGCGGTTCAACACGGACCGCACGGCCCTCGAATACTGGGAAGGCTCGAAATGGATGTCGGTCGCCATGGACACCGACATCCTCAACGCGATGCCCGTTGGCACCATCATGGCCTTCGCGGGGTCGGTTCCGCCGTCGACCTGGCTCGTGTGCGACGGTTCGATCATGCCTCGCAACATCACGGTCGACGGGGTCTCCCAGCCGGATCCGTTGTTCGCGGTCATCGGGACCGCCTGGGGCGCTCCGACCACAGGCACGTTCAACATCCCCGACCTCCGGGGCCAGTTCCTTCGCGGTGTCGATACGCTGGGTGACGTGGATCTGGACCCCGCCGGGTCCACGGGACGTAATTACCTGAACCTGGGGGGCAATGCCGGGCGCAAGGTCGGTTCCTACCAGATGTCCGCCAACCAGGACCACACCCATTCCGCGACCCCGGTGCTGGCACCGTCGCAAGGCTCGCTCCGCGGCATGACGTGCGAGCAGACCGGGTCCGGCGCGGCACTGGTTCCGGCGTCGAACCTGTCCGGTTCCGCGGCGCTGGCGGCCTTCTTCGGCAGCGATTCCACGCTTCGCGCCGGCGGGCTCCTGGCCAACGCCGCCCAGATTCCCGCTCCCACGGGCAACGTCTGGATCCAGAACGATCAAATCAACCTGTCCGGGGAGGCCGTCCCGGTCAATGCGGCCGTGACGTGGATCATCCGGGCGCGATCCTGTGCGAACGGCGCGTGCAGCGCGGCGTGCCCGGCTGGAATGGGCGACTGCCTCGACCTCAGCGACCCCCAGAACCCGAAGCCGGGCCAGGATGGCCTGTGCGAAACGGTCCTCACGACCGACGAGAACTGCGGCTCCTGTGGCGTTGCCTGCACGCTGCCGAACGCCTCGACGTCCTGTTCGACGGGCACGTGCCATCTGGCTTCATGCAACTACTTCCCCGCCACGACCCGGCATTCCTACGGCAATTGCGATGGTGTCGAATCGAACGGCTGCGAGACGTCGCTGGACCAGCTCAACAACTGCGCCGACTGTCTCGTGCCGTGTACGCGCGCCAATGCAACGCCTAGCTGCTCGAACGGCCTGTGCCACATCGATTCCTGCAACACCGGCTGGGGGAACTGCAATCCCGCGGCGCCGGGAGGCGACGCGGACGGCTGCGAAACCTCCCTCCGGACGCTCACCAATTGCGCGGCATGCAACACGCCCTGTTCGCGGGCCAACGCCAGCGCCACCTGCGCCTCCCTGCAGTGTCTCACCGACACCTGCAACGCCGGGTGGGGCAACTGCGATGCCGGGCTCCCCGGGGGTGACGCCAACGGCTGCGAAACGAACCTGAACATCACTCCCGCGCACTGCGGCAGCTGCCCGCTGGCGTGCGTTTCGACCCATGCCACGACCACGGGATGCAGCGCCGGCAAGTGCGTCTACTCGTGCTCTGCCGGATGGGCCGATTGCTCCAACAGCCTCAACGACGGATGCGAAACGAACACCTGGGACTACAATGGCACCAGCGCCCGGACCCATTGCGGAACGTGCACGAACGTCTGCAGCATCGCCCACAACACGCCGATCTGCCCGTCCGGCTCCTGCGTCCCCGTCTGCGACGCCCTGTGGGGCGACTGCGATGGCGATTCGACCAATGGATGCGAAACCACGCTGCAGGACATCTATGACCCCGTTTCCGGCGCCCTTCAGGTTCCGGCTTGGATGAACTGCGGCGGATGCCACACGCAGTGCAGTACGAACCACCAGAATCCCAAGTGCGTCGCCGGCCAGTGCGGGAGGATCGGGGCGTGCATCGGCCTCTATGGCGACTGCAATGGATTGATCGCTGACGGCTGCGAAACACCCCTCACGACCCTGACGAGCTGCGGCTCCTGCTACCACCCCTGCGGGGGCCTCGCGAATACGGATCAGCATACGTGCAGCGACGGGACCTGCCAGCCCCTGACGTGCGTGAACGGTTTCGGCGACTGCAACCATGTGGCCGGCCAGCCTTCGGACGGTTGCGAATACAACTTCACCGCCCCGCCGGTCCCGTTGCCGGGCACCTATCTCGGATCCGCCTGCGCGGACGACCAGACCACGGACTGGCTCCACGGCGGCGCCTGGTCGTGTCCCGACCCGGGCTGGTCCACCGTCTTCCCGGGCGGCTCGTACCAATCGACCTACACGGGAAACAAGACGACCTATTACTACGCCCAGTGGCGAGAGTGCAACGACCAGAACGTTCTGGGCTACTACCCATGTTCCCAGACGATCCATGGGCATGCCACGCTCGTTCCGCCTGGCGATGCCGACTATGGCCTGTACGTCTATGACATGAATGGCACCTACATCACCGGTGCAAACAACGGCGCCGGCCAGCAGGATGATGTCGATTTCACCTATAACGGCAGCGTGACCTACCAGATCCGGGTCGTCTTCTTCAGCGGGACGCCATGCAGCGAGAACTGGACCCTGACGGTTCTGCACAAGAACTATGACCATTTGTAGTGAGGTCGTCGGCGTTTCCCGGGGGCGACGAACCCCCGGAGCCGGAGGTGGGCGGACATGAGACAGCGTTGGCTATTCGTGGCGTGCATGGTTGGCGCCCTTTCTGCCTGGGTTCCGGAAGCGGGGGCGGCGATCGGCCAACCGGTCCCCAATGCCCTGACGATCCAGGGGGAGTTGCGTGACGTGCTGGGGGCGCCGCGGTCGGGAACCTTCGACCTGACGGTCCGCCTGTACGCCACGAGCACCTGTTCGGGCGGCGCGGGGTGCCTCTTGTCGCCCGGCGCCTACACCTTCACGGGCGTGCCCGTCGTGGGTGGCAGGTTCGCCGTCGATCTGCCCGCCCGCGACGTCTTCCGGAACCAGAGCCAGGTCTGGGTCGAATTCCAGGTGGGGGCCGATACGCCCCTGGCGCGTTCGGCGGTCACCTCGGTCGGCTTCGCGGTCCAGGCGAACCACGCCGAGGAAACGCACATCGCGACCGAGCGGCTGGAGTGCGCCGGCTGCGTGACCGGCAACGAACTGGCCGACAACAGCCTGACGGACGCGGACTTCGCCTCGAACGCCGCCATCACCTGGGACAAGCTGGCCGGTGTCGCGAAGGACGTCCATGTCCACAGCGAGTTCGTCATCGCCACCAGCCCGGCCACTCCCCAGGACGCCGGCTTCAGCATCTCGGGCGCGATGAGCGCCATGGGGTTCATCGACAAGAATGCCCCCGCCTACTTCATCGATCCCTCGGACACGGCCCTGTCCGCGCAGTTGGCCGGCAAGGTGTCCATCGGATTCACCGGCGCTCCAACGGGTCTCCTCGGGGTGGGCACCGGTTTCGGTGTGGACGCCTCCGGCAACATGAAGGTTCGTGGCGTCGGCTATACCTGGCCGACGGTGCAGGGCGCGGGCATCCTGAAGGCTGTCTCTTATACACATCTCCGAGCCCACGAGACTAGGCATGATCTCGTAGGCCGTCTTTT
>Ga0118677_10013236_pt2 | contig 10703 bp, 10 predicted proteins | sample AliMusrvi5mmetaG_FD_86154 | JGI IMG/M metagenome (GOLD analysis project Ga0118677, IMG submission 86154)
AGTTGACAGGGCGTTCCGTTTCACTCTTCCGATCCGGCAGATCAATGTCGTGATCGGCAGTGGCAGGATCACCCAAACGCTGGGAGAGCGTCTGGCGGATGGGGCGAAGTCGAGGGGTTTCACGTCAGTGCCGGTGGCGATCATGTCCACGGTGACGGAGGATGAAGGGAAGAGGCTTCGGCGGGATTGGTTTCGTCCTCGCCCTCGGTTGGTTGCGCGGCTATCAAATGCCCGCAGCCCGGAGCAGACAACGCGGTGCGGGCCGATCCGCCTAGCAACCAATAATAGGTTTGACAGCGCCTAACTTGTTGCCTAGTTACGGTGAGTCGAATTTCAAAGCGGCACCCCCGATCCATCCGAACCATTTGCTGAATATGCAATCCCGATTCCAATCCGGCCACGGCAGGACCTTCAGGCTGCGGTACGTCTCTGGCGGTCTCGCGACTTGCGGGTTTCCAGCCGCGCTCATCGCCACGGCATGGCTCTGTGGCTGCGAGAAACCCAAGGTCGCAGCACCGCCGCCGCCGGTTGTCGAGATCATGGAAATCACCCCCTCGGATGTTCCGTTGAGCACCACGCTGATTGGTCAGCTCGATTCGCCGCAAAACGTCGATGTGCGGGCCAGGGTCGAGGCCTTCGTGGATAAAATGAGTTTCACCGAAGGTGCCGAGGTGCAAGAGGGGGACGTGCTGTTCGTGCTCGATAAGAAACCGTTCGTGGAGAAACTCGACTCGGCCAAGGGTTCCCTGGCTGAGGCGCAGGCCGCACTCAAGAAATATGAGACGGATGTCGCCCGCCTCGAACCGCTCGTCGAAAAAAAGGCCGTTCCCCAACAGGATCTCGATAACTCCAAGGCTTCGGTGGACATGGGCAAAGCCAACGTGCTCACCGCCCAGTCGCGCGTGGAATCCGCTGCGTTGAATCTCGGTTATTGCGAGGTGCTGGCCCCCATGACCGGGCTGATTGGTGCCAAGCAGGTCTCCGTCGGCGATCTGGTCGGCAAGGGTGAGCCCACCCTGTTAGCCACCATGTCCACCCTCGACCCGATCTGGTTCTACTGCAATATCAGCGAGGTGGACTACCTGAAGGCCAAGGAAAAAAGCGAGAAACTCGGCAGGGATATCAACACGCTGCCGCTCACCTTGATTCTTTCCAATAGCAAGGAGCATTCCGAACTTGGCAAGTTCGTGTTCATCGACCGGGCGGTGGATGTGAAAACCGGCACCATGCGGATCCGCGCCGAGTTTTCCAACCCGAAAAAGATCCTGCGGCCGGGCATGTTCGCCCGGGTCCGCGTGAACCTCGGCAAACGACCGGACTGCATCACGGTGCCCGAACGCGCGATCATGGAACTCCAGGGAAAAACCTTTGTCTGGGTCGTTGCCGATGGCAGGGCAAACCAGCGCGCGATCAAGACCGCAGAGCAGGTGGGAAACCTGTTGATCGTCATCCAAGGACTCAAACCGGGTGAGAAAATCATCGTCGAAGGCACCCAGAAAGTCCGCGAGGGCGCTCCGGTGAATGCGCAAAAGGCTGCCGCTCCAGCGGTGGACATCGCGCCGAACGGTTCCGACAAGCCCGCCAAGGAATAACAAAATCATGGCCGAATTTTTCATCCGCCGTCCCATTGTGGCGATGGTCATCGCCATCCTCACGGTCATCGTCGGCATTATCTCGCTCTCGCGGTTGCCGATTTCCGAGTATCCGCCGGTCAGCCCGACCATGATCCAGGCCACCGCCACCTACCGCGGTGCCGCGGCGGAGGCGGTCATGCAGTCGGTGGCCACGCCCATCGAATCCAAGGTCAACGGGGTGGACAAGTTGCTCTACATGCAGTCGTTCAGCTCTAACGACGGCAAGATGACGCTCAACGTCTATTTCGATGTCGGCACCGATGTGGACATCATGCAGGTCAACGCCCAGAACCGCATCGGCCAGGCGGAAGCCCAACTTCCCGACGCGGTGAAACGCGAGGGGGTCGTTGTCAACCGCTCGAGCCCGGACATCCTGATGGTCGTCGGCCTGACATCGCCGAAGGGAACCTACGACGCGATTTTCCTCGGTAACTACTGCGACATCAACCTGGTGGACGCCATCAAGCGCGTCAAAGGCGTGGGCGATGTGAAAAATTTCACCGCCCAGGACTACACGATGCGCATCTGGCTGCAGCCCGACAAGCTGTCCTCGCTGGGCATCACTCCGACCGACATCAAGAACGCGCTCAACGAGCAGAACGCGCAATCGCCTGCAGGTCGCATCGGCGCGGAACCCGCGCCAGCGGGCCAGGAGGCCCAGTACAACGTCCGCACACTGGGTCTTTTGAAGGATCCCAAGGAATTCGAAGAGGTCATCATCCGGTCTAACAAGGATGGTTCGCAGGTCAAGATCAAAGACATCGCGAGGGTGGAACTCGGTGCGCAAACCTATGACCTCCGCGCCCGCCTCGACCAAAACCCGGCCGGTGCCTTTGGCATCTATCTGGCACCCGGCGCCAATGCTCTTGAGACTTCGGCCAACGTCAAAAAAATCCTCGAACAAGCCAAGGGACGGTTCCCGGCGGACATGGATTATGACATCACGCTGGACTCGACGCTGCCGATCAAGGCGTCGATGGATGAAATCGTGCACACGCTTATTGAAGCGGTGATTCTGGTGCTGCTGGTGGTTTACATATTCCTCCAGAGTTTCCGGGCCACGATCATCCCGATGTGCACCGTGCCGGTGTCGTTGTTAGGTGCTTTCATCATGTTTCCGGTGCTGGGTTTCAGCGTGAACGTGCTCACGATGTTCGGCTTGGTGTTGGCCATCGGTATTGTGGTGGATGACGCCATTGTCGTGGTTGAGGCCGTGCAGCATCACATTGAACACGGCAAGTCACCCAAGGAAGCCACGCGCATCGCGATGAAGGAGGTTGCCGGACCGGTGGTCGCCATTGGTCTGGTGTTGTGCGCGGTGTTCGTTCCGGTCGCCTTCATGGGCGGCGTGACCGGTCAGCTCTACAAACAATTCGCGCTGACCATCGCGGTAGCCGTCGTGTTCTCCGTGATCAACGCGCTGACCCTCAGTCCGGCACTCGCGGCGTTGCTGCTGCGGGCCCCGAAACCCGGCCAGCGGCCGAACGCGTTTTTCCGCGGCTTCAACCGGCTGTTTGATTCCGTCACCAAAAGCTACGGCAAAATTGTCGGTGGTCTCGTGCGCAAGGCGACCCTCTCGATGCTTTTGTTAGTCATGGTGGTGTTTGCCATCACGCGGATCGGCAAACATGTGCCCGGCGGCTTTATTCCGGACGAGGACAAGGGCTATCTCTTTATTGCGGTGGAACTTCCCGAGGGGGCCTCGTTGCAGCGCACCGATGCGGCCTTGAAGCAGGTGGAGGAAATCGTCCGCAAGACCAAGGGCGTGCGTTCGGCCCTCGCCGTGGCAGGCACGAACATCCTCAACTCGCTCAATGTTCCCAACGCCGCTCTTATGTTCGTAGGCCTCGAACCGTGGGAAAACCGCAAGGATCCGCACCTGCAAGCCAAGGCCCTCGCCGCCGGGTGGACAAAAAAATTCGCCGCCATTCCGAGTGTTCGCGCCTTCGCCTTTGGTCCGCCGCCGCTGCCGGGCTATGGCAACGTTGCGGGCTTCAGCATGCAACTTCAGGATCGCTCCGGCGGCAGCATCGAACAACTTGCCGGCTATGTGAAGCAACTCCAGGAAGCCGCGGCCAAACGTCCGGAAATCGCGCGTCTGACCACCACCTTCAATCCCGCCACCCCGCAGGTGAAGGTGGAACTCGACCGCGAGAAGGCTCGTGCCCTCAACGTGCCGGTGGACAGCGTGTTTTCAACGCTCCAGACCTATCTGAGCGGACTTTATGTGAATGACTTCGTGCGTTTCGGCAAGGTGTTCAAGGTCTTCCTTCAGGCGGAACCCGAATTCACCAGCAAGCCGGATGACATCGGCAAATTCTTTGTTCGCAACAACGACGGACTGATGGTTCCGCTTAGCACTTTGGTCACGGTTACCAAGATGTCCGGCCCCAATCTGGTCACCCGCTTCAACCTCTATAACTCCGCCGAAGTCATGGGTGCCCCCGCGCCAGGTTATAGCTCCGGCCAGGCGATCAAGGCGATCGAGGAAGTCATGAAATCCATGCCCTCCGAAACCGGCTACGAATGGTCCGGCCTCACCTTGCAGGAAAAGAAATCCGAAGGCCAGGCACCCATCATTTTTGGCATGGCGGTGCTGTTCGTGTTCCTTCTGTTAGCCGCGCAATACGAAAGCTGGTCGTTGCCATTCGCCGTGTTGTTAGCCACGCCGACGGTCATCCTCGGAACCAGGGTCGGCCTGCTGGTCCGGCATTTCGATATGAATGTCTATGCCCAGGTCGGATTGGTCATGCTCATCGGCCTGGCGGCCAAGAATGCCATCCTCATTGTCGAGTTCGCAAAAATGAAACGCGATGAAGGAGTGCCTACCATCGAGGCCGCCATCGAGGGCGCGAAACTCCGGCTGCGGCCGATCCTGATGACGTCCTTCGCGTTCATCCTCGGTTGTGTGCCGCTGATGTTGGCCACTGGTTCGGGGTCCGCCTCGCGCAGCACCATGGGCACCGGCGTGGTTTACGGCATGACCATCTCCACCGCCATCGGACTGTTCCTGATTCCCGTCTGTTATGTCTTCGTCCAGCGCTTCACCGACCGCAGGCAAATGACCGCGCCTACGACGGACGCGCCCGCTGAGGGACCTGGGGACTGAGCCTCGGTTGGGGATCACGTAATCTGTTTGCTTGACAATGCCGCGTTTATGACCAGCTTGGTCACATGCGCACCTCCAACATAGCCTCTGCGAAGAGTCACTTCAGTCACTTGATCGATCTGGTCAAGCAGGGTCAGACGGTTCTGATCACGGAGCGGAACAAGCCGGTTGCCACCCTTCAACCGGTTGTCCACTTGTCGACTGCGGGTTTGGACGGGCTGTACGCCAGCGGGTTGCTCGCTCCCCCTGGAAAGACCCTCGATGTCGGTGCTTTTTTAGCTGCGCCGCGGGCATCGCTTGCGGTGGAGAATTCCCTCACTCGTGCGGTTCTGGCGGAACGGGAGGAAAGCCGATGATTTTCTGGGACAGTTCCGCGCTCGTTGCGCTGCTGGCGGACGAGCCGGAGAGCGATTCACGTCGCCAGCAACTTCGGGCGGATTCCGCTCTTGCCGTCTGGTGGTGTACCCCGGTTGAGTGTGAATCCGCCATCCAGCGTCGCCTGCGGGAGGGTTCGTTGGCGATGACCCAAGCCCGTCTGGCGCGGGAACGCCTCGCGGATCTCTCGTCCGGTTGGCATGAGGTCGCGCCCGTGGTCGCCGTGCGCACGCTTGCCCGGCGCTTGCTGCGCACCCACCCGCTGCGGGCAGCGGACGCGCTCCAACTCGCCGCCGCTCTCGCCCTGATGGAGGCCGGTTTGAATGAACTGCCGTTTGCCTGTTCCGATTCCCGCCTTGCCACCGCAGCCGAAGCGGAGGGACTTCAGGTCGTTTGAAGAGGAAAGGAGCGCCGCCATGTCAATGCCCTGATCGGGAGACACGCCGCAGATCCCCACCGCGCTGCCGATGATACTTGGCGTGCCCTCGTCATCTTTGTCGAAACCTTGAAATGGCCACAAGGAAAGCCCGTTTTCCCCAACGGCAATCAGCGTCAGGTTTCTCTGGATCTCTATGGTGCAATGAAGTCTGATGAGAGGTTGCGACCATTTCCATAAGCCGCTCCACCCCACTCCTAACCCTAACTCCCATGCCTCCCGTCCTCCTCGGCAACCCGTTTCCGCTCTCGCTGGTCCGCCGCGCGGTGTGTATCGAGCTGCGGACCGTGCCCGCCTCTTGCCCAACACCTCATCTGCGCCCGCCGCCCGGCCCGCAAAAAATCCGACTTGACCACTCGACTTGACCATATTATTTTTTGGCCATGAAGACTCTGCTGGTTTCCAAATTCAAGGCGCAATGCCTCGGGCTGCTCAGGGAAATCCGTGACACCGGGGAGCCACTTGCCATCACCCTGCGTGGTGAGACCCTCGCCATCGTCCAAGCTCCGGGAAGCACCGCCATCAACCGCAGGGAAACGGTCGTTGAAACCCTGCATCGCATCCACCCCTTGCTCCTTGTCGAGGACGAGGAGTTCGAAGCGCCCGTCCGCAGCAACCGACCCTCCGCGCTTGATCCCATAGCCGAGGGCATTTGATTCATGCTTCCACTCATCGATACCAATATCGTCAGCGAACTCATGCGCCGCCATCCGCATGTGGCGGTTGCGCAATGGGCCGCCTCTCAGGCCGGGTTCCTGATCCGTGTTTGCTGACAACTCGCTGACCGCAGTTCTCTTGCTTGCGCCGCTAATATTTCATGAGGATGCCGTTACCCATGGCGTTGCCATGGTCTGGCTTGATGCCGGGCCGTTGGCCCTCAAAGAGTGCCGTGATACTTTAAAGCATATCGGGCCTGATCCCCGTCAATTTTGGGAGTGGCAGGAGTCGTGGCGTGAAGCCGGTGGAACAGCGCCGCGGATGTTAGCACTGCGGCACTTTGATGGAGGAAGGAACGTCGTGTGTGCATGAGAGGTGGAGTGGTGGAGTAATGGAGTAATGGAGTGGCGGATTCTTATTCTTCTCAATACTCCATTACTCCATTACTCCATTACTCCATTACTCCATTACTCCATTACTCCATTACTCCATTACTCCATTACTCCCTCTTCGGGATTTCAGGCCTCGAGCACCAGGTCGGGATTTTCGGGGCCGAAATGTTTGAGCATCACGAGCGGGTCGCTCAGGGATGGGTTGGTGATTTTCACACCTGCCGTGGCCGCCTGTTCGCTCACGAAGAATTCATCGTAGGTCAACTGGCCGAAGCGGATCAATGCGGGGGTGTCGATTTCCCACACCCCCATCCGGCCGTGGCCCTGCATGAGGATCATGCCATAGGCGGCGGCGTCCGTGATGGTCACGGTGGCACCGGGCAACACGGTCAATTCCTTGGCGCTGTATGCTGCGGACCGGTAACAAATCCAGTTCTCCACATAGCCCGCAGCCTTCATTTCGGCCAGGGGTTTAACAGGCATGGGCCGCATGAAATGCTTGGTGCGGAAATCGGCGTCCACGTTGAGTTCCCAATCGATGACTTCCATGAGATAATCGAAATCCCCGAGTCGGTCCGGCGGAGTGTCTTTCCAGAGCAATTCCTCAGGCACGATGGCGGTGCCTACCAGCGATTGATACATGGCATAGACATCGGACGCGCGCTGCGGTTCGTAGGTGCAGAGGCTTCCCGGGGCATGGAGGATGCCCGGCGGGATGTCCCAGCCGGTGCCGGGTTCGAGGCGATAGGCCTGCGACAGATTGGTGATCTTGTTGTCGCCCTTGGTGAAGTTCACCAGGCACTCGCGCACCTGGTCACGGGTGGTGCCAGGCGCGAAACCGAAAAAGGTATAGGGGTAATCCCCGCCGTGATTGTTGACCTGCGGGGGATAGTAGTGCGCCTCCGGCTTGCCGCGCTGGCCGGTCAATTGCGCGTGCTGGTCGCGGGCGTGAATGTGGTGCGGCAAGGCCCCCAGATTGTCGAAAAACTTCGAGTAGATCGGCCAGGCACCGTATTCCTTCCACAGTCGTTCGCCGATCAGCGCACCTTGAAGTTCCCGCACCGCGTCGCGCAGCAGGAACGTGCTCTCCACCGATCCGTCCTTGAAAGCGATCGCACTCAGGCCCTCGTTGACTCCTGTTAGAGGACCGTTCTCGGCCGGGGTCGTCGATGAAAACCAGCGCTCGTCGATCCCGCCGCGCACGCCGCCCAGCGCGTAATAGTCATCGGGATGCAGTTTGATCCGGCGGCCCGGAACGCAGAATGAGCGCGGCACCCAGGTGGGGGTGAGGCGCAGGATGCCCTGGCCCTGGTCCAGGGCGGCGTGCATGACGGTGGTGGAGGTGGTGTGGGGATTCATGGGTCAAGTAGGGTATTATGATATATTTATCGGATGCTCAATGTGGGATGTTTTCCCAGCGGCCAGTCGTGGCGGATTTCAGGACGGCGGCCGTGACGATGTCGGTAGCGAGCCCGTCGCGGAAAGTGGGGTTCGGGAGGGTGGCGGATTCGAGGCCATGGATGAAATCGGCGGCCTGGTGAACGAAGCTGTGTTCGTAGCCGATCTGCAGGCCGGGGACCCACCATTTGTCCATGTAGGGATGATCGTTGTCGGTCACATGGATGGAGCGCCATCCGCGGAGGCGGCCTTCGTCGCGGTGCTCGAAGTACTGTAAGCGGTGGAGGTCGTGCAAATCCCAGGCGATCGACGCGTGTTCGCCGTTGATCTCGAAGGTATAGAGCGCCTTGTGGCCGCGGGCATAGCGCGTCGCCTCAAAGTTGGCCAGCGAACCGTTGGCGAAGCGCGCCAGAAACAGGCTCGCATCGTCAATGCTCACCGGCTCGACTTTTCCTGATAGATTGTGTTTGCGCTCCTTGATGAAGGTTTCAGTCATGGCGGTGACCTTGTCCATCGGGCCGTTGAGCCAGAGCGCGGTGTCGATGCAGTGGGCCAACAGGTCGCCGGTGACGCCGCTGCCGGCGACCTTGGCGTCGAGGCGCCACAAGCCCGCGCCGCCTTGCGGCAGGTCGCTGGAGATGGTCCAGTCCTGGAGGAACTTCGCGCGGTAGTGGAAGATCCGGCCGAGTCTGCCTTCGTCGATGAATTGTTTGGCGAGCATGACGGCGGGCACCCTGCGGTAGTTATACCAAACCATGTTGGGAACCCCGGCTTTCTCGACTGCGGCGACCATTTTGCGGGCTTCCGCGACATTCATGGCGAGCGGTTTCTCGCAGAGGACCATTTTGCCGGCCTTGGCGGCGGCGATGGCGATCGGCGCGTGCACGTCGTTGGGCGCGGCGATGTCGATCACGTCGATGTCGTCCCGCGCGATGAGTTCGCGCCAATCGGATTCGACGGACTCGAAGCCCCAGTTGGCGGCGAACTCGCAGGTTTTCTTGGTGTCTCGCCCGCAGGCGGCCTTGAGCACCGGTTGGTATTGGAGGTTGAAGAAATTGCCGACCTTGCGGAAGGCGTTGGCGTGGGCCCGGCCCATGAAGCCATAGCCGACCATGCCGATGTTAAGCGTTTTCATGTTATATCTATCTGATTTATGGTTCGGACCAGCCATGTTGTTCGCGCACTTGGATCATGGCTGAAAGGATATGGGTCCAGGTGTCCTGTCGCATCATCACCTCGTTGGGGAACATGCAGCCGTCCCAACAGATATGCCGGGTTGCCCGCGTCACCTCACCCGCGTCGTCGCGCAGCCAGTAGCCGGCGTCGCGCGTGATGTCGAGTTTGCCGTTCGGATCGTCGGCCAGGCAGTGGCGGCCGGTCTTGTCATGGCTGCCGCCGCCCTTGACGGTGGCGTCATTCTGGGCGACGTGGAAATCCATGGTCCACGGGCGCAGCACGCGGGTCATTTCCCGCAATGCGGCGGCCAGCGCGTCCGGTTCCCAATTGAAGTTTTCCGGAACGATTCGGTGTTCGGGGGCGTTGAAGCCGAGCGCGAAGAGCAACGTGTGTGCCATGTCGGCCTGGAAACCCACCGTGGCGGGGCAGGCAACCTCTTCTAACAGTTGTAGCATGTATTTCCAGCTATGCATACCGCCCCAGCAGATCTCACCTTCGACGGCGAGGCGCTCGCCGTGATCTTCCGCCACCTTGGCGGCTTCGCGGAAGGTGGCCGCGATGCGGGTTGTGTTGGCATGCGGGTCTGCGGCCCACTCGGTGACGCCGCAGGCGGAGTCGATGCGGATCACGCCGCCGGGGCGGATGCCGAGGTCGCGGAGTTTGGCGGCGATCCGGCATGACTTGCGGACCTGGCCGACGAATTGCGCACGGTCATCGGCGCTGCCCATGGCGGAGCCGCCACCCGTTGGTGGCCACACCGGGGCGACCAGTGATCCGACGACCAAGCCCTTGGCCTGGATCTTGTCGGCGAGCGATTTGAGGTCGTCGTCGGTGCTGTCGATGGAGACATGCGGGTCGAACAGGAACAGGTCAACGCCGTCGAACTTTACGCCGTTGACTTCGGTGCGGGCGGTGAGGTCGAGCAGGGTATCGAGGTCGATGCAGGGTTCGGCATCGGGGCCGCCTTTGCCGACCAGCCCTGGCCACATCGCATTGTGGAGTTTCGGATAGTTGTGGTTCATGGTTTTGATGGGTGGTTGATCAGACTTGCCATGGGGCGCGCATGGCGCGGGAGCGCAGGCGGTTGGCCTCGTCATCGCCGATGAACTCGGCCTTGGCCAGATCGAATTTCAGGTTGCGTTTCAATTGTCCGCAGATGTCGGCGGCCAGGCAAAGGCTCATGGCGCGGAACATGACCTCGGGGTTGCCGACCGTGAGTTCGCGCGACCTGACACAATTGAAGAAATCCCGCACGTGGTTCATCGGCCGGTGGGTTCTAGCCGTGTAGTCGGCGAGCACCTTGGTGAATTCCGCTAACAGCTTCGGCGCTGAGACATCGGGTTGCGAATAACCGTCGGCGGCCGCAGCCCAGCCTTCGGAACCATCGAAGCGCTCACCGCAACTGCCATGCCAGTAGTTGCATTTTTCCCAAACCGAGCCAGCGGCCCGGACCAGAACCAGCTTCACGCCGTTGGACAAGCGCGTGACCATGGAATCGTCCGGCCCCTCGTAAGTGAACTCAATGG
>Ga0118677_10014211_pt1 | contig 10703 bp, 11 predicted proteins | sample AliMusrvi5mmetaG_FD_86154 | JGI IMG/M metagenome (GOLD analysis project Ga0118677, IMG submission 86154)
TGCGATGATCCCAAATGCTGGAAGCTTGGTGGCAAGCTACTGAGCGAGCAGGGCAAAAACAGCTTTTACTTTGATGTCTTTTTTTCAGACTTAACTCTTTAGCTAAATCGGATGCCTTTTGATTGGGTTTTCTCGTTAATGACTCAATAATGAGATTGCCGAGAGACTGATTATCAGAAGACATTAACTGTAGCTTTCTTGGTTAAATTCACTGCTGCACGTAAATAGAATACAGCGTCCTCAACCAACTTAAGGTAACACTAGGCTGCACACAAATGTCATCCGTTATTGATTGGAGCCATGCAGGCCTTGGCAAACATATCTATTTAGCTGTGGTTATGGCGGCCAAGTCCCCAGCTTTATGAACGGTTTTCAGATGATCGGTTGATTATTTGGTCAATATATTGACCAAATAATCTATTTATGGTTAAAATAATGATCAAATGACTACTTCTGAACTTAGCCCCATCCTAGAGCGCCAGTTGCTATTGCAACTAGGTGATCGCATTAAGCGCTTACGTAAAGCGCAAGGGCTTGGTACGGTCGAAGTATCTGCGCGCGCAAAACTTACTCGCAATACTCTACGGTCCATTGAAGCGGGCGATCCCTCTCCCTCTATTGGGGCGTATTTGCGGGTAATGTCTGTTCTAGGCGTTAGTGGGGAACTGGCTCTTTTGGCGGGAGATACCATGCAGGCCTCTCCGGCTGGATCGGCAGGGGCAAGGTCTAGGCACCTTGCGCCTAACGTACAAGTGCGCGTTTTACCAAATAACGCAGGGCACCGACTTCAAGATCTACAAAGTCTTGCCCTGCATGAAGAAGCTGTTCGGCTGGTAAAGGCTGATCCCGCATTGCTGTTACAAGCTCAAGATAACGTTGAGCGCTGGCTTGCTACTGGTGACTCTCGCTCTGCCAGTCTATGGCGTGAGTGGCAACTCATCTTAAGTGCAGGCTCTTGGCGCAAGGCGCTTGGCCGCACAAGACATGCCCAACAGCTCAGACAAACTTCTCCACTAGTCACTATTCTTCCAGATGAAGTGCGCCTACGTATTTTAAAAGATGTGAGCGCGCTCAAAAAAGGGGTAGTGTTCGGCAGCTCTTTGACTACCGCCCAGGATGAGCCAGACTTCAAGGAATTACCATGACACGAGAAGAGTTGGAGCACATCATTCGCGCCAGCGCGGATGTCACCAACCAATATGAATTTGTGATCATCGGCAGCCAGTCAGTCAATGCTAGGCCAAGTACCCAATCCAGAAAAGGTCTTCACCGTCTCTATGGAGGCGGACATCTATCCACGACAGGCTCCTGATTTAGCAGATGAGATTGATGGCGCAATTGGTGAAGGCTCACAGTTCCATGAGACTTATGGTTACTACGCTCAAGGTGTGGGGCCAGATACCGCAATATTGCCAAAAGAATGGATGACGCGCGTCCATCGCGTGCAAAATAACAATACCAATGGTCGAGTGGGGTACTGCCTTGATGTGCTTGATCTCTTTCTTGCAAAAGCTGCGGCAGGGCGTGATAAAGATCGAGATTTTTGTATGGCGCTACTTGAATACAACTACCTTACTCCAGCTGAAGCGCTAGAGTTAGTTCCGACTATGCCGCTCGATGATGATATGCAGCGAATGCTACGCGCAACGATTCGTCGCTGGGCCAAAGTATTACGAGATGGTGGTCACGATATCCCGCAGGAACAAAAGTGATTTGCCAGGAAAATGGTAATCACCCCTTAAAACCCAATCGATCAGAAACCGAATTTCCCCATCAGGCAGTTATGAGTTACAGAGCAGTCATTCACACTAATTAAGCGCAGCAGGCAAATGTTGACCCGAAGCGGCCATTCCCTGAGTGAATGCTTTTTTGAATCCCCGATGCTCAATAAGAATTATTAGCCCCATGAATACGCAGGAAGTCCGGTAGCTATTTCCTGTCCAGGCTAATGATCTCGCCAATTTTTTCAACTGACTTAATCGCCATCACTCCTTTTGAATAGGAAAAATCGAGCATAGTTGCAATCTTGGAGGTGTAAATGCCCCTCTTAGCAGCCATATCTGAAACTAAGGCGCCGTATGCAACGCTACCGGCGCATTCCTCAAAACCAAAAGCTAGAACAAACACTAACAGGATTAGCACCGCTAAAGTACAACGCAATCCAAAAAGATAATGAAATTTTTTTTATGAACTACCAAAGAATCCACAAATAAAAGATTTCCCTTGATTTGAAAAAATATGATTTATCCTGGACCCCTACCCAATTTAGATGCGAGATATTTCCCCAAATCATTCATTGACTCAAGGAATGTAGTGCAAACCCAATATCGGAGCAGTTTCTGCTCTCACTTTGTTACAGAGCACCGCATTAGTTATCAATGAGTCCCCATATGACTCAATAATTCCTTGCATTTTTTCTTTCCAATCGCTTGGCAATAAACCGGTGGGCTCCATCTTATTAATGACATTAATCATAATGAATACTGCTGTTGATGCACCTGGTGACGCCCCCAATAAAGCAACAATGGATGAATCAGAAGATTCCACGATTTCAGTGCCGAACTCAAGAATACCAATCTTGAGTTTATCTTTTTTGATAATTTGCACACGTTGGCCAGCCACCTCAAGATACCAATCTTTTGGATTGACGTTAGGATAAAACTCTCTTAGCACATTAAAGTGGTACTTTTTTGTGAGCAGCACCTGCTGCACAAGATATTTAACAAGAGCAAAATTCGTCAGACCCACAGCAATCAAAGGGACAATATTTCCTGGGCGGATAGATTTAACCAAATCAAACCAAGACCCATTTTTAAGGAACTTTGTCGAGAAGCCTGCATATGGACCAAAAAGAACTGAACGTTTGCCATCAATAATGCGTGTGTCCATATGAGGAACAGACATTGGCGGAGATCCCACAGATGCCATTCCGTACACTTTTGCTTCATGCTGACTAACAATCTCTTGATCATCGCAACGCAACCAAATTCCACTAACCGGGAACCCTGCATAGCCATATGATTCAGGGATGTCTGATTTTTGCAGTAGCGTTAATGCTGCACCGCCAGCACCGAGAAACACAAACTTGGCCTTCACAAAACGAGTATTGCCAGTTTGGTGGTTGAGGATAGTCAGGCACCAACGACCATCAACTTCACGCTCTAAATGGGTGACCTTCTCTAAAAAAGAAGCCTTAAATCCACTTAAGGACTTTAAGTAGTTCATTAAGTTTTTTGTTAATGAGCCATAACTGACATCAGCACCACTAATAATTCTGGTAGCAGCAATTTTTTCATTTGGATCTCTACCCTTGACTACCAATGGTGTCCATTGTGCGATCTGATTGGGATCCTCAGAATATTCCATGCCGTGAAAGCAATGATGAGTGCTCATGGCTGCATGACGTTTCTTTAGAAAACTCACATGCTCCTCACCTTGAACAAAACTCATATGGGGAACCGGATTAATAAAGGAAGTTGGATCCTTAATAGCCCCCTTCTTAATTAGGTAGGACCAAAACTGTCGAGAGAGGTCAAATTCAACATTTACCTCTAAAGCCTTAGAAATATTGACAGTGCCATCTGGCTGTAAGGGCGTGTAATTTAATTCACAGTTAGCTGCATGTCCAGTACCAGCGTTATTCCAGCTACCAGAGCTTTCAAGAGCTTCGCCAGCTAAGGTCTCTACTAATTCGATCGACAGATTTGGATTAATCTCTTTTAGGAACACACCCAGGGTAGTGCTCATAATACCGGCACCTACCAATGCGCAATCTACTTCAGTAATATTTTTCTGATTATTCAAGTAACACCTCTTTATTTAATTTTTAATGAAGGCCAAGTCGCCATCAGCTTCTAAAATGACATACGCGCGTCGCCAAGGGTCATAGCCAATCAACTTCCATGAATGCCCGGTACCAGTGACGTCTTCGGCTAATAAAATATCTCCAGGCGTAATAACAAAGTGCTCGTTCAACTTATTCCAAAAATCTAGGGTGCCACGTAGCGTGATCACAAATTGTTTCGCTGGCGCATTATGCCAATCAAGGGACTGACCAGCCTGAGTCTCAGCGAATGAAATACTCTTAGTTGGAAATTTCCCAGAAAGAAGATTCACTGTAGATCCATCTTTTAGGGCAATACGCCCCTCTTCAAAACGTGACACGCCTTCCGCATCTGTCCACAAACGAATACAACGCATTATTTCCGCTGTTGCTGTTGGAATCGCGGGATCCATCGTCACGATTTTCTTAGCCACATATACTGTGATCAGAGATGGCTTGGAAGCAGAAGGAGTATCAATAATCTCCGTTGCCAATGTGCCTGAAGCCATAAGGATTGATATTAAACCAATTAATAACTGATTAGCTTTCGTAGCCATAATGCCCTCTATGATTGAATGATGTTTCAAATCTGGGGCGGTAGTCTTAGCAGGAGGCTGAGGCAGCTCAAAGGTCTATTGCCCCATCATACAGAGCTCATTCGCACACTGAAAAATAGTAATAATAAGAGCAACATACGAACGCTTCTGGCCGATTTCTGCCCGTCATAAACTTATAACAACCGGCAGCTTTAGCCGAGAAAGAGCCGCTGTGCTGCCCGACCAGCAATGCATGGCTTTTTTGAACGGTAGCAGGTGGTCTTTTTGGCGGTAATATGCACATGGGGTAGAGATCATCGGAGACCTCCATTTAAGTGAATATTTTTCGCATGCTCAGGCGTTAAGATGGACGTTAGGTCATATTCTGCAAGCCCAGACTCCTGATGTGATTCATTTCTTGTTGCAACGCGCCAAAAAGGGTTCTTCTGCCCCAAGAAGAGTATTCCGCGTATAAGCGAGCAGTCTAAATCTTCTAAATCATATTGTTCGTAATCAACATCATCTGAGTACGTGCGCATCTTATCTGCAAGCGCAATTGCCTCATCTGTTTTTTCAGCATTCAATATCAAGTCTGAGTAAAAGTGGTCTACCGATGAATCGTGAGAGTCCAGTAATTTAAAAAGATCTAAAGTAATGTTGCCCAGCGTCCACAGGCGATGCCCAGATGCGTCAAGCGCCCATAATTTTGATTGGATGATATTGCAATCATGGATATTACGCGGCGAGCGTTCATATTCAATGAATATAGCCTCATTATCCGGAAAGCAAAAAATCATATCCGGCACGAAAGGGTAGCCTACTTCACCACCAATAGGATTCTTCTTGGTCTTGGCGTAAAAGTTGGGCTTAACCCCTAGTTGATTAAAGGCATTTAAGCGCAATAGTTTGTTTTTCATTGATTGTGTGCCAAACATTCGCATTCCATGTGTTAGGCCAAAGTTTCCAAAAAAGAAGAGGGCGATCTTTTGAATATGGAGATCATGCATTAGGTCTCGGTCTGGAGGGGTTTGCACCACCGAGTAACTCCGTTCCAAGTCAAGGTCACTGCCCTCTAAAAATAGAAGAGCTTGAGTTTTGGAAATATTGAGCGTCCAAAAGTATTTAGAGTTGGCCCGCCCGCCTAACTTTTGGCGAACGAAGACAGCTTGTGAGTGGATGATGCCAAGATTGGATAGTGCGCTGACATCTTGATCGGAGGTTAAAGAGGCAAGGGTAAGTCTTGGTGTGTATTACAACCAGCAATGGCATTACAGCCATGCTCAATTACACGATTGGTTTGTAAAATCTCAAATACCAAGAGTTGAATCTGAACAAAGACCTGCTGCGGCAGGTTTTTTATTGTGGGTGAAGGACGGCTATGGGTCGGATAGCGCCAGCGGGACTTAGTTCAGTCGAATGGTCACTATGCAGCCAACTGCAGACGCTGAGATTAGGCTAATTCATTATTTTGGGTTTTTATACAGCCTCGGTCGAAAAGGAGTCGTTGCCTCCATGGACTGCCTAGCCAATTTGGATCATAGCGGGTAGTTTTTGATATTCAAAAATTGGTTTATTGGTGGGATTGGAATAGAGCCATTAAATGCTGTGGTGATTATCGCAATAATCACGACAGGTTAAACCAATTTAAAGTCCGTAGCCAAGATCACTCCAGCATGATTGCATTCGTAACGCTTTTAATTGCTAGCGTGACATCACAGCTAAAGAGCTCCTGGCAATCGACCGTTACTCCACTGCGTTTGTATTTCCCCATGACGCTCGTGTGACCGACGCTCTGCTGCGCTAAATATTCGACGCCACCAGAATTCTTAGTCTGTTTTGCAAACTTAATAACCCAATCGTTTGCGCCGCCATAACCGTCACGATTGACGGCTATTAATCGCTCTTCTGTATCGCCTGTACTGCCAATTTTGACTAGATTCAAGCTGATTGAATGCAGAACATAGACTTTGCCGTCCTTTTTCTTCCTAGCCTGGAATGCCAAAGTTGCTGGTGAGCACATAACGCAATGACCAGATCTATTTCTCAGTTGATGTGCCCCCTTCGCGCAAGGTGAAACGCCAATCGCAACCTCTAGCCCCAGAGGTCTCATGTAAGCACCATATGCAGCCGTAGACATTCCCGTCGCGTCAAATACGTTTGAGCGTGAGATTTTGTGTTTTTTTAAAAATAGCGATTGTTCAGTAGTAAGCGTAGCCATGATCTACTTTCGTGAGTGAGAAAAAATACCTTCACTTCTATCTTGACACACTCGGGTTTCGCATCGTGAGATAAGTGACTGTATTTAGCCACTAAATCTTAAAACGCTCACGTACTGTCTCATTTACAGGAGGTGCTTGCTGCACCTTCCCTCTATCCTCACGCTGCTGCTCTTCTGCTGCTTTAGCAAACGCAGATTCTGATTCAGCCTTTTGCTCCGCTCGTTTTGTGAGTTCTGACGCTGGGATTACGTCGCCCAGCGCTTTAAGTGTATCAATCGTTGGTTTAGTTACTTTAATTATGTTGGCAGGGGGATGCATCATTTTGTGTAATGTAGTCGCTAGAATCTTTCCTTCTGCGTCTAGATCCGATTCCTGAACCCCATACCAGTTATTTATAACAGTCGCTCCCATTGCCTCGATGCTTTCTAGGGTGCGGTAGTAGATTGAATGCTCTTCTTTCCCAGTTTTTCGATTGATTCTTTTGGAGGAGTACACGCGAATGGTATGGCTTGGACCATTCATTACCAGCCCTTCAGTACAGGTGCTTGTGGAGCCTGGCGAGGGGTGTTGATGGTTGTATTCGGTGTGACGGGAGCGGGAGTCGCAGTAGCAGTGCCTTGATATGCACCGCTAGGAGAGTAATAGCTAGTTTGCCCGTTATCTACCTGAGACGAACCAACGCTTTGACCCTGTGGCGTATAAGTGGTGGTTACCCCACTCGGGGTTGTTTGCTGGTAGCCCTTGTACGCGCCGTTAGCATCGTAGATGGCCTGGGCCGAGGCGATAAGAGGAAAAAGTAATAGTAGGGTAGTTAAATATTTCATTAAATATTCCATAGGTGTCTAAACACTTCCACCCATGCCTTCAATATAAGTGGTTACAAAGTGTCTTAACTTTTCGGCAATTCGGTCTAAGATTGATTTGCTTTCAATAACACCAGGCGAATACTCTAGCGTCTGTTTGATCTGTTGGTTGCGCGGAAACTTATTCGCAAAGAGATAGTCATTAATCAGCTTTTCCATCTGCTCTGGATTAATTTTCTCGTCTGCGCACATATCCTTAAATGCCTGAGCTCTATGGCTGGACCAGAAGTTCTCAAATTCACCAATAACATTGTCATTGGGGTTGAGTTTGGGCAGATTTTCCTCAATAAACCTCTCAATGAGCTCACGCTTACTACGTAACTGAACCTCGCCGGCAATGAGGTCAATAATTTCCTTGTGACGCTGCTTAGCCTCATCCGGCGGTAGCTTCTTAAGGCTTACAAGTAGATTTAGGATGTAAGCTACATTGATCTCATCTCTATGGATTAGGCTTAGCTCGAAATCAATGTCCTCAAGAACGGAAACCCGATTCTCTTCTGATGCCTTTTTAACTTTATCGTGAATATCGAGGTACTTACTCTTATAGTCTTCAAATGTTTGGGCAGTTATGCCTAAATCTTCATCTTTAAAGTCTGAGAATGTTGTGAGGATGTTCTTAATCCTTAGCAGTTCACGAAAGCGCGTGACAAAGATCAACTCCTCTTTTTCATCTCGTAAAGAATCAACGCTCCCCACTGTAGGAGCAATAGCCAGTAATTGTTCTGTTGTCTTATTAAATTGAGCTACATAATCCTCATAGGGCTCTAGCAGCACAGTCTCCTTAGCATTCTTATTGGAGAAGAGGGCGATCGCCTCGTCAGTTGCTTCTTTGAGGTTGCGGAAGCAAATAATATTTCCCTGGGATTTCTTTTCATTAAGAATCCGGTTGGTGCGTGAAAACGCTTGAATCAATCCATGGAACTTAAGATTCTTATCAACATAGAGTGTGTTTAGTCTTGGGCTATCAAAGCCAGTCAAGAACATGTTAACCACGAGCAAGATGTCAATTTCGCCCTGGCGCACACGCTTAGCAATATCTTGGTAGTAGTTGTAAAAGGACTGACTATCATTGGTCGAGTATTTCGTCCCAAACATGCTGTTGTAATCTTGAATAAAGCTATCTAAGTGATCGCGGCTATATTGGTTAACCTTTGCACCTTCTGTGGGCGGGTTTTCCTCTGGTATGATCCCGCTAATTAATCCGTTGTCTAGACCATTCGCAGAAATATCAACCTCATTAGCTGCATAACTAAAGATCGTGGCGATTCGAAGTGGCTTTGCTAAGCCCTCTTGCTTTTGCTTGAATAGTTGATAGTACTGAATGAGGTTCTCGACACTACTAACGCAGAACATCGCAGTAAATTCAGGCGACTTAGTTTTTTGTCGATGATGCTCGAGAATGTAATCGGCAATCTTGCTTAGACGCAATGGACTATCGAGCAGCCCTTTAGTGTCGATGGCCTCTACATCAATATCAATTTCACTAGCAGACTCTTTGCGCTGATACTTGCCTACATACTCAACGGCAAAACGCAAAACATTCTCATCTTTAATCGCGTCAACGATGACGTATTTATGCAGACATTCACCAAATAGACTCTTAGTTGTTTGCTTATTACCTTCGCTGCCAGTGGCATTCTCGGCAAGGATTGGTGTGCCAGTAAACCCAAACATTTGAGCGTTCTTAAAGAAGCTCTTAATATTCTGGTGCGTATCGCCAAACTGGCTACGGTGGCACTCATCAAAAATAAATACTATTTTCTTATCTTGTAAATGACCAATCTTTGAAAGATATTTGTCATTCATGATGGCGTTGTTTAACTTCTGAATTGTAGTTAAAACAAGTTTTGGAGTTTCTTCGCTAAGTTGCTTAACTAGGGTGCTAGTATCACCAGTGATGTCGATGCTGCCCTTTGCAAAAGAATTAAATTCCCTGGCGGTTTGATAGTCTAGGTCCTTGCGGTCAACAACAAAGATCACCTTATGCACTTTGGGCATATTGACGATTATCTGGCTGGCCTTAAACGATGTGAGCGTTTTGCCAGAGCCGGTAGTGTGCCAAATATAGGCATTGGCATTGCTAGTTTTAACTTGGTTAATCAGGGCTTCAGCAGCGTAGAACTGATAAGGCCGCAAGACTTTAATAATCTGATCCTGAGTGAGCACCATGTATTGGGTGATCATCTTTGCTATATGACAAGGCTTTAGGAATTCGGCGCTGAACTCGTTTAAGTCAGATAGGCGGTTATTGAGTTTGTCGGTCCAAAAGAATGTTTGCTCGAAAGGCGCTTTCTTATTATTGGAGTAGTACTTCGTATTAACCCCATTACTAATAACAAAGAGCTGTACATACTGAAACAGGCCGTGGCCGGCATCATAAGAAGTGTGGTGGTAACGCTGGATCTGGTTAAAGGCTTCTTTTAGCTCAATCCCCCGCCTTTTTAGTTCGATTTGGACCAACGGCAGTCCATTAATCAAAATAGTGACGTCATAGCGAGTCTTACGGCGGCCCTCTATTGAAATTTGATTGGTTACTTGAAATTCGTTTAAACACCAATCTTCACTATTAATAAAGCTGATGCGGATCTCTTCTCCGTTATCACGCTTAATAGGGAAGGGCTTATCTCTCAGAATGCCAGCCCTAGTGAATACGTCGCCAGTATTCAGGCGATTTAATACTTTATCGAATTCTTCTTCGGATAAAGTGACCTTGTTATGAATCTCTAGCTGGCGCTTAAGATTGGCTAGCATGCCTGCTTCGTCATCAATACGCACACGAGCATACTCCATTCCCTCCAACTGCTTGATGAGGGATTCTTCGAGAGCGTATTCGGATTGAGTAGACATAAGTTTAAATAAACATTTGCTGCAAGAGGCCTTGCTTGTACTTTTTGGCAGATTCTTGCTGGGATTTAACTTTCACAATCCTATCGTCAATGGCGGTGAGGAAGTTGGCGATTTTGTTTTGTTCTGGAAGGGATGGAAGGTTAATTTCCATCGATTTAATAATTTGCAAATTTAAGCCACCTCTACCTCCATCACCAGCTGATAGGGATCTAAGCTCATCGTATCTTGCCTCTAAATTTTGATAAAGGTAGTGCGTATCAAATATTGTTGGGTTTGGGAGAATTGCAGCGATTGATTGATTTGTACATAACTCAACTAAATTCATCGCTACAGTTCCGCGTGTTTTACCTTGACCAGCTAAACCAATTAAGACACAATTTTTTGGGATCAATTTAGTGCTCGAATTTTCTAATCC
>Ga0118677_10015243_pt1 | contig 10703 bp, 10 predicted proteins | sample AliMusrvi5mmetaG_FD_86154 | JGI IMG/M metagenome (GOLD analysis project Ga0118677, IMG submission 86154)
GCTTCTCCAGCGAGGTCGGGTGCCGTACCCACATCTGCATCCAAGAAGCCCTGAAAGACTTGGGGTTCTTGGACGAACTGGTCAACCGCATCGGGCTTGTCCTGCGGCTGCCTGATCCAACCGTCGAGCACATCATGCGGGCGACAGTCGGCGGCATCCTCGACGGAGCCAACGAGGTGCTCGGCACCAAGGGCATCGTGCTTCTTCCAACCCCCGCCGCCGTCCGTGCCATTGGCGAATACTCGATGGACTCAAAGGCGTTTTACCGTGGAGCCAAGGCGATCCTTGCTGCTATCTCTTCCGACCTGCTGTATGACCCCCACAAGGGCACCGTGGTCATTGATGCGGGCGATGTGCGGCGTGCTATCGAGCGGCTGTCCAGCGGGGTCATCCAGTCAGACGAACTGCCCGCAGATGGCAGCAGGGATGCAGTCCCAGATGCTGACCTCGATGTCCAGCCCGAGGCAGCCGTGGCGGGCGGATGATGTCAGGCAGAGTGGCCTAGCAGGGCTAAATGACCTGTTGATGAGATCGCCCATTGTGAACTGCGAGTGCCTTTTGGCGGCAAGATCGCCGTAATGGTCGCAAAAGGGCTGTACACGGGTGCGGCACGAAAACAAAAGAACCATAGCCCCCTTTGCGGGCGGCGTCTCCAGTGCACTTACCGCATAACACCATACAGGGAATCCCGCTGTTGTGGCTCAATGGCGGAGAAGACACGGTAGGATACGGAATCAGGTAAGGGAGAGTGTCAAATGTTGATCGTTCTGTTGACAGGTGGGATATTGGTAGTTGGGGTTGTGGGCTTCATCTGCTTCTGCCTTGGGGTGTCGAATTTTCTGAACATGGTGGCGAACTGCAGGTGGTGGAATCCCAAGGATTTGAGTTTCTATTACAGGCTGAAGGACAGTCGGAAGGCTCAATACTCATGGGCTAGGATGTTCTTTGGGGATGAAGGTGCTGGTCGGTACATGCGGAACTGGGATCTCACGGTTGACTGGTGGGTGCCTGGGAAACACTGGGAGCAGTACGGGGCATATTACCAGACTAACCCTCATCGTGGGGAAGATGGGAAGACAGTAGGCTTTGTTCCCTTGTGCGGGATGTTCTCATGGGACGAGGCTGGTTCTGGTTATCTTCGGGATTACTGTGAGGTAAGCCGTCGTTTGTATGAGATGGAAAGGTATCCTACAGGGCTGGACTGGCTGGCGGCTGGTTTTTGGGACAAGGGGTATGCTCTGCTGGTAAAAGAGGGTGGGCAGGGGTATTTCGAGGACTGTGCTATTCCCAGTTTGATCAGCAACATTTTGGTAGAACGCGACAAGAATAACGACTGGGAAAAGTGTGGTCCATTCTTCGAGGCTTGTGTCAAGGAGAAGGACAGGCTGTGGGAGATTTATGCTGAGGAGCAGAGTCAGAAGGGGTACTTGGCACGGCCTTGGGAGAAGAGGAGTAATTGGAAGAAGCCGCCTAGCCCTTTGACCCGTTTCTATCGTGACAAAGAGATTGCGGAAAAGGAGGCTAAAGAGGCTGGGCGTCCATTTCACGAGTTTGAGTTTTTTCGTGAGTGGGAAAGCGTTAATGGACATATCATCTAGGGGGTACGCAACGGAATAGCCATTTCGTTGCATTCGGATCGGGGGACGGCTCATGAGGGACAGGACGGAAACGCTCACATTCCTGACGCAGACCGAGTTGAAAGCCTTGCTGGACGGGGCAAAGCGGCAGGGTGCCAGGGACTACGCCATGATCCTGCTCGCCTATCGGCACGGGCTGCGGGCATCGGAAGTATGCAACATTACGATGAATAATCTCGATCTGGACGCCGCCAACATCCGCTGCGAGCGGGGAAAGGGCAGCATTTCCAACTGGCAGCAACTCTCTGGGGATGAGGTGAAGGCGGTCGCTGCATGGCTCAAGAGGCGTCGGCAGGCGGACAGCCGCTTTGTCTTCGTGAGCCGCAAGGGTACGCCCGTCAGCCGCAGCCAGTTCTTCAGGATCGTCCGTGAGGCTGGGCGGAAGGCTGGCTTGCCGCCAGAGAAATGCCACCCCCACATCCTCAAGCACTCTGTGGGCACGCATCTTGCCAATGCTGGGATGCCCGTGCAGGTCATCCAGCAGCGGCTGGGGCACAGGAACATACAGAACACGATGGTATACCTGCAGGTCTCGTCCGCCTTCGTGGATCGGGCTTTCCAATCTGCCGTGGCAAACGGCTCGGTCGTGTGACCCCTAACCCAGAAACTTTGCCCCGCCAAGGAATTGACCTATGCCAACCGCCACCCCCAGTCAGAACACTCGCCAGCGGGAGGATCGCCTTTCGCTGGTCGTCACTGTTTTTTTGTTTGCCGTATCGTTCGTCAGCGGCTATGCAACCTGCACACTGTTGACCGAGAAGCGGATTTGGGCGGAAGCCGATCTGCGGGCGAGAGATTTTCTTTCTGGGGCAATCCACGCAGGCATTCTCGTCGTTGACCATAAACGCATCGAAGAGTGGCAGCAGCAGAACAACGGGGCTGATGCGGTTGGCGACGACTCTGGCGTGATTACAAATCAAGATGGCGATGCAATACTCTAGGTTGCATAAGGTCTAACAGCAGGTCTGGATGCAGTGACTTCTGCCGACCCACCGCCTACGCTTTTCCGCTGGTGATCGCCTCGATCCGCTTCAGCCGCTGCTCGACCTCCACGACCTGACGCAGCAAGTTGAGTGCAGCATCAGCCAGCAGCGGATCAGCCGCCTTGACCAACTCACGCAAATCCTGCACCAGGAGATTTGCCGTCTGGCAGGACTTGACCACCTTCTCTTTATCTTGGGCATTCAGCATTGGCTTCTCCTCAAGCGACAGCCCTGTTGACCGCCTCGACATAGCGGCAGCACTCGCAGTCGGGGGCGGGCTTCGGCGGCTGCTCGGACATCAGGCACGCTTTGATCTGCGAGAGTGTCGGTTCGATCCAGGATAAATCCGTGGCTACTTCAACCATCTGCAAATCGAAATCCAAGCGGCAATGGAATGCCTGTCGGTCTGTCCGTGCGTTTGCAAATAGCAGGAACGCTTTCTGCCCGATGGGGTATCCGTTCATAGCCAGCAGCCACGAATAGACCTCGACCTGCCTGCGGTACGCCTGCCGATATTCCGTGTCGAGGGCGACAATCTCATCCTTCGACGATGTTCCTTTGAAGTCGATCACAGCCCACTTCCCGTTGACCACAAGCACATCGTCAGGTGCCCCGCCAATCATCAGGTTAGTCTGGCGGTGCAGGGACTTGACGCCCTTGAAGTTCGACTGCCAGACCTCGATGTCAGGATGTTTCAACGGAACTGCTTCGATGCCGTGCTTGAGAAATGCGGGATGCGGCTCCTGCCTCTGGCGATAGCCGTCGAACTCCACCTTCATCAGCGTGTCCACCGCACGGTTCAAGGTCATCGAGGGCATACCTGGCGGCTTCACGCCCAGACGCCGATCCAAGTGGAAGCAACGGGGACACTTCAGCCAGCATTCGATCTTCGCTCTGCTGATCGGGAACGGCGGGTCACTCGTCGGATCGAACAGGTTGCGTTTCCTCTTGGCGGTTGGCATGGGCACCTCCTGCTGGGTGGTGATGCCAGAGAAGTGCATCGAGATCAAGCGGTGCGGGTGTAATCCGCTGGGCAGGCAAGTTCGTCCAGAAAAATCAGGTCATTGGAATTTTCGAGGGGTACCCCAAGGTTGGAAGCGACCATCTTTACCTTGCGGATTGGTCGGGGGTTCCCTGGCGGTCAGTGGTGGCGGATATTTCCTGCGGGCGGCAGACAGGCTGACACCTTGTTGCCCATCTGGAAAATCTGGGGGCTCAGCAAGTCAGTTTTTTGTATGCGGTCTCGAATACCGAAATATAATCCGCAACCTTTGTCTTGCCTGGCTCGATAAAGTAAGTAGCCTGCTTCCACATTGGTTCATAGCGGGTCATTGGCGGTTCAAGGGCTTTTGCTTCCGATTCGGAGAGTTTCACGAAGAACGCAAATGTCCGTGTCCCGACCCATTGAATGCCGAAAGCATTGAAAAATCCCGCTTTGAATCCGCAATACTGACCGTTGAACTTCATCTCAAGCGACCAGCGGTTCTTTTTGACCAAAGCATCGAGGTCACGAGCATATTGCATAAAAAGGACGGCACTCTTGGGGTTCCGTTCAGCCTTGTAGAACTCAAGATCGTAGACAGGCAGTCCCTTGGTCGTGCGAGGCTTGCTTTTACTGTTATCCTCTTCCTCAAGTTTATTGACCACGAGGATGACATTCTTGCCGTCCACCCACCGTTTGATTTCGATGAGGTCAACAGGGTAGTTGATCTTGCCAACCAACCCGATGGTTGAATGCAGGATGGTTGGAGCAACGATCAGTATTCGGACTTCTAGGTTGTCCCAATTAGGGGCTACATTGTCGGGGCGATCCTTGCATTCCAGCCACAGCGACTTAATGGCGTCAGGATTGCTTTCTGCCCAAAAAGCATATTCCAAGACCTGCGGTATAATGGAAGCGTCCACGGGCACATTTTTCATTTCAATGATGCAGACCTTGCCATCGCTGTCTATGCCGATGATATCGGGAATACCCTTTTTACCACCGCCTCGAACCTGACGCTTGAGAAGAAAAATGTCTGACAGCAATCCAGCATTCTCAAACACCATCTTTTCAAAATCGGACTCTGTGCCGAAAGGACTCGCCAGCATCGTCCTCACATCGCCCGAAGGCTGTTTCCAAAACAGATTAGCCGCCATATCACCGTCTCCTTGTCTCGCCACTGAACTTACGCCACATCCTTCTCCGCCCAGTCGCCGCATAGCAGTTCCGCCTGCTCCAGCACAGTCTGGGTCGCCTTTTCCTGCTTGTCGGGCGGATAGTCGTGCTTCCGCAGGATACGCTTTACCATCGTCCGAATCTTTGCCCGCACAGAGTCTTTCAGCGTCCAGTCGATCGTGACGCTGTTCCGCACAGCCTTGACCAAATCTCGGGCGATTGCCTTCAGGGTGTCATCGCCGAGTTCCATCACGGCACTGTCATTGGTTTCGAGCGAATCGTAAAAGGCGAGTTCAGCGTCGTTCAATCCCAGTTCCTTGCCCCGAGCCATCGCCTTCTTAAACTGCTTGGCGATTTTGACCAGTTCGGCAATGACTTGGGCGACTTCGATCGTGCGGTTCTGGTATTTGCGGATCGTTTCTTCCAGCATTTCAGAAAAGTTGCGGCTCTGCACGAGGTTGGTGCGTGCCTGCCGCACGATGGCGTCCTTCATCAGTTTCTTGAACACTTCGATGGCAAGGTTCTTCTGCGGCATCTTCTGAACTTCCCGCAGGAACTCTTCGGATAGAATCGAGATGTCTGGCTTGTCCATCCCGACTGCCTTGAAGATGTCCACGACCTCGCTGGATGAGACTGAACGGGCGACCAACTGCTTTACAGCCCGATCAATATCCTTCTCGCCTTCGCCATCGTCTCCTCCGTTGCCGCCCCCGCCAATCTTCACTAGCGATGACCGCACTGCTTGGAAGAACGCCACATCATCCCTGATTTTGATGGCTTTCTCGTCGGGCACGGACAGGGCGAACGCTTCGGTCAACTGCCGCACATTGGCGAGCACACGCTGTCTGCCGTCATCCAGCCCAAGCACGAACTCGACCGCCGCTGACAGGCACGACAGCCGCTCGGTCGCAGATCCAGCCAGGAAAGGTCGCCAGTCGAAGCCGTGGAAGATGCCCTTGACGATTTCGTACTTCTCCATCATCAGGGCGACGGCAATCTGTTGGTCATAGGCTGGCTTGCCCTGTCCGCCGCTGGTGGTGTATTGGGCAACCGCCTCTTTAAGTTCCTCGGCAATGCCCAGATAATCCACGATCAGACCGCCAGGCTTGTCCTTGAAGACCCGATTGACTCTGGCGATCGCCTGCATCAGCCCGTGCCCCTGCATCGGCTTGTCCACATACATCGTGTGCAGGCAGGGGACATCAAAGCCCGTGAGCCACATATCCCTGACGATCACGATTTTGAGCGGGTCTTCGGGCTTCTTGAAGCGGTTCTCGATGTCCTTGCGGACTTTCGGCGTCATCAGGTGCTGGGCGTAGCGTTCTGGATCAGCCGCCGAGCCAGTCATCACGACCTTGATCGCCCCCTTGCCGAAATCAGGGCTATGCCATTTGGGACGCAACTTGACGATCTGGTCATACAGGTCAACGCAGATGCGGCGGCTCATACAGACGATCATAGCCTTGCCGTCCATCGCCTCCTGCCGCTTCTCGAAATGCTGAATAATGTCCTTGGCGACCAGTTTCAGCCGCTTTTCCGTGCCGACCATCGCCTCCAACCGTGACCAGCGACGCTTGAGTTCGCTCTTCTCGGTCGCCTCCTCGGTCTCGGTGATTTCTTCGAACCTCGGGTCAATTCTGGGCTTCTCGGACTCATCCAGTTCGAGTTTAGCCAGCCGTCCTTCGTAGTAGATTTTAACAGTGGTCTTGTCTTCAACAGCCCGCTCGATGTCGTAGATGCTGATATAATCGCCGAACACAGCCTTGGTATTGCGGTCGTTCAGTTCGATGGGGGTGCCCGTGAAGCCAATGAATGACGCCTTGGGCAGTCCATCTCGAATGTGGCGGGCAAAACCGTCTATAAAATCATACTGCGAGCGATGGGCTTCGTCGGCTATGACCACGATATTGCGACGGTCGGACAGAAGCGGATACTGTTTCTCCCCTTTTTCGGGTGCGAACTTCTGTGCCGTGGTGAAAATCACACCACCGCTGGCGACCTTGAGCAGTTCTTGCAGGTGCTCACGGCTTTCTGCCTGCTGGGGTGTCTGCCGCAACAAGTCCTTGCCCAGCGAGAAAGTGCGGAATAGTTGGTCATCCAGATCGTTGCGGTCGGTCAGCACCACGATGGTCGGATTCTCCATCTTGGGGTGCAGGATAATTTTGCTGGCAAAGAAAATCATCGAAAGGCTTTTGCCGCTCCCCTGTGTGTGCCAGACCACACCGATCCGCTTGTCGCCCTTGGGGGAAGACGCCCGCACGGTGTCCTCCACGGCGGTGTTGACGGCGTGGAACTGGTGGTAGCCAGCCAGTTTCTTGGAAATGACCCCCGCATCCTCCTCGAACACGATAAAACTGCGGATAAGATCGAGGAACCGACGCTTCTCGAAAACACCTTTGACCAGCGTTTCCAGTTGCGGCACCGACAGCGGAGCGACTTTTGTTCCATCCACTGTCCGCCACGGCATAAACCGCTCCCAGTTCGCCGTGAGCGTGCCCATTTTCGCCTCGTGCCCGTCGGAAATGACCAGCAGGGCGTTGCAGGTGAACAGGCTAGGAACTTGTGCCTTATAGGTCTGGAACTGGTTGTAGGCGTTGCGGACAGTCGCTTGTTCGTCGGCGGGGTTTTTCAGTTCGATGACCGACAGAGGCAGTCCGTTGACGAACACCACGAGGTCAGGGCGACGGTTCGTATGGTTTTCCAGGACCGTAAACTGATTGACGATTAGCCAGTCGTTGTTCGTGAAGTCAGCGTAGTCAAGCAGCCACACCTTGTCGTTTACATCCCGACCGTCGGCGTTGCGGTATTGGACATCCACGCCGTCGGTCAGCATCCTGTGGAAGGCACGGTTGTTGACAATGAGTGTGGGCGAGTCCGTGCGGGTGACCTTGCGGATGGCGTCTTCGATGGCGACGGCGGGAATCGTCGGGTTGATTTTGATGAGTGCGGCACGGATCCTCTGCTTCAGGATGACTTCGCTGTAGTCAGCCCGTTCTGCAAACAGACCGTCCACGGCGATCTCGGGGGCTGGCAAGTAGGCGTAGCCCAGTTGCCCGAAATACTGGAGGCACGCTTCCTCAACGACCGATTCTGCGAATTTGAAGTTCATTGCCATTAACGCCTTTTACCGTCAGCGTCATAGTACGGACATCCTGTTCCGCCACAGGCTTGCCAGATGAGGTCGAATGCGGGGCGAAGAAAAGTCTGGGCAGGGATACTTGTGTCCTCGACAAGTAAGTCGGGCAACAATAAATGATCCCTGTCTATCGGACAGAGTCTAGGTGAGAAACAGTTACTTGGAAGTGCGACAAATCCTCGGACATTGAGAAGGCTGATGAAAACGAGCGTTGGGCATCCTATTTCAAGTTGCTTGAATGTTGCTCGCACCTGATCCCCGTGAATCATCAAATGGTTTTCCAGTTCTGCAATATCAAAACTGGAGGATTCGCTCGCCACGAGAGGACGAAGAATTAAAGCATCAACAATTTCGGTAACGCCGTTGCGGAAAACCTGCAAACACCCGTTTGCGTATGTTTTCATCGTCTGGCTGTAATTCAACAAGCCGTCCAAATTGTATCGTCTGTCGCTCCAGAATCTGGTGCCGAAATGGCTGATATTTCTTGAAGCGGGATCAAGCACCGCCAAGTCAATTGTAGCGTTGTTCGCAAAAGCATCCAGAGGAATGCTGTGAACAACAACAAGAGCACTTGGGTTGATCGGCACGGGCATATCTCCTGACAGTATCCGCCCAATTCGTTCGTCCCTAAACGCCCTGATCTTTTCACCTACAGACTCGGACATAGCAAATGCGTGGCGAATTTCGGTCACATCCAAAGGTTGCTTCCCAGCACTCGTGCGAGAATAGAACTTCGATGACCCCTTGGCGACCATATGCGGGGCATTCCAACTACGGGGAATGTGAATGACAACAACTGTCGGCTTGTCTGGCTCGATAATGGCTTTCACCCGAAGTCCGACAATCCTTGGTTGGATGCACGACCGCAACTGGGCATCCAGACGATTTTCAACTTCTTCGCCGATGATTTCGCCGACGCCAACGATGGATTCAGGAATGGCGGTGTTCTTGCCGTTCGCCTTGGCGGTCGTGACGCCGAACACGAGGTGACCGCCACTTGCGTTGGCGAACGAGGTCACATCCGCCAACAATTCTTTCACTTCATCTAATGTCCCGCCAGGCAACTGCCGCTTATAGTCGAGCACACGACTTTCTGGAACCTTCTGCTCCACGAGCCTCTCGATGTCGGCGTAAGTCAGTTGATCTATGCGTTGGGTAATCATCAAGCAACCTTCGATGTGGGGACGGCGAGTTCGCCAGAGAGCAGACGGGGCAACAGGCAGTCCCGTGCTTCACCCAGCGTGCTACTCTCGTCGTGAAGAGCGTTTTGCCGTTCAAAAAGAGGGGCAACTTGGTGCTCGAAGCATTGAATGACATCCTTCGGCGGAAGGGCGAATACGGGGTAGTTAAGTCCATCGGGTGACAAAGCATTGACCGTTGTTCCATTCGTATAGCCGATAACTCTGTCTCGGAAAGACGGCTCCATCAGCAACAGGTAGACGAAATGGTTGGTAAGCGGAGATCCGTTGCGAGGGCGGACTCGGAAAATATGGTGCGTGAACAACCCGTACTCGCCATACCGTTTGGGCACAATCGCTGGATAGCCGATCAGGAGATAATCGAACCCCTGTTCGGTATTTGCCACAATAACATCCCCAGGTTGGCAGATGTGGCGGTTACGATATTCGCCCGTGTAATGCTTCAACCCCTTGTGCTTGTAGCCGCCGCCCTCGTAAATCGAGTTCAGGTTGTGCAAAGGCATTCCACTGTCTGAAAGACCGCTTCCCTTGTAACTCAATCCTTTTACCGACTCGGTCGACTCACCAAGGCTTGCGACTTTCCACCCCTTCGGAACCCGCCCAATCTCCGAATCCACGAACGAACTGGGGAACAATTTGGCGGTCTCGGAATCCATCCCGACTGGCTGGCGTCCCTTGGACTTGGCGACCACGGGATCAAAGTCCACGAACCACGACTTGAACAACGCCCTCGCCATCGCCTCCAGCGTCTCGTTCGTGCGGCGGTTCAACTCGATTTTGTCGTCCAGCGAACCGAGGATGTCGGCGATGGCTTCTTGTTCGGGAAGAGGGGGGACAGGGATTCCCATTGTTCGATAATCGTCTCTGCGAACAAAATCTCTAGCACTGCCCGAAGCCCATCCAAGGGTCTTTGTAACCGAGAAACGAAAAGCATATTGGAGATACCGTGCATCGCAAAGCCCCTTCCGTGCCCGAATTCTCCACATATTCTGATTCAACAAAGCAGGAAGAATGTCACGGCGTATATAGCCAACTTTTCCGAGCGTTGCCCCGACCATTACAAAGAGGGTGTCGTGTTCATAGAGTTCAAAGCGTCTGTAAAGGTCGCATTTTTCTTCGGGTAGAAAGACGGCATCGTCTAATTTGATCGAGCCATCCGCCTGTATGTTGAGTGTTCGGAGTATGAATCGTCCCTGTGAAGAATAGTCTTCACTTTTGAAGGCAAAGCCGCCTGTAAGTTCGGCGACTTCTTCGAGCGGTTGTGTTTTCCACTCAGCCGCCATAGCCCAACCCTTTCAGGTTGCCCCGTATCTTTTTCGCCAGCCTGTCAGACTCGCCAAACTGCTCACCCAAGGTTTTCGCCAGCCTAGCCATCTTTTCGGCGAACGGCTCACCATCATCCTCAATATCTTCCGCTCCGACATAACGACCTGGGGTCAGGACGAAGCCGTGCTTCTCGATTTCGGCAACAGGTGTGCTTTTACAGAAGCCAGCCACATCCTCATACTTGCCAGCGTCTTTTTCGCCACGCCAAGCGTGATATGTGCCTGCAATACGCTGGATGTCATCGTCATTCAGTTCCCGATGAAC
>Ga0118677_10015244_pt1 | contig 10703 bp, 13 predicted proteins | sample AliMusrvi5mmetaG_FD_86154 | JGI IMG/M metagenome (GOLD analysis project Ga0118677, IMG submission 86154)
ATAGAGTTCTCACCTGCATTTTCTTTCAATTTTCTCTTGCATAATAAAACTAAAAAATTATAGTCCACTATCCAAATAATTCTGAAATGAAGTGAAGAATTATTGAGATAGTGACTATATATTCTTCAATCAAAAACACGAAATATGTTTTTGAAGGAGAACATAAAAGATTAAAAGATTAAAAGATTGTAAGACTGAATTTTTTAATCTTCAAAATATTTTAATTTTTTAATTGAATTCTTATGGTCAGTCTAGAAGATATCAAATTGCCTCCCCATAATATCGATGCTGAAAAAGGGACGCTTGGCGGAGTATTGATGGATAATGAATTGATGTATTATTATGATGGAATAGGACTTATTCCTGAAGATTTTTATAATAGGGAACATTTCTATATCTATCAAGGCATGAAAAAACTTTGGGCGTGACGCAAGACTATAGATGTCGTCACTTTAGCTGATCAGCTCGGTAAAGATACGGTCTTGGATTCAATATGAGGGACAGATTATCTCTACGAACTTTCAAGTTTTCTTTTGAGTACCTCGTCTTGTGCTGAGTATGTAAAGATCGTCAAAGAAAAATCAGTCCTCAGAAATATCCTCAAGACCTCACAAAAGATCATCGGTGATGTCTATGAACAAAAAGATACACTCCAAGTATTGCAGGATATTGAAAAGAGAGTCTTTGATCTGACTCAGAGTAATGTTGCAGAAAAAGTACTTTCTATCTGAGAAATATTAAATAAAAGAGTAGAGGAGTATATGGATATCGTTGATCATCCAGAAAAAGCACATCTCAAAAAAGTATTTTCTGGCTATCATGGACTTGATGATATGCTTGGTTGATTTAAACCTGCAGAACTTATCATTCTTGCTGCTCGTCCGAGTATGGGAAAGACAGCGTTTGCATTGAATATATTGAAGAACATGGCAGTCGACCAAAAAAAAAGTGTTGCGCTCTTCTCTCTAGAAATGAGCTCTGAACAGATAGCAGATAGAATATTATCAACCGTCTCAAATATCCCTATGCGAAAAATCACTAAGTGACAACTAGATACTGAAGATTTTACTATTATGGGAGAGTCTATGGAAGTGCTTTCCGAGGCTAATATCTTCATCGATGATAAATGATCTACTACTATTCCAGAATTGAAATCCAAAATCAGGAGACTGAAGATAGAAAAGACGACACTTGACCTCGTGATTATCGATTATCTTCAACTGATGAGTTGATCAAATTCATGATATTCTGGCAATAGAGTACAGGAAATATCTGAAATTTCGAGAGGACTCAAAGAACTTGCGAGAGAACTTGAAATCCCTATCATGGCGTTATCTCAGCTTTCTCGTGAAGTAGAAAAAAGGGTCGATAAAAAACCACAGCTTTCTGACTTGAGAGAGTCTGGTGCAATCGAGCAAGATGCCGATGCAGTAATCATGCTTCATAGAGAAGATTACTATGATCCTGATACTGACAAGAAAGGATTGACTGATATCTGTGTGAGAAAAAACAGAAATGGTCCTGTCGGCGAATCTGAACTCTATTTCGAAAAAGAAATCATGAAATTCAGCGAACTCAAATCTAAATCTGATTCAACTTACTAAAATATAGTGAATAATGAACAACTAACAGCTAACAATGAAGGATTTGTCTGCCAAGGCATATGGACTATCGCATTTTACAATAGTTAGTAAAAACAAGATCCATCATTATTAATTTTTAATTCTTCATTAGTTTTAAAGTATGGAAATCAAAATTCTCGATGGTGCAAATATGGATATCGATCTTACATCGTCAGATCAAACTAGATGGAAGCAGATGAAATGCCTTTGGAATGAGGCTGATGGGACGAATAATCATAAATGTGCGATAAAAAGTACGTATATCTGCCCGTATTATTGTGGTATCCAGTATGTAGATAATGTGCTCTGTTGTTACCCAGATAAGAATGAATCTATAGATAATAAACAGAAAAAATAAGTCATTTATTTTTATCCAATACTTTCTGTATGAAAAATATACTTAGAGTATTCTCTTTACTATTTTTACTGTGAGTAGCTTATGGATTCACTATCCCAAGCTATGAATGATATGTTACTGACAAGGTCGGAGTATTTTCTACTACTGAGAAAGCTGCTTTGACAGATAAAATTACGGAATTGGAAAAAACTACGAGTGTAGAATTGGCAGTACTAGTTGTGCCGACGGTCGATGATGATATCAATCTTGCGGCAGCGGATGTGGGGAATCAATGGTGAGTGGGAAAGAAGGGTCAGAATAATGGTTTGGTAGTTTTGATAGCAGTGGATGATAAAAAATGGTCTATTCAAGTGGGATACGGATTGGAAGGTACATTGCCGGATCTTGTTGCAAAGAATATAGGCGAAGCACGTTTCCCGACGAATTTCAGGGCCGGGAAGTATTATCAAGGTGTCGATGAAATGATAGATGATGTCTCGTGATATATCAATCAGGATCCTACGATAGTCAAAAATTATTCACAAGATACAACTGCCGTTAATGAAGCTGCAAATGCTTGATCGAGTCTGCTTGATAGATATTGATCGTATGTGTTTTTTTTCTTTTTTCTGGTAGTCATCTCATTTGGTCGCTTGATTACTGTACCTACATCCAATGGCAAAGGAAGAAAAATGAAAAAATATGGACGACGAATATTTACTAGTACATGAGTGGTTATTTCATTATTATTTGTATGGTTTTTTGCAAATATACTTCTTTCTGTATGTATATCATATGCAGTCTTGTTTTTTGGATTAGCGATTGCGATGAAAGGCAAAAGCTGATGAAAATGAGGTATGCGATTTGGTTGAACGTGAGGTATTTTTGGTTGATGAGGATGAAGCTTCGGATGATTCGGATGAGGTGGTTTTGGTTGAGGGGGGTGATGATGAAGCCGATAACCCCTTTAGCCGATAGTCTATAGTCGACAGTCTTTAGCCCTTTTATATTCTAAATTAAATTTGTTTCTAAATTTTAAATTCATCTTATTTCTAAATTTTAAATTTTAAATTCATCCGTTATGATTATCAAGAAACTCCAGGATATCGTCTGAGTATTGAGGGATTGATTAGTGTCTATCTATCTCTATCAGAAGTGAAATGATAAGATTCCTGTTTTCGTTTTCGAGCAGGTTAACTTCGTTTTCCTAAACTCCATCAGGACTTTCTTCACTCATGAAAAATTCATTATATTGACACAAGACGACATAAACGAGTGAAATGATGTGTTTTGTCTAAAACTCTTGCATATTAAAAACCATTCTGATCTATTCTATGGAAACGATATTTTATGAGATATCCAACCTAATATATCTGATCTTAGGTCTGCGCTTGAACTCGAAATCCGTACTAAGCGTATCCAACTCAGAGAGGACTATTTATCTCAGGACAAGTGAAGATTTTTTCTGCAGCATGTTTTATCAGGTATGCAGATTCTTTGGGAATGATCGTTGTATCTCAAGAATCCTGATCTCAAGATTCCCGATAGTATAAAGGAATTGCTCTCGCTCTTCGATGTGGCTTGGTCTTGTAATAGTCAGATTTTTTATTATCTTATAGAAGATAGGATAGAAGAGCGTAAGATTCCTTCGTTGATCCATGATGTCCATGAATACTTGTCAGAATTATGCACTAAAATAAATGGTTATTCAATATAAAAAATAATTTTACTTTATAAAAACTTTTTTCATGAAAAAAACATGGCTTATTATCTTGGCTATCGTAGTTATCATCGTAGTGTTCGTTGTCGGAAAATACAACACACTAGTAAATTACGATGAATCTGTCAAAACAGCTCGATCACAGGTAGAAAATGTGTATCAAAGGAGGCTTGATCTCATCCCAAATCTTGTAAATACCGTCAAAGGTGCTGCAGCGCAAGAGAGTGGGGTATTGATAGCAGTCGTCAATGCGAGAGCAAATGCAAGCAAGGTCAATGTGGATGTCAAAGATGCAAAATCGTTCGCTGAATTTCAGCAAGCGCAAGGGGAGGTATCATCTTCATTATCTAGATTATTAGTCACCGTAGAAAGTTATCCTCAACTTCAGTCCATCCAAGCATTCCGTGATCTTATGACGCAATTGGAAGGTACAGAAAATAGGATTACTGTAGAAAGAAAAAATTTCAATGATACGGTAAATACGCTTAATATCTATATCCGCAGATTCCCTGCAAATATCATAGCAGGTATTTTCGGATTTGAAAAAGCTCAGCAATTCGAGGCGACTACATGAGCAGAAGTCGCTCCAAGCGTAAACTTTGGCACTACTCCAACGACAACAGATACTATCCCTACTGAGGCTACAGAAGTTGTTACTCAATAAAATGAATAGTAGCTTGCCTAGAGTATTATCAATTCTCAATTTAAAAAAGAGTCTTGGCTTAAATGTTATGACTCTTTTTCTTTAAATAGCAATATATTCATCGCTCTTTTTTGTATCGTGTGCTAACGAATAGCTATATGATAATGCTATAATCTATTTGTTTTCCTTGATTACTATCATATATTCTAGCCGTAAACAAAAAACACCCGCGCAAACAAAAATGAGTTAAGCCCTTGGGCTCTGTGATCATTATCATTACAAATCCTTAGTTTTCTAAAGATTTGTCTGTTAACTTAGTAGCTTACCCAAGTGAAAAGTTCGCAACTATTCTTTGGAGACGGCATTATAATTTATTTGGTATACACAATATGTAGAGTAGTACGTATTCTGTATACCTAATAATGATAGGTGGCCGTCTTCATAGAGATGGCTACCTGTTGATTATCTTCAGGTAGTTTTTTTTTATTGTAAAAAATATATATATTTGACTTTTATACCTAAATACTTATAAGATACTTCACTAAAATAAATACAAAATAATAAATAGACTAATTTTATGGAAGTAAAAGATGTAAAGAATGTAAAACCAAGTGAACTTGGTATTGGTAAGGTATCTTATGATGATATTTTTAATGGCAAGATTGATCGCCACGTACCCATGGTATTGCCTCAAAAGGGGATATTGAAAGCCATTCAGGAAATCTGTGTCAATGAAGGGAATGATACATTTATTGCAGTGACTCCTGACAAGATTTTGAAACGATTGAAAAAAACATCAATTTCTCCTTTTATGCCTGATAAGGGAAACATTCATCTGGATATTGATTTAATGATCAACCGTGGCTGGTTACGTAAGACAGATAATCAGATCATTTTAACTGATCATGCAAAAGAACAATTACTGAAAATTAAAAATTAAACAATATGTATCGCTGTGGAATTCTGCAGCGATTTTTTTTTAAATAAAGTAGAGGAGTACTCCCCTACAAAAACCATAAAAAAAACCATAAAACACCAGTTTAAAACCTATGTTTTTGAAACCCTACTGGCACTTAGTGCCACCTAGATCTGAAAAATAAGCTTTAAAAATCTGCCTTTTTGGGGTATTTTGCCAAAATCTTATGGAATTGGATCCCTGTGTGGTTTTACTGAATGTCTGATTAATACAGATCTATAAACGTTATATAGAGCTTATTATATCAGGATTTTAAATGTTTTATGAGAATAAGAAAATGTAATTACAAGTACGGCGAACCTTGCACAAGGTATATTGTGTAATGTTGCAATAGTTATTTCTGCAAGGTTATAAAACGTGCTAATGATGTTTAGTTGAAATGTCCTTACAGATCTGATAAAATTCTTTTTGAGAAAGTATGTTTTTCATTTTGTTGATAATGGTTCAACAGAGGACTATATTCCCCTTCTTATATCAGATCTCATTATCTAGCCTATCACAAGACAATTGTCGTTTAGCTTTGTTGGCCTCTTTCCCTTGTTTGTAATGAATACATCAATATTCCATATCATATCATGTGTAATAACATTTTCCGTCTTGTTTATCCCATAGCTCTAGTAAATCATCAGTCGATATCTTAAACTCTATATTTCTCTTTTTGGCTCCTTGTTCTAGCTGTTTTATAATAATGTTTAAAGCTCCCTGGATAGTTTCTCTCTCTTTATCTCTTTTTTTATAGATCCTATTTTTTTTACATTCTTTGCATTCATAGAGATAACGATATTTCCCGACTCGATGATTTTCTAACCGTTGTATAACGAAATCTTTTGGATGTTTAGCTTCTCAGCATTTTATACATTTGTATGGTGTATCACCAAAAACAAGAGCCTCCCATTTCTGTTTGGTTATTTCTGCCATTTGTTTTTGTAATTCAGGATTATCTAGGTACATATCTGTGGTAATTAACTAAAATAATGTAGTTAGCTATCTAAGCTTAGCTATTTTTACGTCAAAAAAAAGAGGAGTCCTCTTTTGGTAGGTTACTCCACTCCTCTATCTCCCGATTTAGAACAATCTTCTTAGTTTACGAGTTGTCTTTTTAGTTCATTTACATCATTTTCTTTTTGATTATTCTCCCATTCTGTATTAATAATTTTGCAAATTTTACTGCTTATATAAAACAATATCTTTCTTCTCAAGTATATTCTCTATATTTTTTTGCTTTCCCTTCTTGTACCAATTTTTCTCGTATCGGTGTAACATACTTAGCACGTGACATACCTGAATGTAATTTTAATCATCGGACTTGTTGAGCTATCATATTCATCATTTCAACACGTTTTTTCCCATATCATTGATAAGTATAATCATGCTCCTTGGTTTGTTTTTTAAAACGATTTTCCTCTCCATTTTTAGTCTTATTCCATCACACAAATGGTTTATCTTTGAATCTCTCTTTGGCTATTTTGTCTTCGTATACGGTGCGAAGTCTAATTTCACTATATCAGATTTCTTGATCAGTACTATCTTGATCAGTACTATCTTGATCATATATGAATATCCCTTGTTCCCCATATCATGGAATTTTTTCTTCTTGTAAGGCAACATAGCTAATATATGGGGTTGGCAATCAATGAAAGATGCATCGTATTTTTGTAAAATTTCATTCTTTGTATTCTTCATCGGGCATGTTCTTACGACTATATCTTTCAAAGTACGCCATAGCCTCTTTTGAAACGTCTTCTTTTCTTATTTCGATCAGTTTTTCTTCTTTACCAGCAAAATTTTCAAAGAGATCTTGCTTATTTGCTTGAAGATCCTTTAAGGTTTTTTTTGATGAGATATTTTTTGGAACGTTTAGATTCATACTGTTGCGACTATATTTTAAAGGGTATGTATATACTATGATTTTAGATAAAACAATATCTTTCTTTTCAATCTGTTTGTGTATATTTTTTTGCTTTTCCTTCTTGAACTAATCTTTTTCGTGTTCTTTCTTGATCATCATGACAAAATGATGGATTAGAATTGATATTGAGTCATCGTGTTTCCTGAGCTACTTGGTTCATCATTTCGAGACGTTTTTTCCCATATCATTTTCTTCTATAATCAACTTCTGACTCTGAGATATCATCGCTTTCTGTTTCAGTAAATCCGATGAATGGTTTGTTTTCATATTCATGAAATTCTTTTACTGCTTTTTCAAATCATGTATATAAAGCTATTCGTCCATGTCATAGAGTATCTCCATTAGGAGTTTGATCAAACAGATATATAGCTTCTTGTGGCGTTTCGTCTATTGTTTCTCCTTTATGTAGTGCCATATAGGTAATATAATGAGCAGGTGATGTGTGTATGACACATCGACATCTATTAAAATCTCATGGTGTATATTTTTCTTCCATCTTTCGTTTTCCTTTTTCCGATACTAGATGTCATGGTGTATCACGTTCACTATATGACTCAAAAAGTTTCATAGCCTCTTTTGAAACATCTTCCTTCCTTATTTCGATCATTGTTTCTTCTTTACCAGCAAAATTTTCAAAAAGATCTTGTCTGTTATTCTGAATATCTTTTGAGGTATCGAATCATACTGGATTAGCGATTTCAATCATTCTGCTGTTCTTTAGTTTCATAAAATTCTTTGGCTGAATGGTAATGCGGCAAATTAAATATTTTTGCTACTTCTTTGGACCTTTCGTTGGTTCAAAAAATAGCCACGGGGGTAATCTTTACGGGTTCTTGGAATACCGCTTCATTGTATTGAATCAGTCTTGTCTTGTCTTCTGGCAATGGTTTGAAGCCATTTTCTATTCTAAAGGTATTTACCGCATTGATTACCTCTTCAACTGTCGGATATTTTTTTACTATTTCTTCATAACTAGCACATTTGAATTTTTCATATCCGGGGATGAGATTCCTTTGATAGAAGAATCAGAGATTACCTTCCATTTTGTAATAATGTACCTCGAACGTATCGTTATCGGTCAGGACAATCAGGTCAAAAGGAAATATGTGTTTGGGCTGTTGTTTGGTCTCGAAGATGATTCATTCGGGCCTATAGGTCTCTGTGTAATTCTTTCAGATGATTGTCGTTGAGAGTCTTACTGGTTCATTAAAACTGACCGTATTTGGGTTTATAGTCAGTGTCTCTAAGATATTTTCAATCGTTTGGTTCGCTATTTTCTGCTCTCATACTAGCATCTTGAGCACGAAATCCTCTTCCATAGACTTTACAAAGTATGTTCCAATTTTCATTAATATTTTTTCAAGACATAAAGACTATATATAATTATATTCAGAATTTGTTATTTGTCAAAATCATACAACATAAGGAACACCATTCTTCTCTATAATTAAATGTCTCTAGCTATTTGCCTAAACTTTCTTAGGCTGATAGTACTCATTTTATATTCTAACTAAGTTCCTATGGTAGATGTATGATCCAAGTTCAAGTCCAGTGAAAAAATACCTGTTATCTGAAGGTATAAATGCCTGGTTTGCTGACTCATTATCGAAATAGCTCAGAAATTTATCGATATGGAAACCACGTTTTTTTCTTGTCCTGTCTGTCATGCTTGAGATGAAGGTGGTCCTAAATGACCACAGGATCGAGTTTGGGAGTATTTGGGATAGAATGAATTTAGTATATAACTACTGTACTCTCTTATAGTTTTTTCATAATAGTCTCGAATTCTTCGTCAGTGGCAATTGGGCCATTGAGTATTTTTCGATACGGTAGGCGAAGCATGTTTTTGCGGACCAATTTCTCAGCAAGAGCACGATCTGCGCCCATAGAGTTCATGAAGAATTGTACTCATCATTCAAAGATCTCTTCACAAGACTTTACACTACCGTTTTTGTTGGTACAGTAGACACAGGTCTTAGCTGATGTATTGTCGTTTCAAAATTCTTCTGCTTTCTCCATAGGCATACCACATGCGATACAATAGTGCATGATAGTAGTATAAAAGAATAAAACGCTCAGTAAAATTATTATATTTCTCAATTACTTTTTCAAGTGATGACACTCCTCTTTCTGGAAAATCTGGTCTCTAAAGAAACCATAGCTATTTACTGGGATTTCCTTATATATACTCTTGTATCAAGAATACGGTGCGTAGATTTTTTATTTACTAACGCAAAACCATCATGACAGACGAAACAAATGTTGTTGAAGAAACTCCCGTAGTTGAAACTCCTGCAGTTGAAGAAGGTACTGAAACTGAAGTTGTTACAGATACAACTGAAGATGTTAAAGAAGAAACTGAATCTCCAGTAGCTGCATAGTTTTTCACACTAGTACAAAAGGTTACTCTTTAGGGAGTAATTTTTGTTTTAACAAAAAAGAGGAATATTTCATCCCCTTTTATCATTTTCTTTGTAATGTTTTCTTTGATATATGAGTATTTTTTGTATCATTGAGTATTCTCTTTTTATTTGTTTCATTACTGATAGCTTTCTCTTTTTTTTTGGTACTTGTTTGGTCTTTTACTAAGAATACAGGGAAATACATATCTTCTTTCATAGGTAGTACTTCTGTATGGCATTCATCAGAACTATAACATACCGGATTTCCGTTGTTTCACATATACCATGCATATCATTTTTGATTCTGATCGAAACGGTGCAATTCTTGATCTATACCTCCATTGTATCCCCATCATAAGATAATCCATAATAATCTTTTTGCTATTTCTGTATCTTTTCATCCAGGTAGTACATCTAATGCTGTATCAATATCATGTTCTCTTGCTAATCTATATCATTCAATCTGCCTTTCAATGCTTTTTTGCTCTTTTTTGAGGGCATTTTGCTGTACATATAATAATTCTCTATAATATATAATATTGGTGCTGTTCGGATTGTTTATTTTGCTATTCACTATATTTTTTTGTTTTATTCTGCTGTCATGTGAAGTCGATCTTTTTTGTCCTCGCATTTTTTGTCCAAACATTTTCAAAAAACTTATTCATCCAATAGTTATTGATTCTTTATCATATGCAATATTTTCTAGTAATGCTCTATTTTCAGGAGTATTATATTTTGTATCAAAACTTAATGTAAAATGTGCCGATTGGAGATCTATGTAATCTTCTTCTTTGAATCCATCTGTATAAAAATATTGTAGATTCCTTAGATCTTTTGGTATGAGTTTATTTCTATTCTGTTTGTCTATTTGATACATATACGGGAATATATCTGTCTGTATTATTTTTTGTGCAAGGATATTCATATAGTTTTCTTTTTTGCTTTATCTTTACGTCTCTTTGGTCTCAATTGGGATCAAGGTCAACATCTTCATCCAGACGAAAGATTTCTTACTATGCTTATTACTGCCATTAGATTCCCCAATTCTATTTTTCAATATTTTGATACTCAAAATTCCCCTCTTAACCCATTCA
>Ga0118677_10015248_pt1 | contig 10701 bp, 6 predicted proteins | sample AliMusrvi5mmetaG_FD_86154 | JGI IMG/M metagenome (GOLD analysis project Ga0118677, IMG submission 86154)
CCATAAGCCCAGGTATTTAGTGAGACTGAACTTTTTTGACATGAGGCGCCTCCTGCTTGACTCGAAGAGGATGGAGAATTTAGTCAGAAGGGTCAGCGGGGAATAAAAGCTCCATAGTTTCAAATAGTTGACGTCGGGATATAGGCTTGGAAATGTACTCGTCCATTCCGGCTTCCAGACATTTTTCCTCGTCGCCTTTTAACGCGTGAGCCGTCAATGCAATTATCGGGATGTGTTTCCCTGATATCTTTTCCCGCTCCCTTATTCGTTTTGTGGCTTGTAGACCATCCATTTCGGGCATTTGCACATCCATTAGTATAAGGTCAAAATCTTCGAGCCCGGACTTATTCACGGCCTCAACGCCGTTTTTTGCAACCACCACTTCGTGGCCTTTTTTCTCCAGCATCAGCAAAGCCAACCTTTGATTGACCGGATTATCTTCGGCCAATAGTATTTTGAGCCTGCGGGTGGTTACCAATTGGCTCGAATCAATACTTTGGATTGATTTTTGCGATGGGGTTACATCAGAGTCAAGGATTGCAAGTATACTGTTCAAAAGATCGCCTGGACGGAGCGGTTTTCTGAGATAAGCTTCAACCTTTAGTTCCTTGCATCTTTCGCAGCCTCCGGAAGGATTTCCGGACGACATCATTATTATCTTGGGTTTTGACTTCAGCTTGGCGTCATGGATCCATTCCGTCAGTTCAAAACCATCCATTTCCGGCATCATTACGTCTATCAACGCTATCTCTGGACAACCTCCACCTGAGGACAAAGATTCTAATATAGTTATGGCTTCTTTTCCGGAAGCCGCCATTATTGGATTAGCGCCCCATTTGAGAACCGTGTTGCCCATAATTTTCCTGTTTGTGTCGTTGTCGTCAACAATCAGGATCTTCATGTCACGAATAATATCCATGTCAAGATTGTAATCAATTTCATCGGCCTTGGCGCTGACTCCGAGCCGGCAGGTAAAATGGAATGCGCTGCCTTTGTTTGGTTTGCTTTCAACCCAGATGCGGCCTTTCATCATTTCAATCAGTTGAGTGGTGATTGCAAGACCAAGTCCGGTGCCCCCATATTTTCGAGTAGTTGACGAATCTGCCTGAGTAAATGGCTTGAAAATCATTTGCTGCTTTTCTTCAGGTATTCCAATACCAGTGTCCAGAACGTCAAACCTTAGTTCAACCGTACCCTTTAGATTCTTCTCCAAACACACAACAATTGATATCTCACCACGCTCAGTAAATTTGATGGCGTTTCCGACCACATTAATCAAAATTTGCCGTAGGCGCCCCAGATCTCCATCAACAACGCGCGGAACATCTTCTTCTACACTAAAAATTAATTCAATGTCCTTCTTTGAAGCTCTCGCTGCTAGCGACTGCATTGTTTCGATCAATCGTTCCCGGATATCAAAATCGCTGTAATCAAGATCAAATTTGCCTGCCTCGATTTTCGAGAAGTCCAGAATATCGTTGATTATGTTGAGCAAAGATTCGGCTGAATAATTTACAAGATTCAAATTGTCTCTTTGCTCCTGGGTAAGCTCAGTGTCCAAAACAATATCCGTCAAGCCAATAATCCCGTTCATGGGGGTCCGAATTTCATGACTCATTACAGCAAGAAAGTCGCTCTTGGCCCGATTGGCTTTTTCGGCCGATTCCCTTGCGCGAATCAATTCTGACTCAATGCGTTTCCTCTCTGAAATGTCGCGGACAATTCCGATAAAGAATGTTTCTTTTCCTAACCTCATTTCACTAACTGAAAGTTCGATTGGAAATATGGAGCCATCTTTCCTTCGTCCGGAAAGTTCCCTCGTTTTTCCAATTATGTGGTCTTCGCCGGTTTCAACGTACCTGCGGATGTAACCGTCATGAAATTCATGATGGGGCTGCGGAACCAGCACACTTACATTTCCGCCAATAATTTCCCCCGCGGAGTATCGAAAAATGGTTTCAGCGGCGGGGTTGAAAGTTTGAACAATTCCCCGGTTGTCAATGGTGATAATTGCGTCAATAACATTCTCAACTATAGATCTGACTCTCTGTTCGCTTTTGACCAACCCTTCTTCGGCTTGTTTTCTTCTCTCGTCATTCCTGATGGCTTGAATTATACTTGCGCTTGTTGCCAGAAATGGCTGTAAAAAATCTACCACGCTCTGGTCATATCCGTTCGGTCTGTTCGCTATGCCTATCATTCCTACAAATATGTCAGCCGCATGGAACGGCAAACCAAGAAAGGCATTCAAAGGTGGATGGCCACTCGGAAGGCCGCCACGCCGCGAATCGTTGACAGGATCGTTGGAAATAATTGGTCTGCCTGTTCTCAAAACATGCCCAAAAAGGGTTTGCAGATTATGAAACTCAAGGCCTTGCAGGGAATATGTATCGTAGAAATTTCTAGTTGTTTCGTTCCAGGCTATGTTGGTAATTGCGAAAGTCCTCAGATAAGGTTGAGCGTCTTTATCCCACAACACCTCACCGATAAAGCCGTATTCGCTTTCAGTAATTTCCAGGAGCAGATTCAGAAGATCTTCAAAAAGCTCGCGGGGATTCGTGTCAAAAAAATACCTGTTCTGGGCTAATGTTAGGGCAGTCAGGAGTTTATTGCTTCTCAGCAATTCGAGTTCAGCCCTCTTCCGATCAGTTATGTCCTGGGTTATCTGAACGCAGTGCGTGATGTCGCCATTTGGCCCCCTAATGGGAGAAAAAGAAGAGAGTTCCCAGTAGATTCTCCCTTCAGACCCTGTTTTTGCAAGTTCTAAAGTTCCCTCCTCTCCTGACGCGATTGATGCAGTCATCAAAGAAACTTCCTCATGAGAGGATGTTCCTATTTGGTCAAATGTCTTCCCAACAATCTGAGACGGTTCAAGGCCGGTAATGCTTGTAAACTTCTGATTTACGTATTCGACTCGTAAATCAGCGTCAGCAATCATTGTCATATTCGGACTTTGTTCAATGGCCGAAGAGAGTTTCCTAAGCCTATCTTCGGCGTGAATTCTATCCGTCAAATCTCTAAGAGTGCCGGATGCTCCAAGAATTTTGTCATCATCATCAACGGTCAAACGGGCAAACACCTCGACCCATCTGAACCCGCCGTCCTTTCTTAAGTACCGGATTTCATAACGGCAATAATCCTTTTTTCTGCCAATTAGCGGTTCGAACAATTCAATATTGCGTTGGAGGTCACCGGGGTGCACAAAGTCGAGGGAATTTCTTCTGAGGCTTTCTTCAACAGTGAAGCCCGTTAATTCTTCCCAGGCTGGATTGAGGAAAAGCCAGGCTGAGTTTTCATCCGTCTGGAACACGACATCTTTGAGATGGTCTACGAGAAGTCTGTATTGCCTGTTGCTATCTTTAAGGGCTTTTTCGGCCCACTCCCTGTGAGTTATCTGCATGATCAGTTCCGAGTTGATCCGCAACAGGTCCGAAGTCCTCTCTGAGACTTTCGTTTCCAGATCTTTCTTGGCCTCTTCAAGTTCACTTCGAATCTTTTGCCATTCGGATTTATCTCGTATTATGCCGCCAAAAAAGACTTTTCCATTCTCCTTCCAGGTTGAGATGGAAAGTTCAATGGGAAATTCGTGTCCATCTTTATGAAGGCCCCATAACTCCGCTACCGTGCCTATAACCCTTGGCTCAAGAGTTTTCAGATACCTTGTTAGTCCCTCAAGATGAGCCTTTCGGTATCTTTCAGGCATCAACCGGGTCAGGTCCATCCCAATAGACTCAACCTGAGTATATCCAAACATTTTCTCGGCCGAAGTGTTCCAGAAGACGATTCGACTGTCCTGATTGATAATTACTATTGAGTCAATTACAGACAGCACAATCGATTCGAAATTCAGCTTTGTGTCCTTTGAGATGTCCATCTTCCCTACTTCCAATTCAAATTAGTGAAAGACCCCATGTCCAATATCTTTCTTACGGTTTGGAGAAGCGTTCGCATGTCATAAGGTTTTCGAATGAAGCCCTTGGCCGAAGCCATTATGCTGTCTTCAAGACTCATATCTTCGGAATAACCGCTCGCAATAAGAACACGGGCGTTACGATCCATTTGAAGTATTTCTTTAAGACACCGTCTGCCATCCATTTCCGGCATGATAAGGTCTAGTATGACCAGGGAAATCCTGTTTTTTTGTTCTTGAAATATATCCAAAGCCAACTTCCCATTTTCAGCGATGATCACTTCGTAACCAAAACCGGTAAGGATTTCGCGACCCAAATCTCGAACCAACTCCTCATCTTCGACCAGCAGGAGGGTTTCATTTCCTCCAATGAGCGGAGTTTCAACCATTAATTTTTCCGTGTCTTTTTCATTAATTAGAGTAGGAACATAAATATTGAAGGTTGTCCCGATCCCGCTTCTGCTATCACAAGTTATGTGGCCATTATGCTGTTTGACGATGCCATATACCGTGGCAAGCCCTAGGCCAGTTCCTTTGCCTACTGCTTTGGTGGTGAAGAACGGCTCGAAGATGTGCGGTATCAGTTCGTCATCAATGCCATGTCCCGTATCTGAAACAGTTAGCAGGACGTATTCGCCCTTTTTGACTCCTCGACTGAATTCACTGTGATCTGTGGATATCACGGCATTGTTAGTACTGATAGTTAGATTTCCTCCATCCGGCATAGAGTCTCTTGCATTTACGGCAAGGTTCAGGATGATCTGTCCCACTTGGCTCGGGTCTGCGTAAATGTTTTTAAGATCATCGGAAAGATCAAGATCTATTCTGATCATTTTAGGAATAGTATGCGCCAACAGGTCCCGTATCTGAAGTATTTCGTGATTAAGGTCCACAGGAACATGTCTTGGCTCAATTTTCTGGCTGAACATAAGCAGACTCCTGACAAGCTCCGCTCCCCGCTTCCCCGCTTCACATATTTTCTGAATGTCGGTGTAGTCCCTGTCCGACTGTTGCTTTCTAGCGAGCATGACCTCGGAATATCCTATGACCGCCTGAAGAAGATTGTTAAAATCGTGCGCCACCCCTCCTGCAAGGGTCCCAATAGCTTCCAGCTTCTGAGCTTGTAGAAGCTGCGCCCTGAGACTCTTTTCCTGAGTCACATCAACGACAAAAGAAAGGATAGCCGGCATCCCCTGAAAATCTATGTGGCTGGACCACACTGCGGCGTCGAACTTCTCTCCGCCTTTTTTTAACCCTAATGTTTCGTAATTCTGAATAGCTTCTAAAGTTTCAGAATTGTTGAGGTTCTTTTCGGAAGACATGTCCAGACCTTCATGCGCCATGAAATCCGCAGGGGACTGACCGACTATTTCGTTTGATCCATCATAACCCAAGAGTTCAGTGAGCGCCGAATTCGCATAAACATATTTGCCCTTCTGAATAATACCTATGCCAATTGGAGAAGATTCTATAAGGAGCCTGTATCTCTCTTCCGACGATTTGAGTTCCTTTTCGACAAGTTTTTGCTGGGTGATGTCGCGAAGGGTTATCATGTTTCCAATTGGATTCCCCGTTCTATCCCTTACCAGCGCTGCGCTGATGTTTATATCGAGTAGCGTCCGATCTTTTTTCAGGCGCTTTGTTTCAAAAGAGGATACCGGCACGCCTTCATAGAGCATCCTGATTGTTTCCATTGACCTTGCGAATTCATCCTCAGGAACATAATCGATCCGCTTGCCAAGCAATTCGTTTTGTGACCAACCGAAAGTTTTCTCAAATGCAGGGTTCAAATACGTGACGTTCCCATCTTTGTCGTAAACGGCCACAGGGTCAGGGGATGATTCGAGCACAGCCCTGAATCTGTTCTCGCTTTCTTGCAGAGCTATCTCGGTTTTTTTTCTTAGGGAAATGTCCTCGATTATGCCGACTCCACCTAAAACATTTCCCTGATCGGAGATAATAGTACGGAAACTGGCCTTTGCCATCACGGTCTTTCCCGCAGTGACAGACACATATTCCCCCTCGAAATTCCCCGCTCCTCCTGAGAGAGCCTCTCTTACCGCTGCTATTAAACGATTATTCTTCAGATCAGAAATCATGTTCAAGCCTACGAGCATTTCTCTGGGGGCGCCTATGATTCCAGAGAAGCTTTTATTACATGCGGTTATAACTCCATGATGGTCAAAATGAAGAATCCCTATCGGGGAGTTTTCGAAAATCATCCCCAGTTTTTCTTTCTGTTCGGTTATCTCGCGTCTTTGGACAAAATCCAGACGCATATATCTTTCCATCGAATAACATGCCCACATGCCTGTAATGTTGAAGGAAATGAAAAAAAGGAATTGTTGATCAGAACAGGGGTGGAAACTTGCTTTATGAAAATGGCGGTTAACACATAAAGACAAAATATTATCCAAGCCAAAGCAGTGGCGATAAAAAAGTTGAGTCTCAAAAAAACAAAATAGAACATCGATGTTAATAAAAGCCCCGCGTAATAAAAATCACTCCCTGGAGGTGAGCTCAAGGCAATCATGACAAGGATTCCAGCTCCGCCGACAAACCCGAGAGCGGTCAGACAAATCAAGAAAATCCGTTGGAATATCTTGAAGTAGGAAATTACAATTACTGCAAAGAGCAAAGGACAAAACACAAGATAACGAATCACCCAGGCTTCATGTTTGACCTCAGGGATCATTTGTCCGTCCAGTATCCCAAAAGCAGCGTACAACAAGATTGCCAGCAATAAACTTAATCTTACGCGAACCAGGGATTCCTCAAAAGCGTATAAATGAAACGCTTTCTCAAGTTCTTCATCCTTAAACCTAAGTGAGAGTAAATCATGAATATTTTCGGAGAGAGTCGGCATGCTCCATTCCTATGATTTTCTGAAGACTATTGCGAATGTTGGTGAGAAATGTACCATTTGTCAGTGTTAAGTCATAGGTTTTTATCTTTAGGAGGCTTGAAAAAAACTTGTTAGCTATCCAGTCAAGGGAGATAAGATGCGAATATTAATTGCCCCGGATTCATACAAAGGAAGTCTGTCAGCGCTTGAAGTAGCTCGGGCCATGAAAAAGGGGATGTTGAAAGTTTTTCCTGAAGCCGAGATAGTCCTAGCTCCAATAGCCGACGGCGGAGAGGGGACAGTTGATGCGCTCGTGACCGCCACAGGCGGGACCATTGTCAGGGAGACTGTAAGTGGGCCTCTTGGCGAACCTGTTGACAGTTTTTGGGGCATCCTCGGTGATAGCAGCGCAGCGGTCATAGAGATGGCGGCGGCGTCCGGATTAACTCTCATACCCGAAGCCGAAAGGAACCCAAGGGTAACTTCTTCCCGGGGAACCGGGCAGCTTATGAAATCAGCCATGGATAGAGGATTCAGAAAGCTCATCATTGGGATGGGAGGCAGCGCTACTAACGATGGTGGAGCCGGTATGGCGAGGGCATTAGGGGTAAAATTTCTGGATTCTCAAGGCTGGGAGTTACCCGAGGGTGGGGCTGCATTGTCGGACCTGGCCGAGATAGATCTTAGCGGAATTGATTCTCGCATCAAAGAAACAGAGATTGTTGTAGCCTGTGATGTGGACAATCCTCTGTGTGGACCGAGAGGCGCCTCTGAAGTCTACGGGCCACAGAAAGGGGCGTCAGCGGAAGTAATTAAGGAGCTTGACGCTGCCCTTGAGAATTTTGGGAAAGTGGCTTCAATGTCTACAGGCAGGGATGTTGCCGCACTCCCGGGGGCTGGGGCGGCTGGAGGAATGGGCGCGGGTCTGATGTTTTTTACGCCCGCTGTTCTTCGCCCAGGGATAGAAATTGTATTTGAATTCTTGGGATTAGCTTCCCTGATTCAAAAAGCTGATATTGTAATAACGGGCGAAGGCAAGACTGACTTCCAGACAGTTTTTGGGAAGGCCCCGGCAGGAGTCGGAGACCTCGCCGGACATTTTGGCAAGGTTGCTCTCTGTATCTCCGGGAGTCTCGGAAACGGAGCTGAAAAAATTTTGAACCACGGCATACAGGCCGCAGTAAGTATTGTTCCGAGACCCATGTCACTAAACGAATGTATGCAATCGGCAGAGATCCTGGTTGAGCAGGCGGCTGATCGTGTGGCCCGTCTGCTGAAAGCGGGCATGGCTCTGACACAAACTCGGAAAAGAGATGTTTGAGTCTATGAAATTTATCGGCTCATCCTGGAAAAAGCTCGGCTTTCTCTCAAAGGGTTTTACGGCAAAGCAGAAAATTGAGGGCCTTCATTGTCATGACTACATCTCCATTTTGATTGAGAGTCTCCACGTACGAGTGCACAATTCCCCTGTCCGGTTTTGACCGAGAACGGCTGGTTTTCGAGACAGTTACCCTTAGAGACAGTACATCTCCAGGTCGCACCGGCTTGAGCCAGCGCAGTTCATCCACCCCAGGCGAGCCCAAACTTGCCACGTGAGAAAGATAATGCTCAACAAACAGCCTCATCATCAAACTGGCGGAATGCCATCCACTCGCTATTAGTCCACCGTATATCGAATGCTTGGCCAATTCAGGATTCATGTGAAATGGCTGGGGATCGAAACGCTTTGCAAAATCAACCACCTCAGATTCCTTGACTGCAATTGACCCAAAATCATGAACCGCTCCATCTACATAATCTTCGAAATAACGGTCATCAATTGGGGCGCTGAACGATGAGTTTGGCATGTAATTCCTCAAATGTCGGCAAAGGATAAGAAATATGAATCTCCTGATGAGTTAAATTACAACGCGCTTAAGCCGCAAAAAGTATGCGGCTTAAGAACATTAATTTGAATTTCACTCACCAAGAGTAGATGATCTTATTTCTTCTTGTATTGTTTAAGCAGGTTAACAACTTCGTTGTGGCGTCGAGAAAGCGCCCAGACCATCGCTGTCCAGCCGTTCCTGTCCTGGGCGTGAATTTCCGCTCCTGCGTCCAGCAACTCTTTCACTATGTCTACGTGACCGCGATAGGCCGCTATAATTAATGCCGTGGAACCATACTCATCTATTACTTCGAGTTCCACGGGGTTTTCCAACAGGATTTTTACGACATCCAAATGCCCGGCTCGAGCAGCGCGCATGAGGCTGGACACACCATGATCATCAATTGCGTTGAAATCTGAGCCGTTCTCTATCAACTCTTGGGCAATGTCGGCAAATCCCCTCCTGCAAGCCTTCATAAGAGCTGTAGCCCCGTTCTGGTCCCGAAGATTAGGATCAGTCCCACCATCGATCAACATCTTGACAATATCCGGAAAACCCATAGCGGCCGCCCACATAAGAGGCGTCCAACCCATCTCGTCTCTTTTTTCTAATCCCGCTCCAACAGTCAACAGCCCCCTGAGTTCCCCCAGGTTCCCTTCCTTTGCCGCTTCCAACACTTTATTTTCCATAGAGCTATCAACCTCCTTGTGTAGTCTTTTCTGGATCGAATCGAGAGATCATCAGACAATTCTTTTCTTGCAGGGAGGACTAAATATCATATCCAATCAACAGGTCAATCGCATACGGGGATGTTGCTTCCTAATGTCTATTCCCATCCGTTTCCCTGACGAACCTCCCGATTAATTCCAATTACGAACCAGTATACATTGTAGTGTAAGACGTTACCAACAGCATTATGAAGGAGGCGTAAACCCATTAATTTTTCCGTGGTGAAAAGTCAAAAAAACTCAAATCAATATAACGAACGATCGTTAGCAAAAAATTGACTCTCAGACCTCATTATGTAATCAATAATTACCAGGCTAAATTTAGTGAGCCGAGGCCGAAGCCGCCAAAGGAGCGATTCATGGATTTCAATGTATCTGAAAGAATGCAGACAGTAATCGAAATGATGAATGAGTTTATGGAGAAAGAGGTAATCCCAATTGAACGGGAATTTTTTCATCATTCTTTTACGGACCTTTACCCGGTATTAAACGAGAAACGGGAAATGGTTAAGAAAATGGAATTGTGGGCGCCGCCTCATCCTGAGGAATATGGAGGAATGGGGCTTGATCTAATGGATTTTGGGCTTGTATCAGAGGCATTGGGAAGATCACCCCTAGGGCATTATGTTTTTGGATGTCAGGCTCCTGACGCCGGGAACATTGAGATCCTACACCTCCATGGAACGGACGCTCAGAAACGAAAGTATCTGCAGCGGCTCATTGGAGGAGAGATACGGAGCTGTTTCTCAATGACGGAAGTCAACATGCCCGGCTCGAATCCCACGATGCTAGAAACTACAGCAGTCAAAAATGGAAATGATTACGTGATAAATGGCCAAAAATGGTACACTACTGCGGCTGACGGCGCTGAATTTGCTATCGTTATGGCTGTGACTGATCCTCAGGCTCCTCCACTGCGGCAGGCGAGCATGATTATTGTCCCTTGTGACACACCCGGCTTCAACAATGTCAGAAACATCTCAATCATGGGACACGAAGGCAGTGGATGGCACAGTCACTCTGAGATAATTTATCAAAATTGCAGAGTTTCGCAGGACAATCTTCTGGGTTCTGAGGGAGAAGGTTTTGTGTTGGCCCAGGACAGATTGGGTCCTGGCCGAATACACCACTGCATGAGATGGCTCGGAGTCTGCAACAGATCATTTGAACTTATGTGCAAGCGTGCGAATTACAGAAAAATTTCACCTGACGGGAAAACTCTCGCATCGAAACAGATAGTACAGGGCTGGGTTGCCGAATCTGCTGCAGAGATTCAGGCTGCGCGTCTTATGACTCTCTATGCTGCCTGGAGAATCGATACAGTTGGTGCGAAGGAAGCAAGAGATGACG
>Ga0118677_10015249_pt1 | contig 10701 bp, 4 predicted proteins | sample AliMusrvi5mmetaG_FD_86154 | JGI IMG/M metagenome (GOLD analysis project Ga0118677, IMG submission 86154)
CCCCTGCTGCTCCTCCGTCAGCTCGGTTTCCATTAATAGACTGGTCATACCGATAACACCATTCATCGGAGTACGAATTTCATGGCTCATACTGGCCAAAAAGGCACTCTTGGCGGTATTGGCCGATTCGGCAGCCAACCGGGCCTGAATCAATTCATTTTCGACCTGCTTACGCCCGGTGATATCACACACCGTGGCCAGGAGAACCGTTTTACCATCCAGTTCCATGGCGCTGAGTAGCACTTCGGCGGGAAAGTCCTTACCATTACCGGCACACCTGTGGACCCATTCGAAACGATGGCTGATATTTTCCATCGCTGTAGCGATGTGGCGATTGGCGAGAATCCGGGAATCCGTACCGCAGGGTTGCACTGCCGGCGAAAAAAAAGCGGGGTGCCTGGCGCAGAACTCCTCCTGAGTAGCACACCCGAACATTTTCAATGTTACCTCGTTGCAATCAAAGAAGCCTCGATGATCCAGCAGCATTACCGCCTCACTGGTGGAAGCGTACAGAGTGCGGAACTTCATCTCCGAATGCGCAAGATCCAACTCAGCCAGTTTGCGCTCCGTTATATCCTCTCCCACCGCCTGGTATTCCATCAGGGTTTTGTCAACCGAATAAATCCCCCGTTGAGACCAGCGTTGCCAGCGCTGCTCACCGGATGGTTTTAGAATTCGGTGCGTGTACGTTACCACCGGATTATCGCTGGTGATTTCGGATAGCATCCCGATAATCTGTGACAGATCAGGCTCGGGGATATTCGGCACAAAATTTGTGCCAATCAGTTCGTCAGGATTCATGCCGTAGTACCGTGAATATGCTCCATTAACGAAGGAGAGCCTGCCTCCCGGCATATAGCGGCAAATCAGTTCGGTCTGATCTTCGATAATGGCACGATAGCGCTCCTCACTTCTTCGTAGAGCCTCTTCCTGGATAGCCAGCTGATTACGCTGCTCCTTCACAAGATCATTGTGCTTCTTCAATGCGACATGGTTGCGAACCATCAACTTAAGCAGGTCTACATCAACCGGCTTTTTCAGATAGTCTGTCCCGCCGATATCAAAACCCTGGCGAACAGATTCGGGTGTATCCAAAGCGGTCAGGAAGATAACCGGGATATCCTCTGTCGCAGTATTGGCCTTGATGATTTTACAAACCTCAAACCCGCTGATACCCGGCATCATTACATCAAGGATAATCAAATCGGGCTTGTGGTCATTGAGGAGAGTCAATGCGGCGGAGCCATCCGGAGCAGAAAACACGACGTACTCGCCTTTAAGTGCCGCTGTGATAAGAAGAAGATTAACCGGTTCATCATCTACTACCAGTATTTCGGGTCTCTGATTCATTTTATATCAATCCGGCGATATTTATTTAGAATTACGCCAAGTTCATGCCTGTTTACCGGTTTGGACAGATAGTCGTCCATTCCGGCTTCAAGACATTTCTCGCGGTCCCCCTTCATGGCATTGGCCGTCATGGCAATGATCGGCACCGAGTGATTCAACGCCTTCAAATCAGGATCCCGGATCATGCCGGTTGCTTCAAAACCGTCCACCACAGGCATCATGCAATCCATCAGGACCAGATCGTAATCGATCATCTCCAGGGCATGTACCGCTTCCTGCCCATTCGCTACGACATCTGCCTTATAGCCCAGTTTGTTCAGAATATTCTGTGCAACTTTTTGATAGAAAACGCACGCATCAACGGCCGGTACCGTTTCATCTTGTAAACTTTACATCACGATCCAAGTTTGATACATTTCCGCCATTCACAATATTCATCAGCGCATTTATTCACAAATTTGCCCAACGTTCACGGACGGCTTGCCACAACGCCGCGCATTATGAAGGCGGATGCCGTCGCGCTGAATTTGCCACCTTCTTCCGTAGCGGTGTATGGACATACTGCCCCGAAAAAAATGAGTTGATACAAACACAATGAAAGCCATAACTGTTGCAATGCTGTTTTTGGCAATCGGTTCTGTATCTACGCATGGCGCTGATCTGTCGTCCAATGGCGCCTCGAATGATATCGCCGGAAAATTGCGCACCGACCCTCTTATGGCACCGTACTACACGGGCAAAATCCTGCCTACGCCGCAGAAGGTCGAATACCGTGATGAATTTATCTCGCTGGCCAATGTCGCCATCGTGATAGGCAAGGATGTCGAAACCCCCGACCCGCTCGTCGCGATACTTGTTGACCGGATCACGCGCTATGGCGGTCAGGCATCGGTCGTCTCCGCGCCCGGCGCGGAGCATACGGCGGTGATTTCGCTGGGAGAAACGGACCTTGCCAAGCAGACGCAGAATGTTCCTGCTGTGCCGGATAAAGAGCAGGGCTATGTCCTTGCCCAAACAACGCTCGGCGGCAAGCCGCTGATCGTGCTGAAGGGACATGATCGGCTTGGTCTGCTCTGGGCCATTTCGAGCCTGACGCAGTTGATCCACTGGCACGATAACAAAACCCTGGTGCGTGCCGTCGTGGTAGAGGATTATCCCCGTCTGCATAAGCGCGGGTTTATCGTCGGCGGTGGTGATTTCTTCCATCCCCAAGCCAGGGGTAATAAAAAGCAACCCGACACGAAACTGCTATTACAACAGAATCGCCTGTTTGTTCTGGTATGTAAAGCCAATGAGCCTGTTTACCAGCACCTGACCCAGGCTGACTGCTATAAATATTTCTGGAAACACCCGGACAAAATGCCGCCTGACGCCATGATCGAGGAAGATATCGAGGCCATGGGCCGGAATCTGACTCCGCTCGGCATCACCTGGTGGGGCGGCTTGCGTCCCCATGCGGCCGGGGTTCCGTCCGCACACAGCGCGAGATTATGATTACTGCCGGCGGCGATGGCGATGATGGTCTTGCCGGCGAGCACCCCGGTTTGAGTCACTCGCACCGGTACACTGCTTTTGAAGGTGCTGTTGTTTCCCAACTGGCCGGAGTCACCCTTTCCCCAGGCGGCGAGGGATCCGTCCGTGCACAGCGCCAGGCAGTGCGAGTCACCGGCCGCAATGGCGGCAACCGATTTGCCGGCGAGCACACCCGATTGGTCCACCAAGACCGGGGCATCGGTTGCGCTGGTGTTGTTGTTGCCCAACTGCCCGGAAGCATTAGCCCCCCAAGCGGCCAGAGTTCCGTCAGCACACAGGGCAAGAGTATGATAACTGCCGGCAGCGACGGTAATGACGGTCTTGTTGGCGAGCACGCCGCTCATATTCACCGCTCCTGGGACGCTACTGCTGTAACCGCCGTCGTTGCCGAGTTCGCCGGCGCCATTGTCTCCCCAGGCCAGCAGGCGGATGCTGGCCCATTGCAGGATGAGATCATTGCCAGTGCCGCCATGGTAGTTTGCCACGAACGCATAGGTCAGTCCACCATACGTTAGAGACACCGTTTGTCCCTGCACCAGGTTGTCGAAATGTCCTTGAATCTGCACTACGCCCGTGTTGTTCACCACGATCAAATTGGTTCCCGGAACCGGCACATGGTTCAGCACGAATGGCGCCACATTCCCGGACGCCACGAAACCATTTGCCGTTAACGGCACGTCGGTGGCGGAGTTATAGATATATGCCAGCGGTTGGCGGGTCGCCTTCACGGTGTAGGTCAGCGTGTTGACGCCGTCGGGAGCAGCGACCATGATGGAAATGCTATTATCACCCGTCGTCAAAGGGATGGGGCTGCCGGCAGATCCGGACGGCACGGTCGCGCCATTGATTCTGATGGTGGAATTTGCGGTGGCGGCCACGGGAGTCAGGGTGAGAGTGGACACGGTACCGGGCACGGTGACTTGATAGCCCATGGTGGTGCTGGTGAAAGCGGGGGTGAGCGCACCGCTGCTGATGGCTAGATTGGCAAGGGTGGCCACGGTGCCGGTGGTGAAGGTCATGTCGCCGCCCCTCACGCTGCCGCCAGGGCCTACGGCCACCACCCGGTAATGATAGGTATTACCTGCTAACAACCCGCCGCTCGTCGCGCTGGCCGCCGTGGCGGTGGTGCCGCTCACCGAAGTGGGGGTGGCTGTCAGAGATGAACCATAGGCGGAGGTCGGGCCGTACTCGAAGCTGACGGTGGCGGAGTAGCCTGCGGCATTCACGCTGCCATTGAGGGTGGCACCGGTGTCGCCGACGGCGGTTGCGGCCAGTGTCTGCGCCACCGGCGTTGGTGGCGAGGCGACCATGGCGAGGCTGTATTGAAGTGCTCCTTTGGCAGTCGTAAAGCGTTCGCCCGTCTGCAATGTGCTGGTGCTGGCCATGACCGGCACATTACTTTGGGTGGCGCTGTTGTTGCCCAACTGGCCGTAATTGTCATACCCCCAGGCGGCCATGGACCCGTCCGCGCAGAGAGCGAGACTGTGATGATTGCCGGTGCCAATGGACACCACGGATTTGTCGGCGAGCACGCCGGTTTGGGTCACCAGCACCGGAACGCGGCTGGTGGTGGTGGTGTTGTTGCCCAACTGGCCGTAACTGTTGTATCCCCAGGCCGCCAGGGTTCCATCCGAGCACAGGACAAGGGTGTGGCTCTCACCGGCGGCGATTGCACTGACTGTTTTGCCGGCGAGGCCGCCGCTTTGGTCGATGCGTGCCGGGACATAACTGCTGATTGAACTGTTGTTGCCATATTGGCCAGAGGTGTTCCTGCCCCAGGCCATCAGCCGGGAAAATGCCCACTGCAGGACTAGATCGTTGCCGGTACCGCCAAAGTAGTTTGCTACGAACCGGTGAGTCGTCCCGGCGTATGTCAGATCGACGGTTTGGCCTTGGGCCAGGTTGTCAAAAGTGCCTTGGATGAAACTCTGGCCGGTGTTGTTCACAACCGTCAGGCTGGTGCCTACCGGCGGCACGAAGCCCAGGCTGATGTCCACCGTGTTGCCGGTCGCGGTGTAGCTGGCGGCGGTGACCGGCACGGTGGTAGCTGACGTGAAACTGGCCGTGACCTCGGCCCCGCGAACAGGCACGGCTTGGACAATCAGACTGCTCCAAATAAGGGCAACAGGCACTTGGGGATCAGGTTCATAGGCTGATGGGTAGGTGAATGCAGAGGTGGCGGATATTTGCCGCACGGCAGCAAGCCGTGTGGACGGCATGGGACCCCTGTCATGAGGCGCCACGCCCTTCAATCCTTCTCGCACAGTTGCAACGTGGGCAATTTGTCGTTGGCTAACAACCAATAACCGCGGGATTGGCAGAATACGCGTGGTGAATGGCGGGATACGCGTTGGCGGAGTGCAGAAGTCCCGGCGAATGCGAAGGCCGTGGGTTGGCGGGTTTCATGGCCGCCGAAGGCAGCTGGCAATGGCCGACTCGGTGGTCGAGCGCGGAGTGGCAAGCAGCCGGCAGTTGCTCGACGGTAGAGCGGGGGAGGGAACGCTTGCCGGGTGGAAATCTGATATCCCAAGGGTAACAGTTGTCAAGAATCAATAGAGTTGCGAAGCCGTTGGGAGCATGATCAAGGGTTGCCCGTCCATCTAAAAAGGGCCCAGCCAGCCAACGCCGATCCGACACGACCGAAGGCGAATCCGAATCCTTCCGCGACGGGAAACCTTACCAACCCACAACCCGCCACCAAGACCGAATCATGAATACCCGCACCCAAGCCAGACCCGCATGGACGCTTGCCGTCGCCGGGAGGTTCGCCGCCGGTGCATGCCACGCCGCTGCGGCTTCTTACCCGCCGTTCGCAGGCGCCACCGGCTACAACGTCTCCAGCCCAAGCGCCAGCGGTTTGGGCCGCCACGTGGTCACCCAGCCTAACTGACCATGAGAATCGGTACTGTGATCGAATCCGGAATCGGGAGCAACAGGATCAACAAGCACAAACTGCTGCTCCCCTTGGCATCGGTCATCTGGGTCTCGACGATTGTTGCTCAACAAAAAGGCATGTTCTTCGGGGCGACACTTGCCTTCATCCTCAAGGGCACCGCCGCTACCGCCCCTTCACCTGAGCAATTCATGGAACCGCCACTCGAGGCGCGGCCAGGGGCCTATTGGGCCTGGCTCAATGGCAACGCGGATTTGCCGCAGATTACCCGCGAACTGGAGGAGATGAAGGACAAGGGGATGAGCGGAGCCGAAATTTGGGACGTGCTTTGTATGAAGAATGAAGGGGGCGTGGTCCCGGCCGGGCCGGCCTTCCTCGGGCCGGAATCGGTCAAGGCCATCTCGCATGCCATCGATGAAGCCGATCGTCTCGGGCTGCGGCTCGGACTGGTGGCTTCGAGTAGTTGGAATGCCGGCGGCAGTTGGGTCACCCCGGACTGGGGACTCAAAGGGCTCGTGTTCACCGAGACGACGCTGAAGGGGCCGGCGGTCGTGGCGCAAGTGCTCCCGCGCGCGGCGGCGGCCGATTACAAAGACACGGCGGTTCTGGCTTTTCCCGCGCTACCTAACAAGGTGATCAACGGCGCGGCGTCAGTTGTCAACCTAACCGACCGGATGGATGCCAAGGGGCTGTTGAAATGGGAGGTGCCTGGCGGTGAGTGGGTCATTCTGCGATTGGGTTGCGGCAACACCGGTGAGTTGCTGATGATTCCCAGCCCCAACTCCGTCGGCTTGGTCATTGACCACATGGATCCCGAGGCCACGCGGCGCCACTTTGACTATATCATCGGCAAAATCCTTGAAGTCAGAAAGGGCCTGGATGCACTGAAGTACATGGAAGTGGACAGCATCGAGGTATCGCAAGGCGCGGATTGGACCGATCACTTCGTGCGGGAATTCCGCAGCCGCCGCGGCTACGACCCGACACCGTACTTGCCCTTGCTGAAGGGTTGGAAGCTGGCGCAGACCGATCTGGCAGAGCGGTTCCGGCGCGATTTCCTGCTGACGCGCAGCGATCTGTGGATAGATAATCACTATCGCAATGGCAGTGAGCTGCTCAACCGGCACGGCCTGCAACTGGTGGGCGAGCCGGGACACGGTGGGAGCCCCATGGTTGAACCGCTCAAGGCGCTGGGCGCGGTGGATGTGCCGCGCGGAGAATTCTGGAACAAGAGGCCATTCTGGGTGATCAAGGAAGCAGCTAGCGCCGGGCATATCTATGGCCGGCGCGTCATCGACGCCGAATCATTCACCAGTTTTCGCAACTGGCAGGAAGGACCCGCGGAGTACAAGCAACTTGCCGACATTGCCTTTTGTGCGGGCATGAACCGGCTGACCTACCATAACTTCGCCCACAATCCGCCCCAGGCCGGCCTGCCGGGCTGGGTCTATCATGCCGGCGAGCATATCAATGTGAACACCACGTGGTGGCCTGTGTCGAAGCCGTTTCACTATTACCTTGGGCGTTGTTCCTATCTGCTTCAGCAGGGTCTGCCGGTGGCCGATGTCTGTTATTATTACGGCGATGATGCGCCGAACCTGGTCGCGCCACCGCGGGTGGACCCGGCGCTGGGCAAGGTGGATCCGAATTTCTGCAAGCACTGTGAAAATGGCCCCGCCGCCCCGCTACCTCGTCAAAATCCAGCACCCACCGCTGCGCTCGGCGCTGGCTACGATTACGATGTGGTCAATTCCGACGTGATTTTGAACCGGATGAAAGTGCAAGAGGGACGCATCGTATTGCCCGACGGGATAAGTTACGGTGTGCTGGTGTTGCCCGAGCGGGAGGATATGCCGCTGGTGGTGTTACAAAAACTCGATGAGCTGGTCAGAGCCGGAGCTACCGTTGTTGGACCCAAACCCATCCGGACTAACACGCTTGCCGACTATCCGCAGTGCGATCAGCAGGTCAAGGACCTCGCCGGCGAGCTCTGGGGTGAGTGTGATGGCAAGAGGGTTCACGAGCACCGCTACGGCCGGGGGCGGATCGTATGGGACCGCAACCGGGTGCGCCAGGTGTTGGCGGATTTGGGAATTGGTGCCGACTGCGCGATCTCAGCCAAAACCGGCACCGAGGGCCTTGATTATGCCCACCGCCGCACAGAGCAGGCTGATATCTACTTTATCAGCAATTCTAACGGATACAAGTTAGATATGGAATGCGCGTTTCGGGTCAGCGGCAAGAGTCCGGAACTATGGATGCCCGAGACCGGCACGGTTGCGCGTTATCCGGTTTACGAGAGTGTGGCAGGCGCAACGAAGGTGCCGTTGCGCCTGGCGCCTTACGGCTCGGTGTTTGTGGTTTTTCGCGAGCCGGCCGATGGCGGGCACTTGGTGGCCATGCCGGAAATCATCGGTGGGGCGCCCGCCGCGGAGGAGTTGCCGTGCAACGATGTTGAGCTGATAGCCGGGCGCCAGGGCAACCTCGAAATGCTGGCGTGGAGAGGCGGTACCTGCGTGCTTCGCGGCACCGGCGGAATGCGCCGTGAAGTTGGGGTCGAGCCAGTCCCGGCGCCACAAAAACTCAGCGGCCCATGGGAGGTCCGTTTTGCCAAAGACCGTGGCGCGCCTGAATCAAAGGTGTTCGAGGATCTCCACTCCTGGAGCATCGATCCGGAGGATGGCGTGAAGTACTTCTCCGGCACCGCCGCCTATCACAAGCAGTTCGTTTTGCCAGGCGATTGGCTCAAAGGCGGAAACCGGGTGTTCCTGGATCTGGGGCGCGTGCGAAACGTCGCCGAGGTGACTTTGAACGACAGGCGGCTGGGCATTTGCTGGACGTCTCCCGCGCGTCTTGAAGTGACAGGCATTCTCCGACCCGGCGCCAACTCACTGGTCGTCGAGGTCACGAATCTCTGGGCCAACCGCATGATTGGAGACGGGAAACTGCCGCCGGAACAACGAATCTGCCGTAGCTCCCTGGCTCCCTTGGCGGGACCCTTGCTCGATTCAGGCCTGCTTGGCCCCGTGCGGTTGCTGAATGCACGGCAAATTGCCGCAGAATTGAAGAAACCGGACTAAATCCCATGGTGATTCACGTAAAGAGCCCGTCACTGCGAGCGACCGCAAGGAAAACGGCAGTCTGAGAGTTGTTATCATAACCGTTACGGACGTTAATCGATCATCCCAAAAACAAGACAGCGCAATATGCAAAGAAGTTTTATGAATTGGCTGCTGGTTATGCTTATTACAGGCGGGGTGCTGGCTGCATCCGAAGTGTCCTCGGGGTCCCTCCTGGCCGTGAAGGGGGGACGTTTTCTAACATTGAACACGGTGATCCGCGTCAATCAGATCGAAGCGGCGCGCGACTTGAATGAAGGTTGCGACGAAGCGGCCGTTCATACGCCGGAGACGGTGGCTGCGTTTCGCGACGCGGTGAGCAAAGGGTTTCCGGGTGCGGCGGTGACCTGGGCGTTTTCCTGGCAGGCGCTCCATGACCAACGGCCGAATTTTGCTGCCATACGCAAACAGGTTGTGGGCTATCACAAAACGTACGGTGATGAGATCACATTCATACCGGGTGGCTACTTTGCGCCCATGTACAGTTCCAGGGACCAGGTCAACCAGGATATCAAGGAGGCGCTGCTGAAAGTGCGCGAGATGGTTGGCGACGGCTACAAGCCCAAGAGCCTGGTGGCCGGTTTCCTGGCCGCCGAGAATTTGCGCTATCTGGCGGAAGAGGAGGGCATCCATGTTTGTCAGGGTACGATCTGGAGCCAATACGGCATCGACAACGGGGATGGGGACGGTTCGATCAGTTACCCGTATTTTCCGAGCCGCGAGCATGCGTGCAAGCCCGCCCAGGGGAAGGGTGACTTCATTGATTGTGTGAACCTGGATGGTTGGACCTGTGATTTTCTCTGCGCGCGGCGTTGTGGCTTTGAGGGCGGCTTCAACAGCCGTCTCGGCGTGGGACCGATCGAATCGTATCGCAATCTTGGCGTGGAGCAAGGGATGGCCGAAGTGATGGCGGTCACGGCAAATCATTTTGACGATGGCTTCACGCGCAACGGCTTCGGATGGGTAACGAATTGTTGGGAAATCAGTCTGGTCAAGGGGCTGCCACCGGAGGTCCTGCCGTGCCTGACCCAGTGGCTCCAGAACGTGCGACAACGCTGGCCCGACACCCGGGTCGTGACCCAGGGCGAGTTCGGCGAGGCATGGCGGCGTGAGCATCCAGATAACACAGGTTTGGACTATAAGTTCGTGCAGCGAGGCACGGGCATCGGCGGCTCGGAGCCCAATCTGGAGATCCGCTGGTTCATGAACACCGATTTCAGGTTGGCGATTCTGCGTGACTGGCAGACCAACGATCCCGGCAAGGTCATTGACTTCACGCGCTATGATCTCAAGGCCGCAGAGCCCAAGGACCTGGGCCGCAACTGGAGCCTGATCAACCGCATCAACCAGAAAGGCCAGCGCCCCCAGGACAAGCCCGTGCCGCTGTGCGATCTGCCCGCTGAAGATCTGGCCGTGATCGGCAAACACCAGCCTGAACTGTTAGCCAGTGGGCCTCGCGTGTCGCAGTACTTGGGTGTCACGCTGTCACCCCGTCAGCCTGCGATTGAATCGCTGGCCGTCGATAGCCTCGGCCATGGCAAGTGCAACGACAACACGCTGCATCCCCTGCTGGATTCCGCCGTCGCCTTCAAATCCCGGGCAACCGCCTGCGGTCTCGAGTACCGTCGGTCCAGCAGCCCCGACGACGTCGCCCCGGGTTGGACCATTGAAGTGTCAGCGCGCGCGATCCGACTCGTTTCGCAATACTCGGCAACGGAGCAGCCCGGCCCCGTCGCCTGCAACTTTGACACAACCCGTTCTCACGCCCCGCTGCTGGGGCTTTTCCACCCGGACGGCCGCATGCCC
>Ga0118677_10015250_pt1 | contig 10700 bp, 5 predicted proteins | sample AliMusrvi5mmetaG_FD_86154 | JGI IMG/M metagenome (GOLD analysis project Ga0118677, IMG submission 86154)
CACATTGGGCAGTGTAACGAACAGGTCCACGTATTTGTCCACAAACGCCGCCGGCGCGGTCGTCGGATCGACCCGGGTGAAATACGCCACAAACTCGGCGGCCTTGGCCGGAAGGCACAGGAGAGCGGTCAACACAATCAGAGGTTTCATCAGCTTGTTGTAGTTTGTTAGAGACGTCCCCGCCGGGTGCCGGTGACCGGGAGGACACAGGTTTCCCTTGTGACTCGGGGGCCTTGTGGGATATCGGCGGTCATGCTTACAGGAAAAAACCATAGGGCAATGCATTCTCCGCCGCAAGTCACCCGATGATGTCACCTGAATCAGGGTGTGGGCTCGGTCGCGGATCCATGTTGGAGCGAACGTCACACGATCGGATGACCCAGTTCCCGCTTGCGGTACGCCGGGAAAGAATCAAACTTGCAGTGCTTGAGGCGATTGGCAGCTTCACCGATCGCGCAGTTTCATGAAATCCATTCCGTTCATTCCCGTCATTGCCGCGTTGGCGGTTTGCCCTGTATTGGTGGATGGTGCGGCACCGGTTGTTACCAATCTCACAGCGCTCCAGCGTGCGGGCAGCAAGCTGGTGGACATCCAGTACGGGGTGACCGCCGATGTGAGTCCGGTGACGGTTGGGGTGGAGATCTCCGCCGATGGCGGCACCACCTGGGCGACCCCGGCCACTGCGGTTTCCGGTGATGTTGGCGCGGGCATCGCCACGGGCACGGGCAAGACCATCACCTGGAACGCGGGTGCCGACTGGAATGAACAATCCACCAGCCAGATGAGATTCCGGATCACGGCGTATGACCTGGCGGGTTTGCCCGCCGACTTCGCGTTGATTCCGGCGGGGGCATTCCGGATGGGTGATTCATCGAGTCCGCAGGTCGGGAATTCCGACGAACTGACGGTTCACAGCGTGTCGGTGAGCGGCATTTACATGGCGAAGTATCTATTGACCAAGGCGGCCTGGGATAGTGTGAAAACCTGGGGAGCGACCAATGGCTACACCGATTTGCCCGGGGGGTCGTCGCTAGATCAGGCGATGATGGGGACGACGACCTTGCCGGCGGTGAGTTATAGCAAAGGTACGGACCATCCGGTTCATCTGATCAACTGGTATGCGGTGGTGAAATGGTGCAACGCGCGGAGCCAGATGGAAGGACTCACGCCGTGCTACTACCTCAACTCGGGACAAACCACGGCCGACATTTACAAGACGGGCAACATCAACATCGGCAATTCCATGGTCAATTGGAGTGCCAGCGGTTATCGCTTGCCGACCGAAGCGGAATGGGAGAAAGCGGCGCGCGGAGGACAGAACGGCCGGAATTTCCCGTCTGGCGATACCATCGCGCAAAGCCAGGCGAATTATTGCGTGCCCACCGGTTCCAGTTCGTTCAGTTATGATGTGAGTCCGACCCGGGGATTCCAGCCCAGCTATATCAACGGGAGTTTCCCCTACACGTCGCCGGTGGCAAGTTTCGCTCCATCCGGGTATGGGTTGTATGACATGGGGGGAAACGTTTGGGAGTGGTGCTGGGATTGGTATTCCAGCGCTTATTACGCATCATCGCCGGCGAGCGATCCGCGCGGGGCATCCGCAGGGTCGCTGCGGGTGTTTCGTGGCGGCAGTTGGTCCGACTTCGCGAACCGCTGCCGCAGCGCGTACCGCGATTGCTACAACCCCGCCGGCAGTTATCTCGGCCACGGATTCCGCGTGGTCCGCAACACCTCAGCCACCGGCAGCGCGGTCACCGCCAATGTGGCGGTGGAGACCCGTTCATTTATCGACACCGATGGTGACGGATTCAGTGACTCGTTCGAGATCAACAACGGATTCGACCCGAAATCCGCCGCCAGCACGCCCGAAGGAGTCGCCACCATGCATCCCATAACTCCCGCCACGCCTGGCACCGTGGAACTCCGCTTCAACGCCGCTCTCGGCGTAAACTATCGCATCGAAGCTTCGACCGATCTCGTCACCTGGTCCGTCATCGAGCCATCCGTCACCGGCCAAGGCGGAGCGGTGACGCGATCCTATTCCACAGCCACCCAGGCGAACCGATTCTTCCGGGCTCGGCGAAATTGATAGGGTGTTGAGTTGGATCCGCAAATTTTTCCAATCAGTGATTTTCATTTATTTCGATCGGACTAACCTTGGCGCGAATGGGACTGGCACGGACAATGATTTGGGGGATGTTGGCGGAGTTCGCCTGCGGCGAACTCCGGGCGGAATCCCCGGCGGTCATGGACCGTTTGGCGCGGCTGTGCAGTCGGGAGGTACGGGAGGCGGATCTGCGCTTGGGACAGTTGGCGGATGAGCTTAAAGGATTGCCTCCGCTGTTGAACGGTCCCCAAGGAGCGCGCTATGGGTTTCACAGCGGGACGATTGCGGACCAGAACGACCCGCAGTGGGTTCAACTTGACCTCGGAAAACGCTACCCTCTTGACGGGTTCGTCGCGGTACCGGCGCATGTTGCGACCATTGAGACACAGGGAGAGGGATATGGATTTCCGCACCGCTTCAAAATTGAGGTCGCGGACAATGTGGAGATGAAAGACGCCGTGGTGGTGGTGGATAGGACGGAGGAAGATGTGGAAAACCCGGGGCGTTATCCGCTGGTTTTCCGCCCTGCGGTGGTGGCGGGGCGCTGCGTGCGATTTACCTCGACCAAACACGTTTCTTCGGACGAGGGATTTTTCTGGGCCATGGAAGAACTGATGGTGTTGTCGGGAAATCGCAACGTCGCGGCAGGGTGTCTGGCGAGCGCCTCGAGCAACCTCGACTTGTTTCCCAATTGGTCGGTGGCGCGGGTCGTTGACTCGCAGGGCACCTTGGGAGTGCCCGTTACGACCGAACCGAGTCCGACGGATGGGTATCTGAGCGCGCCGTCCGACCAGTCCAAGTCCCCAAAATGGCTGATGGTGGATTTGGCACGCGAATTCGAGATCGACGAGATCCGGCTCATCGGGGTGGAATCCGACGATTATGAAGTGGTGGGAGGGCGTGGTTTCCCGAAAGACATGGTGGTGGAACTGGCGCTGGATCCAGGGTTTGAAAAGAGAGTTTGGCAGATGAGAAACGGTCCCAACTTCCTCGGTCATCCATGGGGCAGTCCGGTCGTGATGCCTTGCGGGGGACGCACGGCCCGCTATATCCGGCTCACGACCAGGGAACTTTGGGCCCGGGGCAAACTCCACAGTTTCGCGGTGGCGGAGTTGCAGGCGTATGCCGGAGGAAACAACGTGGCTCTCGGCAAACAGGTATCGGTAAAGGATGCGGCGGACAAACCGGGATCAACGCGTTGGGCACCGCAATTCGTGGTGGATGGCTACACCAGCCGCCACCGCCTGATCGAGCTTCCCGAATATCTCGGACTGATAGAAAGGCGGCGGAAATTGGTCAGGGAGCAGGCGATGCTGGAAGCCCGGCGGGATCGCAAGGTCCGCTTGGTCGCCACAATCCTGGGCGACGGCGGCGGCGGACTCGGCGGAGTGGCGCTGCTGGGATGGGGATGGATGCTGGTGAGACAACGGGCGGTGCGGCGCCGCGACGTGGCCCGCTTGCGCGAACAAATCGCCCGCGACCTCCACGACGACATCGGCAGCAACCTCGGTGGCATCGTCCTGCTGAGCGAAATCGGGAGTTTGCACCGCGGGCTCGACGAGGAATCGCGCAATGATTTCAAGGCGATCAAGGAGGCGGCCGAGCAAACCTCGGAGGCGATGCAGGATATTGTCTGGCTGATCCAGACCGGAAACATGGGATTGCGCGAACTGGTGTTGAAAATGCGGCATTCGGTGGGAATGATCCTGGGGAACCTCGCGGTGAGCGTGGTGATCGAACCGCCCGAGTTCCGCAGCCGGCAGTTATCCCTGTTGTTCCGGCGGCACTTGTTATTCGCATTCAAGGAAACCCTCAACAACGTCCGGCGGCACGCGACCGCGACACGGGTGGAGGTACGCATCGAAATCACCCCATCCCATCTGGCATTCACCGTACGGGACGATGGCACCGGCTTCGATCCCCAAGCCGTGACCGAATCCGGCCACGGACTGCGCAACCTGCAACGGCGGGCCGAACGCATGAAGGGAACTTATCGCTTGGAAAGCTTGCCTGGTAAAGGCACGACCACGTTCTTCAAAGCCCCGTTAAAATCCTAACGAGGCGGTGCCTCAGACCCCAGAGACCAGACTGAAAACCTGACCTAACGACAACAGACTCGTTCTTTCAAGATCCTGGAAAGCAATGACAACCAACAACAAAAAAGCGACCCGCGTCTGGCTGGTGGAAGACAACGCGATGTTCAGCATGGGCGTCCAACGGGCTGTCAGCAGCCTGGATGGAATGGTTTGCGACGGCAACTTCACTTCGGTCGAGGCAGCCTTCGCGACGCTTCAAAGGGAGATCCCGCCGGATGTGATTTTGTTAGACGTGCAGTTGCCGGGAATGGACGGAATCGAGGCGCTGGCCACGTTACGGAAGCTTGCTCCGGACGCCCGGGTTGTCATCCTGACGGTCTTCGATGATGCCGACAAGATTTTCCGGGCGGTGTGCGCGGGGGCGTCCGGATACGTCCTGAAATCGGCGCGGATCGAGCAGATTGGCCAGGCCATCGAGCAGGTGATGGCGGGCGGGGTTTCGATGACCCCGGAGGTCGCGCGCAAGGTGCTGGACGCCTTTGCCGCGATGGAGAAAAGCAAGGAGTGCATCCACGATTATCAACTCACCCTGCGGGAGCGTGAGATCCTGCGCTTGATGGCCGACGGCTTGCTGAAAAAGGAGATCGCGGATCACCTCGAAATCAGCGTCAACACCGTATCCACCCATTTGCGGCGGGTCTATGGCAAACTCCATGTCCAGACCAACACCGGCGCTGTTGCCAAAGCCCTGCGCGAGAGGATTATCTAACTCGGAATCGAAGATGGACTTACGCGGGGTTATTTCCTGAATGTGGTATTAGGCGAGGACATTTCCAGGATCGAGCGCAAGGAGATCGCATGGTTGGTATTGAAAATAAAACAAAGTTCGCGACGGCCTGCGGTCACGCGCCAGGTCGATGAAAACACACATTTGGTCTCAGGCTTTAATTGGAACATTTTCACTGGGAAAGGATCGCTCCACTCGCGCGCTGGCAAATCGGTGGATTTGCCGGCCAAGAGGAGGATTTGTTTCTTGCCGGCGCTGATGCCGATTTGCTCGGAGGATGCATTGAGTACCTTCAAGCTACTGTTATCCCAGTCGTTGGCGCTGAAAACGCGGCCTTGCCAGATTGCTTGTTTTTGCGCATGGTTCTCCGCCCAGAGCACGGCGTAGGCGAGCTTGGTGTCCGCGGGGATCTGCAGGGTAAGCAATGGCACGGGTGGTGGCCTGACATCCTTGTTGGCTTCCATGGGATCCTTAAAGAATTGAATCACATTGGAAGGCAATTTCACGCGTTCGGAAAAATAGCGCGTGCTGAGTTGCAGTGGGGAGGTGGCGGATTTCCCGGTGCGAACATGAACCAATCCGGTGGAATCCGCCGGCAATGACAGTGCGGCAACCGCAACCTCGCAAGCGGATGCATTCTGTGCCCGGCACGCCAGAGGAAATATCGATAGTGCGGATAATAAAACGACTCGGAATTTTTGCGGATTAGATTTCATTGTGATTAAGCCAGCGGAAGGAAATCATTTTGAACTGGCGTCCGAAGGTGAGGTTGATCGGTTTTAAGGCTGCGGTCACTTGAGCTGCGGTCATGGGGGTTCCATCGGTATTTCGCAGTTTCTTTTCCGCGGCATCGCTCGTGTCGAGATATTCGGGCTGGCGTTGGACCACTGCTTCGCACCATGCGCTGGCAGCCACCTTGCCATCGGTCGCTAGGCTTTCGCCATAGGAGCGGATCAGGAAGGTGTCGCCGCGCACGCTGATCGATGAGGCAATGCCCTGAAGCAGGTCGGATTGCATGACATAACCCGGAATCCCGGCAAAACGCGAACCGCAGGCGGCTTTGCGATTGGGATAGCTGGCGGGAAGTTTGCTGTTCGTGATCATCGCATCGGCGGACTTGTAGTCCTTGTTAATGCTCTCGCCGCCGCCCGTGGTGGTGCCGTTATAGCCGGCGTTGAACTCGTCCCAATCGATGGCGGCTTGCAAGGTGCCGGTCACGCCCATGGCGTCCGTGGATAGCCGGCGGTTGATGAATTCCGTCATGTTGAGGAAGGGCCCGCGAAGTTTCACCTGTCTCACGATTTGTTCGGCAAGTTTGTCGAGCTGCGTGGCGGTTAGCACGCGAATGCCCGTCCAGGAGTATTTATCCGTGGGGCCGACGCCTTCCGCGCTGTGGTTGGCGAGCGGGAAGCGGGAAACCCTGGCTGTGGCATCCCGGGTGACCGCGAGGGTTGCGGTCGTGGCATCGTTGACCGCTAGCGGGCGATCACACAGGCTCAGGAGCAGGGCTTTCCATGCTTCCCTGGACGTGCTGTTGACGTTGAATTGGCCTTTGTTGAACATATAGGAACCGATGGACTCCCAGCCATTGTCGCTCACTGCGGTTTTCCCGGCGAGGGTAGTCAGGTCGCTGGTCGTTTTGCCACGGACGTTGGGCAGGAAGTTGGGGGACATCAGCGTGGGCTTTGTGGCATCGTTGGCAAAGAAGTTGCCGGCCACGGTCGTTTTGTTAGCGGTCACGCTGCCGTTGCTGACTTCCGGCGCGATACCCGAGCAGAACCAGGCGTCCCACAATCCCTCGTTGGCCAAAAACAGATGATCCCAATAGTCGTCACACACGGGAATACCGGTGCCATATTGCGCCACACCCGTGGCGGCTTTGACATATCCGATATCGACACCGAAATCATTTCGAGTATAGATGCCGCCCGGTGCAATCATGGGGTGGGCGTATGCATTGCCAATGCCGGCACCAAAGGCGGCGCCCACATGCCCCAAAGGCTTTAATTTATAGAATGAACCCTTGGGAGTCCCGAGGTAGGCGGGATCGTGATCCCGGGCATGGTCCATGCGGATGCCTGCGAAGGATCCGAGATTCATGATCGGAGCGCACGGAAGATTGAGCGCGGGAAGCTGGGTTTGCCCATGGTCGGCCGTATAGCCCCCACCAAAAAACCCGTTACGGCCATCGGCCTGAAGATATTGGGAAAGTTCCATGTAGCCGTTGACCGGGCAGAAATGCAATTGGTAGGCGCTGTCGGCGCGGTTCAGGTCGTTGGGATTCATCAGGAAATTGGACAAGCGTGTGGGGGGTGCATGCAGCCAGGTGCGGTTGCGGAAGTCCCTGGCAAACTGAGTCCCAAGAGCTTTCCAATCGAGTAGCTCAGCGCATTTGGCGACCACGCTGATCATGGCCACCGGCGTGGGTGTCGTGGATCCTCCCAGGGCGTCCCATTTGGCGATGGTGGCGTCATTCCTGATGATCAATGCGTTGGGAAGCTCGCCTTCGCTCACCCAGTCGACCGAGGTGGCGCCGATGATTGCTTCATCGTTCTTTGACAACTCGGCCTTGATGAACGTCCCATCCTGATAGACGGCGCCTACCGCGTTCAGCTCCTGGAATTTGTATAACAAAGCGGACCTGTTGGAAGCCCCGAAATATTGGCTGTTACAATTTCCCATATCCGCTAGCTTGAGTGCCACTGACGGCGGCGAGCTTGCTTTTGGAAGGGTGATTGGAAGAAATTGGAGACCTGGTATATCAAAATTGGTGGTATAACCGGGAATGGCTGTGAAATGAGAGCCCGTAATGATGGTATCCGTACTAAACACGCGGACTTCACCCGGCTTGAACTCAATCAATGAGGACGATGGATCCGAGATGATCATCCGCCGACCGCCTTCTGTCAGATTGGTGACCGCGCCGGTGACAGGATCAATTTTTTGGGGTTGGCCGAGGTTCGTCCAGCTGCCTACTGTGTCAAGCATGAATTGCAGGTTCATGGCATAGTTCAATCCTGCAAAGGAGGCGAATTCGCCAGGTCCCACGTTCAAGGTGATATTGTAAGGATTCCACAGATAGAGAACAGGAACCGCCAGGATCCAATAATTTGTCTTATCCGGATTTTTGATATCGGCTTCTGTCTTGAGGGAGATGACCCAGGATTGGCGGAGCAATATCAAATCGCGGGCATAGCCATTGGTGTCCATGGCCAATACCTTATCGCACATGAGGAAGCGCCGGGTTTCGGGTTTGCCGCCGGGCGCCCAGGTGACGGGTTTCATGAGTGCGCTGTTGCTGAAATCGGTCCGATAGAGCCGGTAATACTCGCGCATTTGGCGCCAGGACATCGGGGCCACATTCGGGTTTTGCGGAGCGATCTTTGCGATCTCGCCCTGCATCGGCCGGATGGGAGCATCATAAGGGAGGCCGAAGAGGGTGATGTTTGCCATTTCCGCGGGCAAGGTATCCGACTCGAATGCCAGGTTGAGGTCGCTCTTGAAGCCGCCGGCGCGGACATCGGTTAGGAGGCCCATGCTGTAGGCGGTGAGATCGTGGAAATGTTTGGCGGCATCTTTGGCGCTGATGCCAGCCTGCCCGTTGGTGATCATTTTGGCGAGGCTGGCTGGTGCGGTATCGAAGGTTTCCATGCCGGTCATTTTTTCGATGCCGGGCCGGCCGGTGTGCGAGGCGGCGATTTGGGCGTTTGCGGGCGTGCTGGCTGCGACGCGAGGATTGAGATCGAGGCGGACTTTTTGGGACTCATCGGAGATCCACCACGCATAGCTGCCCGTCACGCGAGTGCCGCTTTGCAAGGGGATTCGGCCGGCCTTGACCTGGGTCGAGGGAGCAGTGCCCGTTGCATGTTCACCGCACAGAACGACCAGGTCCGTGGCGGCGGGTGCGGCAGTGAGGGCGATTTGATATTCCTCGGTTTTCGATGTGGTTTGCGGGTGGCTGACCAACCAAGCCCGGAACAGCGAGGGGTCACGGCCACTTTGGTAGGTGTTTTGAATGGTCAACGAGTTTTGTGAATCGGTTAGCCAGGTATTCCAGGAATCCCAAACGCCCAGATAATGCGGATTGCTGACACCTTCCACCGCTTCGGTGGCAGGATCCGTATCGAGAATCGCGGCCTGCGCCGAGATGCGGCGATCCGGGCCGAGTTGCTTCTGCAGTTCCCCGATGGCGAGCATGAGCGCCATGCGGGCGTTCGACTGGGCGATGGCCATGGCATTGGCTTGACTCGATGCACGCAGCGAAACGCTGGAAAGCGTGAGCAAGCCGACCGCGATGACGGTCAGGAGGATCATCAGCGCGAGCGTGATGACCAAAGCAAAGCCGCGTTTGGCGATGGAGATCCTGTGAAGTGTGACCTGACGATCATTTGCCATGGGGGGGGGGATCTTTAGCTTATCGAGTTGGACTTTCCGCCACGGGGGGATGTCCTTGTAACTGGCGATGCGCGGGTAATGGGAGACGGGATCGATCATGGTGATGACCAGATCGCGTTTCTGTGTGGTGGATTTCCACGACGGCGAGGAGACGGGTGCCCAGTCGCCCTTGGCCGTGGCGAAGTCGATGCGTGCTTGATACATGTGCCACTCGTCGATTTGCCGCACCTGCGGATAGACCACGACCTTGCCCGGTTGGATCGGCTTCATGTCCGTCCCGGCGAGATTGAGGCGGATCATGTTGGGGCACAGGTTGAGGACGCGGACGCCTCCCATCGGGAACACGCTTTCGTCATCATTGAGCGCAAAGACCCGGTAGGGACGCGTTCCATCCGGCTCCGGCAGCAGCAGGAAAAGCTGACGCTCGCCCTGAACCAACGGCCCGGCGGCCACGATGCGTCGGCCGTCGGGTTTGGTCGCATCGGCGACGTAAAAGCGCACGGTATTGTCGGCGAAGGACCCCTTGTACTCATTGGTGAAGTTGCCGGTGAGCAGGATGATTTCGTGAAACTTGCCGGTGTCCTTGCCGACATCGATTCTGGCGCTGGTGATGCCGTCGCGATGCTCAAGACACAGCAAGCGGAACGCCACCTTGCGCTCGTCCTGATCAGCCGCGAGGGCCTGCGGCAGCAGCAACAGCAAGATAAACCCCCGCAGGGCCGACAGCAGAGAAAGTGAGAAGCGCGGAGAGGGCGTGGCGGCGGATTGCATGTTAGACCGGTTGGGGAATCAGTAATCAGTAATCAGTTGTTGATGATTGGTCAATCGTCTGTGTGAAGCTCTCTCACTGATTACTGATTACTGATCACTGATTACTTCTCCCTCCGCCTCACACCTCGCCGGGGGCGAGCCAGCGGAACGACATCAGCCTGAAGGCTCGGCCGAAGCGCTGGTTGACGGAGTTGAGTTGGGCGGTGGGTTTTTCCGGCGGGTCGGCGGGATCCACGCGGGTCGGGACGCGCTGGACGACGGCCTCGCACCACGCCCGGTCGAGGATTTTGCCGTGGTAGTCGGTGGCATCCCCGTAGGTGCGGATGACGAAGGTGTCGCCGCGGGTGGTCAGGCGCGACCCGAGTAGGGTGAGCACATCGCCTTGGCTGAGAGCGCCCGGGGCGGCGGCGGTGTTGGGGCCGTAGGCGACCTCGGGGTTGGGATAGGCATGGGTGCCGAGATTGCCGGCGTTAAGGTCGATGCCGTCGTCCGCCAGCAAGCCGTTGAGTTTGGCCTTTTGGATGGCGGCTTCCACTGCGCCGCAATGGGTGCGCTCATCGGAGGCCGGGCCGATGCGGCGGTTGACGAATTCGGACAGCGAGAG
>Ga0118677_10015251_pt1 | contig 10699 bp, 8 predicted proteins | sample AliMusrvi5mmetaG_FD_86154 | JGI IMG/M metagenome (GOLD analysis project Ga0118677, IMG submission 86154)
ACGCGCAAGGCAAACTCCACCGGCTTCGCAGAAGAGATCTCCACCGCCACTTTACCGTCCCACGGATAATCGGTCTTCTGGCTGATCTTTATTCCAGTCCCGGCTACTGTTGCCTTTCCATTACAAGCGGCAAAAAGATTTACGTAAAGATCAGTCGGGCCGGTTGCGAAAATGTATTCTGACAACCGCGGCCAGAAGCGCACAAGATTTACCGGACAGCAAGGGCAACCATGCCAGGCCCAGCGGGAATCTTTTCCTTCAGATACCAGCGGGTTGGTATAAAAAAAACGGTCGCCGCTCAAGCCAGCACCCGCGGCCAGGTTGTTGTAAAGAACACGCTCCACCACGTCGAAATATTTCGAGTCGCCTTTTGCCTTGAACATGCGACTCGACCAGAAAATATCCGCAATCGCGGAACAAGTTTCACAGTAGACATACTTCTCCAGAGGCAGATCGTAATCTTCGGAAAACCCTTCATGATGCTTGCTGTGCCCAACCCCGCCGGTTATGTACATTTTCCGGCTGACCATCCGGTCCCATTTCCTATCCAGCAAATCAATCAACGCGCTATCACCCTTGAGTGCTGCAACATCAGCTGCCCCGGAATACAGGTACATCACAGCCACGGCGTGGCCGAGCACATCATCGTCCCGCATCGCAGGCTTGCCGCCAGACCAGATACTCAGGTTGGTCTTATATCCATCAACCAGTCTCTGCGCCAGGTCGAGATACTCCTGCCGGCCTGTGGCCCGGAAAAGCTTCACAAGCGCAAGCTCAACTTCGGGATGACCTGACACCTGTAAAAGCTTGCCTTCCTTGTTCACTCTCACCATCAGATCGGAATATTCCGCCGCCGACTCGATCAGGTGGCCCATGCTGTATGATTCGCAGGTGCCGGCGGTTTCACGCGAGAATTTCTCATAGTTCGGCTCGGTAATTTGGAGATTCGGAAAGATGAATCCATCAGGCGCTTGCGCCCGTTCAATCTGCGTTATTAGCTCTTCAATTCGTTTCTCAAGCTCAGGGTTGGCTTTCGTCTTCAGGATATAACCAGCGCCCTCAATGGTCTTGTAAACATCCGAGTCGCCCCACATGTAGCCGTGATATTTCTCAGCTTTATCGCTTGCAAGGACTTTGAACCCTCCGATGGAACCCTGCTTCTCCATCTCCCTGAGATTATGTTCGACAGTAACAATGCGATTTGTAGCCTGCCGCTGCGCCCAGAACGAATCCGTAAGCGTCATATCCGTGAACGGCACAGACTTCACCGGGTAATCACCTGAGCCACTAACCTGTCCGGCCATCAATGCCGCAATTATCAGCAAAGGATGTATATTCAAATGAATTCCCCAGTCACTTTACCCCTCGCGTTTCATCCAGAACGGCGTCACCACAAACCATGCTACAGTTCCAATCATAAGAAACAACCTGTTCATATCAGCGCTGATTCTGTTCCCTGCACAGAGCAGTGCAGACACCATCATCAAAGCCAGAACGAGAAACGACACACCCATCAGAGTTTTTTTCATATCCGTACCTCCCCGCCAACAGAGCTTCTCTGGGCCATTTTACTCATAACAAGGTATAGCAAACCGGCTGTAATCCAGCCCGGCAGTCCGAGAAAGAATATCTGAACATCAAACACTTTATTCATGATTACACAGGCAGCCAGGGCCATCAACCAGGCAGCAAGCGGTGGCCACCAGTTGCGAAGCCCGGCCCGCTCTGCATAAAAATCGACCAAACCCAGCTTTCTCATGAAATAGTGATCGGCAAAAATAACTGCACCCATCGGACAGAGCGACAGCCCGTAAAGCGCCGCAACATCAAGAAATTTTGAACAGAGGCCCGGGAATACTCCGACCACACTGGCTACAACACCTGCCGCCATGGTTACGTTCACGCGTGTCCATTTTGGATGCAGCGATTGAAATGCAAGTCCGGCACGGTATATTATGGGATTGGCAGTCGTCCAGCCTGCCACGAGAACAAGTATTATCCCCGCCCACCCTGCCACGCCGAATGCCAGCGGACCAGGAGTGATTGCCACATCAGCACTGTTCCTGTGCAACTGGACAGCATACAAGAGCCCCGCACAGATCCACGCCATGTAATGCCCGAAAAACATCCCGGCAGCCGAGGCAAACCCGTAGCTGGACTTCCTGGCAAACCTGAAGATCGAAAGATCACCCATACCCCAATGCCAGGCCATGTTCCCGAACCAGGAGAAGAACATGACATGCCAGAATGTGAATTTTATCCTGCCGGGCTGCACATGTCCCGGCCAGATCGAATCATTTGCAATCCTCCAGAAATCACTTAAAGAATTGATTCCCAGTTCCGGCAGCGAGGCGATTCCGAATATAATAAACATAACCACCATCCACGGCGCGGCAATATTGGCAAAATGCGCCACCGCGGCATAGCCCCGTGCTGCAATGAATGCAAACAGCAGTCCTGTTAGTATGACCGTAACCGTCAAGCCCGGCCCCGAGGGAAGCATGTCATTCAAGCCCGGCATTTTGAAACCCAGCGGCCAGGCCACCGCCGTCGCCGAGACATAAATCATTGCAGCGGCTACACAGCACCAGAGAATGCCGTTGGCCAGGTTGTAAACCTTCACCAGTGATGCCCCGCCGATCTTTTCAAGCTGGAAATACAGGGTGAGCCTGTGTTTGACAGCAATCGGCGCGGTAACAAAAGTCCACGTCAGAACTGCCAGCAGATTACCTGCAAGGAGACCGAGCAGCAGGTCGAAGGCCGAAACTCCATGCACCACGAAAAGCGGGCCTATAAGCAGTTCTGTCCCGGCCACATGTTCGCCGGCAAACATGCCGATATAACTCCTCAATCCCTTGGTAGCCCGCTCAGGCACCGGTTCGCGCTCAAATTCCTCAACCGGAACATCCACTATTTTCCCAGATTCCTTGTCAGTCATAACACGATACTCCTGCACTGTATTTACCAGCGTTTAACCCTGTTTAGAATATCTTTCTGCATATCCGGTTCTGCATTGATCCACAGCATTATGCCGACAGGGTCCACATGCTTTGTGAACTCATCCAACTCCGCCGGCTGTAGGTCCACAATCACACTCTTACCCGCAGCCTGGATTTTCTTGATCAGCGGAACCCATTGCATTACCGGCTGGTCCACCCCATATCCCTGTACCCATTGAATCCCCGCCAGGTTAGGCAGCGTCAGGATTGAATCGATATTCTTTGCCACACCTTTTCCATCAACATGAAAAACGTTGTGAACATAGTTCTCCGCCTCCCTTCGGATAACAGGCATACAGAATTCATCAAAATGATCCGGCGAAATGTTTACACAGAAATCACAAGCCAACACATTGAACGTTTCAAAAGACGGCAGGTTCATCCAGGTCACAGACAGCTGATCATGCGCTTTCAATACATAATCGTAATACCGGTAGATTTTCGCATATTCGGCGTAAACGGTGCTGATTAATTTCTTTAGTCCAGCGGGATTCTCTATCATATCCAGGCACATCCGCTCTGTCCCGCGAAGTCCTGCGGTGCAGTCAATGCCTGCATACATGTCAGTATAGCCAACCAGGAAGTTTCCTCCGGCAAACTCCAGAGCACGACTGGTCAGAGCATCCACAGCCTTGAAATATTTATTCTCCTTTTGAACCCCCAGCTCCGGCAGCTTATCCAGGTCATCAATTACAGGATGCACCCAGGCAGTTACATCATCGAACCCGGGTTTCTGGCCGAGGAACAGGTTGTAGGCCAGGGCGCTTATGTTCGGCCAGAACACAGGAAATGTTTCACCGGTAAATGATGCTCCACGCAGGGAATCCAGAAATGTCTTTACCTGGAAATCAACATCCAGCCATCGATCTTCAGGATTTTTCCATGGACCCTTTGCCACCCTGTGCTTCTCGTACTCGACATTGTGGTGATGAAACCGGAGTGGCGGTCGATCGACGATCTTCTGCTCATACCATGCATAGACACGCGCAATACACTCGTCGAAATCCGGCTTGTGTTTAAAAGTCCTGTGAGGCAGCAGTGAAGACATAAGCTCTATTATTTCGCCGGCTGAAGGCTGAGCAACTGCAGATTCATGACACCAGCGGTCTTCTTATTCAATGGCTTGACTGCGATTTCAACCACCCCGGCTTCCGGAATCGAAAGCATTCCGATTTTTCTTGTTTTGTAGGTAATCCAATCGCCGGTTCCCTCAACAGTATCCTTGATGCTCTCCTTGCCAACGTTCACGGTATATTCACTGCCACCCTGCCCCTCGCACGAGTTGGTAATCTCAACATTAAATTTGCCGGGTTTTGTAACTTTGCATTTCCAGGTAACGAAAATGGCCTGATCAGTCCAACAGCCAATGTTGTCTTTCCCTGCATGATTCTCCACTTTGGCCTGTCCATGGATCTCGGCATCCATCGGAAGAAGTTTAATAGAACCATCAGCAGCCTGCGTAACCGAAGACATCTTGACTTCCGGCGCGCCTTCAATCTCCACCACAACAACCGAAGCAATCGGATCGGGCGCTTTCTCACCAACCGCAATGACTTTTGAGCCGCCTTCGCCGTCAGTTACCGTCAGACTCGCCTTGCCGGCATCCGAAAGCAGATAAGCATTCTTAACCTTATTATTAAGACCAGGCACCACAAGCTTGCCGTCTTTCGGCCAGTCAAAAACGTGTAAATATAAAATGCCTGGCCTACCCTGAGCTGCGTCGAAGGGTTTCTGCGTGCAGCGCCCCCAATCCAGCTTCTTGAACGGGCTTGCGCTTGTAGCGTAAATAGCTTCGCCATTGGCTTTCATCCATTTGCCAACTTCGGCCAAACGCTCAACACTTGGACCGGGAATAAGACCTTCCGAAGTGGGGCCGACATTCAAGAGATAGTTTCCGCCTTTGCTCGCAATATCAACCAGGTTACGGATAAGCGTCTCTATCGATTTCCAGTGGTTGTCATAAGACTTGTAGCCCCAGGTGTCGTTCATCGTCATGCAGGTCTCCCAATCACGTCCGGGATAACCTGTCGCCGGAATATGTTGTTCAGGGGTCTCTGTGTCGCCTTTATATCCTCCGCCAAGCCGGTTATTCCAGATTATTTCAGGCTGCAGCTTGAGTATAGGCAGGAGCATGTCGGCCCGTTCTTTGGTCATATCGCACGGCGTATCCCACCAGAGCACTGAGACCTTGCCGTAATTGCTGAGAATCTCCTTCACCTGCGGCGCAGCTATATTCTTGATGTACTCGGTCATATCGCCGTCCTGCGCCTTCTTATCCCAGTGTCCACCGTAAGAAGCGCCACCGGCATGGTGCCAGTCCTGGGCCTGCGAATAATAAAAGCCCAGTTTGATTCCCTGTTTCGCGCAAGCCTCGGAGAGTTCCTTCAGCGGATCGCGCTTGAAGGGAGTGGCATCATAAATATTGTACTTGCTCGCCTTGGAGTGGAACATCGCGAAGCCGTCATGGTGTTTGGAGGTAATGACGATATATTTCATCCCGGCATTTTTTGCAATGCTTACCCATTCTTCCGCATTGAATTTCGCCGGGTTGAACTGTTCTGTATACTTTGCATAAACATCGACCGGAATCTTTCCGTTATGCATGATCCACTCGCCGATGCCGCCAATCTGCTTCCCATCATATGTTCCGGCAGGAACAGAATAAACGCCCCAATGAATGAACATTCCGAACCGCGCCTCGCGAAACCATTTCATCCGTATGTCCCTCTGTTCCTTGGTCTCTGCAGGCTCGTCCGCAGATTTGACGACGGGAATTATTGAAAGAAAGGCAACCAGAACACCGACAGCAGCAAACACTCTTCTCATGCTAATCCTCCTGATGTAATTGGATTAAGAAAGATGCAAGAGTAGTCAGCCCAGCCGATACCGTCAATAAACTTTCACCAGCGATTCGCATTTTGGATTCCGCCCCCTGCCGCCTTGCGCGGCAGGAGCGAGAGTTTGGCGGGAAAGGACGCTTTTCCCGCCAAACTCGTTCACCCGTGACGCAAGGTCACGGGGGTCCAAAGCCAAAATGCGAATTGCTGAACTTTCACTTCGCCGTGTTATTCCGCAGCGCGCGGTTCTTTTGCCGGAGGATTGAGCGCCGCCCCGGTGACTTTCTTAGAGATCGGCTTGGACGGCGTCAGCAATGTTTCCACTGGCGAAGCTGAAGACTGTTGAGCGGGATTATATTTTATGCCGTATTTTGTGACAACAGTACGGGCATCGGTATCAGTCTTGGACAGATTCAGGAGATCCATCATCATCGCCTGGAGTTTGCTCTCGGCCTGTACCGCCTGTCCCGACAGAGCATTCTGCTGATCAGCGAGTCGCAACAAATTAATATACTGCCGGGCTCCTGATATTACCTGCCAACTCAGAAAGACAGCCATACTTACGGCGATCATGCAAATCGGCCAGAAAGGAGTGAAAACAGTCTCTCTTGATTCTTCTTGAAGGTTCATTGTTTCGAGGCCTCCGTGTTATTCGTGTTTATGACTTCATCCCGCTTCATTTCAGGCGCATTCGTCACAGAATCCTGGGCCTGGGTCGCCGACACGCGGTAGCCGTGCTTCTCCAGCAACTGGCGGATCGCGTAATTCTTGCCGGCCACATTATAAAGATCCTGCATAATACCTGCGCTGATCTGCTGGGCCTGCTGCCCAAGTATGCCCTGGTTGAGCGCCTGTTGCTGGGCCTGCAATTTTAGCTGTAATCCCTGATTGGTGTTCGCAATCAAGATCAGCGCCACAGTAAGAACGACGCACACCCCCGACAGCAGCACGACGACGAAATAAGATCCGGTTTTCATAGAAATTCATCTCCTAACCTGAATAATTCACGAAGCGTGAATTATTCAGCGCTTCGCGCCCGTGAACTTATTGCTTTGCAATAAGTAACGGGGTTAGCCACGTTTGTTCGCAATCTACGATTGCGAACATCACGTCTTTCGCGCAAAGCTTTGCGCGAAAGTGAATTATTCATGAGGCTACAAGCCTCATGAATAATTCAGGCTAATCATCTGTATTAGGTTATCATCTTCCTCTGAATTCCATGCGGGATGGCTGCCGGGGTGAATTCAATTTCCCGAGAGAAAACAACTGGGTGAATGTCCTGAAATAAATCACGCCGCCGGCAATAGCAGGAGTGGCAAAACATTTTTCGCCAAGGGATACTCTCGCGAGAAGTTCATATTTGTCACCGGCTGATATCACAACAACATCCCCCTGTTTCGTTGTACAATACAGGCGGCCATTCACACAGACCGGCGAACTGTAAAACATTCCGCTCACCTTTTCCCGCCACAGACATTCGCCCGTCGACAATCGCAGGCATGAAACGTTCCCATCTTCAGACCACAGGAAAAGCCTGTCACCCCTGACCAGCGGCGTCGTTATAAACGGAACAGGTTTTTGGATTTCGTATGCGATTTTCGGATTTGGTCCGGGCTGTACAGCAATAAGCCTGGTGCCGGTCGAACCCTTGCCCTCTGCGGCAATGATCAGTCCCGATCCGGTGACAGGCGATCCGATGCATCGTTCTGTAAACACACCTGCAAGCTCCCAATTCACTTTGCCAGTGGCAAGATCCATTCCCGTAACTCCATGCGCCGCGCCGGCAAGAATGATTTCCTTCAAACCATTACTGGTTATGTTGATGCACGGTGTCATATATGCCGACTGATTTGAACGCCGCGCCGTCTGCCAGCGTATCTTGCCGCTCTTTCTTTCCAGAGCTATCACAAAGCTCTTCCCTGCAGTCTTGGGAGCACCGGGTCCACCATAAACACTCGCAGGAAGGGCTGCCGGATCTTCCTGGTCGTTGTTATACACCACAAAGTCATCAACAATAACCGGCGAAGCACCACTTCCCTGAATGCCAACGAACGGTCCGAGATTGCGAAGCCAGACATCCCTGCCGTCGTTATCCAAGGCGACAAGCATCACAGCATCCGGAGTAGTCCAACAGACAACCACCCCGCTTGCGTCAACCGCCGGCGTTGCAGTAGCGTAACTATTCTCACCATGCTGGCGGAACGGTTTCGACTCGAATTCGCGCTGCCAGATTATGCGCCCGTTGACAGTATCGATGCACAGGACAATCCTTTTTGCCGTCTGCGGATCTCCGCAAGTAACGAAGATACGATTCCCCCACACCACCGGCGAAGAATGTCCGAGGCCCGGCAGAGTGATTTTCCAGTTGTAATTCGTCTCCATCCACATGACCGGCACAGTATCGGCAGCGCTGATACCCGAGCCATTCACACCGCGAAACCTGGGCCAATTATCATCACCCGCCGATAACTTGATCGACATCGACAAAACCAGACACAAGACAATAATCTTTGTATTCATAGTCGTGGCTCCGCTTCAACTACCGCCCGTTTCGGGTAGCATGTTTCGTTGCTTCAACGAAACATTCAGCCTCTTCCATTGCGATTTTCTCCCACTCCCAAAGGCGCTGCGGCTTGTAACGGACTGTGGATATATCCTTCATGATCAGCTCTATATGACACTTGCCTTCAGCCTTGCTGAGAAACTCGCGGATTGCCTGTCTCGCCCGTTCCGGATGCCAGTTATCCTCAGCAAGAATTGCAGGACTCGGCTTATGACTGAGCACATATTTATTACCAAGCCCGGAAATGATTTTTTCCGCATTGCACCATGGACTGGCCGAAACTTTCCGCAGGTTCGGAATCTTCTTCAAAATTTCCACCTTCCTGTCCAGCGGCTCGCAGCATCCGTAATACGTCATGCCCCACCGGTTGAGCCAGCGCATATCATGCTCCATGGCAAAATCCCAGTGCATGTCAGGCGATACTTCGGAGAAAATCTGCGCATTCGAGCAGCCCCACATGTTGTGCGGTTTGACATGACTGGCATCATACTTTGCGCCCGGCAGAGCCTTCGTATAACCATACCCGCCGGAACCTATGCGGGTATTATTGTTGTCGAGTGCAAGTACATTCAGTTTCTCAAACTGATCCAGTTCCGTCATCCAGGCATCAACCATCCTTTCAACTCCTGCATGAACAAGTTCCGGCCTTTCGATCATGTCGATCATCGCCTCTTCTATGCCCCACCAGCGAATCAGGTAATCCCAGGGTGTAAACCAGATGTGTGTTTGGCCTGTTTTTCTTACAGGCATGATTCCTTTATATACATCGCACATCGCCTGGTAGTAAAATTCCGTGGCTTGCTCGTTATGGGTAATTACGGGCATCTTGATCTTGTCCAAATCCTTGAAATCCTTGATCTGTATCTTGAAGTGGCGGGAAACAATATCATTAGAGGCATCGGTTTTCACAATATCGACATCCTCCATGATGCCAAAATCAGTGCTGTGTATGGCCAGCGGGCAAGATAGAAAATCACTTATGACCATATCGCCCGGCAAATGCCGCCACTGGTATATTGTCCTTCTAAGTTCACGTTCCTGGTCCTGAGCCCATGAATTTTCGCATTGCAGGGTCAACTCATCGTTGACATTCATTTCATTCCAGCAGATTTCATTGATCCAGACCATGGGCCGTTCCGATTCAAGGTCGTTGAGTTTCTGCCAGAGTTTCGCCTTCTCCTTGTGGACAGGCAGAGCCGCAATCAGCGCGAGTTCGGAAGCAAGCCTGCGCAGGATGTCTTTGTCCTTCTGTTTTAATATGATTTCTTCAGCCACCGGCGGCGGCGCATAATGACTCGGATCGTGTAACATAAATCACCTCTTCATTCTTTTGCAAATCCGGCTGGGTCAAATCATCTGCCAGCATAAATCTTCTCTCGTTAAATTTGATAGTAATTTTTCCAAATCAGGTTTCTATTAGCAAGTTATCTGTCTCGGTTTTTGCGCTTGGATGGCCCGACGGCTTGCTGCTGCCAAGCCGTAGCGCTTTGGCACAGGTTGGTCAAAATCCTTCTACTAACCCGGTATAGTCGAAACCAAGATTTTAGACAGAATTAACAAAATTTTCAGAATAATTCTGTTCATTCTGTAAATTCTGTCAAAATCCTATTTCTTGACCATTCTGTTTAACATTTCTTCCATAAGAAACTAATAACAAATAAATGATTGAGTTGATCCTGCACGTTGTCTATTGTTCACGCCTGTTACAACCGTATTTCAGGAGGAAAGGAACTGTTTCAATGAACACAATAATTCAACTGGGTATTATAGATTACTCCATCATGGCCATTTACGTATTTGCCGTTCTGGGCATTGGCTGGACCCTCAAGCGCTACATGAAAACCAGCGCTGACTTCTTTCAGTCAGGCCGCTCGATCCCCGCATGGATCACCGGACTGGCGTTTATGTCGGCCAATCTCGGCGCACTGGAACTAGTGGGCATGGCCGCCAGCGGCGCAAAGTATGGTATCGCAACCAGCCATTTCTACTGGGTCGGCGCCATCCCGGCCATGGTGTTCCTCGCAGTTTTCATGATGCCTTTCTACTACGGCTCAAAGGCTCGTTCAGTGCCGGAATACCTCAAAATGCGCTTCGATGAGCGCGTCCGCTGCCTTAACTCAATCTCATTTGCAGTAATGACACTCTTTGCCTCAGGTATTTCCATGAACGCCCTGGCCAAGCTCCTGAATCAACTCCTGGGCTGGCCATATGATGTCAGCCTCTGGATCTGTTCGGCCGTCGTTCTGATATACGTAATGAAAGGCGGGCTCACTTCCGCAATTTATACCGAAGTACTCCAG
>Ga0118677_10015253_pt1 | contig 10698 bp, 10 predicted proteins | sample AliMusrvi5mmetaG_FD_86154 | JGI IMG/M metagenome (GOLD analysis project Ga0118677, IMG submission 86154)
ATGGCGAATTTGTTATTGATATGAAGGAGACTCAGAATATCCATCGTTTTTCGGTTGGCTTGTTGAATGCGCCTGCATTTTGTGGCTTGTATCCAACCAAAATAAAAGTCTTTATTTCGCAGGATGGCATAAATTATAATCAGGTTGCTTCCGAAATCATTGCACCGCGAACCACAGGAGCCTGGGAAATTTATCGTCCCGAATTTGTTTTTCCGCTCACGGCTGCCCGCTATGTAAAGTTGATTTTGCTCAACGCCGGTGACTGTACCAATCTAAATAGTAACGGCAGTATGTTGTTTTTGGATGAAATAAGAGTGTGGTAAGATTGATGCTTTTAGATTTTTTGATAAACAAAACCCCTTGCAATGATTCATTGCAAGGGGTTTTATTTTAGTTGGCGATAATTCTAGACTATGCAGCACGCTGTTAATACAAGAACAAAATCTGCTAAAGACATTTCAGTCACTAACTGCATATAGAATGTGTATATTATATAGTCATTATTTATTTGTTTTCAGCAGTTCTTTCTCAATTAATTCTGTATTTTGGAATTTTGAATTAAAATATGCGCTCGTCTCGTTGTAGTTGTCAATAACATCGACATTTAAGAAATCTCCTTTCTTTTCTGATTCAGCAATTGCACCAACAACACCTCCTGAATAATTCGCTCTATCTTTTTTGGGGTCAATTGTCCAATGGATTACAATATCACCTACATAATAAATCTTACTTTCCTTTATATCAACTGTTAGATAGTTGTCTGGAATATTTTTGCTGTAACCATCATATTGCAATAAAGCCATGAAATTTTTTCGGATAGGAACTTTCATATAAATGTAGTTTTGGTCATCTGGCCACACACTCCATTTTGCAAATAATCTCTCATTCAGCAGAAAATTCCATTTGTTACTTAGATATGAGTCTCCATTTTTAATTTGAATTTTTGCAACAATAATTGCTTCATTCGGTTTTCGGTTTAAATCTTTTATTCTCGCGGCATTACAATTTGTTGATACAAAAGCAATAGTAATCGCTAAAATGGTCAAAATTCTTTTCATCTGGATTATATTTAAATTGTTTGTAAATGTTTCGTTCAATATCGTAGATTGCTATTAATTTAAAGTTGTCATTTTATAAATAAGTGTCAAGTTTCACAAGGTTGTTGATATAACTTGACAACTAATCACTTTTATTTCCCTCAAATATCAGGATATCCACAATTAAACGGTTTAATTTTTCGCCTACAAAGGTAATAATTGTTTTCTTATATATTCTATTTATGTAAAAATAATGGAACGTATTCCGTAAATGCCTATCGACATTATTCTTGAATTTTTATTAAATTTTTTCTCCCCCCAAAAGCCCTAGAAACTTGTATTTCTCACTGTGTCGGAAATATTTAAAATTTTTATCACAACAACGTTAATTATTAAGATATATTTATTAACTTTGTGGCCAGAAAAAAATATGAATTCATGCATTTTTGTCGCATTGGAGCCTCAACTAATTTCTGAAAGCTGAATGAATGCTGTTTCATCCTTCAGAAATTTTCAGAAGGATGGATGAAGGTTCGTTTATGACTCAGAAATTTTCAGAAGAATGGATGAAGGTCAGTTTAGGTCTCAGAAATTTTCGGAGGATTGGATGAACGCTTGTTGGGTGTTCAGAAAAATAATGAACGATGAAATGCTCCAAAATGGGTTTGTTGAAAAGCCAAATTCATTGAAAGACTTACTTTTTTTCCTCAAATTCCCGTTTTATTATTAATTTATTAATTTATTAATTTCATGGAAAATCATGTATTCTCGCCACTTTATGTGGCAAAACTTCCTATCAACGGTATTTATGCGTTGAACAAATCAACTATCGAGTTAGCCGAGCCGGTTGTGTCTGAAATTGGTATAATTCCGGCTGCTGCGATGTCTTATCTCGAAACCATCAACCAAAATTTGGTGGTATCGATGAATAAAAGCCAAAAAAGTAGTTTTACCGACGAAATGAAAGCGTTGGACAAAGAACGAGATGCCGACATTGCAGAAATTAAACGTGTGACCAGTTCATATTTGAAAAGTAGTGATACCGACAAAAAAGCTGCTGCATCAGTTAAGCAACTGTTTTTGGCACCTTATTGGGGCATGGCCACATTGGCTCAGGATATAGAAACAGGTGTGGTGGCTGAGATGTTGGTTAAGTATAAAGCCCGTCCTGACTTGTTGGCAGCAGCCCAAACGCTGGGTATAGCCTCGTTATTTGCCACATTGGAGACAAAAAACACGGCTTTCAATACCAAATTTATGAACAGGAATGCCGAATATGCCGAACGCGAATTAGCTGCAAGCAACGTGAAACCTGCTGCTGTGGCTGCATACATTCAGTTCTGCACCGCTATTGAGCAAGCCGCAAACTTTGCTCCAAACGATACCATTATTGCCCTATTCAACAAAATGGACGAACTCCGCAAAAAATACCATACACAAGAAGGTGGCGGAAAAGATGTGACGACAGTGGAAGCTGCTGCGACAAAATAAAAATTAGATTTTCCCCTGCCGCGGTGTGTGGTGGGGGAAAATTGAATATAAGGAGTAATCTGAAAATCCTGTAAAAGAGTAAGGAGCGGTAGTCGAAAAGCTTGAGAGTAGGCAAAAAACACAATTTATAATTTATGAAAACAACTTTCAAAGTTATATTGACGGTTTTAGTTGTAGCTTTTTATAGCTGTAAATCAAATATAGAAAATGAATCATCAAGTAGTTCAATTACAAGTGATGGTCTATTTAGTGGGAAAATTGTCAATTATGATTCAAGTTTGATTGATTCAATAAAAGTTTATGATTCTTCTTATTCTTCATCTATACTCGGTAAAAGTAGTATAACAAATGATGGGAAATTCTCGATGACTTTATTAATTCCCAAATTGAGAAAAATTGGAACAGAAATTGGAATAATGAAGAGTTTAACTGTTAGTGATAGTACTGCTTTAATTGGGAATATAATCATTCGTACGTTTAAAAGAGGTGTATGGAAAGCTGATTTACAAAGATGTAATATCAATATGGATAGTGTACAAACCGCTGGAACGTCATATACATATTTTATATATGTAGATAGAGCCATAACAATTAAAGGAACAGAAAATTATTCATATTCATCAGAAGAATATTCGAAAAACTTGACATTCATTTGTAATCTTAAAAATAAAAAGGGATGGAATGAATGGGTGGCTAAAATCGATTCAGATGCAACGACTAAAACATGTTATACATTTAAAATGAGTATAACAAATACTATTACATCGGATCTTCAATGGATACTTATACCAATGCCATATTACAATGGCGCAAAACAAAAGGTTAAACGTCAAAAAGGATTAAATTCACTTGACTTATTTTGTGAATAACCCTCGAGATTATTTATAATTATTGACGACAAGATAACCATCAGTTGACAACGGTTGAAAACCTTGTCAGTAGTTGAATATTGAAGCAAAACAAAATAATCTCCGAACAACGCATGTTGTTTGAAGATTTTTTACTTCTGAGTTTAAATCAAAAACCCTTGCAGCCCGAAAGCAGCAAGGGTTTTCCTTTTATATATAGAGTCCACCGGATTGCGCCAGCGGGAAGATAGTTCTTTATTATTCGGGGTGCGATTTCAAGTCGCACTCCGAATTTATCTTAGCCCCTTTAGGAGTTTGGGGTCAATTACATCATTCCACCCATTCCGCCGCCCATAGGCATTTGTGGAGCAGGGTTATCTTCTTTCTTTTCAGTAATTACACATTCGGTAGTCAGGAACATACCGGCAATTGAAGCCGCATTTTCCAATGCTACACGGGTAACCTTTGCAGGGTCAACCACACCGGCTTTGAAGAAGTGTTCATATTTATCGGTGCGGGCATTGTATCCGTAGTCAGCTTTGCCTTCACGTACTTTTTGTACAACCACGGCACCTTCTTTACCTGCATTGGCCACAATTTGGCGAAGCGGTTCTTCTATAGCGCGTTTGATGATTTCGATACCGGTAGCTTCATCGTCGTTTTCGGCTTTGATGTCGTTCAACGAATCGATAGCACGGATATAAGCCACACCACCACCCGGAACAATTCCTTCTTCGATAGCAGCACGGGTTGCGCTCAATGCATCTTCCACACGATCTTTCTTTTCTTTCATCTCAATTTCAGAAGCAGCACCTACGTAAAGTACAGCAACACCACCGGCCAGTTTAGCCAAACGTTCCTGTAGTTTTTCGCGGTCGTAATCCGAAGTTGTGGAAGCTATTTGTGCTTTGATTTGGCTCACACGTGTGTGTATTGAATCTTTAGCACCGGCACCGTTTACAATTACTGTATTGTCTTTGTTTACGGTAACTTTTTCAGCAGTACCAAGCATTTCAAGGGTGGCTTGTTCCAGTTTGATACCTTTCTCTTCCGAAATAACCACGCCACCTGTCAGGATAGCAATGTCTTCCAACATTTCTTTACGACGGTCGCCAAAACCAGGAGCTTTTACCGCACAAATTTTCAGGTTGGCACGCAGACGGTTAACAACCAGTGTTGTCAACGCTTCGCTGTCAACATCTTCGGCAATTACTAATAACGGACGACCCGATTGAACAGCTGGTTCCAACACAGGAAGCAATTCTTTGAGGTTCGATATTTTTTTGTCGTGGATGAGGATATATGGTTTTTCCATTTCCACTTCCATTTTCTCCGTGTTGGTAACGAAATAAGCCGAGATATAACCGCGGTCGAACTGCATACCTTCTACCACTTCAATAGTAGTGTCGGTTCCTTTAGCTTCTTCAATAGTAATTACACCATCTTTCGATACTTTGCGCATAGCGTCTGCAATCAGTTTACCTATTACAGCATCGTTGTTAGCCGAAATAGAAGCAACCTGTTCGATTTTGTCGTAGTCATCGCCCACAGTTTTAGCTTGTGAAGCAATGCTTTTCACTACTTCAATCACCGCTTTGTCGATACCGCGTTTCAAATCCATTGGATTTGCACCGGCTGCCACGTTTTTCATACCTACACCAACGATTGACTGTGCCAATACGGTTGCGGTAGTTGTTCCGTCACCGGCATCGTCGCTGGTTTTCGAAGCTACTTCTTTTACAAGTTGTGCTCCAAGATTTTGGAAAGCATCATCTATTTCAATTTCTTTAGCTACTGTCACACCATCTTTGGTGATGTGAGGTGCACCGAATTTTTTCTCGATAATTACATTACGACCTTTAGGGCCAAGCGTTACTTTTACTGCATTTGCCAATACATCAACTCCTTTTTTGAGTTGGTCGCGCGCTTCAATATTGAATAAAATTTCTTTGCTCATAAGTTTGCCCCCTAGCCCCCTAAAGGGGGAACTCGCCGAGGGTAAGCGTGTTCTAAAAATTAAATTATTGTTTCTAAGAATACTAATTTCAACATTTGTGCTCTCACATTCCCCCTTTAGGGGGTTAGGGGACACCTATTTAAATAATTGCCAAAATATCCGATTGACGCATGATTAGGTATTTTTCACCTTCCCATTCCAGTTCGGTGCCAGCATATTTGCCATACAATACGGTGTTGCCTACAGCTACTACCATTTCTTCGTCTTTAGTTCCGTTTCCCACGGCCAATACTTCACCTTTCAAAGGTTTCTCTTTTGCTGAATCGGGAATAATGATTCCACTAATCGTTTTTTCTTCTGCAGGTGCAGGTTTTACCAACACTCGGTCGGCTAAGGGTTTAATAGTCATATTCTTTTCGTTTTAAATATTATAATTATGTTGTTGTTTAGCACTAAGTTAATAGAATTCAAAGGAACATTGGAATTAATTCCCGAATTTGTGCTCCGGGTCAATTCTTTTGTGTGTTCTGAGCCGCCTTTATGCTAATTTTATGCCAAAGCAGATTCCTGTCGGATTTGACAGATACAACGGTTTTCGTTCTGAAAAGTTGGTTGTTATGCTGACAACTTGTCATTTTATTAGTGAAGTTTTACACAAAAATAGTATTTTATATAGGTCATAAAGTAGGAGTGAGGGTGATTTCCGGCAAAGTAACCAACGAAACAAGTGTTTAGTTACATCGAATTTCAGTGCAAATAAATATGTCAGTCCGTACTTTTTAATTTGTAAATAGGTATTTAATAGTTTTGATTCTTCTGCCAGATAAGGATAACGGCCTGTTTGATAAAGCAGAAATAGGTTGCGAGTTCCTTCTTCAGTTTTGAGGATAAATGTACGGTTAGCATCCAGCCCCCTATGAATCATCGGATTCTCAATCTGGATAAATTCATATCGCAGTTGGTGTAGCTGATGTCCGAAAAGCATATCCTCGTGACCGTAACCACGAATGCTTTCGTCGAAACGCACTTTGTTGAAAATGGATTTGGAAATCAAAAAGTTGAATGTAGCAAAATTGTTTTTACCACGTTCAAGTGCAGTTCGCGCTTCCCTTTTACGACCGTATTTCAAACGCAGGCTGTAATCGGGATTGGTTTCGTTTGGGTCGTATGCTGTTCCTCCAATTACAACACATTCTTCTTTGCAAAAGGTCACATATTTCTCCATAAAATGTGCGGAACAAACCTCAGCATCGCAGTCCATAAAAAGCAAATGACCATATTTTGCTTCATCTGCCAGTTTGTTGCGCACTGCTGAACGACCAATATTGTCTTTTAAAGCAATGTGCCTGCAATACTCCAACCCATTCACGATGCTATTTTCTTTTACAAACAACGTGGAACCATCTTCCATGACAATGATTTCAAAATCAACAAATTGTTCCGAGGCCTGATGCTGTAGCCCAGTCACCAGACAAGTGATGTTTTGGTTATATGTGGGGATGAGGATGGAGAGCATGGGTTAGTTCATATTTATTATTTCAATCAATACTTTTTCTTCTGTTTCCCAGCAAAGTTCTTTTGCTACGGCTTCAAAGTGGTCTGTATTCATTGGATTTGTAAGCATGTCGTTTAGGTTTTTGGCCAAAAATTCCGGTTCGTAATGGTCAATAAGCGTTCCGGTATTATAGTTTTCCACTATGGCTGAAATTTCAGGGAAACGGGTTGCCAAAACAGGTACTCCGGCATGAATATAATCGAATATTCGGTTAGGCAATGCATAAAAATAGTTGAGTCCCTTATTCTCTAGCAGGCAAAGTCCAATATCAGCCGAAGTGGTGTATTCGTGCAGTTTTTCTGCACTCACTTTGCCTACAAATTGGGTACGGTCTTCTATTTTTAATGTTTTAACTTGCAATTCCAGTTTTTGTTTAATATCGCCATCACCTATTATCACCAATATAGCATTGTCTATTAAAGGCATAGCATCTAAAACCCATTCTAATCCTCGACCAACATTTAAAGCTCCCTGATATATAATTATTTTCTTTCCGGGAAATAAGTTCTTCTTTGTTCGAGGGAGTGTGTTGTAGTTTGGTATGTTTCTTACCACTTTCATGTCTATATTATATGCCCGGTTGTAATGTTTGGCAATCGATTCACATACAGTAAGAGAGTGAGGTAATTTCGGTAAAATATGATCCTCGACTTTTTTCCAGAATTGTTTAATCAGAGGACGGTCAACTAATTCAGGAACTTCCGAGAATAGTTCATGTGTATCGAATATAAGTCTCTTTTTTCGTAGTTTGGCTGCAAAGTACGCAGCTGGGAGTGTGTCCAGATCATTTGCAAAAATTAAATCGACATTTGTAGTCATTAAATATAAAAACAACCGGATGTTGAATTCTGCATAAAACTGCGGACCACTCAGAAACCATAACTTTTTGCGTAGGGTAAAATAAGTACGTTCAAGTGACAGACTATCAGGCAATAATCTGCCATACTCAATAACCCAGTAACCACATTTTTGAAGCGTCATACAGGTTCTATGCACACGTTGGTCGGTGCTTAAATCATTCGTAACACAAACTATGGCGGTTTTTTGCATGCTCTTACTACTTATCTACTACCTTTTATCAACTGTAAATAATCAACTACTTTGTTCTCAGATATTTAATTATGTCCTGATACAGTTTCCGGTGATAGGAATGGGCATTATTTTCCACCGAAGTGTTGTGCCACAGCAAAACTAGTTCGCCGTTCCAACTTTCCACCTTATTAATCAGACGGATACAATATTCATAAGCTTCATGAGCGTTAAGATACATATAACGTTTATCGCTCAGGCTGCCATCCATAATGGTGAGAGGATGTAAAGTGAGCGATGTGAGTTTTTGTGTTCTGGGGTTTATACACTTTACCGGACGGCACGTACCTAAGCGAAAACCGGCAATATCGGCGTATCCCATTGTAAAGTCATCAGTAATTCCCACATCAATAAGAGCCTGCATGTCTTCCGGTTCACGCGAATTCAGATAATGATTCCTATTGTAAGTTGTTTTGCGTTTCGATACTCGTTCCAAATGCTTTTTTTCATCCAAAATCCGATTCAGATTTATTCCGGCTTCATAGCTTGTATGTAATCCCAGAGCTATATTCTTCTTTTTACAAAGAGTGATCAGCGATTGAAAATCCTGTACGTGATGTGTAACAAAAGGCTTATCTTCTTTCCTGTTACCACCACCCACTTTAATAAAAGCAATGGGTTGACAACGTTCGTCACCTAAAACCTGTCTTACCGAATTATCTAGTTTGAATAACCATGGCAATGTATACCATGGATCGTTTTTTAATCCGCCGAAATAACTCTTAATTGCCTTGTTTCCTTCCTTTGGTCGCTGAATTCCGCGTAGAAGTCCACCCATAAAACCTCTTAAGCTACGGTAATGTGATAATTGGTCTACATCATGCGTTAGGTAAATTTTGCGAATTTGTTGTTGTGTCTCAGGTACTTTACATCCTGTTCCCCTAAGTTGTGATCTTAGTAATTTGCCATATTCGTCAACCAGTGGTGAATCAATAAACCCGGCACGATAAGGTAGGGATTCTTTGCCCGGAAACCTGCCATGCACATCGCGTTTGTTCGGCTGAACCATTTCTTCGTACCGACTAATCAAGAAATAAGTACTTGCTATCAAGTCGGCATGTAATACAAGTGTGTTATCTACTTGTTCTACAATCGGATTCCCAAAGAGAATAGGAGCCTCTTCCCAAATTTGTAAGGGAATAAGAGGCAGTGAGGTTGCCGTTCCATAAACTTCGGCCGAGAAAAAAGGCGAAGGAAGTATAACTAGTTTATATTTATGGAACTTTTCAGGATCAGCAGTGTAGCCAACCTGAGCCACTGTTTTCGCAGGTAGATTTTCACCCAGGAGAAAACGTATTATATAATTGATAATATCAGACATCATTCAGTTCTCATTTCAGTTTCTTTTTTCGCTCATGCGAAAAGGTCAATACAGCAGCTACAACAACTCCCAAAAGTAAATCCTGATTTGTAAACAACCCAAAATACTCAGCATCAGAAGAAATGCGGTGGGTTATCAGTTTCAATATTGCCATAAGAGATGTAAAAACGATAAAAACGCCTATCCCGTACAATATGGGTTTCAGTTTTGGATGTATTGTCATAACTTTTAATTTGTTATTTGTTGAGTAAAATTTTGTTTATCAGGTGATTCTGTATAAAAAGCGGAATTTGTTTTCCTTTTTTCATTAAGGCTATGTACAAATCCAACCGTCAAAAGTACTCAATAAATTTAAATTTTATTTGTGTAAATAGAAAAAATATATACCAATGTTTATTAATTAACTGAATATCAATTCTGTCTGATATCGTCAATTAGCCTCCCCTGCCTCTTTCTATGCATATCCTAAATGAAACTATATATTATAAATGCGAATATGATAATTTTCCTGCACTCGTTTCATCTATTTTTTTGATAATAATTTGAACTACAATATAATAGGGATGCGGAATGTTTTAATGCTATAAATAACGTGCCAACATTATTGGAATAATAAGCGAAATACATATTCATGTAAACCTACTTTTACTGTGTTTTGTGCTTAGATTCATTTCAATATTTTACAGAGTAGTAATAGTACTTCTGGACATTTATATTTTGGATTAGTTTTCAAAATTAATTTGGTATTTTCAGTTTAAATGAATTAAAGTAGGATGATTTCAAAAAATAATTTGGTATCCAAACAGGTCTTATTCAGAAATTTAGTCAGGAAGCATGTTATTTGGCAGAAAAAAGAGTTAGAAAGATTTGGTTTGTAAATAAAAAGCAACTACTTTTGCACCCGCTTTGAGAGAGAAGGCCTGGTAATACAAAACTGACACAAAAACGATACAAACAAATGAAGATTTATTTTTCAAAAAGTTTGGTAGATTTAAAATAAGCATTACCTTTGCACCCCGTTTCAATCACAACGTTTAAGCGGCGAGCGAAAAAACATATTATCTGATCGGGAGCGGTTAGTTAGTCACACAAGTAAGTCTTGAAAAAACAAATGCACTGTGAAGTGCAAGTCTTATTCCCCTTTAGGGGTTGGGGTTTTCAAGCATCGATCTTTGGAAATACATGAACAACAAATAATGTAGTATAAGGAAAGGGAACATTTTTTATAAATTTAGGTTGTAGAGACGAGGCATGCCTCGTCTAATATATGACCGACAATTTTTTTATACCACGTCAATTTTCTAATAAATCAGATAAGAGATAGCATCCGAGCAAATAAAAAAAAAGATACAACGAAGAGTTTGATCCTGGCTCAGGATGAACGCTAGCGACAGGCCTAA
>Ga0118677_10015254_pt1 | contig 10698 bp, 4 predicted proteins | sample AliMusrvi5mmetaG_FD_86154 | JGI IMG/M metagenome (GOLD analysis project Ga0118677, IMG submission 86154)
CACTTACCTTGCCTGAAACATGGAAAACAAATACATATGCTACTCAAATTACAGCTTCAAATATTATTATTGATGATATGGGGCTTACTACTAAAATCAAAGCGAAAGATGTTATAGCATTTAAATCATGCAAGGTTGCCGATTTGAGTGCAAGCCTAGATACAATTAATATTTCTATTGTAAATAGTTCGTTGGTTAGTGGAAATGCTAAAGGTAAAATTGTACTACCTATTTGTAAAGATTCTATAACTAATTGTTTGAAATATACAGCTTCGTTTAGTCAGGCTAATGGAGGGAAAAGTTTTCAGTTAGTTATAGTTCCTTCTGGTCCTATAGAAGCAGATATATTAAAAGGGACAATGGCATTAGACCAAACATCTAATATTACTGCACTTTTTTCTACTGATTCAATAATGCTAGCTATTGCTCTAAATGGTTCCTTTACTTGGAAAAACCCAATCTTAGTTCCGGCTCCACTAGATACCATAATAAATGGACTTAATACTCCAGTTCGTGCTCATGGTATTAATGGTTTATCAATGGAGTTAGATTTTGAAGACATCGGTATTACATATAAGCATTATCCGGGAGGTACTCCTTATTCATTGGACTTTAGTTATGGGAACTGGAGTTTTGCAAGCCCTCAGAAATTGTTAGCTAATTTCCCTGTTACCATAAAGAATGTTCGTTATAAATCATTAACTAAAGCAACTTTAGCAAATCCAAATATAGAATTATTAAAAGGGGCTATATTAATTGATGTAGTTGCTAATCTTACTGAAGATATTGGTGGTACAACTACTTTGGGTGCTGCTTTTGCAATTGATCTTGACAAGACAGCTAAGAAATTCTCACCTAAATTTAAAGGTGTGTTTGTAGATAGTATTGCTGTTCATGCTGATTTACCTGCTGTAAAGATTTATGGAGCTCTAAAAATGTATGATAATGATCCAATGTTTGGCGACGGTTTTCTGGCAACTTTAGGAGTTACCTTTACCTCTGTTTCCTTACAGGTAAATGCATTAGTACAGTTTGGCAATACTTTATATTTGAATAATAATCAATATTACAGATATTGGAGAGTTGAAGCAGACGCAATGTTCTCACCTGGAATTCCTTTTCTGACAGGTGTAGGGTTTTACGGATTTGGTGGTGGTGCTTTTTATAATATGGAGGCTCATACTGTGCAAAGAACTGCACCGGCTGTTGGTTTTAAATATCAATTTACTCCTAAGAAAAGTAGTTTAGGTTTAATGGCTAAGGCTACTATAGGAACTTATCCTAAAGTTGAAACATTTAATGCTGATGTTGCTATTACTGCTCAATTTGATGGGAATACAGGAGGTTTAACAATGATTGGTTTTACTGGAGATTTCTGGGTTGCTGCAAAACTAACTCAAAGAGCTAATGCTAAAATGTTAGGTGGTGTTGCGATAAACTATACGTTCCCTACAAAAATATTTAATCTCTCAGGTGCTTTAACTATAAATGCGGCTCCAGATATTGCCACAGTCAATCCGATAGCTTTAGCTCTTCATGTGGATGGACGTATTAATAAATGGTATTTTAAATGTGGAGTGCCTAATAATCCAAACACTGTAAAGGTTTTTGGTATTAATTTATATTCATATTTTATGTTTGGCAACGATTTAGGAAATGATGTTCCTGATGGGTTTACTCAAAATTTTAAGAATAATTATTTTAATGCTATAGGAGGTTATCCTGGTGTTAATCATTCAACCGGTGGTGCTGATGCTCCTAATACTGTTGGAAATACAGCTACTGGTAAAGGGGTAGCTTTAGGTGTAGGAGTTACTTTTAATAAAAACTTTAATGAAAATATTTTCAAGGGAGTATGCCGACAATGGAGTATTAATGCAGATCTTTTAGCTGGAGCTGAAGTTGATTTAGCTTTTCTTGAATATAGTAGTTGTGGTTCATTCAATCCTTTTGGGATAAATAGCTATCGTGCTACAGGTGCTTTGGGGCTTTACTTTAGTTTAACTTCATCTATTAAAGGTGATCATTTCTGCTGTTATTGTAGTGATAAAAACTGGAATTTATTTACAATTAAAACAGGTGCTTGGCTTATAGGTAAATTTCCTAACCCTGTCTTTCTATATGGAAATGTTAGCGGTCAGATTAGTTTATTTAATGGTTTAATTGATCAACATTGGAGTAAATATTTTGAATATGGAACTGATTGTTCAGGTAATGCAGTTGCAACGGCTAATACTCCTCAGCAAGATAAAGCAGCTGATTTAAAGAACAATCTTATACAATATGTTGTCCCTAATTCAGTCTATAATTTCCCTATAACTTCAACAATTAATGTAAAATATTCATTGACTCCTAATCAAGTGTTTGATGTTACTGAAAGTGAAGGCGATGGTACTGCAAAGAATAGGACTTTTAAATTAGTTACTACTACTTCAATTGAAGTTCAGAATGCTAATGGTGCATGGGCTCCTAAAACACTCTATTCACAAGCTAATAATATTGGAGAAATACAATATTATATTATTGCTCCGCCAGTTCCTTTTAGTCCTAATGCTATTTCAATTGGTAATTTTACTCCAAATATATTAAATGTTAACAGTGGTAATAATATAATCTCTAATAACGGCAATATCCATTCATTTTTTATTCAGTCGGATGTGCCTCCTCCTCCGGTACCTAGCTATCCTAATCCTGTTACTTATCATGCTAATGGTTTAACTGTAAACATGTTTTATAGGTTTATTGTTACAGCTACTCTCAAAGAGTTAATAGGTGGTAATTGGGTTAATGCCACTACAAGAGCAGCTGTTCCTATTACCGAAACTAAAACTTTTGTATTCAAAACAGGACCTAATATTGTACTGGTAAATAATAATGGCCCAAGTGGTAATCAATAATATTAAAACTTGAAAAAATGACAAACAAGCAACTAGTTATTATGAAAAAATATAGCTTAACATTTATATTTCTTACTTTTATATTAATCCCTTACTATACATTTGCACAATCAAGTGCTGGTAAGTGTAAGATTGCAGTAGTTGCACGTTATAAGGATGCCGCAGCTGAAATCAGATGGATTCCTGATAACAAAACCATTCTTATGTTGGGTTTTGGCAATTCTTATACTATTGAAAGAAGCGAAGCCGGTTCAAATAATTTTCAGAAAGTTAATACTATAAAAGCGTATTCAAGAGCAGCATGGGAAACTTTAATAGCTAATGAAATGAATTTAGATACAAAATCAGATCTCGAATTAGCGATGGACTTTTTATTTGTTGACTCTAAATCTGATAAAAAAAGTATAAATCTTGATGAAGGTATAGGTGAACTTAACGAACAGAAGAACAAAGAAGATATGATTTATTCTGTATTTGTTATGACTACAATTAAAAACGCAAAAGTAGCTATGGCTCTAGGTTTGGGCGTTTTTGATAATACTGTGCAAGAAGGTAAAACCTATGTTTATCGTATTACTTTAAATGCAAAATCACCAATTTATGAGATAGAAAATGGCAATGTTACTCTAAAGGCAATTTTAGATGCTGATTTGTATAAAAATGAAGTCTTTGTTTACCCCGGTGATAAAAGATTGTCTTTTGTTTGGGCTTCTAAACCTGAATTAGCAGGTTATTTTGCTGAAAGAGCTGAAGAGGGAGAAACAGCATTTAAACCGTTAAATACTATACCTTTTTATGCCACTCAAGGTAGTGGTTTCGATGGCCCTACTAATGGATCTTTTATGGATGATTCAGTTATCAATTACAAAACTTATAAATATAGATTTTATGGAACTACTTCTTTTGGTGATAAAGTTTTATTTGCTGAGGTTAAAGGGATGCCCAGAGATTTGACACCTCCTGATAAGCCTATCATTAAGCAGCCCACACATATTAAACCAAAAGAAGTGCAAGTTACTTGGGATATTTATGGTGATTTAAGCGATTTAAGAGGGTTCATTGTAGCTCGTTCGGATAGAGATACCGGCAATTTTACTATTCTTAATAAAACTATTTTGGCAGCGCCTGTTAGGTCGTATATTGATAGCACTTTCAATACCGAAGGCTTAAATTATTACATAGTTTATGCCCTGGATACTGCCGGTAATATAAGTTATTCTTATCCTTCGTACGTAGCTTTGGTCGACAGCATTCCTCCTGCTAAGCCTGAGATTATATCGGCTATTATCGATACATTAGGAGTGGTTACTTTGACTGTTAAAAAAGGTATTGAAAAAGATTTGAAAGGTTATAGATTGTTCAAAGCTAATAGTCCCGAACATGAGTTTTCTGTTATTGAAGAGGCTTTTTTAAATGATAAGTATGACACTTCTAAAGTTAAGCTTATTTACACTGATACTGTTACTTTACATTCATTGACACCTAAAATTTATTATAGAATAAAAGCTTTGGATTTTAATTATAATCAATCTGTGTTTTCAGATATAATAGCAGTCATTCGGCCCGATACAATTCCTCCTGTAGCTCCTCTTTTTAATGATGTTATAGTTAATGATAAGCTGATTGAATTGCACATAGTACCTAGTGTAAGTAAGGATGTTAAAGAACATATTCTTTATCGCAAAACAGATTTGGATTCAAATTATAGGGTGTATCTTAAATTTAATTCAAATAATACTATGATTATTGATTCTAATGTAAATGCCGGCACTACTTATTATTATACGATGAGAGCTGTTGATTTAAGCAATAATTACTCAACCTATGCTCATTCAGTTTATGGCAAGCCTTATGATAGTGGTATCAGACCATTAGTCCAAAATATAACTGCTAATATTATTGATAAGAAAGTTCAACTCAAATGGGATTATCCTATTCTTATTAATAAAGAAGTGTATTTTGTGATTTATAAAAAGAATGAAAAGGGGCAGCTTATACAATATGCTCAAACTTCCGAAAAAATATTTATTGATAAGAATATAGCTAAAGAAAACGCCTATTCTATTAAAGCAATGACAACAGATGGAGGTCATTCTAAAATGAGTGAGCCTATAACTATTAAAGATGCGGTGGAATAGTTTGCTTATACCTAAAATCCGAAGATTTGCATTTAACTAATTAAAATTAAACCTAACAGGTGGGGTGTAAAATATATTAAATATATCGATAATATATTCGTTCTTTTTTATTATCTTTGCAAGAAAAATACGTTATGGATAAAACGGATTGGAAAGACAAATCAATTCAACGTTCAAAGGAAATTAAGTTTCTTAAAAAGAAAATTAAAGAACTTACTATAAGTAGAGATGAATGGAAAATTAAATCTATATCTCACAAATCTAGGGCTGACAAATTAGCAATGGAATTAAAAAAAATGAAAATCAAATTGAACGAAATAATAACAACATTATTGCTTTAAAAGAACATCCCAAATATCATACATATTCCACTGAAATCATTCAAATGGCATTGTTGCTGATTAATTGTAGTGGCGTTAGTTTTCGTTCTGTTAGCAAGGTGTTTCTTGTTTTAAAAATCTCTTTTGATTTGAATTTACGTGTGCCTTCACATGTAACAATATTGAATTGGGTAAAAAAACAAGGCATTGCTAATTTTAGAGATAAAGAATTTTTTAATCAAGAGAAATGGATACTTATAGTTGATGAAAGTATTCAATTTGGGAATAAGAAACTATTAGCTGTACTTGCTTTTCCTGCATCAAAGCAGAATTTAGGAAGAGCATTGACTTATAAAGATTTGGTCCCTCTAGTATTGAAATCATCTGAATCATGGAAAGCATCTGATATTGAAGCTGAAATTAGATCACGAATAGATTTGAAACAAATTCTAAATGTAATATCTGATAATGGACATAATCTTAAAAAAATGTATGCTCTAACAGGTTTAATACATATCGAAGATGTTGGGCATAAGTTTTCATGGATAATAAAAGAAGCATTTGAAAAACAGATAGATTTTGAGTCTTATACCAAACAACTAGCTGGAATGAGGGGCAAATTAGCTTTGAGTAAATTCTCACATATTATGCCACCCAATCAACGTATTGTAAGTAGATTTATGAATCTTACACCATTATTTAAATGGGGAACTCGAATGATAAGTTTGCTGGAAAAGGATAAACTAACGGAACAGGAAAGAGAAAAAGTGAACTTTGTATTAGATTACAAAGTATTAATTCAACAAATGCATCTATTACTTAGTGTCCTCAATAAAATACAAAAAATACTTAAAAATAAAGGGTTTAGTAAGGAAACGATGAATAATTCATTAATGTTATTAAATAATATTTCAGACGAGAGAGGACTTAAGGTTAAGGATATGATAAGTAAATACTTTAATGACAATTTGCAAAAAATGGGAGATGCACAAACAATACAGTGCAGTTCCGACATAATTGAATCATGCTTTAGCAAATACAAAAGTATTGTAAAAGCAAATAAAACAGTAGGTGTTACAGATTTATGTTTAAGTATTTCATGTTTGTTAGGAGAAACTAGCTTAGAGTATACAAAAGAATCTATGTCGAAAATAAAAACTACTCAAATTAAAGAATGGAAAGAAAAAAATATAGGACAAACTCTTTATGAACAAAGATATACACTGTTTAAAAAAGTGGGATGAAGTTATTATTTTTAATAATGAGATTTTTTACACCCCACCTAACAGGTTTTGTAATATATATTCTTTAAGATTCAAGAAAAAGCAGTAATTTTGAAGCCTGATATTATTGCACACTCTATATGGAACAAACATACATACAATCAAAACTAAAAGAATTAAAAGCCAGCTTCGAAGGCGACATATACACCGACAAAACCATGCGTTTGTTATATGCCACAGATGCTTCTGCTTATCGTGAAATGCCTTTGGCAGTAGTTCTTCCAAAACATAAAGAAGATATTAAACTCCTGATTTCTTTTGCTAAACAACATAAAACTGCGTTAATTCCCCGTACTGCCGGCACCTCATTAGCAGGACAGGTTGTAGGTAATGGTATCATTGTAGATGTTTCTAAATACATGTGTAAGATACTGGAGTTTAACGAAGCAGAGCATTGGATAAGAGTTGAACCCGGAGTAGTTCTTGACGAATTAAATAAGATTACAGAAATAAAAGGATTGTTCTTTGCTCCCGAAACTTCAACGTCAAACAGATGTATGGTTGGAGGTATGGTTGGCAATAATTCGTGTGGAGCGCATTCATTAATTTATGGAAGCACCAGAGATCATACTGTAGCTATCAATGCTTTGCTTAGCGATGGCTCGGAAGTAGAATTTAAAGCACTAAGTAAAGAAGAATATCAAGAAAAACTAAGTTATAATACCCTAGAAGGGAATCTGTACCGACAAATCAATGATATCTTAACAGATAAAGAAAATCAAAAAGAAATAATAGAACAATATCCTGATAAGAGTTTAGAAAGACGAAATACAGGTTATGCTATTGATATGTTGCTGGATTGTGAGGTATTTACCTCACCCCCGCCTCTCCTAAAAGGAGAGGAGCCTAAGTTTAATTTCTCAAATCTCCTTGCGGGATCAGAAGGTACTCTAGCATTCAGCACAGAGATAACTTTGAATCTTGTCCCTCTCCCACCCAAAGAAAAAGCCCTGGTTTGTATTCATTGTCATACCTTAATGGACGCTCTCAAAGGAAATATCATTGCTCTTAAATACAAACCCGTTGCAGTAGAGCTGATGGATGATATTATTATGAATTGTACCAAAGATAATATCGAGCAACGCAAGAATCGTTTCTTTATAGATGGAGATCCCGGTGCAATGCTTATTGTTGAGTTTGCAATGGAAAATAAAGAGGATATACTAAAGGCTGCCAGAGATATGGAAGCCGAAATGCGTAGCCTTGGGTATGGTTATAATTTCCCTGTTCTTTTTGGTGATGATATTAAGAAAGTCTGGAACTTACGTAAAGCAGGATTAGGATTATTATCAAATATTCCGGGAGACGCAAAACCGGTTCCGGTAACCGAAGATACTGCCGTAAATCCAAACGTTTTACCGGAATATATTACAGAGTTTAAGGCAATTTTAGATAAGTATAATCTTAGTTGTGTATATTATGCACATATTGCAACAGGAGAACTGCATTTACGTCCGGTTTTAAATCTAAAAGACCCAAAAGATGTAGAATTGTTCCATACCGTTGCTTTAGAAACTGCTCATTTAGTTAAGAAATATAAAGGCTCACTAAGTGGCGAACATGGTGATGGAAGACTAAGAGGAGAGTTTATTCCATTGATGTTGGGTGATAAAATCTATGAACTATTTAAACAAATAAAAAACATATGGGATCCTGATCATATCTTTAATCCTAATAAGATAGTTGATACTCCCCCTATGAATTCTTTCTTAAGATTTGAACCTGGAAAAGTAATTCCTGAAATAGAAACTATCTTTGATTTCGATAATGATAAAGGAATATTAAGAGCAGCCGAAAGATGTAATGGTTCAGGAGATTGCCGTAAATCAGAAATCATTGGTGGCACGATGTGCCCTAGTTTTATGGCTACTCGTAACGAAAATTCCACAACACGTGCAAGAGCGAATATATTAAGAGAGTTTCTTACAAATTCAACTAAGAAGAATCCATTTGATCATAAAGAAATCTACGAAGTATTTGATCTCTGTTTATCATGTAAAGGTTGTAAATCAGAATGTCCATCAAGTGTTGATGTAGCAAAACTTAAAGCTGAATTTCTGCAACATTATTATGATGCTAATGGTATTCCTTTACGTACAAGAGCAATTGCATATATTTCAAGCATAAATGCAATAGGTTCAATAGTTCCATCTATTACTAATTTCTTTATGAGTAATAGTCTTACTTCTTCAATAGCTAAGTCAATATTAGGCTTTGCGCAAAAAAGAAGTATCCCTTTATTATCAAAAGTAACCTTAAGAAAATGGGATGATGCTAATAATAATGAATCTAAAGCTTATCCTAATGGAAAAGTCTATCTTTTTGCAGATGAATTTACCAATTACAATGAATCGGAAATAGGTATTAAAGCAATTCGTTTATTAAACAAACTAGGTTATGAAGTCATCATACCAAAGCATTTAGTAAGTGGAAGAACCTTCTTATCAAAAGGTTTATTAAGAACAGCCAAGAAAATAGCAATTAAGAATACTATATTATTAAAGGATATTATTAATGAAGAAACACCTTTAATAGGGATAGAACCATCAGCAATATTAGCCTTTAGAGATGAATACCCTGATTTAGTTGGCAAAGATTTAAAAGCAACAGCACTAAAACTTGCAGAAAATGCACTGTTATTTGATGAGTTTTTATCAAAAGAAATAGACAAAGGGAAGATTAGTAAAGATAGTTTTACTAAAGAAACTAAGGCTATTAAATTACATGGACATTGTCAACAAAAATCTATAGCATCAACAACACCTACAAAGAAAGTATTATCTTTTCCCGAAAACTATTCAGTCACAGAAATACCTTCAGGATGTTGCGGAATGGCTGGTTCATTTGGTTACGAAAAAGAACACTACGAATTATCAATGAAAGTTGGTGAATTAGTTTTATTTCCTGCAATAAGAAACACAAATCAAGAAACAATAATTGCAGCATTAGGCACAAGTTGCCGTTGCCAGATCAAGGACGGAACAGATAGGGATGCATTACACCCTGCTGAAATATTATTTGATGCATTAATTAAATAGTTTGTACAATAATTATTATATAGACTAAGTTATATCATTAATTATACAATATATTAATGAAAAGTAAACTATTATTATTCGGACTCATCTTATTTTTAGCTTTTACAGCTTGTAATAAAGATAAAGTTTCAACTTATAATGCTTCTTTTCATGCAACACCTTATCAGATTAAAATCCCAAAGTACTTCCCTACCCTATTAAACATTCCTGCTGACAATCCGATGACTGTTGAAGGTATAAGATTAGGAAGATATTTATTTTATGATGGGAGATTATCAGGAAGAACAGAACCAGATTCGTTAATGAGTTGCTGTACTTGCCATATTCAAGCAAATGCTTTTGAATGTGGTATTAACAACTCTCATTTTATCGGCGGCGCTACCTTTGGATTAACAGGAATACCTACTCCACATCACATGTTACCAATGATTAATCTTGTATTTAACAGCAATGGCTACTTATGGAGTGGTTTTATTAATAAAAATAATACTGCACTTGGCAATGCGGCTTATGGAGTTCCTGCTCAGCAACCATATAATTATACTAATATTGAATCAGTAGTTTGGATGGCTATTACAGCTCCACATGAAATTAATGGAACTATAGAAAAGACTGTTAATATGATTAAGTCAATTCCAATGTATCCTCCAATGTTTAAGGCTGCATTTGGAACTGAAGAAATAAATATTGACAGGATAAGTAAAGCAATTGCGCAGTTTGTACGTACTTTAATTTCATCAAATTCTAAATTTGATAAATACCTGAGAGGTGAAACTAATCTTACATCAGATGAGTTTGCCGGATATGTTCTATTTGTTTCAGAGAATGGGGGCGATTGTTTTCATTGTCATGGAGGTAGCGGGAATCCATTGTTTACAACTAATTTGTTTTATAATAATGGAATGGATAGTATTTTCAATGATCCGAGAGATCATAGCCAGGTAACACATAATGTTAATGATAAAGGTTCTTACAAAGCCCCAACACTTCGTAATATTATGTATACTGCTCCATATATGCAT
>Ga0118677_10015255_pt1 | contig 10697 bp, 9 predicted proteins | sample AliMusrvi5mmetaG_FD_86154 | JGI IMG/M metagenome (GOLD analysis project Ga0118677, IMG submission 86154)
GGTCACGCCGTGCCCCCCTGTGCCGGGGAGCCACGCGGCCACGCACGCGTCGGCCTGATTCAGCGCGTCGCCCAGGATCAGCGGTCGTCCCGAAAGCAGCACGACCACCACCGGGATGCCCGCCTGTTTGACGTTGGCGATGGCATTGATGTCTTCCTGGTCGAGCGCCAGATTCGTGCGGTCGCCGAAGCCCTCCGCATACGGCTTCTCGCCGACAACCACGACTCCCAGCGTTGCGCCCTCCGCGCCCGTCCCGTCGGCCGAGAACGTCACCTTGGTGCCTTTGGAAACCGCACTCTTGATCGACGCCAGGATGGTGGTTCCCCCCGGCGTGACCTCGCCGGTTTTGCCTTGCCAGTCGATCGTCCAGCCGCCGCACTGATTTCCGAGGTTGTCGGCGCTCTTGCCCGCGACGTGAATGCGCGCGGCCTGCTTGGAAATCGGCAGCGCCTGATTTCCGTTCTTCAGGACGACGAGCGATTCACGCACGGCTTCCCGCGCCACTGCGCGGTGGGCGGGCGAGCCAAAACTGCTCTGCAATTTGCGGTCGGCGAGCTGCGAGCGGTCCTTGTCCATCAAACCCATCGCGAACTTCACCCGCAGGATGCGCGTCACGGCGTCGTCGATCCGCGACATCGGGACTTTGCCTTCCTTTACGAGTGCCAGCAGGTCTTTCACGAACTCGCGATGACGTCCCGCGATCATCACCATGTCCATGCCGGCGTTGATGGTGATCCCGACGTTTTCCTTGTAGTCCTTGCCGATCTGGTCGATCGCATTGTAATCGGAGATCACGAAGCCCTCGAAGCCCAGTTCCTTCTTCAGGACGTCGGTCATCAGGTATTTATTGGCCGACATCTTCAGGCCATTCCAGCTGCTGTAGGAAGGCATGATGGTCCCCACACCCGCCTTGATGGTGGTCAGGTAGCCCTGCAGATGGACCTGGCGCAAGGTCGCTTCGTCGATCTCGGAGTTGCCCTGATCCAGCGTATTCTTGCCGCCCGTGCCCGTGCCGAAGCTGGTGCCGCCGTCGGCCAGATAGTGTTTGGCGCAGGCCAGCACGGCCAGGGGATTGCTCAAATCGTTCAACTGCAGGCCGCGCACGGCGGCCTCGCCCAGAACCTTCACAATCGCCGGATCGCTCGAGAAGCCCTCGTAACTGCGACCCCAGCGGATGTCCTGCGGCACGGTGACGCACGGTGCAAAGGCCCATTGAATGCCGGTCGCACGGACCTCTTCCGCCGTGATTTTGCCGATCTTCTCGACCAGCGCCGCGTTGCGCGTGCAGCCCAGTCCGATGTTGTGCGGGAAAATGACCGCGCCCAGCACGTTGTTGTGGCCGTGCAGAGCGTCCACGCCATACAGAATCGGGATGCCGAGACGAGTCTTCTGCGTGTGCTTCTGGTACTCGTCGTACATGTTGGTCCAGGCGTCGAGGCTGTTGCCCTCTTTCGGATCGGCGTTGCCGCCGCTGAGCAGCGACCCGAGGAACAGATTCTCGATGTCGGTGGGGTCCTGCAGGGCTGAAATGTCGGGCTGGGTCATCTGCCCGACCTTCTCTTCCAAGGTCATCTTCGCGAGCAGCGCCTTGACCTGGGGGTCGTAGGAGGAGAGCGGTTTCACTTTCGCGGGAGGGGCCGCGGCGCTCAGATGGGAGAGCGGCAGGCCCAGGCAAATCGTGACGGCCGTGCAAGCGCACCGCAGTAAACTGTTCATCTTCAGGTTCATGGAAATTGACCTCTTGGAACCCGTCAGCATATCAAAACTTGAATATCCGCAATTCGCCGGCGGCGCCAATCTCCCGATTGGCGAGCTCTGCCCCCAAGGCAGCCGAATCCAGGAACAACCGGCTCGCACCCATCGTATATTGGGGTGACACGGAGCAAGCATGCCTTTTGGAGATTCGCTCAAATCGTTCATCAAGAAGCAGTTCATCGACGTCATCCACTGGACCGAGGAAGGCGACGATATTTTGGCCTACCGTTATCCGATGCAGGATATGGAGATCCAGAACGGCGGCCAGCTCACCGTTCGTGAGTCGCAGATGGCGATGTTCGTCAACGAAGGCCGCTGCGCCGACGTTTTTGGACCCGGCCTCTACACTCTGAACACCAACACCCTGCCGGTGCTGACCTACCTGAGGAATTGGGACAAGCTCTTCCAAAGCCCGTTCAAGAGCGACGTCTACTTCTTCTCCTCGCGCCAGCGCACCTCGCAGCGTTGGGGCACGTCGCAGCCTATCACCATACGCGACAAAGACTTCGGCGCGGTGCGCGTGCGCGGCTTCGGTATCTATTCGTGGCACATCGCCGACGTGCGCGCTTTCCACACCAAGCTCAGCGGCACGCGCGAAACCTACAAGGTGGCCGACATCGAAGCCCAGTTGCGGGAAACCATCGTGGGGCGCATGTCCAACGCCTTCGCCGAGAGCGGAGTCCCGTTCCTCGACATGGCGGCGAACCTGGTGGCCGTGGGAGCCAAGATCCAGGAGGCGCTCACGCCCGCATTCGCCGAATTCGGCCTCGCACTCGACACCTTCGTAGTCGAGAATCTCTCGCTGCCGGAGGAGTTGCAGAAGCGGCTCGACGAACGCGTGGGCATGAACATGATCGGCAATATGCAGCAGTACACCCAGTTCCAGGCGGCGCAGGCTCTGCCGATTGCGGCGGCCAACGAAGGCGGCGGGTTCGCCGCGATCGGCGCCGGTCTGGGCGCGGGATTTGGTCTGGGCGGGGCGATGATGAACGCCATGAATCCGCTCATGGGCCAGCAGCCGCCACAGGCGCCTCCGCCCGTGGCCGGACCCAGCCCGCAAGCGCCTCCTCCGGCCGCGCCACCGGCTGCACCGGCAGTCGCGGTACCCGTTGTTCCGGTGGCTGGCGCGGCTCCGGCCGCGGACACCAAGTTCTGCTTCAACTGCGGATCGAAGATCCCGCGCGTGGCTAAGTTCTGCGCGGAATGCGGGACGCAGCAGCCGGCCCTCTAGGCGCGGTAGTATGACGGCGATGGAGCCGGAATCAATACCTGGGCAAAGCCTCGAGACCGGCCTCGAATGGGTGATCGACGCAAGCGGGTGCGACCCGGCCGCGCTGGCCCGGGCCGCACCCTTGTCGCGTCTGTTCGAAACCTTCGTCCGGGGCATGGATCTGCACCCCGCCGCGCCCGCGCAGTGGCACCAGTTCCCGCGCACCGGCGGCTTTACCGGCATGCTGCTGCTGATGGAATCGCACCTCACTGTGCATACGTTCCCCGAGCACGGGACGCTGTGCCTCAATCTGTTCTGCTGCCGCCGCCGGCCGGAGGGCGATTTCGCCGCCTGGCTGGATGAGTTTCACCCACTGGCCGTGACCGTCCGCCTGATCGAACGCAGCGTTGCCGGAACGGAGCCGCGACCGTTAGAGCAATTGGAGACAACCCGATGACCCAGCGTGCGGCCGAATGTCCCGGCTGTGGCGCGCCATTGCGCTTTGCGTGGTCCTCCGCCGTCCAGACGGCTTGCCCGTATTGCCACGCCATCATCGTCCGGCACGACCTGGACCTGGAACGCGTGGGAGAGGTGGCCGACCTCCCGCCCGACGCTTCGCCCATCCAGATCGGCACGGAAGGCCAGTTCGACTCGAAGGGCTTTCTGGTCGTAGGCCGCATCCGCTACGCCTGGGCGCAGGGCAACTGGAACGAGTGGCATATTGCGTTCAACGACGGAACCAACGGCTGGCTGGCCGACGCACAACTGACCTACGCAGTCTCGTTCTTGCGGCCCAACGAGGCTCCCGCCGTGGACCCCAACGCATTGCGCGCCGGTCAGGTCTTCAACTTCGAAAACCGCAGCTACGTGCTGACGACGCTGACCACGGCGAGCTACGTCGGATTCGAGGGGGAGCTGCCCTTTACCACGGCGGGACGCCAGGACATGCTGTTCGCCGATCTGCGCACTGAAGACGCGCACTTCGCCACGCTCGATTTCTCCGACCCGCAGCCGGTCCTGTACCTGGGCCGGGAGTTGCCGTACGAGGAATTGAAGCTCAAGAACGTTCGTTTGTTTGAGGGATGGTAGAGCCCATGAGCGGACCCGTAGTCGAGCCAGCGGTCGTCAAAGGCGCCAAGCCGATCACCTGCCCCAACTGCGGGGGCACGGTGGAGTTGCGCGGCTTTGCCCACACGCGCACGGCGGTTTGCATTCAATGCCTGTCCGTGATTGACGCCACCTCTCCGGAGCTTCAGATTCTCGCCCGCTTCGACGAGCAGATGCGTGCCCGGCCGGTGCTGCCGCTCGGCACGCGCGGCAAGTTTGGCGAGGTGCCTTACGAGGTGATCGGCTTCCAGGTCCGGACCACCTGGTCGGACGGCCTGGCTTACTCATGGCACGAGTACCTGCTGTTTAACCCTTACGCGGGCTTCCGCTATCTCACCCTGTACAACGGCCACTGGAACTTCGTACGCGCCCTGGCCGGGGTTCCGCGCTACACCATCGAGGCGGGCCGCAAAGCCGCCGTGAGCGGGACCGTCACCTACCGCCATTACCAGCACGCCACCGCTACTACCACCTTCGTGATGGGCGAGTTCCCGTGGGCCGTTCAGGCTGGCGAACAGGTCGAGTTTGACGACTTCATCGCCCCGCCCCGCGTGCTCTCGCGCGAGGTGAGCGCCGGCGAGATCAACTGGTCGGGAGGCGACTACATCGCCGGCGTGGACGTGTGGAAAGCGTTCGGACTGGCAGGCGAACCGCCGCGCGTCGATGGCATCTCACCCAATCAGCCTTCACCCTACCCGCAAAAGGTGCGGCATTTGTGGGGCGACTTCCTGAAGCTCGCGGTCGTCTGGCTCGGCGTCCTGCTGCTGTTCAACGTGATTTCCACAGGCAGGCAATTTCTCTCGGAAACCGTACGCATGACTCCGGCGGAAGGCGTCGCCGCGCCCGCGGCATTCACCGGCAGCTTCGACGTGAAGGATACCGAGAGCGCGCTCACGGTGGAGGTGAAAGCCACCGACTCCGATGCGCCCGCGCTCCAGGCTTCGCTCGTTGACCGCTCGACCTCGCGCACCGTTCCACTAGGGCTGGTGGAGCAGGGGCAAAAATCCTCGGGCTGGCGGGACGAGTACCGCTCGGGCAAGCTCGCGCCGGGGACGTGGGCCGTTCGACTGGAGCCGGAAGTGAATGAAGAGAAGCGCCCGGGCGCCTACGAGATCAAGGTCCGCCGCGAAGCCAAGGGTGCGGGTTGGGTCTGGTTCGCCTTGATCCTGCTGCTGATTCCGCCCATCGTGGCGACGCTCCAGGCGTCCGGCTTCGAATCGCGGCGCTGGAGTGAAAGCGATTACGGGGGAGGCTCCTGAGCATGAACAATCGTCCTTACTCGATCTTCGGTTTCGCGATGCTCGGCCTGATGAGTCTGGTGCAGTGGAGCGGCTTCTCACTGGGTTCCTTCGGGTCGGCCTCCCACCGCAGCGGATTCATGCCCGGCATCCCGCGCACCATCCGGGAGAACCCCAGCGCCTTGCGCCCCGACTTCGGCGGCTCGCACTCTTCGTTTGGCGGAAAATAGCGGAAGGAAGCAGCATCCAATGCCTATCGAATTCCATTTGGGCTCGTTGCTCAACGCCTTGATCTACGCGGTCTTCGGCGTGTTCATTCTGGTCCTCAGCTTCTTCGTCCTCGACAAGCTGACGCCGTTCCACCTGTGGAAGGAAGTGGTCGAGAAACAGAACGTCGCCGTGGCCCTGCTGGCCGGCCTGATGGCGCTCGGCATTGCCATCATCATCGCCTCCGCCGTGCATTAGGAAGCACGCCCACTAATGGCGGTTGCCCTCTTCCTTTCGGTTTTGCTGATTGCCGCTTGCGGTTTGGTGTACGAGCTGATCGCGGGCGCGCTCGCCAGCTACCTGTTAGGCGACAGCGTCTTCCAGTTCTCGACCATCATCGGCAGCTATCTGTTCGCCATGGGGATCGGGAGCTGGCTCTCGCGCTTCCTCGATCGCGCCCTGGTTTCCCGCTTCATCGCCATCGAACTGATGGTCGGCCTGGTCGGCGGATTCTCATCGACGCTGCTGTTCTTCGCCTTCGCCTCGACGGGCGGATTTCGCTTCCTGCTCTATCTTGTGGTGATCCTGCTAGGCGTCCTGGTCGGTCTGGAAATCCCGCTCCTGATGCGAATTCTGCAGGAGCGTTTCAACTTCAAGGAGCTGGTCTCCAACGTCCTGACCTTCGACTATCTGGGGGCGCTGGGAGCGTCGTTGATCTTCCCGCTGTTCGTCGTGCCGCGCATGGGACTGGTCCGCGGCGCGATGGCGTTCGGTTTGCTGAATGCGCTGGTGGCGCTGTGGTCGACGTGGCTGTTTCGCCGCCATCTGCCGCATGCCTCACCGCAGCGCGCGGCCTGCTTCGGGGTGCTCGCCCTCTTGGTCGCCGGCTTCGTTTACGGACAGAAGATCACCGACACGGCGGACGCGACGTTGTATGCCGACGAGGTGATTCTGGCGCGCACCACGCCCTACCAGCGCATCGTGCTCACCAAGTGGAAAGACGACTATCGCCTGCACCTGAACGCGCATCTGCAATTCAGTTCGAAGGACGAGTACCGCTACCACGAGGCGCTGGTGCATCCTGGCCTGGCGTCGCTGGCCGGAGCCAAACACGCACTGGTCCTCGGCGGCGGCGACGGCCTTGCCGTGCGCGAGATGCTGAAATACCCGTCGCTCGAATCCATCACGCTGGTCGATCTCGACCCGGCCATGACCGAACTGTTTCGCACGCATCCGTTGTTGACCAAGCTGAATGCGAATGCGCTGAATTCGCCCCGCGTGCGGGTGGTGAACGCAGACGCCTTCCCGTGGTTGGAGCAGAGCAACGACACATTTGATTTCGTCGTCGCCGACTTCCCCGATCCGAATAACTACTCGTTGGGCAAGCTGTTCACCACGGCCTTCTACCGGCTGCTCAAGCAGCATGTCTCGGCCAACGGCTTGATCGTGGTGCAAGCCACCTCGCCGATGTTCGCCCGCCAGAGTTACTGGTGCATCGTCGAGACGCTAAAGCGCGCGGGCTTTCGCGCCTGGCCCTACCACGCCTACGTCCCGGCGTTCGGGGAATGGGGCTTCGTGCTGGCAGGCGACCGCGACTGGCGTCCGCCCGGGCAACTTCCGGCCGGGCTGCGGTACCTCGATGCGAAGACTCTGCCGGCGCTGTTTGATTTTGCCCCGGACATGGGACCCGTGCCCGCGGAGCCGAATCGCCTGAACGACCAGTCGCTGGTTCGGTACTACGAGAAAGAATGGCGCGAGATTATCCATTGACGGGTGGTGAGCCTCCACTGCAGCTCACCCGCCGCGATTTCACCGCCGGTCTGGTTAGCGGTTCGTTCGCCGCGCCTGCCCTGCTGGGCATGACCCGCAAGGCGCCGCAACGCATCGAGGGGGGCTTCGTCTTCGAGGATCAGGAGCGCGGGCATAAGCTGCGCGACCACGCCCAATTCCCTGCCCCGCAGCGAACCGTGAAGGTGCCTGTCGTCATCGTCGGAGGGGGCATCGCCGGCCTCTCCGCCGCGTGGTGGCTGCAGAAGCGGAGTTTCAAGGACTTCGTCCTGCTCGAACTCGCAGACCGCGCGGGAGGCAATGCCCGCTGGGGCGAGAACGGCGTCGCGGCCTTCCCGTGGGCCGCGCATTACCTGCCCGTGCCGGGCAAACGGGCGACGCTGGTGCGCGAGTTGTGCACCGAGCTCGGACTGCTCAAGGATGGCGTTTGGGACGAACGCTGGCTGTGCCATTCGCAGCAGGAGCGACTGTTCATCAACGGGCACTGGCAGGAAGGCATCGAGCCGCAAAGCGGGATGGCCCGCGAGGATTTCGATCAGTTCCGCCACTTCGCCGAGCGCATGAAAGCGATGCGCGAAACGGGCGCTTTCCGAGTGCCCTCCGAGGACGGCGCCGCGCATCAGACGACTGGCACGCGCGACTTGGACAACATCACATTCGGCGAATGGATGCGACGCGAAGGCCTCTACTCGCCCTACCTGCGCTGGTACCTGGACTACTGTACGCGCGACGACTACGGCGCCGCAGCCGGGCGCGTCTCGGCCTGGGCCGGCGTGCACTATTTCGCTTCGCGCGAGCCCGACGAGAAGGGACCGCTGACCTGGCCCGAGGGCAACGGCTGGATTGCCCGGCGCCTGATCGGCCGCCTTTCGGCGCATATCCAAACGGGTTCGATGGTGCACCACATCCGCCCCAATGGACACCGCTGGCAGGTCTATACGGAAGGCGTCCTGTACGATGCCGAGGCTGTGATCTTCGCCGCCCCGATGCTGCTCGCGTCGTGGATGATCGAACCGCAGCCGCCCGCCTGGCCAGTGCCGTATGCACCGTGGCTGGTGGCCAATCTGACGCTTGAGCATTGGCCCAAAGAGGACGACTCCGAGCCCGCCTGGGACAACGTCGTATACGATTCGCCGACGCTCGGCTACGTCGTAGCGACGCACCAGAACCTGGGCCGCCAGCCGAACCGCACGGTCTGGACTTTCTACTGGGCTCTGGCCGGTGGAGCGCCGGCTGATATGCGGCGGGTCCTGCTCGGTGGCGACTGGAACTACTGGCGCGAGCGCATCCTGGCCGACCTCGAACGGGTACACCCCGACATCCGCGATTGCGTGAGCCGCATCGACATCAACCGCATCGGCCACGCCATGCCGAGCCCCGTGCCCGGGTCGATGTTCCACCCCGAGCGAATACGCCGCGCCACACCGCAGGGCACGCTGGTTTATGCCCATTCGGACTTGAGCGCGCTGCCGCTGTTTGAGGAAGCGCAGCACCGGGGCGTCACTGCCGCACAGCATGTGCTGCGACTGGTGGGTCGCGGTTGATTCCTTGAGCTATGCGATCAGCGCAAACGCCTTCTTCATCGCAGTGATCGTCGTCTGTAAGGCCTGATCCGGCTGCATCGCCCGCAGCGGCGCATTGAACGGCTCGCATCTCGCCGGTGCATCGCAGCCAATCGAGTTCAGTGCATTGAGGAAGCCCGCCACGTCGATGACGCCAGTGGCGCACACGAGTTCGCGCTTGCCGTCCTCCTGCTGATCCACGGGAATCCCAACGGGTGCGTCGTTCATATCCACGCTGATAATGTCGTGGTTGGTGAGCGTCTTGAGATCGGCTGTGGTCTCGCCGGAGGTGTACCAGTGCCAGGTATCGAGGACCATGCCGGCATTCTTCACACCCATCTCCGCGATCAGTTCCTTCATCTCGCGCATGCTGTGGATGAAGGTGTAGCGGCTGGACGCCCAGAGCGTTTTCGGTCCGACATATTCCATCCCCAGGCGGCAGCCCTGGTCTCCGAGCACGACCGCCGCTTCCCGTAAGCGCCGCGCGTGCTGCTTGAAATTCTCGAGGTACGTCAGCTCGGGGTGGGTGGGCATCAGCCAGGTGCCAACGCGCTCCACACCAGCGCGCTGCAGCGCTTTTGCGGTGGCCGGCAGGGCTTTCATACCGTCCTTGAAGTCGGCTTCGCTCTTGCGGAACTCCACGTTCAAGCCGGCCTGAGCCCAGGCAATCCGCCGCTCTTTCATCTGGTCGAGAAAACGGGCAACGTCGCTGCCGGAAGCCGAGGTGAGCCAACCGGCGTCGGCCTCAATCGCCTCGAAGCCGTACTTAGCGGCGTAGCCCAGAGCCTGGCTCATCGAGGCTTTCACGCCGATGGCGCCGCAAGAAAGGTAGATCTTCATCCTGGTCTTCGGCTGCGCCAGTGCAGCGCCAGCGGTTGCGGCCATCAATGGAATGCTGCCAATTAACGCGCGCCGGGTGATGTTCATTGCCTGTCTCCTTCAGAACGCCAACACAGACTTGGACCGGCCCGCAACCGCAGCCTCAGGACCCTGAAATCGCGCTGCCGGTCCGAGGCTGAGTCTATCGCAGACGCGCTTGGAATGGGACACGCCTTCCGGCAACGCATCCGCCGCTGCTTGTATAGTGTGGCAGGGAGCATGTCACCGAAGGCACTCGATCGAGCGATCTACTCCGCGATTGGCCTGCTGGCCAGCGTGGGCGCGGCGCTATTGTCGTTCACTTCGCTGGCCGGGCAGTTCGACAACAATGTGGAGGATTGGTTGGCGCGCCTCAGGCCACTGACCACACCGGCGCGGCGGACGGCCATCCTGGCCTTCGACGAACGAACCTTCATCGAGCACGGCGGAATCCGCGGCCTGCGCTCCACGCTGGCCGAGGCGCTTGAACTCCTGGCCAGTGCTCCACCGGGCGTGGTCGCTGTCGATTTGACTCTGGTTGAAGCGGGAGACCCGGCGGATGACGCGCGACTGGCGCGAGCCTTTGCCCACACGCGCAATCTCGTTCTGGTCTGCGAGATGATGCCCGATGGCCGCGAGTGGCAGGACCCGCCGCCAGCATTTTCCGGACTCGCCGCCGGAGTTGGTCACGACAACGCCCTGCCAGGCCCCTATGACAACGTGAATCGCCGCATCGCTCTCGAACGCGTTGCCGGTCAGCGCCGCCGGTTTGCCCTGTCCCTGGAAGCGTTGCGGCTTGCTGGCGGGGTGCGTACCATCGAGAGTTCCCCCACCGACCTCGGGGTTGGTCCGATCTTGATTGAGTCGCGCTGGGACGAGGGGCGGCCATTACGGGTCCACTACCGCGATGCTGCGCTCACGCCGCACGTTTCCATCACGGAACTGTTACGCAACCCGGGGCTCGGAAGGGCG
>Ga0118677_10015256_pt1 | contig 10696 bp, 9 predicted proteins | sample AliMusrvi5mmetaG_FD_86154 | JGI IMG/M metagenome (GOLD analysis project Ga0118677, IMG submission 86154)
CTCGTGGGCAGTGCGGCCGCGCACATCGAATGCATCACGGCGTTCGCCGTAGTAAATGTTGTAACGAGCGGTAGTCTCACCGTGAGCAACCAGCCGCCCGAGCAGAGAGATGCTCTGGTCGCGTTCCCCCCGCAGCATGTGGCCCAGTTGGTGCGCGACGGCCAGGGAACGCAGCGAGCGCACCGTATCCACGAACAGCGAGTGGGGACCGTTGAACGAATAAATAAACCCCTGCCCGTCAGCGGTAGCCGTCCAGCGCGCTGCCTGCACCGCCCCCGAAACCTTGAGCGCCAGTTCATAGAAATCCTTCTCCCGCTCGTTGAAGGGGATTCTCCCCTCGCGCATCAGACGCCACAGGTTTCCGTAGGTGGAAATATTGTTGAAGCCGTGATCGTGCACGCCCACGTGCGAGACATGCGGCGCCATCCGCTGAATCGTCTTGCGCCGCCCGATTTCCAGAAAACGCTGATCGCCGGTCGCATCAAACTGGAGCAGCGCCGAGCCCACCTGAAACCCTTCCGTCCACTCCGTCCATGATCGCGAAGCATACTTGTGCGGCACCGTGGAGACGGGCGTGCCCTTGCCCGGCTCCCACTTCTTCTCCAGGCTAAGGATCTTCTGCGCTGAGAGGTCAAACAACCGCTCGATCTTCGGCACGAGCGCCCGGGCAGTGAGACGGCGGTCAATATGTAAGGACATTATAGCCTCCGGAGATGGAAACCGCCGTCCACGTTGATGACTTCGCCCGTGCTGAAGGGTAGCAGGTCCTGGGCGATGGCAACAACGGCTCTGCCGACATCCTCGGGCGTGCCCCAGCGTTGGATCGGCGTCAGCCCATCCTCGATGAGCTGGTCATATTTCTCCTTCACCGGCCTTGTCATATCAGTCCTGACCACGCCGGGCCGGATCTCGTAAACGTTAATGCCATGCTCCGCCAGGCGGGCGGCATAGAGGGGTGTCAGCATTGCTAGAGCAGCTTTGGAGACGCAGTAATCACCGCGGTTCACCGAAGCGGCGTAGGCACTGATGGAGGAGATGGTGATGATCTTGGGGTGAAAGGGGACACCCGGGACGCCGGTCCTGCGTTGTTCAATCATCCAGTTGGCGGCGAGCTGGGTAAGAAAGTATGGCCCTTTGACGTTGATGGCGATAAGCCGGTCAAAGCTTTCCTCGCTCGCCTCCAGAATATCGGCACGGACCTCGGGGGCAACGCCGGCATTGTTCACGAGCATGTCCAGCCGGCCCAGCTTCTCCTTGGTGAATTGAACCAGCCTCCGGCGGTCGTCACCGTTTGCGATGTCGGCCTGGCAAATCTCCGCGCGAACAGTCTTGCCCGCCGACCGAGCTGCGGAAACGCAATCCTCGAAGGTCTGCCGGGCGGCGGCCAGGTTGCTGGCATAGTTGACAACGAGGTCGTAGCCGATCCTCGCCAATTCCAGCGCGATGCCGCGGCCAATACCGCGCGACGCACCCGTGATGAGAGCTACTGGATTCACTGGAGATCAGAATAGGTTCGCAGGCGGGAAGAAAAAGGAAATAGTTGACGCCTTTCACCGCAGGCCCGAGGGCTAAATCCGAAGTCCGAAAACCGAATTCCGAAGGAAGCCCGAAAGCCGAAACCCGAAACGGTGGCCTTGTCACGGCTCGATCTGGTTAGCTCGGAGCGGACTGGCCTGCAACTCCGGAGATTCCCAGAGCGGTGGCCAGTCAGGAGGATGTGGCTGCCGAGCGACCCTCCCCTGCCCCACACGCGAATCCCTCGGGAGCCTCGCCGGACACTCGCCGGACACTCGCCGTAGCACCTCTGATCGGCGATCAGAGGTGCTACGGCGAGTGTCCGGCGAGTGTCCGGCGAGGCTCCCGGGAGGCCCTGGTGCATGGAAGTGTGGTCAGCGCGCTCGGGACTCCTTGATAACTCCTTTAATTACAGCGTTTTACAGACTAATTAAGCACCACTCTGCTCTGAACCATGTCTCGGCCTCTTCGGATCTCGGATTTCGGATTTCCTTCGGGGTTCGGTTTTCGGGTTTCGGATCTAGTGCCTCATGTTTCCGCCACTCAAAGCGGCCGGGGCGGGTCCGCGGCAATTCTTTGACACGGCCCTACTAACCCCTATGCTTGCCGCGTGGGCATCGTCAACGTACCGCTAGGTAATCGCAGCTATAAGATCAAAATCGGCACCGGCCTTTTGGCACACCTGGGTGCCGAGTGCGCGCGGCTTGGACTCGGCAGCCGCTGCACCATCATATCCGACACCAACGTTGCGCCCCGGTATGGCAAGGCCGCACACGCTTCCCTGGCGAAAGCCGGCTTCGCCCCCACCCTCATTACCATTCCCGCAGGCGAGACGGCCAAGCGCCTCAAGACCGTCGCGGCCTGCTACGACCAACTGGCCGCGCAACGGCTGGAGCGTAATTCCTTCGTCATAGCCCTGGGCGGCGGAGTGGTGGGTGACCTGGCGGGCTTCGTAGCAGCCACCTACCTGCGTGGCCTCGCCTTCGTCCAGGTGCCCACTACGCTGCTCGCCCAGGTGGACAGCTCTGTCGGCGGTAAAGTTGGCTTGAACCTCAGCGCGGGCAAGAATCTCGTCGGGGCGTTCTACCAGCCACGGCTGGTGCTGTGCGACCTCCACACACTCGCCTCGCTGCCACTGCGCGAATTCCGGTCGGGCCTCGCTGAAGTGATCAAGTACGGAATCATTTACGACGCCGGGCTCTTCCAGCGGTTGGAGCGAGACCTGTCCAAGCTATTACGCCGCGACCCGCGCACGCTCGCGGCGGTAATCGCCCGTTGCTGCGAGATCAAGGCGGAGGTTGTCGGGCAGGACGAGACTGAAAGCGGCTTGCGCGCCATTTTGAACTTCGGCCACACCCTCGGCCACGCGCTCGAAGCCATCTCGCACTATGGCAAGTATCTTCATGGTGAAGCGATCGCCATTGGCCAGGTCGCCGCCGCCAGGCTCTCAGCACAAGTCCTCGGGCTGCCCGCACGCGAGGTCGGCCGCATCGAGAGCATCCTCCAGCACGCCGGCTTGCCCACCCAGGTAAAATTGAACGCGCCCCAGCGGCGGAGACTCCTCGCAGCGATGCGGCTGGATAAGAAGGTCGCCGACGGCGAAGTGAAGTTCGTGCTCGCGCGCCGCATCGGCGTCGTCGAATACGGCCAGCAGGTCCCGCTGGCAGCGATCGAGCAAACCCTCAACCCTCAACCTTGAGCTCCTAGCATGTCCGCCGTCAGCGAAACTATCGTCCGCGAGTATTTCGAGCTGCATGAATTCCTCGTGCGCCAGCACCGCAAATACATCAGCCAGACGCGCCGAGAGGACGACGACGACATTGACTTCTTTGTCCTCAACCCTCATCCGCAACCGCTCTCCGGCGCGCTGCCGTTTGTGCTCAACTCGCCGGATCTGGCCTCAATCGGACGCGCGATTGTAGTCGTCAAAGGCTGGCATACCGAGACGTTCACTTCTGGCGTGCTGACTCGATTCCCAGAGATCTTTCGTTTCGTGGAACCCCGGGTGTTTCAGCAGGCGGTGCGCGCCTTCGGCAAAGACGGCGCACCGTTAAAGATCCTGGTAGTCCCGGCCCTGCCGCAGGCCCCGGAAGCTCGGGACGAAAGCATCGCCCTGCTCCGCGCCAAGGGCATTGACGCGGTCATCCCCTTCCGCACGATGCTCGCCGACCTGGTGAACCAGACCGAAATCAACCGCAACTACCAGAAATCCGACCTGCTCCAGATTATTCGCATCCTGAAGAACTACGACTTCTTCAAGGAGCCGCAATTGGACCTGTTCCGGACTAAGCGCAAGAAGCCGGCGCAGGCAAAGAATCAGAAGACTCCGCCGTGATATCTGCATCGGTGCCGGGCCGCTGGCCGCCCTGGCGAATTCCTGTTTCCCAATATCACCCTCCTGGGCTAGATTGGCCCTTACACGAATATGGTGCTGGTCATCGATAACTACGACTCATTCACTTACAACCTGGTGCAATACCTGGGCGAGATGCAGGTCGAGCTGCAGGTCCACCGCAACGACCGCATTACCATCGAGCAAATCCGCGCGCTGGCGCCCGAGCGGATCCTGGTTTCTCCAGGACCGTGCTCGCCGCGGGAGTCGGGGTTGTCGAACGAGATCATCCGCACTTTCGGTCCGCACACTCCGACATTCGGCGTCTGCCTGGGGCACCAATGCATCGGCCATGTCTTTGGCGGCAACGTCATCGTCAATTACCGCATGATGCACGGCAAGACCTCGCTGATTAAGCACAACGGCAAGGACCTGTTCGAAGGCATGCCCAATCCGTTCGCGGCCACTCGTTACCATTCGCTGGTGATCGAGCGAAGCAGCGCGCCCGACTGCCTTGAAGTTACCGCCGAGACTGACGAGGGTGAGATCATGGGGGTGCGGCACAAGCAGTTCCCGATCTGGGGCGTGCAGTTCCATCCAGAGAGCATCCTTACGGAAAGCGGCCGGCAGATCCTGAAGAACTTCCTTAGGCTGAAACCTGGAGCGCCTTTGGCGGCCTGATACGTTCAGGCGAGACGCCCTGCCCTACTTTGGCAGGGCCGGCTTCGAGTTGTCTTTCGGCAACGCGAAGCAAGGTTCCAGCGCCCCGCAGGTGCTACATTCCAGACAGCGCACGCAGCCGGAAACATTCACTTGCTTGTCCACGTTCACGCCCATGGGGCAGCGGCTGCGGCAGAGGTTGCACTCGACACACTCGCTGGGCTTAAACCGGAGGTGGAACAGGCTGAACCGATTGAACAGCGCCAGCAATCCCCCCAACGGACAAAAAATGCGGCACCAGGGCCGATGGATGAAAAGCGCCGAGCCGATGAAGGTCGCCAGGATCAGGGTTTTGAGCCAACTCATAGGCCAACCGTGGCCCGCCATGACGCTCTGTGCGGAAGCCGGCAGGCCGGCCTCCAGCGCGCCCGCAGGACAAAGCCGGCAGATGGAGATCACCTGGTCGCCGAAAGGTATGCCCTTAAAGCCCAGGATCAGCGGCAGAAGAATAACCAATCCCACCAGCACGACGTATCGCGTGTAGCCGACCCACGCCGGCAATGCCACCTTCTTAACAGGGACCTTGGCCAGCAAATCCTGCACGAAACCGAACGGGCAGGCCCAGCCGCAGACGAGCGAACCGCCCGCCGCGCCGACCAGCAGCAGCACGCCGAGAAGCAGGTAAGGAATCTCCATGGTCACCGGCAGCAACGCGGCGTAATTGGCCGCGACACCGATCGGGCAGGCGAACGAGGAGAGCGGGCACGAATAACAATGGAAGACACAGCTTGGGATGCCGTGCAGCCACTGGCCAACCGGCGCCAGCCACACCCCCAGGAACCCCGTCTGCACCCAGGGACGAACTCGCTTCAGCTTGCGGCCAAGCTCAGTCGGCTGGCGCTGCTTACACTCTGGTACAGGACATTCCATGGCTACGTCCGCGGGTGGATTTCGGATTTCGGATTTCGGACTTCGGATTTCACACACGTGGCCGCGCCATGCGGCCGGGAGGTCATTTCACTCAGGTAGGACAAGGCGTCTTGGCGGCCGTGTCCACCCGGACTTTCCAAGTCGGCGCCTCCGCCTCGCGGTTCTTTCTGGCCCAGCGCTCCAGCGCCTCGGGATCGTCTCCCCGCGGCGGCGGCGGGGACGACACCTTGCTGGCGTATTGCAGCCCGTCAAAAGTAAAGGCTTTGATCAACTGAGTCTCCGAGGCGTTACCGCCATCAACCGTATCCACAGCGGTTAAGTGGCGGACGCCGCAGAAGGTCAGGATGATCCCGATCAGGGCGGCGACGAAGCCCGGCCAGAAGTCATGACCCTCCAGGTCACGCAGCGCGGGATTCAGCGGTGGTTGAGGTACGCGCTGCATAGCCAGGCCTAGACAAGACCAAATGTTCTACCGTGTCGAGCGCTCATAAACTCACTGGCAAACCTGATGGATTTGCTTTGATGCCAACCACGATGGGTAGCGTCCCTACAAATCCACACTGACGATCAACAAACAGGAAGCAGTGAACCTTTGCAATGAAATTCAGTATAGTTCCCCATGGCCGGAGAGAGGGTTGCGAAGCATCTTTGGGTGCATTTCATGGCCGGGAGTTTATCACGGCTAGACAGTTTGCCAAAGCCGGACTTCGCTTGGAGTGGGTCTGAGCGCCTTGTCAAAGCAGTGGCGCGCGAAGGCTGCAACCACCGCTTGGGAGCCTGGCCGCTGCGACGGGCTCTGGAACGTCTTGTGGCCACGCCGCTTGCACGCTGCAGGGTGGCACAGTCGGTCATCGTGTGCCGCCTAGGACCGGCCGCCACGGAAGCCTTCATCCTGGCCCGCCCCGGCATCGGATCTACTAGAAGCAGCCAGCGCACTCGCCAAGGCAAGCAGCATCCCGTGGAAACTTGACATTCTCACGAACCCGAACTCGGCTCCCAAGTTTTGTTGCTCACCTCCGCACTAGGCGATATCCTCGCCCGATGGAGCCCTCGAAATCGTGCAAATCGAAGTTGGCGGCAGCGGTCAATGGTCCGCGTAAGGCACATACCGACGCCATCAGAGAGGCCGACGCGAAGCTCCCCATGGCCAATGGCATACCGACACAGACGATTCAGCCGCCGCAGTAGCAGCGGGTCCTATTTCAGGGACTGCCAGTGGTGCGGCGAACGCATCCACCTGCGCGAGATGCCGCACGGGCAGTGGGTCGCCTTTGACGGAGATGAGTCGGTGCATGAGTGCGGCCAGATCAGCGAGTACCACAGCGAGCTTTCTGCCCACGCCTCGCCACCACGCCCCGCCTATCCCTCGTCTCCCCCTGCCTCCTCAATGTCGCCCCGGCCCAGCATCAACGCATCCCTCCAAAGCCAAGCTTCAGGCATTCAACCCCAGTCGCCAACGACTCCGTCCACCACTCCTCAGCCAGCCAAATCCGAGGGTTTGCCGGCGTGGATCTGGTGGGTGATCGCGATCGTCATTCTCTACCTCATGTTCAAGAAGTAAGGCACGCACAATGGCCAGCGCTCGTGCCCCCCAGGCCCGCCAGCACCGCCGAACAATGGGCGGCCTAAGTCCCTTGCCCGGCTCCGGTCGGGGGTTTTTTCTGCTGACGAACCAAGCTCACCCATGCCCAATCCTCGACCCCTTATACTAACCCAAGGGGGCTTCGCCTGTCGCGGATCCTCCGTTCGTCCAGTTTTCCTGATATTTCCTTCGTCAAAGGAGCCCATGCGCTTTTTCCGTGCACTCACTCAGCACCGAGGTGGCCATCGAGCGGTCCGGGGACAGCTTCCAAACCACCCACACCGCGCAAACCGCAATCGACGCGTTACGCCTTGCCCACCCCCGGGGGCTTCAGTAACCAATACCTGGACACAATGAGCGACACCGAGAATCTCAAGAACCTTCAAGCCGCGGTCAAAGACCTAATCAGGCCGCTCCGCCAGTTCGCCGACAAGAAGTGGGTTCGCCCCCCTACCGTAGCGGAACTGGAAAAACTGCACGCCGCCATCCCCAAGGGCGCTTCCCTCGGCGAGGCAGTAGATTCCATTGTCACCCAGCTTGGCTCAGTGGTCTCCGAAGTGCAGAAGAACCGCGCCGAGGCCTTCGGGAAGTGCGTCTCGGAATTTGTCCGGGAATGGAAAGCCAAGGGACTCGACCCAATCGAAACCGCCGATGGCTGGCAGACCGGAGAAATCCAACTCGCCCTTAAACCGCAGACCGCCCAGGCTCGAGCCCTTTATAATCGGGAGCCCTTGTTCCCCCCCACCGGATGGGTCATCATTACGTCCAAAGCTGACTTGGAAAGACTCCGCGCTGCCGGAGTCAAGCTTCTCGCCGACGCCTCCGCCAGGCTTCCCGACGGCCTCCTCAGAGAGGTTTTGCATGAGGCGTACGAAATTGTCGCTACGAAACGTAAGAGCTCCAACAAACCTCACCCTGACTTGGTCCCCATAGTCGATCTCCACCGGGCCTTTCGACTGCAAATAGTCAGTCATGAACTCGACACGCAGAAGCTCGATGCTCCTTTAAAGAGCGCCACCATGCCCCGCTGGCTTTTCCTGAACGCTCTCGACCGCTACACTCGACTTCCCCCCCAGCTCGAGTTTCGACACCGGCTTGCACTTCAAACAGGTTCTCAGGCCGAGCAAGCCCGGGGCTTGGGCTACACCCTCGGCGGCCTCGACGTACACCACAATTACAAGGTTTACTGCCATGTCCTTCTAAGTGCCTGACACCTCCTATGAGTGCGCTGGACGCATACGATGCCCGAAAGGTTCGCGCCCTTCTGATGCCTGTGGCCGCAAATGGCATCTGCGGCCCCGATTCCGCCCCGCTCCTCGACGTGGGCACCCGCCCCTATATCGACTACTTCGCCCGGGAGGTAATCGAAGACCTGGCTATCAAAAGCGGTGCCACTGTAAGGATTTTCGAGGGTGCTTGCGGCGCCGGCAAAACCCACCTCCTCAGGCTACTGGAGACCCTAGGCCGCAAGCAAGGTTTTGTCATCGTTTACACCCAGCTCAACAACCACGCCTTACAAATTGAGGACTGGCGAGCCGTCACCCTACATATCCTCGAAAACCTGGAACTGGATCTGGCCGGCAAGCGTCTGCGGTCTCTCCCGGACATACTGGCTGGCCTTGGCGATTCGGGCAAAGCTGACTTCCGCCGGCTTTACGACGCGGTTATGCCTCACGCCGCCTTCAAGACCGCTATGACCATCATGGCGAATCCGGTCAAGCGCAGCGCCGTTCAAGAAGAACCCCTCCGGCTATACCTCCGCGGACAGTCTATGAGGGTCGCCGACCTCCGCGCAGCAGGCATCAACGGTGTCAAAAACTCACTCAGCGCTCGCAACTGCGAACAAGTGCTTCAGTCCGCGCTCGCCGGCCTCCACGCCCTTACCGCCAAGGGCATTCTCCTGCTTTTCGACGAGACCGATCGCGCTTTCTCCAAGTACGAAACCCGCCGCGCCCAGATCGCCGCCAACCTGATGCGCCGCTTCATAGACTCATGCATGGGTGGGGATCTCCCGGGAACCATCGCCATTTTCGCTGTCCTCCAGGACTTTGTTCAGACGTGCGGCCTAGCCTACCCGGCTCTGGGTCAGCGCCTCCACACTGACGGCCTCGACGGCGTTACCGCAAGCTGGCGAACCCCCGTTCTCCCACTGGAGCGCGTAAACGAACTTCAAGACGAACAAACCTTCCTGGCCGCCGCCGTCGGTCGATTCTGCGAAATCCTTGACCACCTCCACCTGGGCGGCACCAACCACCGTTCCGTCCTTCAGGAAGTCGGCGAACGTGCTATTCAATCCCAAGCCGGCTCCGGCTACCGCCGGGCCCTGATGAAAGCCCTATCCATGAAAACGCTTCAATTGATGCAGAATTGAGAACAGGAAGGTCTTATGACTTACACCAAAGAGCAATTGTCCAAGATTTTCCGCCGTCTCGCCTCCATCGGTACCGCCCCGGAAGAGGGCTGTGAGCTGTTCGGCGTAGGATACGACGACGCCTTCAAGCGCCTAATTCGCGAGTATGCCGATGAGGCACTTCCTGCAGGGGAGTCCGCCGAGAAATTCGTCATCGGTCCCTACGGCTCTGGCAAAACCCACTTCCTCCGACATTTCATGACGCTTGCCAGGAAGCGGGGCTGCGTCATCTCGGAAGTCCAACTGAACAAAAAAATCGACTACACCCAGACCCTTATCGTTTACCGCGAAGTCGCTGCGAACCTGCGCCCCCCAGGGCATGACGCCACGGGTATCAGTAAGCTGCTTGAAGCCACTCTCGCCAGACTGGACCAGCAATGCCGCGCCCAGTGCCCGGATCAAGAGGCCCGCACTGAATTTGTCGAGAGCTGGATTAGCGCCCTTGACGGCAGGAGGTACAAGTTCGGCAGGTTCGGCAAAATCCTCCAGCGCGCCCTCCGCGCATCTTTCCAAGAGGACATCGCACTCTTCGAACAGCTTTCACGCTGGATCCAGGGCGAGGTTGACAACAAAGCCTTGATCAAAGACCTCCCCCGCGACCTCTACCTCGAACCAATTAAGAAGTCCGAGCAGGAACTTTTCGCCGGGAATCTGATGCTCTCCCTCTGCCAGTTCATCCGCTACGCCGGCTACCAGGGCACCATTATTGGCTTCGACGAAGCGGAACAGGGCCTCGACGTAAGTCGCGAAAAACAGCAACGCATCATGTCCATGCTCCAGGCCAACATCAATGCCATTGCCGACCTGCAGGAGGGCTCCGTGTTCATCCTGTACGCACTGACACCCCAGCTTGAAGCGAAGTTTTCCACTTTCCCCGCGCTGCAGCAAAGAATTGATGTCCCGCCCGACGGCGATTTCTTTGAGAACGGTAACAACATGGCCGCCAAAATCGACCTGAGCCGTCGCGATGATCCCACTTCCGAACTTAAAGCCATCGGCGGCAAACTAACAGACCTGTTCTTCCAATACTTCGGTGAGGAGATCACCACCCCGTACAAAGAGTCGCTTCGTCACATCGACGGCCTCGTGAAGCAAGTCATCGAGAAGGAATACGACAGCAGCAATCGCCGCACCATGGTCAAAGCAACCTCTGCCTATCTCTGGAAACTGCGAAAGGGGTCCGAGCAACTCGACGGGCCAAAGCCGGAGGCGCAAGGCGAAGTCTGAACCTATGGCTCAGGACTTCACAGTCGGATGCAGAGTAAGG
>Ga0118677_10015261_pt1 | contig 10694 bp, 9 predicted proteins | sample AliMusrvi5mmetaG_FD_86154 | JGI IMG/M metagenome (GOLD analysis project Ga0118677, IMG submission 86154)
CTGCAAAGCAGCCCGGCCTCTATTTTAAAAATACTAATCCTCCTTTTCTTTAGTCTTCTTCTCCAAATCTCTCAAAGCCTTAATTAAATTATCTTTTAAATCTTTAACCGAAACATCATCTAGAACAGTAACAGTTAAAATATTTTTATTAAGCTTCGACATTTTTTTAACAGCCGCTTTCAGATTTTTCTCATCTACCATATCGGTTTTGGTCAAAATAAGAATTTCTTCTTTCTTCGCCAACTCTTCACTGTAATCTTTCAATTCTTGTCGGATCACTTTATAATCCCTAACTAAATCATCACTTTCCAAAGACAAACAATGTAAGAGCATTTTTGTCCTTTTTATATGTCGCAAAAATTTATGACCGAGCCCTTTACCCTCTGAAGCACCCTCAATAAGACCAGGCAAGTCAGCCAAAATGAATCCGTACATATCTCCAAGAGCTGGTTCCAAAGTTGTAAACTGATATGAGCCAATCTTTGATTTGGAATTTGTTAATTCATTTATCAAACTTGATTTTCCAGCATTTGGTAAACCAATAAGACCAGCATCAGCGATAAGTTCAACTTCAACATAGAAGTCAAATTTTTCACCTACAGAACCAGTCGTTGATTGCATTGGGGCTTGATTGATTGAAGATCTGAAAAATTCATTACCGATCCCGCCTCGTCCACCTTTGGCTAAAAGTTTAGTTTCTCCTTCCTTCTCCAAAAAATATTTTCCTTGAGTTTCAAGGTTTGTGATAATTGAACCAATTGGTAAATCGATATAAAGTATATCTCCATTCTTACCATGCATACTATCTTTGGCTCCATCTTCACCTCGATTACCCACAAATTCCTTTCTGTTTTTGTAGTTAGCCAAAATACCCACATCACGAACCGCTCGTGCATAAACATCACCTCCTGTACCACCGTTTCCACCAGATGGACCAGCCATTTCCTTACCGCGAATATGCAACCAGCGAACGACGCCGTTTCCACCGTTACCCGCTTTTACTTGTATTTTTAATTCATCAATAAACATCGTTTTATAGTTAAAGGTTAATTATTTACACAAAATAACACATAAATAGGAAATATCCTAATTATTTTGACATTATAAGCAATAGTTATTTACTCCTATTTCTCCGTATTTTTAATCGCTAATTCAGCCAATTTAAGTGCTCCTTCCTTAGATTTTGCAATGGCCATATATTTTGAGTGATGACAATAAATAGCATCCGGGACTCCGGTAGCTTTTGCTAGTTCGTCATCTTTCTTACTCCCCCAAGAAGTTGGCAAATCTGCTCTACATTTGAAAGCTTCCCCTTTTACTCTGACACAATAAACTTTCCAAGCTTTTATATCTGGTGATGGCTTAACAACAAATAATGGTTCTGAATGCTCTGACAAAACCTTATCCCAGTTATAATTTTTATCCAAAACTATCAATCGTTTATCTTGAGTCGAAGAATAGATTGCCTCTACTTTATCTATATCATTTACGAGTCTGTTGGTGATACTAATTTCAGCCTTGAGAATATCCAGTGCCCAAATAACTAACTTGCCAAAAACCTGATCACGGTCTTTTTCTTCACAAACAGAATTTTTTAGAAAAACATAATTTGAAATTGTGTATGGTCTTGCATCGCAAGTAAAATCCTTACAAATATCAAACGCATTGTCATCAGCATCAATTACCTGGGTAAGTTTTTTGTCGATAATTTCTTGGGATAACTTCAAACCAGTAATTCTCTCTCCGAATTCTTTCCAAACCAAACCAAAAGCAGCATAGGGAATACCATTTTCCCTCTTACCAGCACCACCATTTTGATGATGATCAAATTTACTTTTAGAAGGATTATATTCCTCGCCAACATCAACGACATAATCGGCTTCATTTATTATCTTCAGATCGCGAGTTCTTATAATTTTAGGCATATAACCTAAATACAACGATAATGTCGCAATTGAAAATAAATCATCTGCATGAAAATTGCCATTATGAACGGCGACTTTCGCTTTATTTTTTAGAAAAAACATCTTTTAAATCTTTAATATCTTTACTCAATGAATCCACCTTTCTTTCCAATCTTAAGATCTGATCTTCCTCGTCCTTTATTTCCTCTTCAGTTTTCTCAAAGGCTTTTCTTGTGTCATTCTTTCGTCCTGAAAGAATGACACTTTCGTCACTTAAGAATAGTGACACATAAAGACCAGTGATTAACAACAAGAAACTTGAAACAATGATCGAAGAGATACTAGAAACTAGACTTGTTGGATGAAAACCGAAATTCATAAAAAAATAGTCGGTCAAATCCCAGACACCACGCCAAAATTCCACAATTGCAAATCCTCCGATAAAGGCAAAAGTTATTGGGTAATGACTGAGTTTTATTCTGACCTTATCTTCTAATTTATCAAAAAATTTAATTATTTGTGACATAAAAAATAACTTATATGTTAAACGTATGTATAATTATACAGATTTACAGTGATTTTACCATTAAATTAGAACCTTGCCAGACATAGACTTTGGAACTTCAATATTCATCTCTTTAAGGACCGTCGGTGCAATATCAGCCAAAGATCCAGCTTTCAATACTTTGTTTTTGTCTGTCATAATAAATGGCACAGGATTTATAGTATGAGCCGTATGCTTTTTACCAGTCTCAGCATCCACATTTACCTCCGCATTACCATGATCTGCGGTAATAAAAGCCACCCCGCCTTTTTCTTTTAAGGCCTCCACAACCCTTTTTAATTCAGTGTCTACTTTCTCCAAGCCTTTTATAATAGCCTGCTTGTCAGCCGTATGCCCCACCATATCTGCATTCGCAAAATTCACAAAAATAAAATCGGTTCCTTTATTTATTTCTTCAATAGTTTTATTAGCAATTTCTTCAGCCATCATTTCCGGTGCCAAATCATGAGTAGCTACATCCTTTCTACTTGGCACTAAAATATGTTCTTCGTTATTATGCGGTTCTTCTTTACCCCCATTTAAAAAATATGTAGCGTGGGCAAATTTTTCTGTCTCGGCTACATGGGCTTGGGTCAAACCAGCATTAGAAATCTCCGCCGCCAAGGTAGTTTCAATAGAAATAGGCTCGAAAGCTACCAAACAATCAAAAGTTTTATCATACTGAGTCAGTGTGCCAAATAAAATATTTCTTTTGGCGTCCGTAGGATTAGCCTTACTCTTACCGTACTCCATTATTTTTTGTGAGAGCATCCTAGCTCTATCAGCCCTGAAATTAAAGAAAAATACCGCATCATTTTCTTTAATATTACCAACTTGCCCTTTTTCATTTAAAAATAAAACCGGCTCAAAGTGTTCGTCTGTCTTTTCTTTGACATATAAATGCTTAGCTACATCAGACGCTTTTTGATAACCCACGTTCGTTCCTTTGCCTTCAAAAATAGCTTCTTCCGCCTTCTTTAATCTATCCCAATTATTATCCCTGTCCATCGCAAAATACCGGCCGGTCATAGTAGAAATAAAACCAATGCCAATTTCTTCTATCTTCCCCTCAAGCTCGGCCAAATATCCCGCCGCACTCTGTGGTGGTGTATCCCTACCATCAGTAAAAGCATGAATAGCTACATCTTTTAAGCCCGCTCTTTTAGCGGCATTCAAAATTTCATATAAATGCTCACTATGAGAATGCACTCCACCTGGACCAAGTAAACCTAGCAAATGTAGAGTAGAATTATTTTCTCTAGCGTGAGTGAATAATTTTTGGAAAGTAGTATTAGTGTCAAATTCCCCATTTTTAGCCGCCAAGCTAATTCTGACCAAATCAGTATAAACTATCTTTCCCGCCCCTATGGTAGTGTGCCCCACCTCACTATTCCCCATCTGACCCTCTGGCAGGCCTACAGCCAAGCCGGAGGCCTCTAGTAGTGAATGTGGATATTCACCCCATAAATGGTCAAAAAATGGCGTTTTAGCCTCCGCTATGGCATTATTCTCCTTTTCTTCTCGGTATCCCCAACCATCAAGAACTATCAAAGCGACTTGTTTCCTTTTTAAAATTTTATCATTATTCATAAGCCACTATTATACTTTTTTCTCAAAAATTTTCAATTTAAAAACCCCACATTTCTGCGGGGCTGAAGTTCCATACAACTTCAAAGTGTTCTGTGGAGATACCACGATTTATTCTTTACTCTTGCGCCGGACGAACACGAAACGACGATGCAGATTCCATTTCATATTAGGATCACCTGAACTAACACTGAGACAACGTGAACCGCCAGCATTTGACTCAACCCGAAAGATGCATTTTGAACCTCCTGAATTAATGATGGGTTTCATTGCTACGTCAACACAACCACCATTAGGTCTATGTGAATATTGTAAACGCAACTGTGGTCCAACTTCAGCCGGGCATAAATCAAGCCCGATTTTCCAAGCGCGTTTACAAATATTATTATAACTAGCAGCAGCTTCAAAGCCCAACTCTTGAACACTAATGTTCACCAACTCGGTATCGCATACTCTGTCGGCAAGTGTGAATGAATTCTTGTAAAAAATGTCCTCAACACAACCAAGTATACTAAACCCGTTAATATTAAGACCATGAAGAATCTGCTCAACCCTGATGAAAGTTCCGAGGTTGATTGTTATCCAAGTCTCAAAAACTCGTGCGCGTGCCACAATTGCGAGCTCACCTCGAAGCAATTTATCAACTCCTTCTTCACCGCCGAGTTTGTTCCACACCGCCTGCATTCTATCCACTGTCTTGTTATTCTTACTCATCTTATCCTCCTTAGCCATATAGGCTGTAGGTTAAGCTTTGCCCGTATAGAGCAAAAGCACTGGACAACTTAGTCACAGCTTTTAATATTCACTCTGGATTCCCGCCTTCGCGAGAATGACAAATAGGAACACTAAAAGCTGCGACTAATCGCAAGTTTCAATATTTAAAAGGCCAAGTTATCTGTTGTATATTATATACCCTTTTATCATAAAAGTCAATGATTTTATAGACTTGTCAAATACATACCAAAAATAGCCATATTTCAGGCTAAAACAACCGCCCCGTCTATCAGAATAGACACCCCTCCTCAACTGAGCGAGGGGGTTCTGATTCGGAACTCCCTCCTTAGTTAAGGAGGGATGCTGAGTCCGCGAAGCAGGGCGGTTGTCTAGACTTTCAACGCCTTCTTCCCTGGAAATACAGCCTTAGTACCTAGCTCCTGTTCAATTCTTAACAACTGATTATATTTAGCTACTCTTTCAGAACGGCAAAGTGAACCAGTTTTTATTTGACCAGTTCCAAGACCCACCACAAGGTCAGCAATAGTTACATCCTCAGTCTCACCAGAACGGTGTGATACCACGGAAGTATAGCCGGCTTTCTTGGCCATATTAATAGCATCAATAGTTTCAGTCACAGTACCAATCTGATTTAACTTGATCAAGATAGAGTTACCAGCCTTCTTCTCAATTCCCTCTTGAAGTTTTTTAACATTAGTTACAAACAAGTCATCACCCACTATTTGGATTTTCTTGCCAAGCTTTTTAGTCATCAGCTGATAGCCTGCCCAGTCATCCTCGGCCAAACCATCTTCAATAGAAACAATCGGATATTTAGCCACTAGGTTTTCGTAAAAGGCCACCATCTCTTCTGAAGTAAGTTCTTTATTCTCACTCGCTAAAATATATTTACTCTTTTCTTTATCAAATAATTCTGAAGTAGCACCATCTATCGCAATAGAAATATCTTTACCCGCTTTGTAACCCGCTGCTTCAATAGCCTCAATAATCACCTGAATAGCTGCTTCGTTGTTTGGCAACGCTGGCGCATAACCACCTTCATCACCCACAGATACATTTAATTTTCTACCCTTTAAAATTTTCTTCAAAGCGTGAAAAGTTTCTGCTCCCATTCTCAAAGCCTCCGCAAAAGTTTTTGCGCCTATTGGCATAATCATAAATTCCTGCAAGTCAGTAGAATTTTCTGCATGCTTGCCACCATTTATAATATTCATCATTGGCACCGGCAAACAAACTTCATTTCCGGTCTTACCAATTTTCTTGAAATATTTATAGAGAGATATTTTATCACTCTTAGCTGCGGCATGAGCAAAAGCCATAGAGATTCCTAGAATAGCATTGGCACCTAGTCTGCCTTTATTTTCTGTCCCGTCAATTTCAATCATTTTTTTATCAAGAGTCTTCTGGTCAAATTCTTTTCCAACTAAAGCTTTCTTCAATTCTCCGTTTACATTAAAAACGGCTTTTAGCACACCCTTTCCGCCATATCTCTTTTCACCGTCACGAAGTTCAACTGCTTCATAACTACCAGTAGATGCACCGGATGGTACAGCGGCACGGCCAAATGAACCATCAGCCAGGGTTAAATCTACCTCAATGGTAGGGTTACCTCTTGAATCTAATATCTCTCGTGCTAAAACTTTTGAAATCTTTTTCATTTGTTTATTTCATTATAGAAACGGTGTGTCCTTCCCGCGCAGGCGGGAATCCATCTCCTTTTTTATAAATACTGGATTCCCGCCTGCGCGGGAATGACAATACAATAAAGTTTATTATTAAAAAATTAATTAAAATTGTGTTCAAGACAGAACACAACAGCGCCTATTTTACCACAATATAATAAATTGCAAGCCTTGAAAAAAATCAATTTTACTGATGAAAAAATAAACTGCCTCGCAGCAAGCTGTTCCCTCGCTTTGCTTGATAAGGTAATTTATTTTGAGAATCCCTCGGTTTAAAGCGTCAGCTTCGCTCACTGCTTTCCGCCACGGAGAAACTCCCGTTTCTCCGACCCTCTTCCCCTAAAACCGCATTCATCTCCGCAGCAGAGCTGTGGAGAATTCTGCGTTTTTTATACAAAAAAGCGGTATTTCCTGTCAAAATTTCTTTGACAGGAAATACCGCAACCCTTTAAGCTGCCTTGAGAAGCTTTAAAGCAATCTCGTCAGCAATCTTATAATGTTCATCGAGCAAAAAATGTTTTCGGCTGAGCACTAAGTCTGCTCTTATACGGCCATTCTTTGTTCTTCGCTTGCCGGCAAACAGATCGATTGTTACTACCCTTTTTCCACAGCGGAAGAAACAATCTACACCCAGACAATCCATGCAAGTACCAATACAGACATAAAATTTTAGTTCTTCTCTATGTCCGGCCAAACGCAAACGTGAATGGACACGTTCAAAAACAGCTTGCGCCAATCGATTTTTTGGATGGCAAGGATCAAACCCAAGCTTTCTTTGGATTATGATTATATACTTCAATGCATTATCAAAACACATTCTCACTCTTCGGTGTTTCGGATCTATATCACGTGAAGAGCAGCCACAAAACTCGGCCTGAAAACTTTCACCATCACTTTCAGATGCATAAACTTTCAATACTACCTCCTTCTTTAATATATTTAAGAGAACACACAACCTACCATTAAGAATAATACAAAAAACCAACCTTTCAAGTAAGATATCCACTTTCTTGACATTCACAATGTTTTTGCTAATCTGTAAATGAATTTGCGGCTCTGAGTGTAGGTTTTAAAAAAACCGAACAACCGAGGTGAGGAAGCAAAAACTTGGAGCTTCCGCAAGGCCGGAGGCAGACGTGCCGAGGCGGGCTCGCAGGATTTTTTAGCAAAAAAATACCTGTGAGACGGGCAAAACTACAAGGACCAAAAAGTCCGGAGACTCAGACTCTCAACACAAATGGCTTATCTTATGATAAGCCATTTTTATATATAAAAAAAATAAAACTTATGCTTTTACATATGTCCAGGCTTTCAGACCGCCCCCGACTACAACATTCACACGTTTATACACAGTGCCCTCATATTCATCAACTTTCAACAATTCTTCGTCTGTCAACTCTAAAATTTGACCCTCAACATCACTGTCTTTATTCAAAATTATCAATGGATAAACAGCTCCATCTATATCAATCTCAGTTTTTTCATATCCACACAAAAATACCTCAACACCCTTTACAATTCTACCAATATACTTATCTTGAATTTTTGGATCCATCAAAGTCCCGTAAACAAATAGTTTATTGTCCATGACACTTTTTATATTTTTTACCTGAACCACAAGGACAAGGATCATTTCTTCCCACCTTATCATCATTATGTCTGACATCAGCCACCTTTATCTCTTCCTCACTACCACCGCCAGCCAAAGTCATTTGTTTTTGAGTCTCTTTTAATTTTTCCTCTTCCTGCTTAAAAGCACCGGCACCGATATGGGGCACCAATCGCAACACTTGCTCACTTACAGCCTGCTGCATCTCCTTAAACAAACGCAACCCCTCCCTTTTATATTCCACCAAAGGATCTCTTTGACCATAAGCACGAAGATTAACACTTGATCTAGAATATTCCATAATTTCCAAGTGATCCACCCAGAACATATCTATAGCTTGCAATAAAACGATTTTGGCAATTCGATAAAATTCATCTTCGCCAATTGTGGAAATCTTTTCAGTAATAATTTTATTAATCGCTTCGTCCCCCGCCACCACTTCTTCTAATTTACTTTTCACCATCTCTTTATTACCCAAAAGAATATCTCGTCGTCTATCATAAACAATTTTTCTTTGATAGTTCAAAACATCATCATACTCAAGAACATGTTTTCGAGAATCAAAATTAAAACCTTCAATTTTGGTCTGAGCGCTCTCAAGTGACTTAGTAATCAAATAATTTTCAATTGGCTGATCCTCGGCTATGCCAAACCTGCCCATCATTTTTTTAATGGTATCGGAAGCAAAAATTCTCATCAGTGAATCTTCGAGAGATACATAAAATTGCGTCTCACCAGGATCTCCTTGTCGGCCAGCTCTTCCTCGCAACTGATTATCAATACGTCTTGCTTCGTGTCTTTCAGTCGCAATCACATACAAACCACCAAGATTCTTTACTTCTTCATATTTTTCCTTATCAAACGGCAAACCACCTAGTTTGATATCCACGCCACGACCTGCCATGTTTGTCGCCACAGTTACAGCCCCCTTTTCACCACCGAAAGCAATAATTTCTCCTTCCTTCTCGTGATTCTTCGCATTCAAAACTTTATGAGGAATACCCTCTTTAGAAAGATAGACTGACAAAATTTCATTTTTCTCAATTGAAACAGTACCAATCAAAACAGGCTGACCTTTTTGATGAAGTTCTTTAACTTTTTTTGCCACAGCAATAAACTTTCCATGTTCTGTTTGGAAAATTAAATCATTATAATCTTGTCTTTGGATTTTCTTATTAGTAGGAACAAGCAATGTCTCCATATGGTAGACCTTATAAAATTCCTCCTCGGACGTAAGTGCAGTTCCAGTCATACCGGCAAGTTTGCTATAAAGTCTGAAATAATTCTGAAAAGTAATGGACGCATAAGTACGGGACTCCTTTTGAATCTTCACACCCTCTTTTGCTTCAATCGCTTGATGCAAGCCTTCTGACCAGCGTCGTCCTGGTTGTAGACGTCCAGTAAATTCATCGACAATCACGATCTCACCATCTTTAACCACATAATTAGTATCTTTTTCAAACAAAGCCTTGGCTCGAACAGCAGTTTCTAAATGATGAACAAATTTCATCCCAGCATCAGTATAAATATTTTCAACTCCAAGAGACTTTTCTGCCTTTTCAATACCTATGTCTGTCAGTTGAATAGCCTTGAGCTTTTCATCAACTTTATAATCCTCATCTTTTTTAAGACCATTCACCAAATTTGCAAACCTGACATATAAATCTTCCGACTCAACTGTGGGCGCAGAAATAATGAGCGGTGTCCTCGCTTCATCAATCAAAATTGAGTCTACTTCATCAACAATCGCAAAATTATATTCTCGTTGTCTTAATTCTTCAGTTCTATATTCTATATTGTCACGTAAATAATCAAAACCATATTCATTGTTTGTTCCATAAGTAATATCAGCTTCATAAGCTTGCCTGCGAGAGCACGGCCTTAAGAAATCATAAACAACCTTAAAAGAACCGACTTCATCTCTTTCAGCGTCTTTTTCTTGATGAGTTGGATCGTACAAAAAAGATGACTCGTGATTGATCACACCAACAGTTAATCCTAAGAAAGCATAAATCTGACCCATCCACACACCGTCTCTTCGAGAAAGATAATCATTCACAGTCACAACATGAACACCCTTTCCAGATATCGCGTTTAAATAGGCTGGTAGTGTTGCCACCAATGTTTTTCCTTCACCGGTACGCATCTCCGCAATATTTCCTCCATTTAAAATCATACCTCCGATCAATTGAACATCAAAGTGTCTTTCGTTTAAAGTTCTCTTGGCTGCTTCACGAACCACAGCAAAAGCCTCCGGCATAATCGATTCAAGAGTTTCTCCATCGTTTAACCTCTTTCTAAATTCTAGTGTTTTAGCCTTTAGATCAGAATCTGACAAAGATTGTATATTAGGTTCAAAAGCGTTGATTTCGGCCACCTTTTCCCAATAAGGCTTAACAGCCTTTTCGTGTTTATTTCCAAATAAATTTTCTAAAAATGACATCTGAGTATAGTATCATATAAAATACGTAACGTTAAACACAAAATTGAAAACGTATATTTATTTAATATACGTCAAAACACACAAAGAAAAACACCACACAAGGTCAATCAAGTGTGGTGTTTTTATATTAAGTAAGAAAAATTATTTCTTTCCTTTCTTTGTAGCCTTCTTTGCCTTCTTAGCTACTTTC
>Ga0118677_10015262_pt1 | contig 10693 bp, 9 predicted proteins | sample AliMusrvi5mmetaG_FD_86154 | JGI IMG/M metagenome (GOLD analysis project Ga0118677, IMG submission 86154)
ATTATATATCATTTTTTTAAGTTTATTTCTCACTTATTCTTTTTCTTTTGCTCAGAATGTTGAGTTTAAATCAAAAAATTTTAAAGACAATAGTGACGGTTTGAAATCAGCTCAGGAAAGCTTAAAAAAAGGGGAAAATTTCTTAAAACAAGCTGATAATGCAGTGGTTGAAAAGAAAGAAAATCTGAGCATTTATTTGTATGAACAAGCTCTTGAGAATTTTCTGGCTGCCAACAAATTTAATCCTGAAAACTGTGAGCTGAATTTTAATATTGGCAAGTGTTATATCTATACCTGGGAAAAGTCTAAGTCGGTGGCTTATTTTGAAAAAGCTATCAAATTAGATGAGGAGAATGTAGATGCTGATGTTTATTATCTTCTGGGACAAGGGTACAGATACGTTAATGCGTATGATAAAGCTGTTGAAAGTTATAAGAAATACCAGACTACTTTGAGCAAGAAGCAGTTACAGAATACCAAAAAAGTATTAAAAAATGAAATTTTCGATTGTCAGAATGCTAAAACCCTTTATGAAAATCCAGTGCGGGTATTTGTAAGTAATCTCGAAGATATTAATTCCCAATATTCTGATTATTGTGCTTCAATTACTGCCGACGAAGATTTTATGATATTTAATTCCAGAAGACCTGATGTAACCGGAGGGAAAAAAGATGCTGACAACAGGTATTTTTCAGATATATATATATCGTATAAAAAAGATGGCAAATGGGGTAAACCTGAAAATATGGGCAAGCCTTTAAATACTGATGGTTGCGATGAGGCTGTAGCCCTTTCTCCCGATGGGCAGAGCATGTACCTGCATAAAGTTGACAAAAACAGCAACATTTATATCAGCAACCTTATAGGTGATGTGTGGACAGAACCTAAAATTATGCCCTCTGCTATTAATTCAGAATTTAATGAAACTGATGCCAGCTTCTCCCATGATGGTATTAAAATATATTATATCTCTGATCAGATGGGCAATAAAGATATTTTCTTCAGCGGTATAATGGACAGAAAAACAAATCAATGGGGCAAGGGACAAAGAATTGGCTATGGTCTCAACTCACCACAAGATGAAGGGGCTATTTATTTTCATCCTGATGGCAAAACCATTTATTTCAGTTCCAAAGGGTATAATTCAATGGGGGGATACGATATTTTTAAAACTGTTCAGGGTAAAGATGGTATATGGTCTAAACCCGAAAATATGGGCTATCCTATCAATACACCTTATGATGAAAAATATTTCACCATTTCTTCTGATGGTAAACGGGCTTATGTCACATCAGACAGGGAAGGTGGCAAAGGAGAATGGGATATTTACAGGATACGTTTCTTAGGACCTGAAAAACCAAATATGCTTGACAATGAAGACCAGCTGCTTGCAAGTATTGCCCAGCCTATCAGGGACATTAAACCGGAGCCTCCTGTTGATGTGGTTACTACAAACTTAACTATCCTTAAAGGGCGGATACTTGACGATTATACAAAGAAGCCTGTTAAAGCCTCTATTGAAATTTATAATAATAAAACCAATCAAATGGTTTCTGTTTTTTATTCTAATGAATTGACAGGCAAGTTTTTAGTTTCATTACCATCAGGAATAAATTATGGTATTGCCGTTAAAGCAGAAGGGTATCTCTTTTATTCAGAAAACATTGACTTGCCAGAACTTAGTGATTATCAATTAATTGATAAAGATATTTATCTGAAAAATATAGCTATTGGCAGCAAAGTAATTCTTAAAAACATCTTTTTCGACTCAGGTCAGAGTAAACTGCGTCCCGAGTCAACAACTGAGCTTTCACGTCTTATTGACCTGTTAAATTATGCCCCTTCTTTAGTAGTTGAAATATCCGGTCATACAGATAATGTTGGAAGTGAAGCTTCTAACATAAAATTATCAGAGGACAGGGCCCAGGCTGTTGTCAATTATCTGGTGCAGAAAGGAATCAGCAAAACAAGGTTAATTGCCAAAGGCTATGGTCCTAAAAAGCCTATTGCTTCTAACGACAGTTCAGAAGGCAAACAACTGAACAGGAGAACTGAGTTTGAGATAGTGAAGAATTAAAATTATGATAAGAAAGAGTAGAGGTGTTGCGTGCAACGTCTCTACAGTTTTTATTTCACCTCTTTCTGCAATTCCTTAAAAGAAATATATTTGTTTTCGTACAATACTGATAAGAATTTCCCGAGCCTGACCTGTACCTGTGCGATCTTATCACCGAACTGCTCAGTAAGGGCATCGGCTATTTCACCTACTTTTCTGTTCCCGTCTATAAATAACCAGCTGGCAGTACCTATTTCATCAAGTTTCATCTTAATATAGGGTGTCCGGCTTCCGAGCATGTATTTGCTAAGCTTTTGGTTTTTAAACTTGGGATACAGCAAAGTAACAATGCCATTCTCATCAACCGAATGTTCTATTTTACGAAAAGGCGTAAGATCTAACAAACTTGTTTCTTTTAATATTTTTCTGCGTTCAAAAAAACTTAATTCCATATTTAATTAATTTTAGTCATTTAGCTGAGCTGTCATTTGTAGTTATTTGAATCTTATTCTTTGGATTTTGGTCCAATAGAATTTAAGCAGTTGTTTAATTTAACGTCTTTAACATTAATGCTATTCATTAAAGAAATGAAATCATTTTAAATACACTTTTCTTCAATATTTTCTATTTTATATTTGCTATCATCTATTTTCTATAAATAAAGAAACTTAATTAATATGAAAAAAATATTCTTACTAATTTTCTTAATTGCTTTATTTTCAGCATGTCACAATCCGTTAAAATTTCCTGCTGAACATGCTTTATTCGGGATAGCGAAACCTATTAAACTACAACAGGAAAAGACAACTATTTTTCTACAGGATTTTATTATCGATGTGGAAACTATTGATTCAGTGTCTGTTGACAAGGGTATTAAAAAAACAGAAAACAAGGACAATCCTCACGCTTTTGACCTGACGTATAACAATGCTGAACTACCGTATTATTCTGTGATGCAGTTGTGGGTTAAAGGACATGCTTACACTATTCTCCTCGAAAAATCAGATAAAATTTCTTATGTGTTCAAATTTGATCCTCATGGGATAACATACCAGAATGTAGGTGTAGCAGGTGATTTCAATAACTGGAATCCTGATAATACCCCCCTTAAACTGAGAGATGGCATCTGGCAGAAAACAATTTTGCTCGACCCGGGTACTTATCAATATCTGGTAGTTCCAGATAAAAAATGGATAATAGATAAAACCAATACAGATTCTGCAAGCAATAATATGGGCGGCTATAATTCTGTGCTTCATATAAATGCCCCTGCTGGAGAGCCTCTGCCTGTTCTTTATGCAGATAGAATTAAGGATGATACTATTAAAGCAGGCATTAAAAATAATGTTTCTACATTTTATGTTTTATGGGAGAATTTTTTGTTGAAAGATTTTAATTTTGATAAAAACATGAGTACTCTGAATATTAAAATACCTGATGATGCGAAAGGTGTTGATTATTCGTACATAAGGGTATTGGGGTTTAATAAGGCAGGTAAAAGCAATGATCTGATGATTCCTTTAAAAAATGGCAAACCTATTACTGATTATAAAGATTTAACCCGTTCGCACAAAGAAGCACAGGTGTATTATTTTCTGCTCACCGACAGGTTTTATAATGGCAATCCCGACAACGATGCCCCTATTAAAGATCCTGAAGTAGCGCCTTTGGCTAATTTTATGGGAGGAGACCTTGAGGGTATCACCAAAAAGCTAAAAGAAGGCTATTTCGACAGCCTAAATATTAGTACTATTTGGTTATCGCCGGTAGTTCAGAACCCCCTTAAGGCTTATTATGAATATCCGGAGCCTCATAGGAAGTTTTCGGGTTATCATGGCTACTGGCCAATAAATTCCACCCAGATTGATAACCGTTTTGGCACTGATGTGAACCTTACAGAGCTTGTAAAAACAGCCCATAAGAAAAACATCAACGTTATTCTTGATTTTGTTGCCCACCATGTGCATGAAGATAACCCCATCATAAAAAACAACCCGAAATGGGCTACAGATATTAACTTAAAAGATGGTCTTAACATAAGAAAATGGGATGAACACCGCCTAACCACTTGGTTCGACAAGTTCTTGCCCAGTTTCGATTTTACACAAAAGAAAGTTATTGATACCATTTCAGCTATCGGACTTTTCTGGGTTAAGAAGTTCGACCTCGACGGGTTCAGACACGACGCCACCAAGCATGTGCCCGTAGATTTCTGGCGTGCCATGACACTTAAACTTAAAAAAGAAATTCAGATACCTCAGAAAAAGAGTTTGATGCAGATAGGTGAAACCTTCGGAAACAGGGACCTTATCGGCTCTTATGTGGGTAATGGCCTTTTGGATGGTCAATTTGACTTTAACTTGTTTTTCGATGCCCGATCTGTTTTTGCTGTCGATGGGGAGTCTTTTAAAAAAGTGGCTAATTCCCTCAAGCAATCGTTCAAGAGCTATGGCTGCAACTCCTTGATGGGTAACATTACAGGCAACCACGATTTGCCACGCTTTACGTCATTGGCAAGTGGCGACTTAAAATTCAATGAAAATGCTAAAGAAGTAGCCTGGAAAAAGACGATTCAAATTACTGATACCATGGGGTATTATAAAATGGCTCAATTCGTAGCTTTCAATATGACTATCCCAGGTATTCCGGTTATTTATTATGGTGACGAGATTGGTATGCCTGGTGCCGATGACCCCGACAACCGCAGGATGATGAAGTTCGACAACCTTTCCAAATATGAAATTCAGCTTAAGCATGTCATTCAAAAATTAATAAAAATTAAAAGAAGGAGTTTAGCCCTGAACTATGGACATTTTGAATGGTTAAAAGTCGAAGATAAACAATTGGTGTACGCCAGAAAATATTTCGACGAAACTGCAATTGTCATTTTAAATAAAGAAAAAACTTCAAAGGAAATCGTATTCGATTTGCCCTTATATGTTAATCTGAAAGCCATTAAAGCCAATTTCAACAGCTCTTTTAGTATAAAAGACAACAAGTTGACAATTAAAATGAAACCTTATGGTTTTGAGATACTTAACTAAAGAAAAGCGTTAAAAGAAGTTACAAAAAAAATAAAGAAAAACTCCAAGACTCAAGTCTCAAGTCCCAAGCTTCAAGGAGAAGAAATTCATTTTTCCTTCTTTGAATTTGGATTTTGGAATTTGAGACTTGAAATTTAAATTTTTCATAACACGGCATTAAAAAAAAGTAATTTTACGAAAAATTTGAATATTATGTTCATTTCAGAAACAAAGATAAGAGTACGCTATTCAGAAACAGACCAGATGGGCTATGTTTATTATGGCAACTATGCATCATACTACGAAGTGGCACGCGTGGAAATGATGCGTGAACTGGGTGTAAGTTATAAAGAAATGGAAGAGAGAGGGTGCATGATGCCTATCGTTGAATTAAAGATAAAGTTTTTAAGGCCAGCTTATTATGATGATTTACTTAAAGTTATTACAAAAGTAACGGAAATGCCAAACACCCGCATGTCCTTTAATTATGAAATATATAATGAAGTAACCGGCAAGCTCATTAATACAGGCGAAACCATTTTAGCATTTGTCAACATAGCAATTCGTAAACCTATAAAAGCACCGGAATGGTTTCTTGAACTTTTAAAAGAAAAGATTTAACGTTATAAAGTCAGTGCTTCAGTTTGAGTAAAGCCATGACTTACTTTTGCGGAAAATGTCCTTTATTTGTGTCTCTGAAGCCAGATAACCTGTCCCGGTGTTATGTCGCCATCAGGATGCAAATCAGGATTGAGCCTGTGAAGGTGCCTTGTTTTAACAGCATACTGCTGGGAAATATCATAAAGTGTTTCTCCTTCTTTCACAATATGGTTTTTGTGTTCTGTTGAGCGTCTTCGCTTGGGTTGCAAATAAACTCTCTGCCCTTCTTTTAAATGGTCGTTTTTGCTCATTTCATTATATTTGTATAATTGCCATGCTCCCATATTAAGCTCTGATGCTAAGCTCAGGAAGGAATCTTCTTTTCTGGCAATAATATATTTCACCCCATTATTGAGAAAAACTTCACGAATACCAGGTTTTTCTTTTACTACAGGTTTTACAATCTCTTTAACAGGTTTCTGTGTTTTTACTTTTTCAACTATTAATGGTTGTGCCTTGTCATATTGGTTCAGTGAAAATCTCTCAATTAAATTGATAAGCAGTTCCGGATATTTGGGATTGGTAGCATATCCACATTTTTTAAGCCCGTTAGCCCATCCTTTGTAATCTGTGATATCCAAAGTAAAAAGAGAAGCATAACGTTTTTTAGTGGTCAGAAAAATAGAGTGGTCTTTAAAAGATTCATCAGCATTTTTATATTTCCTGAAACAATCATTTTTGCCATCATCATCTTTAAGAAATGTCTCACCTGTCCAGTCGTCATGACACTTTATTCCAAAATGATTATTGGCTATTACTGCCAGATCGCTGTTACCCCACGATGATTCTATTATACCTTGCGCCAGGGTTATACTTGCAGGAATTTTATATTCTTTCATGTGCGCAATGGCTACATCTTTATAAATTGCTATATATTGCTCAATAGTTAGCTTGGAATTACTCTGAGCATTACCATCTGAAATAAGCGCTATTAAAACAAAACCCCAAAAAACACTTTTAATAAAAGTTTTTAACATCATTCCACAAATTATCATTATCTTTAAAGCACAAAAATATAATCTTTTTTTATATGCAACGCTTAATTACACTATGTTTATTGCTTGTTTATACAGTTTCTCATTCTCAGAATGTACAGCCTGCTGATAATGAAGCGCTTCTGAATGTTAAAGTGACTGATTTTAACAAGAAACCACGCAAGGGAGATATAATCTTTTTTGTAAGTGTGAAAAACGGTCAGAGTTATAAGGGTATTTCGGATGCTCAGGGGAGCTTTTCTTTAGCAGTTCCTAAAGGGGATACTTATATCATTATGTACCGTGAATTTACTAATGATCAGGAATATACAAGGCTTGAAATCCCCGAAAGTAAAGGCAAAGTGGTATCAGACATAAACATTCAGCTTGAATTGCCTAAAACATATGTTCTTGAAAATGTTTTTTTCGATACAGGTAAAGCCACGCTTAAGTCTGAATCTAATAAAGCCTTGAATGACCTTTATGAAGTAATGAAACTTAAAGAAACATTGGTTATAGAAATATCAGGGCATACTGATAGCATAGGTGGAGAGGCTTTTAATAAAAGACTTTCTGAGGACAGGGCCAATGCGGTGCGCAACTTCCTTATTAAAAAAGGTATACCTTCCCAGAGAGTATCGGCAAAAGGGTACTGGTTTTCTGTCCCTCTTGCTGATAATGGAACTGATGAAGGGAGGGCTAAGAACAGAAGGACTGAGGTGTTGGTAATTAAGGAATAGGAAGTACTTAAAGTGAACTAAAGTGTGCTAAAGTGCCTAAAGTTAAATGTTAGTTCAATAAAAAAAGAAAATTAAGAAAGATAATAAATTTTGGTTTGTTAGTGACTCACTTCCAGAATGTTACAAAGGATGAGTAGCGGAAATACTAATTACAAAAGAAGACGAAAGCATATTATTTTTGGGACATGGGAAATGAACAACTAAATTATTAACAAGTGTTTAGCTAAAATAAAAATATTTTATTTAAATATCCAATAACGAATATCCAATTTTCAATGTCCAAGTTTTACTTCATCATTCGATATTGGGTGTTGGACATTTGAAATTATTTCGTTGCAAATTTTTACTTAACAAATACTAACACTCAAACTTTTTTTTTTTATGTCAATAACATGGAATCCCTGGCATGGGTGTGAGAAAATAAGTCCGGGTTGTAAAAACTGTTATGTTTATAGAATTGACGGGAAACATGGCAAGGATAGTTCTGTTGTGGGAAAGACACTTAACTTTAACCTTCCCGTGAAAAGGAAACGAAATGGTGATTATAAAATACCGCTTCATGAAGAAATTTATACTTGTTTCAGCTCAGACTTTTTCCTTGACAGTGCAGATCTGTGGCGTATAGAAGTTTATAAGATGATGCGTATCAGGAAAGATTGTCATTTCATTATTATTACCAAAAGAATTGATCGTTTTGCTATAAATCTGCCCGATGACTGGGAAGACGGTTATGATAATGTAACTATAGGTGTTACAGTAGAAAACCAGGAGAGAGCCGATTATCGCCTGCCTCTATTTTTTAAGGCGCCTGTTAAGCATAAAATGATTATTTGTGAACCTTTGTTGGAAGCTGTAGATCTTACAGAATATCTAGGCAAATGGGTTAAAATGGTCATTGTTGGCGGAGAATCAGGTGATGAAGCCCATATCTGCAACTACGAATGGGTGCTTGGTATTCAAAAACAATGCAGGCAAAAAGGAATTCCTTTTCATTTTAAGCAAACCGGTGCTCAGTTTGTAAAAGATGGCCATCTGTATAAAATAAACCGCAGGTACCAACATTCTCAGGCAAGGAAGGCAGGCATTGATTTGAAATAATTTCCCGCTGCCCTATTGGGACCATATTTACAATCAGACGATTTAACCAATAAGCTCAATGTTTATTTAACTTAATATTGATTGAAAAATTCAAATGAAGCTATCTCAAAAATTTTATCATTTTTTGAATATATTGAAGACAGATAACAAAAATGAGGCAGTCAAACTATTTCTTAGTCTGTATCCATTTAGCACCCTGATGTGTTAGAAAAGCAGAACCTGCACCGATGATAATACCTGCAAGGACATCGGTAGGATAATGAACGCCCAGATGCATACGTGAGTAGCCTGATAAGCAAGCCCAGGTAAAGGCCGGGGCTATGACATACCATTTAGGATAAATGAGACTAACACTTGTAGCTGTTGCAAAAGCTGCTGTTGTATGGCCGGAAGGAAATGAGTATGAACCCGCATCAGCCATCTTCTGAATATCGGGATAAGTAACAAAAGGACGGGGGCGGTTTACAGTAATCTTTAAACCCGTGCTGATGCAAGAAGCAATTATAAAACTGGCGCCTACTTCAAGGCCATTATTCCGGGTGACTTTATCTTTGTTTATTAATCCGGTAGCAATAAGGCCAAGAGGTAACCCTATCCCAACAGGCATCACAGAGTTTGTAATTAACTTAAAGCTTTTATCTAAATGCGTATTTCTTTTTACATTGATATCCCGAAGTAAATTAATATCTGCATTCTGGGCAGTTATAGGTTTTGAAAGTAATAAAAAGGGTATAAACAGAAAAATTAGAGCTTTTCTGTAATTTTTTTTTATAAAATTCATGTAATTATTTTCTGATGAAAAATTATTGATAATATCCTGGTAAAATATTTTTCAAGTGTTCTGATTATCAATGATATGTGTGAATATATTAATTGGGGATAACTTCGTATACAACTTCATTGTCCAGTTTCATGCCATATTCTTCCCTGGCATATTTTTCAACAAAATCAATATCAGTTTCTAATTTATTGGCTAAAGTTTTATTCTTTTCTACTTGTGCTTCTAAAAAATTTTTTAACCTGACCATTTCCTGTAAGTCTTTTTTTAGCCTTACCTGTCGGAAATAGTTGTGGTCGCTGTCAACAAAACCAACCCATACAATAAAAGCCAATGATGCCAGCATATATTTGTTTCTTGCGAACTTAAATATTTTTTGTCTCATGATAAATCTATTTAAAATATGATATGAATCAGTATGAAACTTTGTATGCAAAGATACAAAACGCTTAACAATCAGTAGCTATTTTTATGAAATATTTTCTTAAAAAAACGCACTATATTTTGCCAGAATACTTTAAAAGTTACTAATCCACCCAATACAGTGGCAATAATTATCTGGATTATCATGCTGCCAGAGCCCGGATCTATATATGCAAGGATGTTTAAAATATTCATCTAAGATATTATAACGTTAATAAAATATTATCAAATTGCAAAATAACAAAAAAAAGTAAGATAACTGTTTTTAAATAGGTATAGCATGAATTTAGAAATCGAAGTTTAGTTGGATTTTAATTTTGAATGTGCAAACAAAGCATCCCCATAATTTAAACCTTTTGCCCAATTTTTATGAATATCGTTGAACATGCTTACAAAATAGTATTCATATTTTGCCAGGAATTCACAAAGTTCAGCAAAATTTGTATTTCTATCATTTATTTTCAGAAAGCCTACCTCACAAAGAATAAAAGATATTTTCTTTTCTTCTAACATTTTTGTGGCACCTTTTAGAACTTTAATTTCATAACCTTCAGTATCAATTTTTAGTAAGTCAATTTTATCAATGTTATGGGTTCCACAGTAATTTTGAATTGTATCTATCTTAACAATTTGTTTTAAAGCATTTTCTGATTTATTCATTAAATCATCCTTCAAACTATTCAAAACATCACAATCTTCATGAAGAGTTACTTCTTTTTCGCCTGTTTCATCACCAAAAGCAATATTTTGGAGTATGGCAGTTTTACTTTGAACCACATTTTTTGAAAGCTTTAAAAACGTTGTTTTTATAGGTTCGAAACAGTGAATAACAGATTTTGGGAAAACCGTTCTTAAATGGTTATAAGTTTGACCTGTATTAGAACCCACATCAAAAATTATATTCAATGAAGGATATTTAAATTTATTAATAATATCAATTC
>Ga0118677_10015263_pt1 | contig 10693 bp, 6 predicted proteins | sample AliMusrvi5mmetaG_FD_86154 | JGI IMG/M metagenome (GOLD analysis project Ga0118677, IMG submission 86154)
GAATTTATTTAACCTGTTTTGCAATAAATAAATGTCGAACTGGCACAACCACTGTGAATTACAATAAGAATGCAGTTGCTTACCCGTAAGCTCAAATGGAGAAAAAAGCACGTTCGCTACATTATTTTTACCATCAAAGATATGATATACTTTAACAAATTCGCCTAAACACTTAAATTCATTCTCTGTTAAAAAATTAATTGTTTTTGAGAAGCCGAGATTTTCCGAATCAACAAGTTTCTGTGCCATTATAGCTCTGCAAAATGGGATGAGTAAACTTTTCGTTTTATGGCCTAAATAATTACTAAAGTCAGGCTCTTTAATTGTGTCTGATATTTCCGGTGCATAAATTAAAGATGCAGCGTTTTTTAGCATCCCACTTTTAATACCGTTTTTTAATATCTGTTTTGCAGCACGGTTACGCAAATTGCTTTCAAAAAACAAATGGGTAATATCATCTATATTAAGATTGTTTTTTTGTAAAAGTTTAAGGTAAAAGGGATGTAATATAATCTCATTTTTAAAACTACATCTCATATCTTTATCAAGGCCCAGATCATTGATCAGAAAACCAAGAGAAGCCTTAATGTTTCTTTCCAGAGCAATTTTATAGAGTTTAATAGCTACTTCAAACACTAAGGCGGTAAGATAGTTAGGCTTATGAATTATGGTATGTCCTTTCTGTTCGAGGGGATAATGGCCACCATCAATCAGCACGTTATCAGATAATTCGTCAGAAAGAACTGCAATTAAAGCATCAGTATTTTCTAATAATAGGGGTTTATTATCATTACCCAAAGCTTCAGCAAAGCCAGGATTAAATTCTTCGCTTTTAATGTCTTTAAATAAATGAGTGAATTCCATTAACACTTCCTCTTAAAGCCCTAATTCTGCAAGCTTTTCTTTTGTTGGAATGCCTTCATTATTCCAACCGCGAATTTTATAATATTCTTGCAGTAAAGGCTGAAGGTCTATTTTAATATTTTTAGATTTCCCTGATTCAAAGGGTTCATTAAGAATCCGATGGGGTAATATATCATCTTTTTGTGTGAAACCTTCTCTGTTGTTGTATAAGCGTTCCAGATTCCAGATTCTTTCACCTGCTTTAAGATATTCATCTCCTGAAATATTAATACCGGTAACCGCACTCAGATATTGGGCATACAGGTCTGGATTCAGTGCAAATGCCGTGAATAAACAAACGCCCATTGAATCGATCATGGCAGAGTTTTCCTGATAAAGTTTCACAATTAAAGCTTTACCACTTTCAGAAAACCTGTCGATAGCAAAAGGTGTGGCAACGCCCTCAGCAGCCACAGTATAGCAACGCAAATGGCAGCCACCCCTGTTGCTTGTAGCATAAGCTATGCTCATACCTTTAAATCCTCTGGCATCATAAGCGGGCAACTCCAAGCCTTTCACTTGCATGGCAACTTCCGGATGACCGTATTTCTCAGCCAGGCGTTTACTTCCCATACCGAGATATTTGCCGAATCCTTCACCTTTGCCCATTAAATCGCTTAAAGTAAGCATAGCATCAGCATCTCCGAATTTCAGCTCCCGTCCTAAAGCATCATGCAGAAGTTGTCTGGCTTCTGCATCTAAAAAACCTCTTTCAGATAATTCCATAGCGCAAGCTATTGTACTACCTGCCGAAATGGTATCAATGCCAGAATCATTGCAATTGTAATTGGCATGAATTATTTTCTCAAAGTCGTTTACATTACAAAGAGCTCCAAAAGACCACAATGTTTCAAACTCAGGACCTTTGCCACTTCGTGTAGAAGTTTTGGTAAGGTGGGCACAGCCAATAGTACAACCACGACATGGTTCACTTTTAGTATAATATAATTCCTTGAAAGTCTCTGCTGATGTAGAGTCTATATCGTTAAAGACACCTTCTGTAAAATTTTTAACCGGATAAGCACCATAGCTGTTAATAACCTTTGCCAGAGACGGTGTACCATATTCTTTAAGCACATCCTTAGTAAGCGGAGCTTCACCAATAAAGCTTTGCCATCTTTTTTTCACTTCGTTAACTTTCTCTTCGCCGGCAACGGGTGTTTTTTTATCACCGGCAACAACAAGCGCTTTCAGGTTTTTAGAACCCATTACAGCCCCCATACCCCCTCTGCCTAAAGCATGATTTTTATCGTTCATAATACAGGCCAGCATCAATTGTTTTTCTCCGGCAGAGCCGATGCAAGAAACTGCTGACTTTTCAGATGTTTCTGCAATAAGTATATCTGTTGTTTCAGGAATCTGCTTGCCCCATACATGAGCAGCATCGCGAATTTCCACATTTTCGCCATTGATATAAATATAGCAGGGCGTATCAGATTTGCCTTCAATAGCTACCACATCAAAACCCGTTGATTTAAGAATTAATCCGAAATGTCCTCCGGAATTGCAAGCTCCTACCGTACCTGTTAAAGGCGATTTAGTGACAGCAGAAAACCTGCTAGACGTTGTAGCACCTGTGCCATTAAAAGGGCCTGTAACATAATACAATGTATTTTCAGGACTCAGAGCATCTGTTCCGGCAGCCACCTCATCATAAAGCAGTTTGGTGCCAAGCCCTCTGCCACCAATAAAATTTATCAGTAACTTTTCTGGAATTATTTCTTTGTTAATGTCTTTATTGCTGAGGTTTATACGGAGCAAGCGTCCATGATAACCACCTTTAATTGATTGATATTCAGCCATTATACTTATATTTTTTTATTATCTTTTAAAAATCTTTATGAATACGGTATTCTTTGTATTTACATTCGCGACAACGTTTGTTACAGTATTCCCGCAACTCTACACGATGTTTGGCGGTATGATGGAAAGGACAAATAAGGCATGGAATTATGCCGGCATCAACCCAGCCCTCTGTATTGTAAAGCAACCAACCCATTGTTGAGATAATAGCTAAAGGGCCACTCGAACCGAATCTGAATTTGTCGGGTGTTTGCAAAGAGGGGTCTTTGGCGGCCGCCCACATTAATCGCATGGCTGTTATGGCATCAGAAATACCACCGGCAGCTTTCACGCCCCTGTCGTTGCCCATTACCTGACGCATTATCCATAAATGATCGGGAAGAGCGCCATAAGCATCCATACCTGTAGAGTTTTTAATAAAATCGGCTTTAGATTGAGCCACCATTTCAGAAACAATCCATAATTCTTCTTCTGTAAGTTCAGAAGAACGTATAATAACCTTAACTAATTCTCCGTCAGCAGCATCACATACAGCATTAATTTCTTCAAGGGCATATTTATGGTCGACTTTAAAACGTCCGACATTAATAACCATATCCAATTCAATTTTTCCTTTACCTTCGCCGCGCAATTCTCTGCTTTTCTTCACTACATGTGCAGTCAGTTCTGCTTTCGACTCCATGTCGAGCTTACCCAGAGGAAAATCAATAACATAACAATTTTTTACATTGCTGCCTTTCAAAAGCCCGGGCAGAATAAAAGCAGCCTCAACAGGATTTACACAAACCGATGCACATTTGTATGTGACAGCCCAGTCAGCCATTTTTTTCATCTTAGGCTCCATGGTGTCTGCCTTGAGGTCGGTAACATCTATAAAATTTGCCAGCCTCTCTGGTGTAAAACTCTTTATAAGGGTTATTAATTCATCTTTAGGAATATCAACCAATGGGGGACGGTTGGGAATATATGATGCCATTTTATAGGAATTAAATTATTAAACTTCCGATTATTAATTTTTCAAAACAAAGATATACAGCAATTTTGAATTAAGCAATAATTTTTTTTGGAAGTGGGGTAAGATTTTGGGGAAAGATATTTTGGAATTTAAACATAAAAATATTTAGTCGTTGCCACTGATGATAAGGATTGGCTAAATGTACCCCTTATTTTACAATGGCACAAAACGGCATGGTCTATAAATCAGAAGTCAGAAAAATCTTAAAACTTATCCCAACTCTATGAGCTTCATGTATAACATTACCTATTATGAAGAACTCAAAGAAGTGGGATACAGAAAAAGGCAGCACCTGCTTACGACTAAGCAATATAAATTATTGATGGATCTGCCGGGGATTGATTAATTTTAAACTACACTATCTAACGATTCTTTAACAAGTATCGTCGACACTAAATATCGTTAGAAATTCAAATAATTAAAAACAAAAAGTTGAAAATGTTTTCTAATATTCATTTATTAAATATATTTTTGACAAACAAAAATAAAAAACTATCAGTAATAATTAAAATTTCAGATATGAAAGCCAAATTAATTGCAACAATTTTTGTGTTATTTATTGTTCAAGTTTCATTTTCGCAAGTGCGTGATACGCATAAAACACCTCAAAAAGAAGGGACAACATCTACTGTAATAAATACTCAAAAACCTCAAATAAACAGCAATAGAAGAATAAACACTCAGGAATTAATTAACGTAAGCAAACCTGTTATTGAAAATAAAGAAAATGGAAAGATTAATTGGACAGAACAATATGTAGAAGCAACAGGTACTTCTTATATGGATTTTGAAAAATTTAAAATTGAAGGACAAGCAGCAGATATGGCAAAACGTGGTGCAATAGTTATTGCCCAGCGCAATTTGCTTGAAATTATAAATGGTGTTCGAGTAACCAGCCAGACAGTTGTAAAAGATCTTGTAACAGAAAGTGATTTAATAATGACCAGAATTGATGGTGTAATAAAAGGGGCACAGACGGTTGGCGAACCTGTTGTAACAAAAACAAGTGTACAAGTAACAATGCGTATCCCCATTTACGACCAGCAAAAAGGATTAGCTCCAATTGTGCAAAAGGCTATGGCAGATAAAGACCCTGAACTTGGAAAACGCATCAGCCAAAATAATCAGGCTGCTTCAAAAAGTGAAACCGCCGAAGAATTGCCTGCCGTTGCCTTCGATTTTAAAGGGAATACTTATAATCCGAGTATTTTTCCAAAATTTGTTGACAAAGATGGCAAAGTTCTTCTTGATTTGTCTGAATATTATAACCCCCAAACTGGAGAATTTCCAAAGTATTTACAATTAACTAAGGATATTTTTAAAGATACAAAATTTAAAGAAGGCATATCGGTTGTTGATGCACTTATTGATAAAAATGGCAATATTAAAGTTGACATTACAAAAAATGCTCAAGTTAAAAAATGGTTTAACACGATTACCAATGTTGTTAGCAAGGTTGCACCTTTATTAATCTCTTTAATTTGATTTTACGGAAACTATAAAAATTGCTTTTTCATTATTGGTTTTTTAAAAAAACGCTAATATTGCACTTAATAAATTTTGTTTTAATTTTAATCCTTTAAGATGAGAAAATTTATTTACATCTTCGTTTTTTTATGTTTTTGTTTGGGTACCTGCTTATCACAAAACTGCAACATAAACAACCCGCTTATTATAGATGCGCAATACCTTAATGATGCCGAGTATATTTCGAACAAAATAAAAGAGATTAGGCCCGATTTTAAAGATAATAATATTACCGAACTCAAACTGCAGGTAAACAAATGCAACATTGAAATTGACAAGCAGATAGTACTGTTGAAAAGTCAGTTGCAAAGCATTTCTCTCGACAAGCAGGAACTGCTTAAAGTAAAAGATATTCAGAAAATTAAAGAACAAATTACAGAAAAGGAAAAAAGCTGCGATAACATCAACAAGCAAATCGCATCTGATATGCAGAATGTGAGCTTCAAGGGGCTTTTTTTTGCCATACTAAAAAACATTGACCCATACAATGATTCAAAAGAAAAATTATCGATAAAAGCTGACCATTTAATAAGCCCTATCGCAATCAAAGATCTTAACGGCATTTTTATCAGTAGTCTAACAAAAGTTGAAAACGCTGTTACTATCAGCGAATATATTAAATCGGAGGTAAGCGGCGAAGTGCGCAACGATAAGCAACTGATAAATACTATTAATCCAAAATATAAAATATATATTTATCTTACCAAAGTGGTTGTTTCGTCATTAAAAAAACCGGTGAAAACCAGCGACAACTATACTGGCGCCAAAATCGACGAGAATTTAATTATCAATGCATTGGCTGATAAGGGCTATAAAGAAAAACTAACCAATTTTGGCATTAATACCGATGTAATCGACATGCTTGAAGCCGAAATTGAAGCTGCTCATGAAAGTATTAACAGTGAAAACGACCTGGCAAGCCGTAGCGAAAAAGACATTATTGCAAATGGAAAAGAAAACCTGCAGCAAATAAAAAAAGAAATCGAGGATTTAAAAACCCAGTTGGAAAAACGCAGCCAGATTCTTAAAAATACCATTGAAAGCAAAACCACACTGAAATACGACAACAATAATTCTGAAGCAAGCGTGAATGCAGCCATAAAATTTTTAGACGATAAAATGGCTGATCTGAAAAATAATATGCTCATACAAAAAGAAAACGAACTGTTCAGCCGTTTTGATGTGCCTGTGCCTTTTGAAGGCGTATCAAGTCTGGATATAGCAAAAAAAACAATAGAAATATGCAAACAGTTGAATACTACATATTCGAAGGTGGAAAAATTTATGGAAACAGTTGAAGTGCAAAATGCTGTAGTTACCAATTACCAGGACGGTTCGGCAAAAGACCTGTTCCGCGCTATCGATAAAATATGGCTTTTCCCGGTGGCAGGGCAGAAAGATAATTATGCTCTTACAGTTATTGCAAAGTTTAAAATAATAGACGAGCAACAAAATACTTATACTTCACATACTACGGAAACAAAGACTGACAATTTAACCTACACCCCAGATAGCAAAATAAAAACAGACACAAAAACATCTGTTACTACTGAAACAAAATCAAATATTAAAATCGATACTAGAGATGTAGAAGTTGAAAATGATACAAAAACACCTGTGACTAATAATACACCTAAAACTAATAGTATTACTGACTCCCGCGATGGTAAAACCTACAATACTGTAAAAATTGGCACACAAACATGGATGGCAGAAAATCTAAATTATGAAACAAATACTGGTAGCTGGTGCTATAGTAATATAGATAATAATTGCAATAAATATGGCAGATTTTATAATTTGGAAGCAGCTAAAAAAGCATGTCCAAGTGGTTGGAGGTTGCCTAATGATAAAGATTTAAATAATTTAATTAATATTGCTGGAGTTGATGGTGCAAAAAAACTAAAATCTATATCCGGCTGGAATAATAACGGCAATGGAACTGATGCTTTTGGTTTTTCAGCCTTACCTGGTGGCTTTAGTAATAATTTGGGGGGTGGAACAAGTTTAGGTATAAGTGCTTTCTGGTGGTATACTACTGATGACAACTCAATAAAAGCAACCTATAGAATGGATTACAATAAAAATGATATAATAAAAAGCAGGGGAAATAATAATTTGGGCATTTCTGTCCGTTGTATTAAGGATACTAAGAACATGACAAAAAAGAGCAACATTCTCTAAAACTCTCGAAGATATTAGAAAAAAGCATATCTAAAGGCTTGATACAGGATTTATTTCAAAAAATGATATATCGACCCACATAAGAAAGAGTCAGTTTTGCTTTTAACCGCTTTTAATTTAATCTGAATTGTCTAAATATTCTTTAACACCGTAAGCAATGAATTGAAATCTATTGGCTTTGTTATAAAGTCATTAAAACCTTCAGAAATTATGTTCTGTCGTGGCCCCGAATAAACATAGGCCAACATGGCTATTATAATTAAATCTTTACGGGTTCTTCTGATAATCTTAGTAGCTTCAATACCATCCATCACCGGCATCTTAATATCCATCAGAACGAAATCAATAGTATTATTTCCCTCACAAATATCTACAGCCTGTCTGCCATTCTCAGCCCTGATTACTATAGCTCCGGCTTTTTTTAAAACTGTTTGTGCCAGCGTGAAATTCCCATCATCATCTTCTGCAATTAAAATATGCTTGTTTTTTAAATCTGTGGTTTTGTTTATGACAAGTTTCTTTGGTGAGTCGCATCCAGACTTAGTAAATGGCAAAGAGAAATAAAAAGTTGAACCTTTGGAAACTTCAGATTCAAAATGAATCTCACCGCCCATCTGCTCTACATAATCTTTGGATAATGACAGTCCTAAGCCCATACCCCTAACAGTAGTCAAATCATTATTGGTCTTAAAAAATCTTGTGAAAACTTTAGGAGCGTCTGCATCAGGAATTCCTATGCCTGTATCTTTAACATAAAACCTGACAGTTGTTTCATTAATAATATTGTACCCTACTTCTATAAATCCCTCTACTGTATATTTTAAAGCGTTTGAAATAAGGTTATTAAGTATCTGGATAAGCCTTATCTTATCTGCAATAACACATCCTGTTTCATTGCTGCATTTGCACCTTAACTCAACGTTATCTCTTGCTAAATCTTTTTTGGTCAGCTCATTGGAAGATAGCACATGAAGCAATATTTCATCAATATTCAAACGTTCTTTATTAATAGAGATAATGCCAGATTCAATTTTTGAAATATCAATAATGTCATCAATAATTTTAATAAGAACTTTGGAGTTGAAATCAATATAATGAGCCATTTCGGCTGATGCAGTATTTTCATTATCTCTTTGTGCCATTAAATTAGAAAACCCGACAATGGTATTAAGGGGTGTTCTTATCTCATGACTCATATTGGCCAGAAAAGCAGTTTTGAGTTTATCGCTTTCTTCTGCCTTTTCTTTGGCTTTTATTAACTCCGCAACAGTTTTTTTATGCGCCTCTATTTCGCCTTCCAGATCCTGATTCTTTTTTTCTAATTTGGATATAAGTCTTTCGTTATAAAATTTCAGAATCTCTTTTTCTCCTTTTGAAACCAGGTCTACTTGGGAAAATTCAGATTTATTAACTACTTCATTTATAATAGACAAGAAAATATTCGGCTCCTGCGGTTTTCTTATAAATCTTTGAGCGCCTAATGAAAGCGCAAAATCTTCATCCTTTTTATCTATATAAGTAGCCGTATAAAAGACAAAAGTAATATGCTTAAGGTTTTCGTCCAGTTTACATTCCTGACAAAATTTAAAACCATCCATGACAGGCATAAGAATGTCAGAAATAATTAAATCATATTTTTCTGCCTTAAGCATCTCAAGAGCAATTTTGCCATTTAGAGCCGTATTAACTGAATAATTGTTACTTTTAAGTACAATACCAATCATTTCGAGGTTATCAGGATTATCATCTACAATCAGCACATTCATAGCATTATAAAATTTAAATGGATAGTTAATACTTTTAATTATTTAATATATTTTTGAATTTCATTCATAATAGTTTCAGGGTTAAAAGGTTTTTCTATATAAGCAGAAAAACCAACATCAAATGCTTTTTGCTTGTCTCCCGTCATAACATATGAAGATATTGCAATAATAGGAATAGAATCTCCTATTTCTGATTTTCTGATTTTTTGGGTCACTTCAAGCCCATTAATGTCAGGCAGTTGAATATCCATAAGAATCAAATCGGGTTTTTCTTCCAGTGCTTTCTGATAACCAAGCATGCCTGTTTCTGCTGTTATTACTATTAAATTGTTTTTTTCCATGATAAATTTTATCATATACATGTTATCTTCATTATCTTCAACAATCAAGACTTTTTTCATTTTTTTATTTTATATTTAAGTCTAAAACCTTTATTCAAAGTTATTAAATTTATTTTTAACAGACACTTGTTTTAATCAATTTTTAACGGTATTTCTAATATAAATTCACTTCCTATATCCAGACTACTACTCAGAGATACTTCACCGCCAAGTACATGTATTATTTTCCTGCACAAATACAATCCCAATCCGGTTCCACTGCTGTTTTTTTTAGTAAGCGACGAATCTATCTGATGAAAAGGCTGAAACAGGCGCGGAATATCTGCTTTTGAAATACCAATCCCTGTATCTTTTACTGATATCTTAAGTTTGTTATCAGCCATATATTTTGAAAAAATCTCAATCTTCCCAGTGTTGGTGCAGTTTACTGCATTTGTTACCAGATTCAGAAACACCTGTTTTAACCGGCGATAGTCTGTAGTTATAATTACATTCTCATCAATAGTACTTGTTAATTCAAGATTTTTTTCATTGGCTTTAGGAAATAAAGTTTCAATAACTTCATCAATAAGCTTTTTCAACTTAAATTCTTCAATAACCAGTTCAATTCTGTCAGCTTCAATCTTCGAAATATCCAGAATATCATTTATTAAGCTTAAAAGGTGCAGGGCGTTATTTTTAACTTTAGCCAGCTGTTTGCTCTGCTCATCGTTAAGGTCGCCTGTCATTCCCATAAGAAGGATCCCTGTATAGCCAATAATTGAATTAAGAGGCGTTCGCAGTTCATGGCTCATACTTGCCAAAAAAATTGATTTGTACTGGTCAGCATTTTTTAACTGGATATTCAAATGATTAACTTCATCCAGCCTTTCCTCAATTTCTCTCTTCTGATAGGCCAGTATTTCTCTTTTTTGTCTGTTTTTTCTATAATTGATTAAGATACTTACACCCAAAGAAACAACAAGTACGCTGATAATCATGAGCAAAAACATAGTGTTTTTCTGTCTTGAAATAATCAGCAACTGACTTTCTATATCTTCATTTTTAGATTTAAGTTCTATTTTTTTATTGTCTATCTCTTCATTCCTGCTTTCTATTTTGGTATTTAAATCTTCTATTTGCTTCTGTTTTGATTTTAATACATTCTCTTGATT